>Ga0194132_10007475_pt1 | contig 16255 bp, 15 predicted proteins | sample TA2KigOf80mmetaG_FD_148612 | JGI IMG/M metagenome (GOLD analysis project Ga0194132, IMG submission 148612) | Freshwater microbial communities from Lake Tanganyika, Tanzania - TA2015054 Kigoma Offshore 80m | ecosystem: Environmental > Aquatic > Freshwater > Lake | place: Tanzania: Lake...
GGTCCTTTTAAAGGACCCCGGGTTGGGTTCCATCCCCCCTCCATGTCTATAGCCCCCCCGTGGAGGGGAGGTGAAATTCTACAAAACAAGAAAAATTGTAGAAAACGCGGGCCGCCAGACCGCCAACATTTTTGCAACAACCCAAACCCCATAAGTTGGCGGCGGCGTGCCGGCGAAACCATAGGGTTAGGTGAACTCTGTCCGGTGAGATCTGTCTCCAAATCATTGGCGGCATCCTTGGCGTGTGAGTACCGCAAATCCGGTTTCTCTCCATGTGTCGTCGCAATGGCCGCTCGTGCGGCCGCCTTGTGCGGATGGCGAATGCTCCGAAATCTCCTCTAGCACCAAGGAGATCGAAACGAGTGTGAAATCGAACTTGGTTTTGATTCCAAGGCCACCGCCTTTGGCACAAGGTTCTAGCGGACTCGTGGGCTGCTCGCCTCGTCGCCCGCCGGCCTTCCTTTGTGAAACCTGCTTTTGTCCGTGGCGGCCCCCTCCCCATTTTTCTCTGGCCGTCAAGAAATCGAAACCCCGGGGTGGCGGACCGGAGCGCGACCTCGAGGAGCATCAGGGCCTACACGCTGCAAGCTTGGAGGTGGTGGCTCGCGTCGAAGGACCCCCAACCGACCTCTGCTCTTTGTATCGTTTCCAGACTTCATTGCATGAGTTTTTTGGGGAACCCAGCATTGGCCCGAGAGGACGCCGGCAATTTCACAAAGAGCGCATCTTGAACAAAAAAGCACCCGCCCGGAGGACGTCATCGAGAAGAGCCGAAATTCCACAACCGCTGACGGTAAGTGAAAGCAACCGGGATGGCCAGGGGCCGGGGGCCCGAAAACAATGGCATTCCAAAAGCACGGGGGAAATTTAGAGAGGATGCGACGTTTCATGTTCCCTCCGGGATGCCCTTGCGGTTTTGCTCGTTTCTTAAAGCAGCGCTCCTTGTCACTAAGGGAAGCCACGGCCGATGCCCCAACGCGGAAGCGACGAAACCAGGCTGGGAAAGTTTGAGGAACCCTGTGTTTAAGGCCGCAAGATGACACAAACGTTAAGCTAGCGAGGCCGTGTCTTGTGTGAAAACGACGTTGCCCGAAAATCACCAGGACTGCAAGTCTTCCACGTACCATCTGGATTTCCAGCCGGCCGGTTCCGCGAGTAGTTCCAGGAAGAGGCCAGCGAAAAGTTCCGCGAGTAATCCCGTTGCCCGAAAATCACCAGGACTGCAATCTTCCACGCACCATCTGGATTTCCAGCCGGCCGGTTCCGCGAGTAGGTCCGTTGCCCGAAAATCACCAGGACTGCAATCTTCCACGTACCATCTGGATTTCCAGCCGGCCGGTTCCGCGAGTAGGTCCCGGTCGGCACTGTCTTCGTCGCCCTTTTTCACTCCGTAGCTTGGGCCGCCAAGCTGGGGCACGTCACCCGGCACCAAACACACCCCTCTGAACCATTTTCCAGATGAGGCGGGCGAAAAAACACCACTCGGAAAAATTCAAGAGGCGAGCGACGTGAAGCCTACGGCCGAACCAGCCAGAAACAGCCCACTGTAATGAAATGTACAGGCCTAAGCCAAAGGATGCGAAAGACGAGGCCACCCAAAAAACTACGAAAACGCACCACAATATCCTGTCCAGGAAATTCCCCGCCAATAAAATCAGTTGTCCGATGTCCGGGGTGGGCTGTGGTCTGGGTGAATTCGTGGGCTCTTTCTGGTCTGGGCCGGAGCAACCTGCGAAAACAGCGAAACTGGTTTCGCGTGGGACGCTTCACTGGGTCTTGCCCTCGGTCTTCTCCTGCTTTGCGACCGGCTTCTTCGCGATCTTCTCCAAAAGGCTCCACAACGGCTTCACGATCTCCGGCCGCTCTCTGGCCGTCAAAGTTTCAGCCTGGCCCACACGGTTTTCGGTCTCGGGCTCGTAGCACACAGAGCAAGCCGCAATGACGGAGATTGCCTTCTTGGCCTGCTTGAAAGCAATCTCCGCACAATCCAACTCCGCCTTCGGGCCGTTCTCCTCGTCAGCTGGTCCCGCATTCGCGGCAAGAGCCTGCGAGGGCGGAGCACCCCAATCAACCCAAAGACCTTTGCACAACTCCATGGCCGCGAACAAGGTCTTGGCCTTCGGACCCAAGAGCTCCCGAGCCCGGCTTTGCAACAAGGTCTTCTTCACCATGGCGACGTTGACGGCTTTGTCCGAAACGTAATGCGAATACACAGGCGTTAACTTCGTCAACTCTGTTGTCAAGGCTGACATGTGGGCGGTGCCTTGTCGAACCAACGCCTGGCCCCAATGTGGGACGAGGGCGTTGGCTCGGGCGAACCACCCTTCGAAATCAGCTGCGGCCGGGGGGAGGTAGCCCTTTGCCTCCAGATCGGCCATGACGGGCCCTTTCGTTTGGAAGACGGAGGCCCCGGCAAGCTTCAGCACGGCCGTTGCAGCCAGAACGTCTGGTTTCAGAGCCGCGGTCGCCGTGTCAACCATACTTTCCGGCTTGTCGCCGAAGTACCGCTGGGCGAGGAAGGCTGCCGTGCAAGCAATCTTGGCTGCCGACGTCAGCATGTCCAGCACGGCGTGTAATTGCTCCGGGGTCTGCAACTTGGCCGTACCAACCTTCCAAAACAACTGCATCTCCAAGGCTTGCACGGGCAAGATTTCCGCCAAGCGGAGGAATAATGTTTTGAAATCCTTTGCTTTATTTCCGATTGTTTCGGCATGGCGGGCATCGCCCTTCTTCGGCCTCTCAACAGGGCCGCCCCACCCGAGTCAGCAAAAAACAATAGCCCCTGGAACAGTGGAGCTCGTAAAACAAGGGCCCGTCGGCCGGAAATTGGCCCGCTCAGATTTCGCGGTCCAAAAAGCAAATCCCCAGCGGTTTGAAAAAAACACAAGCGATGCTGGGATCCCCACTCCGTTCGTGCTCCTCGTATTCGCGGTTTCTGGGAAAGGCCAGAGCAAAGCTGAGGCATAGCGGTGTTGAGTCCACCTACTTTGTGGGGGCCCCGGGGCGAGACACAACAGACTCACAACGGATCGGTAACTTGAAGGTTGCGGTTCTCGTCGCCGGGTCTCTTGGAGCTCGTGACGCGACCACTTTTCTTACAACCCAAAACACCGAGAAGGTTTCGCCACAAGTCTAGGTCGCTCAAGCCATGCCGAAATCCTCGGGCGAGTTGCTTTGGGCGCGCCCTGCGTGCACAAGGCAACCCGAAAAGGAAAATCCTCGCATGGCCAAGCCGCCGGTTGTACAGTCAAGGCTTTCTGGGCGACCTTCGCCATCTCCAGCACCTTTGCTTCGCGGACAAGCCCTTTGAAGGCAAGGCCAAGAGAAGTTTTCGAGGCAGACGAAGCACCCTGTATGTTGAGCCAATCAAGGTGCAACGAAGCTTCAAAGGCAGCCCCAACCCGAACCAAAGAGTCGCCGGCCAAACCCTCCAACAAGGAGAAGCAAGGAAACCCGGGCAGTGATGTACCCAACGACACGGCCGCCTTGAAGGAAGCTGTCAAAACGGTCTCGGGGTAAACCAATTCCACCGTGAAATCCTGTACGGGCTCCAAGTCCCTCGCACTTACTCGGGCCGTCAACCGTTGCAAGGCCTTCGCAAAATTCAGGACGTGGGAAAAGGACGAATCCTTCGCGGCCCCTTGGGACAACTTGCTCGTCCAATCGGCCACAAAGATCTCGGACGAAGTCTCGCCGAGGACGTCCAGCGGCAAGGCTATGAACAAGTCCAAGACCTCGGTCGCCACAGTCCGCGTCTGCATCTGCGGAGCGACCTGCTTGTCCAAAAACTCGAACGTCTCCGAGAAGCCGGAGTCGGTCTTCAAGTGGTCGGGCCACTCACTGACCGTAACCAGCAAGCGGTCGAGGAAGTCGTCCAAGAGGGCACCGTCCGGACAATAACTTGTCAGGGCATCGCTCAAACTCTTCAAAGTGGTCGACGTGACGGCTTCTCCTGCCAATTGCGGCAAGCCCGCGCGAATCACGCAAGCATGCAAGCAAAGCCAGCTGATGTCGCTCACGGCCGCAACAGCCCGAGCCGCATCCGCGAACCACTGTGCCAATTTTTTGCTGTTCATCTCTCCCCGGGTCGCCGACCACAGCTGCACGGCCTCCACCGCCGAAGCCAGGGACTCGCCCAAAGCGTCCAAGACGGTCCCGTCTGTGAGATTCTCCAGATTTTCGATTCTGCGGGAGGCGGGGTCGGCGGCAAAAGAGTTGCCGTCTGCTTCGCCGTCGACCGGAGCAACCATGTGCAGCAAGCTCTCGTCCTGAAGGATGGCCGCCGCCCTGGACAGTTTCTCATCCGCCAGTTCATCCTGCGACGAAACTTGCAATACGCAGCCGCACGTCGCGAGGGCCCACGCCCAACAAGGCACCTTCTCCACGGCCCTCGTGAACGGTGCCAACTCTTTAGCCTGGAGACGCCCGACGGCGTCTTTCACAAGCTTGGGCGAAACACCCTTCTCGCCCATCACCGGCCCCGACAAAATCAAGGACAAGGCAGCCAAGTCTTGCAAGAATTCGTCACATCCTGATTGCAACGTATTCTTGAAGAGCTCCGCGGCGGCCTGAACGTCTTTCATCACCGCGTGGGCCTTCTCGCGAAGCTTGTCCTTCCCGTCCTGGCCTAACAAAGCCGCTTGGACTCCCTCAAAAAACAGAGTTCGCAACCACAGCGAGGGATTCCAAGCTGCGGCATTCGAGGATCCCGTGGACCCTTGGGGCCCCGTGGCTTTCGCAATGTGGGCGCGAACATCCTGCCAAGCCTCGGCCAAATCAGCCATCATGTCCGACGTTGCCTTCTCCAAAGACGCGGACCCCGAACACGAGCCGGCGAAAGAAGAGCGAAGAACCAACAACGTGAAAGTCAAGGACGGCCTGGTCTTCAAAACGGCATCCAAGAATTTCCACGATGCAGCGGCCGGTTCAGCCATTTCTGGGAACTTGCCGAACAAGGTTTTCGTCGTTTTGTGGTAGCGGTGCACGCCAACCAATTTTTTCACCATTGCCAAGCCTTGGGCGAGAGCGTCGGCCAGGAGGAACACCTTCTCTTGGCCGTCGGCCCCCGCCTCCGTACTCAGGGCGGCGGCCTCGGCCACAAGCTTTTTCAGAGGCGTTTCTTTCACAGCCGCCCACTGATCGCCGGCAAATGCCCCCAACAGCTTTTGGGACGAGGCGAAGACAATTTCCAACATGCTCTCGAGGCGATTTTTCGGAACCGTGGCCGCGGCCGAAACAGCCAACGTTGTTTCCGGCCCTTTCGCCTCTGCTCCAGCCGCGGCACTGCCCGCTCCTGCCCCCAAGCCGGCCGGGAGGGCCGCCCAATAGTTGAAAAAGCTCCGCGGGAAAGGTTGCTGGCCCATCGCGGCAACTTGCGGTTCGACCGGGCGGAAGACACCCAAGAGCACCTTTCCGTCAACGGTCATAGGCACGCACAAGCGGGTGTCGACGGAGGCATCGTTCTGGCCGCCCGTATTAGCCACAATTTCGAAGGGACCGAGCGGAAAACCCAAGAGGTCAGCGAGGAATCGCAAGAAAGTGACTCGCTCTATAACTTTCGCGGCTGTGATGGCCCCACTTCCCTCGCGGACAAGAGTAACGTAGGCCAACAAGTGCACGAGAAAGGTCTGCAAATTCAGAGGGCACCGGAGCCATTTCTCGAACAAGCGCAACGTGTGCACGCCTTGAAAGACGCAACGCCACGTCTGCTGGCAATCGCCGCACCAGTTCCCGCGACCGTCCGGGTAGGCCCAGACGACGACGTTCTCGGGCTGCAGGAAGCACTTGTCGATGCCCTTGCGGCGACCACAGCCGCTGCAGGAACACTGGTCGCAACAACCTTCCGCCTCCACCTTAACCGCCTCCACCTTGGCCGCCACAAGGGGTTGCTCGGCTGAGCCGGCGGGGGATTGCTGCGAGCCCCCGCGGCGACGGCGTTTGGCCGGTGGGGTAGCAGCCGGAGATCCAAGGCTGGACGTTGCGGTTCCTTCCGGCCCTTCTGTTTCCAATTTGACCGACTGCAACACCAGGGCATCCAAGAGCTCAATGTCCGCCATCGCCGCAAAAGAAATTGGGAAGATTGGTGCAGGGCCGAAGGCCCGAGCAAGCTGGATGCAAGTCGACGCCGAAGCCGACACGCTACGTATTCGCGGTTCCGTCCCCGCTGTCTGGGTGTGTCACCCCGTTGTCCTCTGACGGACCGAAAAACCACTGGAGCAAAAATCCAGACAGAATCTCAGCGAATCGTTTGCCATTAGGGCCGATCTCCGCAGGGCCCCGGAGACACAATAGACCAACGTCTTATCTAACAAAATGCCGCTCGCAACGCGACGCCCCGCACGTTTGAAACGAAATGAAGCTGACTGTTGTTGACTCTTTTTTTTTCCCATCGCAGGCGGTGCCGGTGGCAAGATCCAGGAACCGACCACCCTGTAACAATACGACAACGAAGGCGACTGCGAAAGATGGCCGTGCTCGGGCAACAAGCTTACGATGATACACATATTACCCTGCTTGTCGAAGCCACCTGAATTGCAAGCCCGAGCTCGTCCATCGCACTGTTTGGACGGACCGTCCATCGCACTGTGTGGACGGACCGTCCGAGCATAGATCTCACCAGCGAAGGTACGGCATAGCCACAATGACCTTCATCATGATTGGGATGACCACATCTTCAAGCTCTTTCTGCTTAGCCTCGAACGCCGACGTGGAACTTACCATGCTCCGCTGCTCCAACTCAAGCCATTCCAAAGTCGCCGACACGGCCTCATCGATCTTAGCCTTGTCGCCTTCCTCGAACTTATCTTTCAGAAACATCACCGTGTTCCTCATGGTGAAGCAATTGGTGACCAACCGTTCTCGTGCTCGTGCTCTGGTGACCGCTGCCGGACTTGCCGGACTCGTGCTCGTGCTCTGGTGACCGCTGCCGGACTTGCCGGACTTGCTCGTGCTCTGGTCCTTGCCGTAGCTGCCCTGCCATTGCCGGACTTGCTCGTGTTCATACGGCTGGTGACCGCTGCCCTTGCCGTGGCTGCTCTTGCTCTGCTGGTCCTTCCCGTAGCCGGCCTTGCTCGTGCTCTGGTCCTTGCCGTAGGCGGACTTGCTCGTGCTCTGGTCCTTGCCGTAGCTGCTCTTGCTCGTGCTCTGCTGGCCCTTGCCGTGGCTGCTCTTGCTCGTGCTCTGGTCGTTGCCGTCCGGTGGACGTACCATCCTCAACTGGCCCTTGCCGTGGCTGCTCTTGCTCTGCTGGTCCTTCCCGTAGCCGGCCTTGCTCGTGCTCTGGCCCTTGCCGTAGCTGCTCTTGCTCGTGCTCTGGTCGTTGCCGTCTGCTGGACGTACCATCCTCAACGCCCGGGCCTCCATGTCCTCGTCGTCCTCGACGTCCTCCTCCTCTAGATCCAAACAAAAAAGCCCCTCCTCCTCCGCGAACTCGGGCCCGTTCCTCGGTGCCGCCATCGGGACTGACGAAGAGCGGCGGCGAAGAACTCGGCAACGCTGCCAAGCTGCACCCTCTAACGCCGCTAAAGCCAAAATGGCTACGGAGACACGCACAGGCCACGGGGGGGTCTTTTTAAAAGGGCGTCACATGGTTGATTGACAGCGGCCCCGGTCGTCACTGCCAAGGCCGGGTAAGACCAACGGCTGCAAAACGTGGAATGTACAATGCGTTAGCTTTTCAGCCGAGGGCAGCAGACCCCACAACCCAACTCCGAAAAACTCCGAAGTTGCGGTGGGCCCCGCAATTTTCGGAGTTTTTCGGAGTTGGCCGCTAGAGCTGGCAGAAAAACGGACACCTCCCACCAAGCTGGCTAGGGCATCAGACCCCACAACCTAACTCCGAAAAACTCCGAAAATTGTGGGGCCCACCACATCTTCGGAGTTTTTCGGAGTTAGGTTGCGGGCTCTGACGCCCTAGCCAGCTTGGTGGGGGGTGTTTGTTTTTCTGCGACCTCTAGCGGCCAACTCCGAAAAACTCCGAAAATTGTGGGGCCCACCATAACTTCGGAGTTTTTCGGAGTTGGGTTGTGGGGTCTGCTTCCCTCGGCTGGAAAGATAAAGCATTGCACAATCCACGTTTTGCAGCCGTTGGTCTGCTCGAATTTGTGCGGGGCGACCCTTCGCGGCCGGCAAGGGGTTGCTCGGTAGGGCTCGCCACTTCTGGGCTTACCAACCCTCCGCTTTCGCTTTAATGTAGCCCCGTTCACGGCGTTTTTCGGCCCTTAGATTCGGTTTCGTCTCTCAAGGCAGCGAAAAAAGTAAAGAGGCAAAACCCCCAAGCAAAGACACGGGCCCCAAAGTGTATAGAGTTTCCAGCTCGGAATGGTTCCCGGTGGTTCGCCCTCACAATCGGCACCTGCCGGTAACTCCAAGAAACTGCCAAGAAACTGTTAAGAAAACGCCTCCACACCCCCAAACGCACACCGAGGGAACTTCAACTCCGAAAAACTCCGAAAATGTTTGGGCCCACGCAATCTTCGGAGTTTTTCGGAGTTGGGTTGCGGGGTCTGACGCCGACCGAGACACGGGGCAACTCCGAAAAACTCCGAAAATGTTTGGGCCCACGCAATCTTCGGAGTTTTTAGGAGTTGCGTTGCGGGGCCAAACGGCCCCGACGAAAGTTGCCAATTCTGAGACAAGCGGCCCGATCGAAGGGAGAAGCCCACGGTTTCATTAAACGCAATCCTCTGCGAGACACGGGCTCTAACACACACACAACCCCAAGGAAGAGCGGACCGACCAACTGAAGGGGTCGAAAAACCTGACCGAGGCGTCGGGCGCGATGACGTCGAGTCTCTCCCTGAACCCTCGCGTGCTGCACCGTGTTCCGGCTTTTCCGCGGCCGCAGCAAACGAACGGCTAGAGCACTGATCGCAAACGCAACGAGCGGAACACCCGAATATTGCATTTGATATACCGTCGCTTTTTTTTCTTTCTTTTTTCGTTTTTTATTGAGAGGCCTCCACAAGCAAGCTCCCTCAAGGAAGCCTCCTTGAGGAGGCTTCCTTAAGGAAACCTCTCTTCAGGAGGCTCTCTCCTTTTAAAGCACCCCGGGGCCCTTTGAATGGCCTCCAACCTCGGAACGAGCACCCACATCTAGTTTTCTTTTTTTTCACGCTGTGCAACTGAAAGATCAACTAATCAGCCTCGATCGCGACAGACAGGCTACTAGCAGCGTTCTCGCGTGAGGCCGGAGCAGCCAAACCCGGCGGTGGCCAGAAGCCAGGCGGCCCGCAGCGAAGCTCCAGCTCCCTGCATCTGCCCTCCTTGGAGGGGTGGATCCACCCCATAACGGTGGGATCCTTCATGCCCTTGCGGCGAGACTGCAGCACGCAGCAGTCGAAGCCTTGCTTGTGTGCGAAAGCGACGCTCAAGGTGTGACGCTGGCGGTTTCGCTCGCAAGGAATGCCGCCCAATTCCTCTCGCCCCTGCCACAACTCCTTCAACACGCGGGCGTCCGCCGGGTCAGAAAAATTCAGGTACGCAATGCCTGTGCACAGGTGGGTCTGAAAGTCGACCCATACCTGAACCAAGTCCACTCGGCCCCCCATGCCGCAGAGCCGCAGCTGCTCCACCACGAGCTCGGTTGTCACCTTCGCACCGAGGTTCCTCAGCATCAACGTGGTCTTTGGCTCGGCGGCGACGGCCAGGGCGGCAGCACCCGGAGCCGGCAGAGACTCTGCGGCAGCCACCGTGGCAGCTGCCGGTTTCAGCGGCACCGAAACTGGGCCCGGTTTCAGCGGCACCGGAACTGGGCCCGGCTTCAGCGGCACCGGGCCCGTGGCCGCCGCCATGGCCGCCAAACACGAGACCAAATGGAGAAGGGCGTCCCACCCAAGCTTGAGACAAAATGGACACAGACACCAGGCGGCCCCAAAACGACAGATTTTTCTATCAATCACTCAACTGGGTAACTGAAGGCAGTCGGGCTCCAAAATTTCGGGGCGGTTCTCCGGTGTTTTACCGGGACCCTCCTAGATCGCCGGGGCTTGCCCGGAACATGAATTTGCACCAAGAAGTAGCCCCGGAGACCAACTCTTGGCCCTCCCGTGGTGCCCCCAAAGACTTTCATATGCCTTCACACGGGGGTGGCACTGACAAGGGGGGGGGGGCAGGTTGAGAAGAAAATCCTGGATTTCGGTGGATCTGGGCGGCCCCGGGCGGCCGCGAAACCCCTCGAAAAGTTGGGGGGACGAAGACAAATTCTAAGTCCGCTTCGTGGGTGTCTGCGACGTGCTCTCGGAATGTGAATCCGGGTGTGAACTGGCAACTTGTTCGCTCGGGCCGGAGCAGCCTTACGGCACACGGGTCGGCTCAGAAAAGCTCCGACGACCATGCCCACGTTCAACCATGCGAAGCAAATAGGCTTCGTCCTAAGGAAGGTCTGGTGATTCAATTGTTGGATTTCCCACACCTGCCGATCTTCGACAATCCAACAATCCAATCTCCAGAGTCCCCTGTTCCTGCAACTGCCACTTCCATTTGTGTACTGCTTTTTCCCAGTCTCGCTTGCTGATGGTACGATCTTCGGGGTTGGGAGCCCACTGAACCACATCCGCACCTTCGGTGACCCCTTCCGGCGTGTTGCCTAGTTGCGAGGTTGCATGTGTTTACAATGTACAAGCAACGCGGCATTGCCTTGTAACCAAACTGCAAACTCGCAACCAAGCAACAAGCCGGAAAAGCATCCCCTGAGAAACCATGCTGCAAACAATAGAGATAATCCCTTCTGATCTGGACCCAGGCGATGCTCTCCCTCCGGTGCGTTATTCTGTGGTGATCGTTGGAGACCCCAAGCTTGTTGCGGTGAGTTGCACGAAAAACGAGCCCCGCAAACCAAGTCTCTGGCTTGGCAAGGACGGGTGGTAAGATCCTTTTATTAAGCCGCCCGCCCCAAGCCTGAGAATTGGTTTGCGGGGCTCGTTTTTCTTGCAGCTCACCGCCAGAAGTTTAAGGTATCCGACGATCACCACGCATCCTCCTTTGCCAAACTTCTTCGCTGGCTTCCGGCATGGGCTCTCGGAAGGGCTCTTTTGCAGGCCCCGGACTCCGGGGCCTGCCCGGACGAGGACGCCCACGGTTGCGAGGCATGATCTGCTGCTTGCCTTTCGAGCCAAGCGGCTACTAGAAATTGCCTGCGAAAGTCGATGTGCAGGGGGATCTGCGATCAAGTGGGGTCCCGGGTTGCGGCTTCAATTGAGAACCCGAAGAAGACCGCACTGAAAATCTCTAGCCGGACTGCCTGCAAAAATCTTTTGTTTTTCTAAGTCTTGCCCGGCCCTCCCGTTGCAAAGATCTTTCGTTGCAGAAGCGCGCAGGAAAGCTTGAAAAGACTGCTGCCGCACCTGTTCGGCCCCAGCGTGAGGCGAGCCAACATTCGCAGCAAGGGTCGGAGCAACCGCGAGCCCTCAGCCGGTCAAGCGGGCCACTTGCTCCTCGCACTCGGCCACGGACGGCAACATCCAGTCGAACTCTGCAAGCGTTGCGGCCATCACCGGGGCTAACGCCTGCCACAATGCAACCGGCACAGGACCAGACTGCTGTGTGGAGCCTCTGGCGGCCCGAAAGACCCGCGAACGGAGCAACACGACCACTTCAACCGGGCCCAAGTTGCTGCAATGGAACAGCTCCGTCGCGGGAGAGTGCACCACAAAATGACGCGGACCGCACAGGCATCCGAGATAGACATGCCCTGGCCCCATGGGCATGTCAATCTCGTCCTGGGCCTCGAATACGCCACCGGACGAATCATCCTGGACGATGCGGCGACACCTGAGAGATCGCACCCCGTACAGCGTCAAGCCCATGTGCAAAAAACTGGCCCCGCCATCGAAGTGAACGGGGTCGCGGCGTTTATTGGACCGCATCAGCTGGATCGCTCCAAGATCAAAGGCCCAATCAGCCGCCGGAGTCTTCAAAAGGAACTCCCCGTTTACCCCAACCTTAACCTTCCTCTTCTTCAAAGCCTTGATGGCGGCACCAATCCTGGAGTCCAAAGTGTCGAAATTCAGGCGGTTCACCTGTTTAACTGCCAGGGCAAAGGCTCGCAGACGATCCGGCAGCGGCTTGGCCGCGTCTTTGCCGTTGAGCTCCAAGTTTGCCCTGCGGCCGGGCTGAGCCCCCAAATGGCCGCAGATTTCCAATTTCTGGTCCATCTCCGTCCAACGATCTCGCTGGGACGGGGCCACCTTCCACGAGTAATCGTTCTTGGTCGGATTCAACCCTTTCCGCAACCACTCCAAGAGAGCGTGTGGAAGCAACGCCTCTCGCAAGTTGAACGGGCCTCGCTCCCCTCGGAAAGTGTGCAACCCGCCCACGGACAGAAGCCGCAACGAGGCGACCCCAGGCACCTGCGTCGTAGTCCTCTCATCCGTGCCTTCCTGCACTCCCGAAGCCTGGGAGGGCACCTGCGTCGTAGCCCTCTCCTCCGTGCCTTCCTGCACTCCCGAAGCCTGGGAGGGCACGGCTTGGCCGGCACTCGGAGGGCACAACACCCGAAGGGCCGAAACAGCCGTCAAACGGCCTTTCGGCCACAACGCCAAGAATCCGGCCAATATCTCGGCGAAGTCCGGCGGCAAGGCCTCGCCCATGATGTCGGCCATGCTCTTCGCCTGCAATTCCGCCATTTGGGAGCTGTAAAAGGGGAGCTCGCGGAAATACGGCAAGGCCTCGGGCGATGGCGTCCCCAACTGCCGAAAAATATTCAAGGTCAATTCTTTGGCAGTCCCTCCCTCGAACAAAGGCCGGACGCCCCAAAAGGCAGCAAGGGAAATGCCCACGGACCAGCAATCAGAGGGCATGGACCAGGCGGTGTCACCCAACAAGAGCTCAACGGAACGATAAGGCAAGGTGCAATATTCCAAGCCATGCGTGAAGGTCGCGACTTCTGAGCGAGGGTAGTAGGAGCGGTACCCCGGAAGACAAATGACGGAGCATCCGAAATCCAAGATCGTCAAGTGCCGGTCCTGCCAGCACATGTTCCTGGGCTTGACGTCGCCGTGCACAACGAAACGGTCATGAATGTACGAAAGGCCTTGCAACAACTGCCGGAGAGCATCTCGCCAATCGGCTCGGGAAAAATTCCCATGGGTGAGAGCACTGCTCAAATCCTGACCGGCATACCGAAGCACAATGGACATCCTCGGCCGGACGATGACATCCAAGATCTTCACGACGTTTGGGTGGCTAAGCTGGGACAGCACCGCGACCTCATGGAGAAACTCATTCGCGTCGTTCTCCTTCAACACCTTGACCGCTACTGCGACACCGTTTTGAGTGCCGCGGAGAACCTGGGCGGAGGCACCCTCCCCCAAAACGCACGAACCGTAGACAATGGCATCCTGTTTCGTAGCCGTCGGGCAAACTGTGCTGCGACGGGACTCCAGTGCCTTCAGCACGAGCCAACTCTGTAGAGGGTCAGGCAAAGCAGCGGAAGCCGGGCTCTGCAACCCCACCGGTGCCGGCAGTGCCGCTTCTGGGAAGCCTCGCGGCGTCGCAAGGTCTTCCGCCAACTGTTTCTCCCACGAAGCGTCGGCCGCAAGCTCCTCCAATGCAGCAGCCTCCAGCGACTTCTCTTCTCGCTCTTGAGAGCTGGCCGATACAACCTTGAAAGCCGCCGCCGGTGCGGCCGAAGCAGCCACGGCACTTTTAGTAAGAGTCCACTTTCCGCTGTAGGCCTCCAAGGCCGCCTTCAACCAAGAGTACACCGTGTTGTAGCCGGCATCTTCCTTTTTCCAGAACAGCAGGACCGTGTTCTGACTCGCGTCGCGACTGGCGTTCTGCACGGCCCGCGTCCGCAACACAGCGTCTTCGATTAGGCCTGCTGCTTGCTTCAAGGCGTTGGGCTTTAAGCTTGCCGGGAAAACAACCGCAGCAAGAGCAAAGCCGAGGCAGAGGGGAAGCCGCGAAGACAACACCTCCATTAAAAATCGGACCAAGCTCGAAAAAAGCGTCAAAGCAGGGAGGAATATCTACGCCCGTGTGGTCTTTCGGTGGCTCGCAAGCTCGTGCTGCCACAAGGCCCGAACTTGCAACCAAGGTTGCCGGAATCAAAATCACCCCGAGAGCGTCAGCGAAGCAACCGAAAAAACCACGTTGACAGCGGCCTCCGGCCATCACAAACATCAGAAGACACACGGAGCCCGGCCCAACCAACTTTCGCAAGCCACGGTTTCGTAGACCCTGAAGCAAGACCGAATAAGAAAGGCACAGAGGTGGACCCTTAGACCGTCGACGAGGACGAAATTCAGAGGACCTTGGGGCCCCAACCTCTCTCAACGGAAGACCTGGGGCCCGTTCTCCCCGCATCCCGTTTGAGTCCCAATTGGTCGCAGCAAGGGCGTTGAAAACAAATTCGAGACGCGAACAAAAATCCTCAATCTTGGAAGGCCAGCAGCCCGTGGGCCCTTGCAAGCAAAGAGGTCGATAAACCGTCGTTGGCCAGCCTGTCTTGCCACCAATTAACGACCAAATTTGGGCAAGGACGTCGGCTACCAGCACATAGAATCTAGAGGCCGCCCGAGTCACAAGCGTGAAAGTCCGACGGGCCCAAAAAAAGGCCTGGATGTCGCTGGGCCTTTTGCCTTTTTGTGGCGGGTGCCCCTTGTGCCCTCTGTCGTCAAGCGCGCCCCTAAGGCGGACAGTTGGGGTCGACTTGCTTCTCCATCCCAACCTCCCGCTGGTTGTGCCCAATTCGGGCCGTGCGAATTTCGCCCGTCTAGGTTCTAGGGAGCACCCAAAGCCGACGTCGCTTCCGATTGGTGCGTCGGCTACTGTGCCGCCTGTCTGCCATGGGCTCTCCGATCTAGCGGGCGGGCTGCCACCGTAGGTCGGATCAACCAAGTAGACCGGTGTCACAGTGTGATTAGCCCAGAGAGTTGCACGACAGAACGGCAAGGCTTTCCCGACAAAATTCTGCACAACGCCGCGACCTGTCTCGCGATGACTGTGCGGGAAACCACCCCCTCTCTACAACTCCCACTTTTCCTGAACTCCGCCTGTTCGGGACCCTGCTGTTTCGAACAAACGCAGTCCGCCCCACTCTAAGTTTGTTGTCCAAGCCAGACTCCCCACAGACCCAGCTAGCACTTTTGCTGCAAACCTGCCACACAGAGCCTCGTTCCATATGCCTGGCCTCCAAAAAATCAGAGCAAGGCTGTGCGACAGAATCAGGCTTAGTTTAGAACAAGTTCCGACTGGGTTTGCATCGCGACGAGCGTCCCCTTGCAAACACAGCGTCCCTCAAGGCACTGGGCGTTTATCGCCGCTCCCTTCGAAACCACCGGAATCTAATTATCGAGATTCGTTCCCCATTCGGCTGCGAAGCAGGGAATCCGAGCTTCAAGTGCTCCGCCCAAGCCTGCTCTCCACGACAAACGGGGCAACTAGATCAGGAAAGTATGCCTGCTTCAGGGTGGTATTGGCCGAGGATTCGGCGTAACATCTGAAATTTCGGAAAAGCTGAACCGGGCGAAACACCCTCAACAACGCACGAAGTGAATTTAGCTTCACGTCGCCTTTCGGCCCCAAGAGCAAAAGTTCAGAAAGGAAACAGCGTCGCTGGGACAAGTCTATACGCCAAACAGAAATCTTCCATACTGTCAAGCACAGCCTTGCAGCTAGCATCGATCTCTCCCGCTTTTCATCCCCCCTCTGTGGTAGCAATGGTGGCCAATGTTTCGAAGCGTCTGATTTAAAGAAGGCAGAGGTTGACGACCGTATGGACACCAGTGCTACCATTCACAAGGGGCCAGCCTAACCGAGGCAACACTGGGAATTGTTGCGGGAGATACCGACTTTCCTCTCTGATGGCCTTCTTTTTGTCTGCTGACGGGTCCTCGCGAGCAATGCTCTCCGAGAGGGTTGTAGGAGTTGGGTTTTTTGAGACAACCCCCGACCAGGCCCCAAAACCCCCCCGGGGAGGCCTGGTAGGCCTGGTCGCCTGGTCGGCCCCCGCCCCGCCCCCCGACCAGGCCCCAAAACCCCCCCGGGGAGGCCTGGTAGGCCTGGTCGCCTGGTCGGCCCGCCCCGCACCCCCGACCAGGCCCCAAAACCCCCCCGGGGAGGCCTGGTAGGCCTGGTCGCCTGGTCGGCCCCCGCCCCGCCCCCCGACCAGGCCCCAAAACCCCCCCGGGGAGGCCTGGTAGGCCTGGTCGCCTGGTCGGCCCGCCCCGCCCCCCCGACCAGGCCCCAAAACCCCCCCGGGGAGGCCTGGTAGGCCTGGTCGCCTGGTCGGCCCCGCCCCGCCCCCCGACCAGGC
>Ga0194132_10007477_pt1 | contig 16253 bp, 15 predicted proteins | sample TA2KigOf80mmetaG_FD_148612 | JGI IMG/M metagenome (GOLD analysis project Ga0194132, IMG submission 148612) | Freshwater microbial communities from Lake Tanganyika, Tanzania - TA2015054 Kigoma Offshore 80m | ecosystem: Environmental > Aquatic > Freshwater > Lake | place: Tanzania: Lake...
CCCCTCCAGAACAAGGTTCAGTATCTGTGCTCTCTTCGCTTCTCGCTCGGTCAAATGTAGTCCTCTCATGGACTGACATATTCACTGAGCAGTTACCTACTGACAATATCACTGAGCAAAGACAGACAGATTCACTGCCCCTTGACAACTGCTGGCGGAGCGCGTACCGTGCGTCTTTTGGGAGAGCCTTGCGGATTCGACACTAAACCCTACCCAAGTCCCACGGGATCGATATCGATCGTCCACCCGTTCGGCACAGGCAGTTTCTCCAGGAGCTCACGAGGGTAGTCGCCGCGTAACATGATCTGCCATCGGAAGTGCCCGCGGATACGCGAGGGGAAGGCCGGCATGGGACCCAGAACAGCGATATGGCGCAGCTCCCACGAGTCGCGCTGGTCGCGGATCTGGTCGGCGAACCGCAGCGCCTCCCGCTCGGCGATGGCGTTGTTCACGTGGCCGTACAGCAAGCGCACTATGCGGCTGAATGGCGGGTTCCCCTGCTCCCGGCGGTGTGCAATCTCCTGCGTGTAAAAGGCCTCATACTCCTGGCGCGCAGCCGCCCGGACGGCGTAATTCTCAGGCTGGAATGTCTGCACTACCACCTTCCCAGCCTTCGTGCCGCGCCCTGCCCGTCCCGCCACCTGAAAGACGATCTGGAAGGTCCGCTCGCCCGCCCTGTATTCAGGCACACCGAGTCCAACGTCCGCGGAGACGACTCCAACGAGGGTCACCGATGGGAAGTGCAGGCCCTTGGCGATCATCTGCGTGCCCACGAGAAAGTTGAACCTGCCGGAGCGGAAGTACTCCAGCAGGTTTTCATATTCCGCCGGGCCGGTGGCGGTATCCCTGTCCCACCGCAGCACCCTGGCGCCCGGAAAGCGCCCGTTGATCTCCTCAACAACGGACTGTGTTCCGATGCCGTAGAAGTTGAGCTTGAATTCGAGGCACTTGGGGCACATTTTGGGCGGGATGCGGCGCAGGGCACAGTAGTGGCATATCAGCCGATTTTCGTCCTTATGATAGGTCATTGCAACGTCGCACCTGCGGCAGCGGAGCCCGTAGCCGCAGTTGGAGCATTGCATGTATGAGGAGGATCCGCGCCTGTTGAGGAACAGGATGCCCTGCGATTCGGTCTCGATGCACTCCGCCATTGCCGCCTGGAGCTCGCGGCTGAACATCCCGCGGTTACCCTCTTTGAGCTCCTTCCGCATGTCCACTATGCTCACGGTCGCCAGTCCGGCGGCTGTTTTGCCCCCGCCGCCGTTCCCCGACACGCGGTCAGGCAGCTTGAGCAACCGGTGTCGCCCCTCGACAGCATGGAAGTAAGACACGACATCCGGCGAAGCGCTTCCCAGCACCACGGCCGCGCCGGTGAGCTCGGCCAGCTTGAGCGCCACCGTCCGGGAATGATATCGCGGGCTTGCTTCGTGCTGTTTGTATGTCCACTCGTGCTCCTCATCGAGCACAATCAGCCCCAGGTCCGGCTGGGGGGCAAATATCGCGCTGCGGGAGCCGATGACGACGCCGTAGTCGCCGCGATGGATCTTGTGCCACTGGTCGAAGCGCTGCCCCGCCGAGAGGCCGCTGTGGAGTACAGCCACGTTGCCCGGGAAGCGCGTGGCGAACCGCTCCACCGTCTGGGGCGTCAACGCGATCTCAGGGACCAGGACGATTGCCCGTTTCCCTGAACTTATCGCATGGCGCACGGCGTCCAGGTAGACCTCGGTCTTGCCGCTGCCTGTCACCCCCTCGAGAAGCAACACCCTGGGGCGCCGGGCAACGTTATCCATCGTGGCCCTGATCTCCGCGGCGGCCCGGTCCTGGGCGGGAGTAAGCGCGACCGGAAGCGACGGCTGGAATACCTTACCGTCCAGAGGGTCGCGGTCAACCGGCAGGGTCTCTTTGATCACCCAGCCCTTCTGGAGGATGGAAGTAACTGCGCTGGCCCCGAACTCCTCACGGGCCTCCGGCAGGCCCATCGACACGCCGGATTCCAGTAATGCGTCCAGTAGCCCCGCCTGCTTGGGAGCGCGGTATGAGAGGACCTCGATCTCGCTTGCGACCATTGTCGTGAATTCGGGGGAGAGCCTGATGGCCTGGCGCGTCTTGGGGCGGATGGATTCCCCCACCCATTCGTCCCTGCGGCTTACAAGGCCCATCTGCACCAGGCGGCGAGCGGCCGCGCGGGCGCCCTGCCCGAGCCCGGCGACGAGCTGGGGCTCTTCCACCTTGTTGTGCGACTTGATGTACGCGATGACGCGGTCCTGGTACGGGTTGAGGCGAGTTACGCCCTGAGGGACACTATTGGTCAGCTCATAGAAGATGCGCTGCCTGACGCGGCCTCCGGGGGGTAGCATGGGCGCCGCGGCGGCGAAAAGCGAGCAGATGTAATAGTCGCTCGTCCACCGGACCAACTCCATTTGCACGCGGCTTAGCGGCGGGCTGGACTCGATGATCCCGGTAATTTCCCGGGTCTCGGGGAATTGTGGCTGGTCTGCGGTCTGAATCACCAGGCCCTGCAGCACGCGCCTCCCGAAGGGGACCTGGACAAGGTGACCAGGTCGCGCCTGGAGGCGCTCCGGGACCTGGTAGCTGAAGGTCCGGCCCGGCTCTACCGGCGCGTCGACCGCCACTTCCGCGAACCTGCGCCATTGCTCAGACTGGCTTGCCATGGTTACCTCGGTTTCTCCCCTCCGCCCCACCGCCACCGCATACAACAATCATATCAAGTCGCCGTGCGTCCCGTCATAAAGGGAAATAAAAAGGCTCCCGCGCATTTCCGCGTGGGAGCCTTTTTGCTATCGGATGCTTGCGATCAGGCCTTGGGCTTTGCAGCCTGGGGCAATGCGGAGCGCTTCTCCTTGATCCTGGCGTTGCGGCCGGAACGGCCGCGCAGGTAGAAGAGCTTGGCGCGGCGAACATCGCCCCTGCGGATGAGCTTTACGCCCTCAACCACGATGGAGTGGATGAGGAAAGTGCGCTCTATGGCGGTCTCCTGTACGGCTCGGCGGACGGTGAACGTCTCGCCCGGGCCGTGGCCGCGCTTGCGTATGACCACGCCTTCGAAGTTCTGTGTCCTGGTCCTGTCGCCCTCGGTGACCTTCACGCTGACGCGGACGGTATCACCGGGGTCGAAATTCTCGATCTTGGGGTTTCGCTCAAGGTTAAAAAGGTGATGGGCGTCCAAAATGAAACCGTCCTGGATTAGCTTACTGGTATGCTATGCGCAAAACTGTATTATTGTATATTGCGGCACCCACAAACGCAAGCCGCTCCCGTAACGGCGCGTGGGCTCAGTATTGCCCACACTTCTTTTTAGCATCGGGCCAGCCAAAACTAAAGGTAGGCTCGCGGACTAGGCCTTGACGAATGTCCACCACGCCGGGGCGATCCACAGGTGCCCTTCGTGGTCCCCCGCTGTGCCTATGACCAGGCCGTCCGCCCCGCGCCTTACGGTGACCATGTAGTTGTGGCCGTCTGCTGCCGGCAGGGACTCCATGCCCACGAAGTACTTTTCACTCATCGGCTGGTCCGGGTACTGAAGCCTGAGCTACAGTGCAATCTCCAGGGTGCAGTGCTTCAGGCCCATTCTGGACGCGGCCGCGAACACGACCGGCTTGGTGGAACCGTTGGGCTCGCCCGTGAGCTGCGTGGTGGTTATCTGTACCAGCTCAACTACCGCTGGCGCTGGTGAGACCGACAGCTCCGCCCTTTCGAACATCTTAATCGCCTTGCCGGTGATTGCGAAGCCGCCCTTCTCAAATGCCCGCATGAAGTCGTCCTTCGTCTTTAACCCTGTGCCCACCTTGATCGTCTTCCACGTTTCCAATGTGCTCATCTGACACTCCCCGCTTGAAATGTTGTTGACGGCCGGACCGTTAGCCAATGAAATGGGGTCCCCCGTTTTGTCCGGAGGACCCCATTTTAGACCTAAATCGTAATTGTGCGCGTATCCGGCAGGCTGTCGGCTATTCGCACTTGTTGTAGCCGCAGGAGGCGCAGCGCATGCACCCCTCCTGCATAATGAGCGAACCGGCGGAGCACTGCGGGCACTTGGGGCCGCGCTTTGCCTCGCCAGTCTTGGCTGCCACCGTCGCCAGCCCAACCGCCTGCGCGGTTGACGCCTTGCGAGGGTCGCTGGTGGGCTTTGCGGAAGCGGGGAACAGCCCAAGCTGCGCTTCCGCCTGCGGGGCGGCCACGCCGCCCGAGGACCCTTCCAGGTGCCTGCTCAGCACCAGCGAGAGAGCGTCCGGGGACGAGCGGACTAGCGTGCCGCCGTCCCACGCCGGGCAGCAGGTGATGCCGTGCAGGTGCTCCACTACCTGGTTCGGGTCGATGCCCGCGCGGAGCGCGAGCGTCGCCAGGCGGGAGATCGCCTCAAGCTGTGCGGAGTCGCAGCCGCCTGCCTTGCCCATCGTGGTGAACACCTCGAAGGGCTTGCCGTCGTCGTCGTAATTGATCGTGATGAACATGTTGCCGTGGCCGGTGCGGACGCGCTCGGTGACGCCTCGGACGACGGCAGGGCGCTGCCTCTCGACGAGCAGGCTATTGACCGTCTGCGCCTGGGCCTCGGCCGCCTTCTTGTCCGGCTGACTGCCCACTGCTGACTGCTCACTGCTGCCCTTGGTCTTTTCCTTGCCGGCCGTCAGAACTTCCATGTCGCGGCTGCCGGCGCGGTAGACCGTGATGCCCTTGCAGGCAAGCTCCCAGGCCAGCATGTAGGACTGCCGGACATCGTCCTCGGTGGCGGAGTTCGGGAAGTTGATCGTTTTGGAGATTGCGGCGTCCACGCTCTCCTGGAACGCGGCCTGCATCCGCACGTGCATCTCTGGTGAGATATCGGACGCGGTGACGAAGACGCGCTTTGCCCAGCCGGGCACGTCCTGCCGCTCCTGGAGCGAGCCGCCGTCCGCCAGGTACTTCATCAGGTCGTCGCTGTAGAAGCCGCCCTCGACGGCGGCCTGCTTGAAGCCCTCGTCCAAGTACAGGAGGCTCTCGCCGCCCAGGATGTTGTGCTTGTGGTAGCAGAGCGAGAAGAGCGGCTCGATGCCGCTGGAGCACCCGGCGATCATGGAGATTGTGCCGGTGGGCGCGACCGTCAGGCGGCAGGCGTTGCGCATCTTCGGCATGCCGGGGGCATCGAAGATGCTGCCCTTGAATGCCGGGAACGTGCCGCGCTCGCCCGCGAGCTCCTCGGACATCTTGTCCGACTCTTCCTTGATGAACTTCATGATGCCGCGGCCGATCTCCAGCCCCTCGGCGGAGTCGTACGCGACGCGCATCTTGGCGAGCATGTCCGCGAAGCCCATAACGCCCAGGCCGATCTTGCGCGTGGAGCGTGTCATCTTCTCGATCTTGTCCACCGAGTAGACGTTGGCGTCGATGACGTTGTCCAGGAAGCGCGTGGCGATGCGCGTGACCTCGCGCAGGCGGTCGTAGTCCAGCACGGTCCTGCCGTGCTTTTCGACGACGAACAGCGCCAGATTGATGGACCCGAGGTTGCAGGACTCATACGGCAGCAGCGGCTGTTCCCCGCACGGGTTGGTGGCGGTCATGCGGCCTATGTGCGGCGTGGGGTTCTTGTGGTTGACCCAGTCCAGGAAGATGACGCCGGGCTCACCGTTGCGCCACGCGCCCTTGATGATCTTGTCGAAGACCTCGCGCGCGTCCAGCTCACCGACCTTCTTGGCGGACTGCGGGTCGCGGAGGTCGTACTTCGTCCCGGCCCGCACGGCCTCCATGAACTCGTGGCTTGCCCCGACGGAGATGTTGAAGTTGTGTATCACGCCCTCGGTCTTCTTGCAGTCGATGAACTCCAGGATGTCCGGGTGGTGCACATCCATGACGGCCATGTTTGCGCCGTCGCGCTTGCCGCCCTGGGTCACCAGCGTGGAGACCGAGGAGAGGTGGCGCAGGACGGCGATGGGGCCGCAGGCCTTGCCGTGGGTGGTGGAGACTGGCGAGCCCTTCGCGCGGATCTTCGAAAGGGCGAAGCCGGTGCCTCCGCCGAACTTCTGGACCATCGCCGTCTCGTGGGCGGTGGTCATGATGCCGTCCATCGTGTCGTCCAGGCCCATGACGAAGCACGCGGAAAGGGTGCCGGAGCCGGAGCCGTCGGCCTTGTAGATGCCCGCGTTCATGAGTGTGGGCGAGTTGGGGACGAACTCCAGCGTGGACATGATCGAGTAGAACTTCTGCTCCCACTTGATCGCGTCCGCCTCGCCGCCCTGGTAGCCGTACTCCGGCTTGGCGATGGCCTTGGCGACGCGGTGTAGCATGCCCGCCGCGTCCTCCACGATCTCGCCCTTGGCGTTCTTGCGGAAGTAGCGCTTCTTGAGGACGACAAGCGCGTTCTCGGTGAGGTCTATATGGCCGTTGCCGTTATGGCCGGCGCCGTTGCCGTTGACTGCCACAACGTGAGCCTTCCCGTTAGCAACCGCGGCCGTCCTTTCCTTCTCTGACAGCATCTTTTGGCTCCTGTTTATCTCTTGCTGGCTGGGTTCCTGCCGATTATATACATCACTTTGGAACATTTGGTCTATGTGCGACTAACGTGTACTGCGCTACCCCGCCGCTTCCACCGCCCGCCTCCTGCCCCTCCGCTTCTTCGGCGCCTTCGGCTGATCTTCCTCCATTACCTGGAGGAAGGAGAGCTGGTTGCTCGGCTCCTTCTCGGCTTCCTCAGGGTCCAGGAGCGCCTTGATCTCCTGCTGGAAGGTCTCTATATCCTTGAACTCGCGGTAGACGCTCGCGAAGCGGATATAGGCGACGCGGTCGATCTTCTTTAGGCGCTCCATCGCCATTTCGCCGACGACGCTGCTGGGTATCTCAGACCGGCCCAGGTCCGTCAGATCGGCCTCGATATCATTGACGGCCTTATCGATGGTGCCGGTCTGGAGCGGCCTCTTGGCGCATGCCTTGGCGATGCTCGCCCACAGCTTGTCCCTGCTGAACTCTTCCCGGCGGCCGTCGCGCTTGATGATGATCAGCGCCCTGGTCTGGACCCTCTCGTAGGTGGTGTACCTGCGCTCGCAGCCGAGGCATTCGCGGCGGCGGCGGATGCCATCGATCGACTCCCGGGAGTCGATTACCTTGGAGTCGTTGTAGTTACAGTAGGGACAATGCATATGACTTTATTCTAGCGCGGCACCACAACTCTTCGTGTAGGAGCCACAGTGTAGACACTACCTGTAGCGTTTGTCAATACGGTCTTATACTTAAGCAATGGTGAAATCTATCACTAAAACTAATCTATATACTAACCGGCGGAAAGGGTTTCAGGGGAGTGCGCGGAGTGTAAAACAGCGGTCTCAGAAAGTGCAAGGTGGGGAGTCGGGAGATTCGAGCGGCAAAAAGTAAATGGGGGGGGGCGGCGAGGAACGCCTGAGACTAGTTGGGAGAGGTAACCGGCCTTTGCAAGAGCTCAACTCTCAAGGATGAGGCCGCTGCGATAGTCCGAAAGTCATCATCAAAAGTAACCAGCATTGCGTTGTGATAAATAGCGGTCGTAGCGATGAGCAGGTCCATGGCGCCGGCTTTGAAGCCTCGGTCACTGCATGCCTGGTCAAGCGCAATTCCGGCAGACCACAGGTCCGAAGGCGTCGATAGCATCGGAAAGGCCTCAAACTGGCTCTTGAGTATGTCGATTTCCCGAGAGGAGGCGTATCGAAGGACTTCAAATACTACCGGCTCAGCGAGAGAGGCGTCCGCGCGCAGTATGTGCGGAGCGATGAACTGCTTAAGCGATTGCGGAGAACGGGCGCGGGTGAAGTCGATCCAGAGGCTAGTGTCGATAAGTGTGACCATCAGCTACGCCATGCCTCGTCGCGTCTCTGCTCGATGCGGCGGTCCTTCTCCTGCCCAGCCTCGAATGAGTCGATGTCGACGCCCCACTCGCCGGAGATGAACTTCTGCGCAATGCGCTCGCGCCGCTTCAGCATGAGAGCGTCCGTGACAATCTTTCGGACGGCAGGACCCTTCTTCGATTCGCCGGTCGCCTGTATGATTTCCTCAAGCTCCGCGTCGGATATTTCAACTGTGATTTTCATATTCTCATTGTAGAGATATCCTAAACTTCTGTCCACTAAATCAGTATGTGACCACCAACAAAGCCATCAGGGGCCCCGGATTTCCGGGGTCCCTGACAATAGTGATGTCTTCTGCCTGGCCTACTACCTACTACTAACTACCAACTTCCTCCCTACCTGAAGAACTGGCTCTTCTGGGCGGTGGCCTTGGCGGCGATCGGCGCCGCGACGGGGACTGCCGTGCGGTACTTGGCCACGCGGCGGAGGAACGGAGGGAGGTCGATCTCCGAGTTCTCCGACTCGATGGCGCTCTTGAGCAGGTTGCGCAGGGTGTCGTCCTTGTCCTGCACGGCATCCGCGGTCGGGAAGCCGGTTGCGACGACGGTCAGCTTGACCTCGTTCTCCATCTTGGGGTCCGTGGTCATGCCGAAGATGATGTTCGCGTCCGGGTCCACGACGCGCTGGATGACCTCAGCAGCCTCGTGCAGTTCGGACAGGCGCAGGTCGCTGCCGCCGGTGATGTTGAACAGGACGCCCTTCGCGCCCTCGATGGAGACATCGAGCAGCGGGTTGGCGATGGCGTGCTGGGCAGCCTCTTTGGCGCGGTTCTCGCCCTTGCCCCAGCCGATGGACATCCACGCCGGGCCGGCGTCGCGCATGATCGCTTGCACGTCCGCGAAGTCCAGGTTGATCTCGCCCGGGACCGTGATCAGCTCGGCGATAGACTGAACGCCGAGGCGGAGGACGTCGTCCGCCATCTTGAAGGCGTTGGACGTGGTGATCTGCTCATCGCAGATGACGTGCAGCCGCTCGTTGGGGATGCACAGGAGAGTGTCCACGTGCTGGCGGAAGCGGCCGATGCCGGCCTCGGCCTGGCGCATCCTGCGAAGGCCTTCGAAGGTGAACGGTGTGGTGACGACACCGACGGTCAGCGCACCGGTCTCCTTTACAATCTCCGCCACCACAGGCGCGGCGCCGGTGCCCGTGCCGCCGCCCATGCCGGCCGCGATGAAGACCATATCGGAATCGCGAAGGGCCTCATACAGCTCCTCGCGGCTCTCCTCCGCGGCCTTCATGCCGACCTCCGGGTTTCCGCCCACGCCCTTGCCGCCGGTAAGGATATCGCCGATGCCTATCCGAAGCGGGACCTCGCAGTGCAGCAGCGCCTGCGTGTCCGTGTTGCATACCAGGTATTCGATGCCCGGGATGCGCTCCCGGTACATGCGAGAGACGGCGTTCGAGCCGCCGCCGCCCACGCCGATGACTTTGATTTTTGCGCCGTATTCTGGTTCGCGTCCGTTAACTGGCATTCAGGACCCTCCCTTTATTTCCTTCCGAAGAACGATAATTTCTTTATGATCGCCGAGAAGAAGCTCCCACCCTTGCGGGAGCTGTCTTCCACTTCAGCCTTGATGTCTTTGGCCGTGACCGGGTGGTAGTCCGTCATGGCCCACTGGAGCATGCCCAGCACTGTGGAGTAGGCGGGGGCCCGCAGCTCCGGAGGCATGACGCCGCGGACGGTGGGCATGCCCTGCCGGACGGAGATGCCTAGCCCGCGCTGCACGAGCGCCGCAAAGCCGGACATGTTGGACGCCCCTCCGGTGAGCACGATGCGGTGGTTCGAAGGATCGCCCATGCGGTCGTCTTCCAGCATGAGCTTCAGCAGCCTCGTCAGCTCCATCGCGCGCTCGCGGGCGAGCTGGCAGATCTCCATGCGCTGGACCTTTAGCTCCGCGCCGCGTCCCACGATGGGGAGCGAGACGGGCTCGTCGCCCGCCAGCGCGGAGGCCTGGACGTCCACGTTCGCGTACTTCACCTTCGCGACCTCTGCGGCCTCGTACGTCGTGTTGAAGGTGAGCGCGATGTCGTTGGTGAACTGGTAGCCGCCGACTGGGATGACGCCGGAATAGTAGATTGCGCCGTTCTTGAAGACCACTACGTCCGTTGTGCCGCCGCCGATGTCCACGAGGATCGCGCCGCGCTCCTTCTCTTCGGGCGTAAGGACCGCGAGCGCGCTGGCGAGGGGCTCCAGGACGAGGCTGGCGACTTTGACGCCGGCCGCCTCCACGGTCTGCTGCAGCCTGTTAAGGAAGGCTGCCGCGCCGGTGACCATGTGCGTCTCGACCTCAACCTCGCGGCTGTGCATGCCAACGGGGTTGCGGATGCCGGTCTCGCCGTCCAGCGCGTAGCTGATGCGTATGGCGTGGATTAGCCGCCGGCCCGGGTCGGAGACGGCCTCGGTGGCCGCCTCGGGAGTGCGGTACATGTCCTTCTGCGTGATAACTCGGCCGCCGCTCGCGGGCTCCAGCCTGTCGCGCCGGTTCTCGAAGTCCACGTGAGAGCCGGTGACGCCCACAAAGGCGGACTTTATGCGGTAGCCGGTCCTCTTCTCAAGGTCCAGGACGCACTGGCGGATCGCCGCCTCGGTGGCCGAGGTGTCGGTCACGTTGCCTTTCTTGAGGCCGTGGCTTGGGACGATGGCGTAGTCGATGACCTCCAGGCCGTTCGCGCCGAGCTTGCGGGCAAGCACCGTGCAGATCTTTGTGGTGCCCACGTCAATGGCGGCGAAGAGGTCGACGGTGGATGAGATGGGCCTCGGGGTGTACGACTCCCCGCGTCCGGCCGGGGTGAAATCGGGTCGCGAAGGCAACGGGCCGGATGGCCCCCCCTCCAGTGTCGGCCTGGTCAGCGTGTTTCCTTTTGCCATTTGTCATCCCCCTGCAAACTTACAACCGTTCAGCAATTCTGATTCGAGCGCTGCGGCTTCTGGGATTTTCTTCAATCTCTTTTTCTGTCGGAGTGATGACCTTGCGGGTCAGCACCCTGATGCTGGCTTTGTGGCCGCACACGCATACCGGGACCTCCGGCGGGCATATGCAGTCCCTGCTCTCCTGCGCGAAAAAGGTCTTCGCCAGCCTGTCCTCCAGCGAGTGGTAGCTGATGACGACCAGTCTGCCGCCGGGCTTGAGGACGTTCACGGCCTCCACGAGGCCGTTCTCAACATTCTCGAGCTCTTTGTTAATCGCGATCCGAATCGCCTGGAACGTCCGCGTCGCCGGGTGCACCTGCCCCGGCCTCGGCCGCCCCATCACCCGCTCCACCGCCTTCACCAGGTCCGCCGTGGTCTCCACCGGCCGGGCGGACACGATCGACCTTGCGATCTTCCTGGACCTGGGCTCCTCGCCGAAGCGGAAGATGATGTCCGCCAGGTCCCGCTCGCTTGCGCCGTTGACGAGCTGGTGGGCGGACCGCCCTTTCGTGTTATCGAACCTCATGTCCAGCGGCCCGGGCCTTGCGAAGCTGAAGCCCCTCTCCGGGGTCTCAAGCTGCAGGGACGATAGCCCCAGGTCCATCAGGACACCGTCCGCCGCGCCGAGCCCGCGCTCCTGCGCCAACCTGCCCATATCAACGTAGGTGCCGTGGACAAGGACGGCCCTCTCGCCGAACCGCTCCAGCCGTTTGGCCGCCTTCGCAATCGCCTGCGTGTCCAGGTCCGTACCCATGACCGTGGGCGGCGGCGTTGCCGCTTCCAGAATCGCCTCTGTGTGGCCGCCCTCGCCCAGCGTGCCGTCTATATAGAACCCGCCGGGCTTCACCTGGAGGCCTTCGAGCACCTCGGCCACCATCACCGGCCTGTGGACTATGTCCATCCAGTCACCGCCCGCCTTCCCCCGCTTCCGTATCGCTGGTCCTTTAGTCGTTTAAGGTAGCCATCCGGACAGCGTGGTAAACTAATGGCGGCACTTCCCGAACGTACACGCAATATCCCAGACGGCAGTTGTGACACGCAAGGGGTTTCTAACCCTTGTTTAAGACAAATTTTAGACGTTGTTCAGTCCTTCAAGGTAGCGACAATGACCATACCGCACAAGCACGCGTTCCGTGTAGCCATCCTCACCATCAGCGATGCCGGCGCGAAGGGTGAGCGGGTCGACACCAGCGGCGAGGTGATCGTCGAGATGGCCGCCAGGGCTGGGCTGGCCCAGGTGGCGCGGGACATCGTGCCGGACGAGAAGGACCAGATAGCGGCGAAGGTGGCGAAGTGGTGCGACAGCGGCGAGGTGGACGTTGTGCTGAGCACGGGCGGCACCGGCCTGGGCCCGCGCGACGTAACGCCGGAGGCGATACGGTCCATCATCCAGTTCGAGGTGCCGGGCATCCCCGAGGCGATGCGGATGAAGACGCTTGAGAAGACGCAGATGGCGATGATCAGCCGCTCCGTCGCCGGCGTGCGCTCCGGTTGCCTCATCATCACCCTGCCCGGATCGCCCAAGGGCGTCCGGGAGTGCCTCGAAATCGCGATGCCGGTCATCCCCCACGCCCTTGAGATCCTGAAAGGGTGGAGGGTGGGACATCCGACCGCCTGAAAGGCGGAATTGCGAATAGTGAATTGAGAATAGTGAGTTGAACAGCCGAAGCGGACCCGACTCCCTATATTACAATTCACTATTCACTATTCTAAATTCACTATTCCATCATGCGTTTTCACATCCTTACCATATTCCCGGACATGTTCACAGCGCCGTTTGCGGAGGGTGTCGTTGCGCGCGGCAAGCAGAAGGGCATCCTGGACATCGTCGTGCACGATATCCGCGACTTCACGCACGACAGGCACCGGACGGTGGACGACTACACTTTCGGCGGCGGCTTCGGGATGCTGATGAAGCCCCAGCCGCTCTTCGAGGCGGTGGAGGCTGTGCGCGCGCGGCCGGAGGCCAACCCCGCGAGCCCGGTCATACTGCTCTCGCCCCAGGGGCGACCGCTCACGCAGAAGATAGTGGAAGGGTTTGCGAAGCTGGACGAGATCGTCATGATATGCGGGCGGTACGAGGGGGTGGACGAGCGGGTCCGGGAGCACCTGGTGACGGACGAGATCAGCATCGGCGACTACGTTCTCAGCGGCGGCGAGCTGGCGGCGATGGTGATTGTGGACGCCGTCTCCCGCCTCCTGCCGGGCGTCCTGGGCTCCATAGAGTCTTCGCAGGACGACTCCCACACTACCGGGCTGCTCCAGTACCCGCAGTACACCCGCCCTGCGGAGTTCCGCGGCTGGAAGGCGCCCGAGATCCTCCTCTCCGGCAACCACGCCGCAATCGAAAAGTGGCGCCGCCGCGAGTCCCTCCGCAAAACGCTCCATCTTCGCCCCGACATGCTGGACAAAGCAGAGCTAAGCGATGAGGACAGACGCAGGCTGGAGGAGATGAGGGGGGGCCAGACGTAAGGGCCACAAGCCGTCTACGACCTTCACGTCTGGTTACGTTGGCGGCGGCAATCGCACCGGCACCGGTCCTGTCTGGGGCGGCCTGTAGACAATGTCTGACATGCCAATCTTGGCCATGAGTGCCGCGTACCCTCGGTGAACGGCATCCATTTTGGCACTCGGGCTTCCAGAGATCTTTCCGAGCGCCGCCCACTGGGCTACTGTATACTCCATCGCGGTGACTATGAATTTTGTCGCCCAAGTCTCATTTGTTTCACTTGCACTTAGAATGGAGTAATCGCTCGGTTGCGGACCAGAAGTCGTGGAATAAGTGAAATGCGCATAAGGGCAGAAGAAATCCAACCATCGTGCTGTTCCCCAGCCAGAAAACGCAGCAGAGAACGTGTCAAGACGCCCCTGTATTGACGACGGCATTCCCGATATTTTAGGCATCAGGTCGTACGAATCAGCTGGGTCTTCTTCAATGCCTGAGTACTGACCCGGCTGAGTATTGCCGTTATCGCCGTCATTCGGCCACGGAGCAGAACTCGCAAGATTAAGCGTGCCGATGGTTGCGGCATTCACAGCCCATGCCATACCTATCCCGCGGTGGTCCTGAACGCAGTTGAGACAAGTGGAAAACGCAGCGTAAAATTTGTGATGAAGTGCTTCATGAAGTATTAGCCATGCAATGTCCTGCACTTGCACCGTCGGGTCAGTCACGAATCCAGTGCGGAGCAGGATCTCTTTCGACGCTTTGGGCGTTGTTCTCGCCCAATGGTATCCAAATGAAGCAAAACTGATCGGAACTTGAGGGATAGTGCTGACGAGCCAAATAGCGTTCCACCACCACGCGGTGGTTAAGATACACTTTGAACCGAGTGAAAATTGATCGATTATTGGATCGGTTTCGAACCACGGGGCGAAACCAGGAGGGCTGCCTGGCAACGCCAACAAAAGGTTTTCCTTACATCCCGTCACAACCTCGATAGTATTGATCCCTTGAAAGACGTTGCTCCAACCCCAGGTAGAAATGCGATCCAAAGCGTCATTGAATTTCGCGAGTTCCCCACCGCTTAATCCATTCGTAATAATATCTACATTTGCAATAGGATCATATGAGGCTGTTGCCGATAGGAGGGCTGATTCTAATGATGTTGGGATTCTTGAACCAGCAATTATGGGCAACCGTAATGAGGGCGAGGAAGTGGGGTTCCGAGCCACCCGTCGTGCATCGCTGTCAAAGTCACCGGGACTCGGCTGCGTTACAATAGCAGAAAGCTGAGACATACGTTTTCTTGCCTCCATTCGAACGCATGTGGGGATGGCATCTATCCGACAAATCCACAGCAGAAACCATAGAAGATTACCGCTAGCACCGTAAGGCAGAAGCCGACAACACCAGCAACCCCGTATGCAATTAGGGCCACTACCGCGCCGCGCCCCCGAAATACGTACCCGTTCGCTGGTGCTTTCCTTCGAGAAAAACGCGTCAACTAGGCCACCTGCAACAAAGGCCGCTAGTAGTGTCCAGATAACCCAAGCCTGGAAATGTGAGCCGCAACTCGGGCAATATGGCTTGTTGAACCACGTTCCCTTTAAGATGATCACTACAACCGGCCAGAGAATCGCCACACTAAACGTGCCACAGACAGCAGCCCAGAACCTACCGGAGTCCCTGTTGCTCAATGTCTCTGGAACCCGCGCTCCCAAAACCCTCAAACCTCCGGGATCTAAGTTCGATGACTAGCTCGCCTCTGTCGCTTCCGTCTGCATCAGCGGCGCGATAGTGATGTAGTTCATGTAGAGGTCCCACCAGTCCGCGTCCGTCAGTGCCTTGTTCGCTATGAAGATATCGTCGATGACGCAATTGGCCGGACTGGTAACGGACTTCGTAGTGAAGATTCTCGCGCCAGCCGTGAACGCGGTCGTCTGGCCAAGCATGGGATGGTCCGAAGGTGTCGTGGAGCCTACTGATTTACCGTTCACAATCAGCCGGAACACCCTCGGATTAGTCAGTTTGCTGTATTCTATCGCAACCATGTTGAAGCCAGGGTGAACCAGGGATGGATCGGCTATGTCATATTGGTTAGAGGCGCTGTTGTAGACCCGTGCTTTGAATTTACCATCCGCAACATATATTTGCACGGTGCCCACACTGTCATTGGACATGGCAAGCACGCGGGTGCTGCCATTCAACTTCTGCATCGAGACCCACGCTGCCACAGTTAGCTCATCGCAGCTCGGCCAGCTAACCGCGTTGACCCCAAGGAGCTTGGCGTCAACCAGACCTACTCCTGATGCTGCGCCCCAAGATGAACCTCCCCATGCCAAGTAGTCGACCCCGGTGTATGTCCCTGTCTTCCAGAGCTGGAGTGAGTAGCCGCTCTCATAGATCAAGTACACCCACATTTGCGAAGCGACTTCAATATCCACCGGGCAGTTGAAGTCCATAGTCTTCACGCCGACCGTGTTGAATGCATAGGACTGACTGTCAGCAATTGAATTGGCGGCCACACTGCCCTGGGCCGTATTGGCAGGGGCAACATAAAGCTTGATCGTCGTACTGTTGGTCGTGTTGTAGTGAAGCTGAATCCCGCGGAAGCGCCCGATGGATGTGATGGGGAACGCGAGGTGCGTGTTTCCCGTGCCACCGGTCGCCGAAGTTGGACCGACCGCAATGTCCCTCTGAATGTCGCTTGCAAACGATCCACCGGCAAACTTCACTCCATAGTCCACGAGCCCCGGGACCTGCATTTCGGCCGATGCTGTAATCTGGTCGACAATGAGCGGTTTGCGCCGCATGAAATCCCGGATTAGGAGCCCGTCGTCGGCCAGCGAGTAAAAGTGCATGAGCTTATCGCCGAACTTCTGGAATACCCTCTTTCGAGCGCCGGCAAGCGCATGAATCTTATTATATTCCATCTTCGGCGTCGTCATGTTTGTTTCTCCTGCTTATGCACCTGGGATTGCCGGGTTCAGTTGCCTACCAGTTCACATCATACCCCCCCCCCCCCTCATATCTT
>Ga0194132_10007478_pt1 | contig 16253 bp, 18 predicted proteins | sample TA2KigOf80mmetaG_FD_148612 | JGI IMG/M metagenome (GOLD analysis project Ga0194132, IMG submission 148612) | Freshwater microbial communities from Lake Tanganyika, Tanzania - TA2015054 Kigoma Offshore 80m | ecosystem: Environmental > Aquatic > Freshwater > Lake | place: Tanzania: Lake...
CCGCGCGCCACGCGGGGCAGGCGCATCCAGCCGAACAGCGAGCGCAGCTGGAGCGTGAGCGGGCCCACCCACCGCGACGAGCGGGCGGCGGCGAAGCGCGCGGCGCGGTCCTGCGCGCGGAAGATGTAGGGATAGGTGAACGAAGTGAGCACCGCCGTCACCGTGACCACGGGGTACAAGATGGGGTTCACGACTCCACGATCGGCGCCCGTCTTGGCGAGCGCGACGGAGAATTCGCCCATGCTGGGCATGCCGAGGCCGACGCGCAGCGCCGTGTCCTCCGAGTTGCCGGTGAGCAGCGTGGCGAAGGCGTTGGCGAGCACCTTGATGACGATGAACAGCGCGGTGACGACGAGCGCGGGGCCGATGAAGGCAAGCACGAGGGTGAGGTCGACCAGGGTGCCGACGGACACGAAGAACACGGCGGCGAAGACGTCGCGCAGGGGCGCCACCATTTGCTCCAGGTTGCGCGCGTGCCGCGTGTCGCCCAGCACCGCGCCGATCATGAAGGCGCCGGCGGCGGGCGACAACTCCAGCGAGTGCGCGACGAGCGCCAGGCCGAAGCCCAGCGCCAGGCTGGTGACGAGCGAGGCCTCTTGCGAGCCCCACCGCGCGACGATGTCCATGATGCGCGGCACGAACAGCACGCCGAAGACGATGGTGGCGAACGCGAACATGGCGATCTTGACCAGCAGCTCGCCCACGTCCACCAGGCTGGCCGTGCCGGTGGCGGCGATGCCGGAGAGCACTGTGAGCAGGATGACGGCGACGAAGTCCTCGACGATGCTGGTGCCAACGATGAGCCGGCCGGCGGGCGTGTCGAGCCGCCCGCTGTCTCGCAGCATCTTCACGACGACGGCGGAGCTGGTGACCGAGATGGCGGCGCCGAGGAAGATGCCGTCGATCGGCGCCCATCCCAGCAGCCGCGCCGCGGCATAGCCGGCGGCCAGCAGTATCGTCACCTCGGCGAGGGCGATGACGATGACGACGGCGCCCAGGCGCCGGAAGCGGTGCCACCCGAACTCGACGCCGATGGAGTAGAGCACGAGGATGAGGCCAAGGTCGGCCAGGCGGCGGATGAACTCGGTATGCGTGACGGAGAGGGCCGGCAGCAGGAACGGCCCCACCACCATGCCCGCCAGCAAATAGCCCATGACGGCCGACTGCCCCAGCCGCGCCATGACGGCGACGGCCACGCCGGCCGCCGTCATGACCAGCGCGATGTCGCGGAGCACGTCGAACGACTGTTCCATGCTGCCTGCCGTGGGGCGGGTTCGCGTTCGGGGCCGCACGGTAGTGTACTCGCACGGCATGGCCGCCGCGACCCGTGGGCGGCGCGCCGGGCGCCTCGCCTACCCGTCGCCACCGATGACGGCCACCGTCTTGGCGGCGGAACTGCGCCGCGACAGGGCCCCGCCCACGGGCAGCAGCCGCAGCGCGTTGAGCGTGACGCCGGCAGTGGCGAGCGCCAAGGCGAACCGCGTGCCGCGCAGCTCGGCCAGCCCGCCGACGATGCAGGCGCCGACGTTGATGCCGCTGATCATCATGCCGTGGACGGCGACGACGCGGCCCCGCGCCTCGTCGGGCGCGAGCGTTTGGAACAGCACGCTGACGAAGACGTCGTAAACGACGCTGGCGGAGCCGGCCGCGAGCATGAGCGCGCCGGTGAGCCAAATGTTGCCGGAGAGGCCGGCGGCAAGGAACAGCGCGCCGAACGCCGCCGACGCCAGCATGAGGCCCCAGCCGCGCCAGCGCACCTCGCCCAGCCCCGTGAGCACGAGCGTGCCGGCGATGCCGCCGACGCTGAACAGCGCCGTGACGACGCCCAGCACGCGCTCGTCGTGGCCCAGGACGTTGTTGACCAGGTCCGGCAGGAAGAAGATAAACGAGAAGCCGAACGTCTCGGTGAAAAGGGCAATCCACGTCACGGCGCGCAGGTCGCGGTCGGCGGTGCAGCGCCGCAGCCCGTCGCCCATGGAGACGACGGTGGCCTAGGCCTCGGCATGCCGGCCCGTGGCGGCGGCGACCGGCCGGCGCGGTATGCGGAGCACGCCGATGGCGCCCGCGATGACCGCCGCGGCGAGGCCCGGGAACAACGCGCCGTCGCCGGGCCCGTGCAGCAGTTGCCCGGCGACGAGCGGCCCGATGACCGACGAGAGGTGGATGCCGAGGAACTGGAGCGAGAGGGCGTTGACGATGCCGCCCGGCCCGGCCACCTCGTAGGTGAGGCCGCCGCGCGCCAGCATCTCCGGGGCGCGCAACGCGCCGATGACGACGGCCATGGCGATGACGTGCCACGCCCGCAGGGCGCCGGCAGGCAGGCAGCCTAGCGAGCGGCGTCGTAGATGGCGCGGCTCGGCGTGAGCAGCATGACGACGGAGCTGGTGGCGGCCAGGCCGGTGACGATCCACAGCGCCAGGGTGTAGCCGCCGGTCCAGTCGAACATGTAGCCGGCCAGCGCGGGCATGCCCGTGGCGCCGAGCACCTGAATGCCCATGATGGTGCCCCGGATGGTGCCATAGGCCCGCCGCCCGAAAATTTCGCCGAGCGACGCCCACGCCAGCGGATACAGGCTTTGGCTGGTCGCGATGAGCAGCACGGCCAGCACCGCCCACGCCAGGCCGGAGCCGAGGTTGAGCACGACGGAGCCCATCCCGGTGATCGCCACCAGCACGGCGGCGGTCCGCAGCCGGCCGAAACGGTCGCCGGCCCACCCGGCCGTCACCACCACCGGTATGCTGCCCAGCGCCAACACGCCGATGAGCAGGGCGCCGGTGGACTGGCTCATGCCGCGGTCGACGACGATGGGCACGAGCTGCACCTGGAACGTAGTGGAGGCGGCGGCGAAGCACGCGATGGCGAGCGCCAACAGCCACAGCCGGGGCGAGCGCATCGCCGTCGCCAGGTCGACGCCGGGTTGCGCCGGCCTGACGCCGGCGTCGCGCTTGGGCCGAGCCTTCGCGATGCCGTCGGGCTCCAGCCCCATCTCCTCGGGCGTGTTGCGGCCGAACAGCACCGCCGGCGAGGTGAGCACCAGGATGAACGCCGCCGCGATGATGGCCCCCAGGCGCCAGCTGCCCGCGCGGATGGCCCACGCGATGAGCGGCACGATGACGAGGATGCCCAGCCCCGACCCCACCTGCAGCGCCGACATCGCCAGCGCCTTCCGACGCTCGAACCAGTTGTTCATCAGCGCGTTCGACGAGCTGAAGGTGAGGTTGGACGACGACAGGCCGATGAGTACGGCATAAGCGACGTAGACGACGGCGAACGTCTGCGCCGCCGACAGCAGCAAGAAGCCCGACGCCATCATCGCCATGCTGACGGCGAGCACGCGGCGCGGGCCAAGACGGTCGATGAGGTAGCCGCTGATGGGCGAGGTGGCGTTGGTGACCAGCCCAGCGATGGAAAAGACAAGCGATATCTGGCCCCGGTTCACCCCGAACGCGGTTTGCAGCGGCAGCAGGAACACGGAGTTGCCGTATTGGAACGTGGCCGAGCCCGCGGCGCGCGGCCCGAACATGAGCAGCAGCATGCGCCAGCCGAAAAAGCCGCGGAACAGGTCATGAGCGGCACGGCCGGCGGCGTCGCGCGTGAATGCGAACAGTCCCGTCGGGGAAGCGTCCACCGTTGCCTCGGACCGTCATGGTGATACGCCACCTAGCATACGGCCAAACCGCAACGCCCGGCTAGCGCGCCGCGCCTTCATGGCCGCCGCGCACCGCCGCCACGGTAACGGCGCACGCTCCGCTCGCCGGTGCCCGGCCGCCTCGCGCGGGCCCATGCGCCACCGACGCCGGCGGGCGCCGTCGAGGCCCGCGCCCGCCCCCGGGGGCTACGCCGTCGCCTCCGCCTTCTCGGCATTCGCCGGGAGGCTGTCCCAATCGGGCGGCTCGATCTCCTCCGGCATCACGTAGCCCGTTTCGTTCTCGTGGCGCATGGAGCGCGCGTAGATGGTGTGGCCCGGCAGGTGGGCCGGCGGCTGCGCGCCCACTTGGAGAATGCGTATCAGCGCGCGCACCGACCCGCGCCGGCCATGCTCCGCCGCGCATGCGGCCGTGTGCCCGCCCAGGAACAGCGCCAAGTCTCCCGGCTTCCAATCCATGCCATCCTCCTCGGAGTGATGCGTCACGATGCGTCCGGCCGGCCCCGCCTCCCGCCAACGTCATGACGGCGCGGCGCCCTCGCGAAAAGGCCCTCTCCAAGCGAGAGGGCCATGCGTCGAGCGAGCGCGGGTCCGACGGGCGCGGGCACGCTGCCGGCCCGCCCCGGCCAAACGGCCGCGCGCGCCGTCCACGCCCGGCGTCAGCGGTGCCGCGGGCTCCGGGGGTCCACCGGCACGGGAATCGGCGCCGGCCGCAGCCTCGGGCCCAGCAGCAGCTCCTTCAGCCGTTCCAGCAGGCCCTTGATCGCATCGCCCATCGCCGCGCCTCCCATGTCATCATTATCGCCCGCCCTGCCCACCCCGTCGAGACGCCATCCCCCGTGGCCGGCGGTCCGCCGGCGCGGAGGGGTGACTGTCGCCCCGCCGCGTTCCTGCGTAGAATGCTCCTTCTGGAATCCCAAAACGCCCGACCAGCGTTAGATGTCATGATGCCCCCGCGCCGAGCCGACGACGCGGCCGGCACCGCGCGAACCCAACCGTCCCCGCATGACGGGACCCCCGAGGTGGCAACGCTCATGGTGCGACGCACCCGCCCCGCGATTATTCTGCTGTTGGCCGTGACCGCCCTGCTGGCGACCGCCGGCTCCGCGTTCGCGCAAGGCCTGCCGACGCCGACGCCGACTCCCACGCCCCAGCCAACGGCGACGCCCGACGGCACGTCATCGCCGACCCCGCAGCCCATGCCGACGCCGATTCCCGGCGGCCTGCTGCGGCCGCCGCCCGCCGACGTGACCGTGCAGGCGCCGTTCCGCACCTTCGTGTCGAGCTTCCATGACCCCACGGCGCGCATCAAGGAAGACATCACGCTGCGGAACTACACCAACGAGACCAAGCGCGTGCGGCTGGAGATCGAGGGCGCTCCCGAAGGCTGGGACGTGGCGTTCTACGACTTCTTCTTCGAGCTGCAAATCAGCGAGGTCGCCGTCGAGGCGGAGAGCTACCAGACCATCGGCCTCTGGATGATCTTGCCGAACAACGAGGCGCCGCCCGGCACCTACACCATGACCCTGACCTTCCGCGACGCCGCCAACCCCGACACCGTCTATGACTCGTTCCCTGTCTCGCTCGTCGCGCTGCCCAAATACACCCCGCCCGACAACGGGCTCGACGTGCAGAACGAATACCCCACGCTCATCCAGCCACCCGGCCAGCCGTTCACCTGGTCGCTGAAGCTCACCAACAACACCGGAGCCGACGCCACCTTCAACCTGCGCGCCGACCTGCCGGAGTTCTGGCAGGCCAGCTTCAAGCCTGCCAGCGGCAACAACGTCATCAACACCGTGGGCATCCGCAACACCGAAAGCCAAACCATCACCCTCACCGTGCGGCCGAACCAGCTGGCGGAGGCGGGCAGGTATCCCATCGCCGTCACCGCCACGAATGCCGCCAAGCCCACCGGCCGCACCGTCGTCAACCTCGTCGCCCGCATCACCGGCGTCGGCCAAATCAAGGTCACCACGCCCACCGGCCTGCTCAACGTAAGCGCCCGCGCCGGCGGCGCCGCGCGGTCCACCGTCCGCGTGATGAACACCGGCGCCGCCCCGCTCAGCGCCATCAACCTCCAGTCCGACAGCCCCTCCAACTGGACGGTCGAGTTCGACTCGCGCGTGGTCGAGGGCCTGGCGCCCGGCGCCCATGTCGACGTGCCGTTCACCGTCACCCCGCCGGGCGACGCCATCCCCGCCGACTACCCCGTCACGCTGCGGGCGAACCACCCGCGGGCGGCGGGCGCCGTCACCGTGCGTGTCGCGGTGGAGCAGGCCACCGTCTGGAAGTGGCTGGGCCTCGTGCTGGTGGGGCTGGTCGGCGTCGGCCTCGGCGGCATCTACGTGCGGCTCGCCCGCAAATAGCCCGGCGCCCGCCGCGCCTTGGGCCGCATGCCGCCTCGCCTGCCGCGAGACGGCGACTGGCGCATGCCTCGCCGGCCGTCGCCCGCGCCAGCAGCGTCTTGCCGGTGCCCGGCGGGCCCACGAGCAACACGCCCTTCGGTATGCGCGCGCCGATGACGTGATAGCGGGATGGGTCGCGCAAGATGTCGACGATCTCTTGCAGCTCGGCCTTCGCCTCGTCGACGCCCGCCACGACGCCGAAGTTCACGTCGGAGCTGCCCCGGTCATACACGCGGGCGCGGCTGCGGCCAAAACTCAGGTACTCTTGCTGCGCGCCCTGCCTCGACCGCGGGATCAGGAACAGCCAGATGAACACGAAAAACAGCACCGGCACCACCCACACCAGCATGTCGGTCCAGGCGAACGACGATCCCGCGCCGCTGAACTCGACGCCATGCTGGCGCAGCAGCGCCACCAGTTCCGACTCGTCGACGCCGGGAATGCGCTCCGTCACGTTCGGCCGGTCGACGTCGTGGGTCTTCCAGGTGATCTCGCTCTCGCCGATGGTCGCCTCGGCCACCTGGCCGATCTCCAGCGCCTGCAAGAACCGCGAATAGGTGGTGGGGGCCGGCGTCCGGTCCAGGTCGAACGCGCAGCTCACCGCCAGCGAAGCCGCCGCCAGCAGCAGCGCCGCCAGTCCAGCCATCGACCTCCAACGCAATCGAGACGCCTTCCGCATCGATGACAGCCTCCACGCGCACGCGGGAATCCACGAGCCTAGCGCAATCCTATGCCGCGCGGCGCGCCCCTGCCATTGGCGCGTCGCGGCTTCGCCGTCGGCCGGCGCGACGATGCCGTGCGCGCCATTCCAGCCGGCCGTCGCGGAAGGGTCAGCCCCCCGCCGGCGTCGGCGAGGCCGCAGGTCCCGCTTCGTGGATGCTCACCTTGGTGATGAGCACCGTTTCGAGGGGCAGCGAACGCTCGCCGTTCATCCGTGGGTTCGAGGCCACCGGCGTGTCGGCGATGGCGTCCAGTGTGTCGAAGCCGTCGGTCACGGCGCCGAAAATGGTATAGTGCGGCTGCAACGGATAGTCGGCGTGCATGATGAAGAACTGGCTGCCGTTGGTGTGCGGCCCGCTGTTCGCCATCGCCAGAATGCCGCGCTTGTATTGGCGCTTCACCGGCTCGTCGTTGAAGCGGTAGCCGGGGCCGCCGCCGCCGGTGCCCAGCGGGTCGCCCGTCTGCACCATGAATGTCTTGTAAATGCGGTGGAACCGCACGCCGTCGTAAAACCCCTCGCGGGCGAGGAACACGAAGTTGTTGACGGTGAGCGGCGCCTCGTCGTCGAACAGCCGCACCGTCATCGTGCCCTTCGACGTCTCGATCGTCGCGGTGTAGGTCTTGCCCTGGTCGATGGTCATGGGCGGCGCGGCGATGAACTGCTTGAAGGGCGTGGCGGTCGGCGTGGGCGAGCCGGCGGGCCTCGGCGTCGAGGTGGCCCGCGGCGTGGAGGTCGGCCGGGGGGTGTCGGTGGGCGCGGGGTCGGCACCGCAGGCGGCGGCCGACAGCGCGATGGCGAGCGCGGCGACAATGGCGGACAGGCGTGACGGACGGAACGACGGCATGGGCGGGAACGCTCCTCGGCGAAAATGGGCCCTCGGAAGGATACTGCACGGCGCGGCGGTGGCGCACCGGCCAACGTGACCGATCGCGGCACGCCGCCGCGAATCGCGGCCGCAATTGCATACGCCCGCGCGGCGTCCGCCGTTTTCGCCGGCCCACGGCCCACGGGACACGGCCGCGCAGGCCGTCAGTGCGCGCCCGGCTCCGGCTCGCGCCGGTAGTCGCCCGACCGCATGGCGATGTCGACGGCGAGCCGAATCGTCTTGCCGAGCGGGAAGAAGGCGACGGGCGCCAGCACGGCGAGCGGCCCAAGCACGGACGCCATGACGGTCCAGTTGGGGTTGGGCAGCGTGGCGACGAGGATGGCGGCGCCGGCGAGCAGCACCAGCGCCTCGCGCAGGTCGCTGGGGTTGCCGCTCACCGGCGGCAGCGGCTCCGCGAGGCGAGGCTCGATGGTGACCGCCCTACCCCGCGCCGCGGCTTGGTCGTGCCACACCGGCCGGGTCAGCTCCACCGACTCGCGCACGATCTCGTTCAGGTCCACCGCCTCCCGCAAGTGGCCGTTATCGTCGCGCCGGTACAGCATGCGGAGCCGGCGGATCATGGCCGACGCATCCTCGGCGGCGGTGTGGATGGTGTCCAGGCGCTGCACCTTCTGCTCGTCCAGTCCCAGGCGCCGCGCCCGCATCACCAGCAGCTCGCTGAAGCCCAGAATCGGCGTGAGCGCGTTGTTGAAGTCGTGCACGATTCCCGATGCCATCTGCCCCAGCACCCGCAGCCGCTCCTGCTGCACCGCCGATTCGTTCGCCCGCTGCACCGTCTCCAGCGCCTCGCGCAGCTCTTGGTTCCGGGCGCGCAGCGCGTTCTCCGCCGTCCGTTCCGCCGTCACATCGTCGATCACCCACACGGAGGCGATCTCGCCGTTCGCGCCGTCGAGGATCGACGACCGGCTGATTTGCAGCAGCAAGTGTTGGTCGCTGTCGGGCGGGCGGTAGATGACGTCGCGGCCGACGCCGTCGGGCCGCGGCAGCCCCGGCGGGAGGGGCCGCCCCAACAGCTCGCTCGCGGGCTTGCCCAGGATGCGCTCGGCGGCTTGGTTGACGAGGCATGCGTTACCGTCCTCGTCCACCACCACCAGCCCGTCGGACATGATCGCCACCATCTGGGCGGCGGCGAACTCCGGCGTCGCCTTCGACAGCCGGGAGCGCCAAATCGCCACGGCAGCGATGCCCATGAACGCCATGATGAGCACGTAGCCGTAGGGGTAGAGCCCGATGCCGAGCGCCGGCAGGAAGTCGACGCAGGCAAGGCATGCCACCACGTAGGCGCCGCGCAACCGCCGCAGCCGGAGCCGGGCCGTGGGCCTCGTGGCGCGCCGCGATTCGGCCGACAGCATCAGCAGCGCGCCGGTCATCAACAGGGCGAAATAGCCGATGAAGGCGTATCCCGCCGAGCCGTATTGGACGTAATGCCCCCAGAAGAATTCGCGGATGTCGCGCGCCCACCAGTCCGTGCCAGCGGAAACGGCGAAGAAGGCGAGCGACGCCAGCAGCACGGCTGGCACGGTGCGGTTCCACCGTTGCCGTTGCCCCGTCACCTCCAGCGTGAATATCCACGCGAACGACGGTATGAAGGCGACGCCGAGATGGATCGGCACGCGCGCCACGATCAGCGCAAGCGCATGGTCGTCGATGGAGAAGAGGATGGCGTCGCCGACGAGCCACACAGCGATGGACAGCGTCATCCACGCGAAGGCCATGCCGGTGCGCGAGAAGCCTTCGCGCCGGGCGACGAACGCCCCCCAGCAGCAGCATCCCCAGGCCGGCGAGGAACACCGGCACGGAATAGAACGAGATGAAGACGCCGGCACTCGCGGCACCGGCCACGGCCAAGGGCAGTTCCATGGCGCATACGGTACGGCAACGGTCCGGGCGGCGCGCCGGTGCCGCCCACCATCGCCGTTGGGGGCGCTCCCCAACGCGCGTCAAACGCGGCCGCCGGCATGCCCTCACGGGTTCTCACGATTTCGTCACGGGTACTATATACGGAGCAGTACGTAGTTGCTAGAACCACGCGAGGCGCGGCACCGCCGTCCCTCATCCTTGCGCGCCCGCTGGAGCCCCGATGATGACCGAGCGCCGGATCCGCGATCTCGTGCAGTCCCACCTGAGTGTCGCATCGAACCAGTTCTTGCTCGCTTTCCAGTAGATCGACGGCGCGCAGAAGTCCGTCACCGCCGCCACCGCCGAGTAGAGGCTGGGCAAGCGAAACACCTGCAACAACGGCTGCAAGCCCGTCATGCTGCCACGCGCCGCGATGAAGGTGCCGAGCGACGCGGAGACGAACGATTGCGCGACGACCAGCACCACCGCGATGGCGAGGCCCGCCTCGCCGAACGCCAGCAATATCACCGGCATGCCGGTGTTGCCCACGTTGGGGAATAGGGAGCACAGCACGAAACCGCTCTGCAAGTCGCGCGGATGTCGGAACGCCAGGCTCACCGCCACGCTGGCCCCCAGCACCAGGGCGATGGTGACGAAGTAGGCGGCGGCGACGCGCAGCGAGAGCGCCACGTCGATGTCGGTCGTCAGCAGCGAATGGAAGATCAGCGCCGGCGTGAACAGTTACAGCGTGACCTGGCTCAACGTTTGCACCGGCAGCTTGCGCCAGCGCTGGAAGCCCGCCGCGGCCAGCGCGACCAAGAACACCGGACCATCACATTCAGCAGCACGTCGATCATGCGTTTGTCTCCGTGGCGCCCGCGGCGCTACCCTGGTCCGGCGGCGGCCGCCGCCCGTCGCCGGTCGGCCGCCAGCTGCACGCCGATGGCGAGCGAGAGGCCGATGGCGATGATCGCCGCCAGCACCAACATGCCGCGCTGAAAACCGAGGATGACGTCGCCGCCGCCGACCACCGTTATCAACGTGGCCCCGACCGCCCCGCCCAACGACAGGCCGACATAGCGGTAGACGCCGGTGATGGCGCTGGCGGAGCCAAGCGTCGGGCCGGCGTTGTTGAAGATGACCGTGTTGTTTGGCGTCTCGAAGGTCACCATGCCCGCGCCGATGGCGAGCATGACGGCGGCCACCTGCCACTGGGAGACGCCCGCCCGCAGCATGGAACCCGCGACGAACGCCAGCACCACGACCGCGGCGCCTGCCACCACCAGGCGCCGCGCGCCAAACCGGTCGGTGATGCCGCCCATCAGCGGCGACGCGAGCATCTGGCTCATGTTCATCGCGACGTAGACGGCGCCGCTGACGCCGGGCGACCAGCCCAACCCCTGCTGCATGTAGAACGGAAACAGGAAGTTGGCGGTGCCCGTGCCGACCGACATGATCATGAGCGAGGCGGTGGCCGCCGTGAAGCGCGCGTTGCGGAACAGCTTGAGATCGAGCGCGGGTGTCGACGCCGTGCGCTCGATGCGGATGGCGAGCGCGAGGATGGCGGCGGCCACCAGCAAGCACGCCACGCCCCACCACTCCGTGCCGCCGCGCAGCAGCTGGATGGAGAAGATGAAGATGCCGATGGAGACGAAGAAGGCCGCCGCGCCGGGCCAGTCGAACCGCCGGAGTATGGCGACGACGGCCTCGCGCTTGGCGGTGTCGTTGCGCGCGTGCCGCGTCAATAACAGCGTGTGGGCGACGGTGACGGCGGCGATGCCCGCGACGGCCGCCCGCCACCCCCACGCCTGCGTGGCCTGCCCCGCGAACAGCGCTCCGAGCATCTGCCCTCCGTAGACGAGCGCGTAGCGCACGCCCAGCACGCGGCCCCGGCGCCCCGGCGGGAAGCCGCCGATGAGCAGCGCGGCGATGGCGTTGGTGCTGCCCGCCCGCGCCACGCCCTGCAAGAAGCGCAACGGGTAGAGCATCCACAGTTCGGGCGCCACGACGATGCCGGCGAGCAGCGCGATTTCGGCCGCGAAAGTGACGAGCGCCGTGCGCTTGAGGCCGACGAGGTCGGCAAGGCGCCCGGCCGCCAGCCCGGCGCCCGCCAGGCCCAGGGCGAACGCCACGATGACCCATGCGATCGCCGTCTTGGTCGCGTCGAACTCGCGCTCGATCGAGGGCAGCATGATGACCCACGAACCGATCTCGATGGAACCGTTGAGAAGGGCAAACGCGGTGGAGCTGGCGTTGCGCCACGGAGCGGTGACGGTCATGCGCGATCCTGCGGATGGGTTGGCGGAGTATAACCCACGGCGGGGTCGCGCGGAAGGACGTCGTGTCGGCGGCTCGCGACGCCGACCGCGCGCCTCGTCCGAGTGGACGATAACAACGCGCTCGCGGGGAAACTCGTTCACGGAATCTAACGATTAATTCATGCAAACTGCACAACCGCACGGCATGATTAACCATGCAGCCTTGGCGAGCCAGGCACCCGCCGCGGACTCCCCCTGCGTAGGAGCCGAGGCCTCTGCAACAGGCATGCCATGATGACCGAGTTCCAGATTCGCGCCACCGTCCGCCAACGCCTGAACAACCCCTCCCTGGAGTTCCTGCACTCGCTGCGCGCCCTTGGACGCGCCAACCAATGCGGCACCCACACCGCCTGGCGCGTGTATGAAAACGCGCTGTACGCGGCGGTGGCCGCCGAGGCGCGCCAGGGCACCTAACCACCGCTTTCGTCGCGTTACCCCGGATTGCCGTCGTGAAGCGGCGCCGATCCGCCCCTGCGCTGCCCAGCCGCCGCCGGTGCCGACCGGAAATGCGCGGAATCATCGATTCCCGCAGTCGAAAAGGGGGATATTCCCCGGCGCGGGGCGCTAAATTCATCCGGCCGCGCGCGGACGAGATCGTCTTGTCCGTTCCGGCGGGCGGCGGCGCGCGTGGGACGAGGCCGGCCACGGCGCCGGGGGACACCGCCCAACGAGGAGAACATGCTTACCGAGTTCCAGATCCGACACCTGGTCCACGAGCGCCTCGCCAACCCATCGAGCCAGATGCTGGTGTCGCTTCAGGCCATTAGCCGCGAGCGCCAGTGTGGCGCGGCCGATGCGTGGCACGTCTATGAGGACGCTCTCTATATCGCGCTCGCCGCCGAGGCCCACGCCCCTAACTAACGACAACCGCTTGGACCAGGCGTTGTACGTCGGCGCTTGGGTCGCCCATATGAAAGCGGCTCCGCCGCCGTTGCGCGAAGCCGCTTGGCGTCGGCAGCCTGTTACTCGCCGCCATCAGCAAGGCCCGGGTTGCCCCGGGCCTTCTCTTCAGGCGACGTGACGCCGGGCGCGCTACACGTTCGCCTGAACGTTCCATTCATACTCGGTGTTCTCGACGACGTTGGTGATCCGGATGATGTGATACTGGATGGAGATCGTCTCCACGTATTGGTCCCAGTCCGCCGACCGGCTAACCTGCCGCCCGACGATGCGCGCGTTCGTCAGCTCATAGCTCAACACCAGCCGCGTGGAGCCCTCGTTGGGGTCGTTGCCGTGCAAGTGAACGGTCACGGTCATGTCCTGGTTCTGCGCCATGGCCTCGAACAGCTGCGGCGTCGCCGCGTCGAGCCGCTTCGTGATCACGAGCGGGTTGGCGACCAGCCGCCCGGTCAAGCGTCCGTCGCCGCCACCGGCCGACGCCGACTCGACCATCGAGAGTACGTCGCTCCAGCCAGCCGTGTAGTCGTTACCGCCGATCGTCGGCAGGGCCACGCCGCCGTCGAGCACGGTGCCGTTCGCGATGAACCGCACGACGGCCAGGTCCGCGCTGGCGGGGGTCGCCACGCCATTCAACGTCGCGCCACGCGCCTGCGGGTTCAGCCCGCCCGAGCCCACATGCCACGCCAGCACGGCTACCGCCGCCATCGCGGCCAGCAGCGCCAACACGCGCGCGGCGGGGTTTCGCAGCGCCACCGCGCCAATCCGGTTACTCATCTCGTCCTCCTTGTTGGCCGCGATCGGCCGTCGTCTCGTGCATCGGCTAGTAGCCGCCACCGCAACCCAAGAACACCAGCAGGGCGTCGGGGTGGATGGCGTGGGTCAGCAGCGGAGAAGCCGTGAGGCGCGCGGCGGGCACGCCGTGCACCACGACGATGGGCGGGTCGCTCGCCGCCGGGTTGAAGGCGCTCTGGTCGCCATCGAACGGCGAGCCGTGCGGCCCGCTCCGGTTTTGGATGCTCGTCGCCGAGAATGGCGAGCCATACGCGCCCGAGTGGTTGCAGATCGAGTCGATCGACCCCTCGGCGGGCAGCACGTCGCCAAGGAACGTGCCGTCCGACAGCTCCAGCCGACCGCCCAGCAAAACGCCCAGGTCGCCGGTCGCCGGATAGGTGGAGAAGAGGGGCCCGGCGGCTCCGCCACGGCCCGACGTGCCGCCGCCGGAGCCGGGCGTCGGCGTCGGCGAAGGGGTCGCCGTGGGCGCCGGCGTAGGGGTCGCCGTGGGCGTGGGGGTTGGCGTCCGCGTAGGCGTCGGGGTTGGCGCGGGGCCGGCCAGCTGGACGATGTGATGAGCGTCACCCGCCCGCTGGTCACGTCCATCACCTGCAGCTCGGTGGGCGGGCCCTTCGGCGACGAGTGGAAGGCGATGCGCGCGCCATCGGGCGACCAGCTAGGGTGGCCGGCGTTCCGGCCGGTCCGCGTCAGCTGGCGGACGTTGCGGCCGTCGGCATCCATCACGTAGAGCTCATAGCCGTTGCCGCCGCGGTTCGACGAGAAGGCGATGCGCCGACCATCGGGCGACCACGCCGGCTCGCGCCTGTTGGCCCGTCCCGTCGTCAGCCGGGTGACGTTCGCGCCCGTCGCGTCGGTCAGGTAGACGTTCCAGCAGCCGTCGCGCCGCGATGCGAAGGCGATGGCGCGCCCGTCCGGCGACCACGCGGGGTCGTCGTCCTCCGCCCGGTGCGCGGCCAGCGCCGTGGGGCTCGCACGGCCCGCGGGATAGTTGACCAACCAAACGTCCTTGTTGCCCAGCCGGTTCGACACGTACAGCAGTCGCCGGCCATCGGGCGACCACGCCGGATTCGTGTCGGCCGCCGTGTCGCGCACCACCTGTGTGGCCCTCGCTCTCGCGCCGTCCGCCACCGGCTGCGCGAAAATGTCGAACCTGCCGTTGCGCGACGACGAGAAGGCCAGCAGCGCGCCATCGGGCGACAGCGCCGCGTCCTGGTCGGCGGAGCCCGCCTGCGTCAGTCGCGCCGACGACGCGCCCGACGGATCGACGGCGTGGACCTCGGGGTTACCGTCGCGCGAGGAGTGAAACGCGATGATGCCGGGATCGGCTTGCGCCGGCGTCGCCGCCAACAGCAGCCCGGCCGCGACGCACGCCGACGTGGACAACAGGACGAGCAACAGCGTTCGACGCACCACCCACCACCTTTACAACGCGCGTCGGTGCTCGCCCGGTCGCGCCAGCAGTAACGACATCCGCAGCGCCTGCACCACGGCGGCTGGGGCCGTGAAGATCGCCATGAGCCGGAGGATGAGGTTCAGTCGCTCGCCCAGGCCGTCGACGACGGCGTTGAGCGGGGTGAACACTTGCGTCCCGCTGATGAGGATGAGTGCCACCGCGCCCACCAGATACGGGATGATCTCGCGGTCGGTGATGTTGACGAGGCCGACGACGATGCCCAGCGCCAGCAGCGCGACAAGGACGCCGGCGTTGAACGCCACCACAGCCCGCCGACGATGGCGACGGCGTAGCCTGCGGCGAACACTGCCGCGTCAAGGACGCGCAGCGGGCCATCGCCGCCCGACAGTTGCACCAGGGGACGGCTCTCGGGCTTCTGCGCCACGCTCATGCGCGCCTCCGGTCGGGCGATATTACGCGCCGTGATGCGGTCGAGGGATGCGGCCACCATATGCAGGGGCCACGTGCCGTGTCAACGCGACGCAAGTGTCCTGCAACGAGTGTCCGTGCGAAGGCCGCGCCAATGGAGCCGGCCGCGGCGCGGAGGCGGCCCCGCGCTTCGCGTACAATCGACGCGGACCCGATGAGAGGAGGCGGACATGCGATGGGGCGGCGCGGTGTCGTTCGTGGTGGCGTCGGCGCTGCTGCTGGCCGCGTGCGAGGGCGACACGACCCACTACACGAAGGGCATGGTGGTGACGGAGGGCTGCGATCCGTCATCGCCGCGCAGCCTCATCGTCGACGGCGTCGCGCGGCCGCCGGGCAGCCGGCCGGTGGAGGGCGCCCTGGTGGCGATGCTGCTGTCGCACGAGCCGACCGCCCGTGCCTACGAGGCCGCCCGCACGGCGCCCGACGGCACCTTTTCGCCGCTTGCCTTCGAGACGCCGGCGACCGACGTTTCGCTGCGCGTGACGCACCCCGACTACAAAACGGCGCATATCGTGTACGCGCCCGCCGACCTCGCCCGCACCGACACGCGCACCTTCGTCGTCACCCTGTCGCCGTCGGACTGCGGCATCACTCCGACGCCGGGACCGCCGCGCTAGCCGTTGGGCGTGTTAACGGGCAGCCGGACATAGAGTAAGACGGATCTTTTGCGCTGAAAAGAACCTCCTTGTCCAGAAATTTGCCCTTAAGTCCAGGAGTCAATAGATGGTCTGTCCTTGTACTGCTCCTCAGCTTCAACCGCCGCTCCAACCGTACACAAGACAACGAAGAGGGGAACCACTCATAACCTACAATTGTTGTTATGGAAAGAATTGCGAAGCAGCCTAAAGAACGTAGAAGTTC
>Ga0194132_10007479_pt1 | contig 16252 bp, 16 predicted proteins | sample TA2KigOf80mmetaG_FD_148612 | JGI IMG/M metagenome (GOLD analysis project Ga0194132, IMG submission 148612) | Freshwater microbial communities from Lake Tanganyika, Tanzania - TA2015054 Kigoma Offshore 80m | ecosystem: Environmental > Aquatic > Freshwater > Lake | place: Tanzania: Lake...
GCCACCCGCCGCGGCACCGACCCCTTCCGACACGTAGCACCGGGTCGCGAAAGCCCGTGCGAGTCGTGCTGCAGCGCGTGCGGCGGGCGTCGGTCGCCGTCAACGGCGACGTGATCGCGGCGATCGGTCGAGGGCTGGCACTTCTGGTTGGCATCGGGCCAGGCGATACGCGTGACGTGGCGCGCCTCGTCTCCGATCAGATCGTGGGCCTGCGAGTCTTTCCGGATGACGAAGCCAAGACCAACCGCTCGGCCCTCGACGTCCAGGCCGAAGTGCTTGTGGTGAGTCAGTTCACACTCTATGCGGACCTGACGCGCGGCCGACGCCCCGGCTTCACGAACGCGGCCCCGCCGGCCCTCGCTGCTCCCCTCGTCGACTACCTAGGCGACCTGATTCAGGCCCGAGGCCTGCGTGTGGTCCGCGGACGTTTCGGTGCGGAGATGATCGTGGCAATCGAGAATGACGGCCCCATGACGATCGTGCTAGCGCGCGACTGAGGTCGCGCATTCGAGGCGTACCGAGAGCCGCGCTACGTAGCCCGGGCTCGCCGTCCCTGACTCGCGATGCTGAACGTGGACAACGGTTGCGCGCACACGCGCCGACGGCACATGTAGGTAAACCACCGTCCCCTCCTCAGCAACAATCGTCTCGCGCATGGGCACGGTTCGGCACCACTCAGCGATCGCTGCCGAGCGCACGCGGTGAGCGGACGACGTGACGAGGCCGATCGCTTCCATCTCACGACGATCCTGATAGTCCTGGACCCACAACGTGAAGCCGTAGTAATGGGCGTCGCGCTGCACGCGTTCGGTCGCACTGATTCCGCATGCGGCAATCGGCTGGCCATCGCTATCGCGAATCGTGAATGCCTGATCGTACGTGTGGTCTCCGATCTCGTAGTTGGCCTCGAACCTCTGAACTGTGACGGAGTGTGTCGGGGTTCGCGCGCCGCTCGTCGCCCCGTCGACACGTTGTATGCGGACGCCAAGGCGGGACTCCCGAGGTGAGCTCTCCTCGGGAGGGCTATCCGCCGCCGCGCCATCGTGCGCGCGTACGTTCGTGACGTGAGTCCTAGAGCGGAGCTTCTCGGCCACCTCCGTCAGCGCGGCGGTGATGGGTCGCGAACTCAGGCCGGGAGGCATCACGAACCATTTGGAGCCGGTGACCTCCTCGTCCAGCGATGGCCCGCGGCGAGCCACATGGACCACGCCACGGGTATCCCGCCTCCGCTGCATGAAGTAAGCGATGAGAACACCGATAACGACCGACAGAAGCATCACCAGAATCACGCCGATGTTTGCGATCGGCGCGCCCACGGCGGACTCGACCTCGCCCTGGCGGAGCGCGCGCGCGAGTTCGCGGAGTGGGCTGCCAGTAATCGACCCAGGATTAGTGCGACGGAACTCCTCGATCGTGTTTTCAATTAGATTGATGGGCGACGTACCGGTGACCTCGAGGCGTCGTCGTGCGTTGAAGACGCTCTTCTCCTTGGCATAGAGGTCCGCGACGATCATCGCCAGGTCGTGGTTCGTGACGTTCGGCGCCCCCTGGGATGTGGAGAGCCGCAGGATCATGGCGCCGAGCGCGAAGCCGAGCAGCAGGCCGCCGATTGCGAGGAGCCGTATTGCCCCCGGGCCGCGCGCGGACCAGAACCCGGCGATCTTGGTGGGCGCGCCGATCATCGAGCGATCACCACCAATCTGCTCCAAACCCAGCCCTTGTGATCGCCGAACTGGACTTGATACCACAGGCCCTCCCCTTCGATGCGGTCGCCCTGGATCGACCCGAGGATGCGGACCTCGGCGCCGTTGGGAATCAAAGCGAGCGACGCGCTGCCGCGCTTCGGCTCCGCCCGGAGGATCGCATTGCCCCCTTCGGTGGGCTTGATGACGCCGGTCGATCCCGTGATAGCGGGTCGCGGCGTCGCCGCGCTGGGCGATTCACCACGAGGGGTCGCGGTTGCACTGGCAGCTGAAAGACCTGGCGTGGGGGTGGGGATCGAGACGCCTGGCTGGCCGAGCACGATCGGAGTCGGCGTCGAGACAGGCGCGAACATCACCTCGTCGCCGGAGCTGAAGGCGACCGGGGTGGATCGGGCGGCGGTCGGCGCCGCGAAGGTTGCGGTTGTCGGACTCAGCAGCGCCTTTCCAAACGCGTCGAGAGCCTCCGCGTCATGACGCTGACGGGAGTCACGGGAGGTAGCGTACCGTTCGGCCAGGTTGAGCACGGTCGTGGCCGGTTGCCCGATGCCGACGGACACGAGACGATCCCGAAGGAGTTGCGGGCTCTCGCCCTGGGCGTGAAGCTGGCTGGCATACAGGACATAGCTTTCGACTCGCGGGTCCTGGCCTGAGAAGACACGCGGCACGGCGACTAGCGCAACAACCAGACCGATCACGATCGCGCCGACGATGACGATCGGTTCCCTCCCACCATCATCGGTCTTGATACGGCTGAGTCTGCGATTCCTCGACACCAACGTCCTCCAGGTTGACGGGCAGTTATTCTAGGGGTGGGTAATACCGCATCCCGGCCGCAGGCCGGCTCTATAACCAATCTCTAATGACATAATACTGCGAGCTAACGTCCTGAAGAACTGGTGTTCTATGGTGCGGTTAGGGGCCCAGGCAAGGTTCGAACCTTCCGGTTTCAACGAGGCTTCGTGCCTCGTGCGAGATTCCGGGGGGCACCTGTTGTTTATGGAACATATGTTCCAGATGCGAGAAATGCTCTCGCGGCGGCGACGCGCTTTAGCTTTGCACCACATAACGCCCGATCAGCGGGGCGAGCGCGGTACGGCGTTCCGCGGGGATGAGGTCTGCCCGGGTCATGATCGCGTCCCGCAGCGCATCACCGCACATGCACCTCCTCGGAGCTGAGGCGCCGCCGATGGCAACGCGTAGGGCATGCCGGGCGCGATCGACGTTTCTCAGGAGATTTGCGACCACCATTTCCACGGTGACCGCCTCCTCACTCTCGTGCCAGACGTCGTAGTCCGTGGCCAGAGCGAGCATCGCGTAGCAGATCTCGGCCTCACGAGCGAGACGGGCCTCCGGCAGCGCGGTCATCCCGATCACCGATGCGCCCCACGACTGGAACACGCGCGACTCCGCCCGGGTCGAGAACTGCGGCCCCTCGATGCAGACATAGGTTCCACGCGGGTGAACCGTGACCCCGCGACCGTCTGCCGCGCGCGCCAGGATCGCCGAGAGGTCGGAGCAGAATGGATCAGCAATTCCGACATGCGCGACGATGCCCTCGCCGAAGAAGGTATTAGCGCGCTGCCGGGTGCGATCGATGAGTTGATCCGGAATCACGATGTCCAGGGGATGGATCTCCTCACGCATGGAGCCCACCGCGCTGACCGCGATCAGGCGTTCAACCCCCAGCGTCTTGAAGCCGAAGATGTTCGCCCGACTGTTCAGTTCGGTGGGGGCGATGCGATGGCCCCGCCCGTGTCGGGGAAGGAACGCGACCCGCTCTCCGTCGATCTCACCCAGCACGTACGCATCGCTGGGAGCACCGAACGGGGTATCGAGCCGGACCTCGCGCACGTTCCGGAGGCCCTCCATCTCGTAGAGCCCGCTGCCGCCGATGATCCCGATACGGGTGCGGGCGTCATCCATCATGCGATCCCAATTCGGATCGAGTGCGTCGCACGTCAAGACACCTCAATCTTCGCCGCTCGCTCGTATCGTCGGACCAACCCCGCCAAATCATCTCCGCCCATGCCGTCGTCAGCGCCCGCCTGAAAGACCTCTTGGGCGCGCCGCGCCATGTCGAGGCGGACGCCGAGGTCCGTGGCGAGGTGATTGATCAGGCCGAGATCCTTCAAAATCAGGTTCACGGCCGTACCGGCAGCGAAGTTGCGCTTCTCGACAAGTGGAACCGTCCGTTCCAGCATGCGCGAGCCGCCGAAACCCGTACCGACTACTGCGAGGATGGTTCCAATGTCAGCGCCGGCTCGCGCGCCGAAGACGAGTGCCTCGGCGACTCCCGCCATGTTGATCGCGACGAGAAGTTGATTCACCAGTTTGATCGCGCTTCCGGCCCCGCTGGGTCCGCAGTGGCGTATGTTCTTACCCAGAATCCGAAAGAGCGGCTCCGCGCGTGAGAACGCCTCGGCGCTCCCGCCCACCATAATGGTGAGCGTCGCCGCGCTGGCGCCCGCCGGGCCGCCGCTGACTGGCGCATCCAGGAATTCGCCGCCCCTCCGGCGAGCCTCGTCGGCGCACCGGCGACTCGTCTCCAGTCCGACGGTGGAATGGTCGACCAGCAATCGGCCGGGATCGAGATGGGGTACCAGTCCTTCCTCGCCGAAGTAGACGCGCTCGACTTGCTCCGTGTTTGGTAGGCAGGTGAAGATCACCTCCGCCTGACGGGCGACTTCACGCGGCGTTCTCGCCGCGACAGCCCCAGCCACCACCAGGTCGTCCACCGCGGGTCGACTCCGGTTCTGAACGTACAAACTGTGTCCCGCGGCGATTAGATGCCGCGCCATGGGCTTGCCCATCAGCCCAAGACCGATGAACCCAAGTCTCACGTACGCACTCCCGCCACAATGCCGAAGTATAGAATCGACCTCGCGTGGCCCTCCGCACTGCCGTCTTCGACGTCCATCGCCGCCTGAAGGGGCGCCTGATGGAGTTCGGTGGTTGGGAGCTTCCCGTCCAGTACACTTCGATCGTCGACGAGCATCACGCCGTTCGGCGACACGCGGGCCTCTTCGACGTGTCGCACCTTGGCCGTGTGCGGGTGCGCGGTTCGGGGGCCAGCGCAGCGTTGCAGCTCCTCACCACGAACGATCTCCGACGGATCGGTCCCGGTCAGGCGCAGTACTCGTTGCTCCTCAATCGGGCCGGGGGGATCGTGGATGACATCTTCATCTACCAGATCGCCTCGGAGGAGTACCTGGTCGTCGTCAACGCGGCGACGCGTGAGAAGGACCTCACGTGGATGCGCGCCGCGGCACCAGGGGTCGCCATCGAAGATGAGACCTTCACGTCCGCGACGTTCGGTCTGCAGGGGCCGCGCGCGGTCGACCTTCTCGCGCCGCATCTCGGACCCGCCGTGTCCGCGTTGCGACGCAACGAGCACCGTGCGATGACCTGGAACGGACGGACGATGCTGGTCGCAAGGACGGGGTATACGGGCGAACGGGGAATTGAGTTGTTCCCTCTTTTTGCCGATGCGATGTCAGTCTTCGAGAGCTTGCTCTCGCTGGAAGGAGTTGCGCCGTGCGGACTCGGCGCGCGAGACACTCTCCGGCTCGAGGCCGGCAACCGGCTCTACGGCCAGGACATGAGTGAGGACACCTCGCCTCTCGAGGTCGGGCTGGACTGGGTGGTTGACTTCGAGAAGGGGGACTTCGTCGGCCGTGATTCGTTGATCGGCATGCGGGAGCGTGGTGGACCAAGCCATCTGCTCGCGGGCTTCGCCAGCGAGGGGCGAGCCGTGCCGCGTCACGATGCCCGGGTGCTGTACGGCGGCGAGTTCGTCGGGCGGGTGACGAGCGGTTCCTATGCGCCAAGCCTCGATCGCAACATCGGTTTCGCGGTCGTGCCAGGCGACGTCGCTCGGCCGGGGACTGCGATCGCGATTGAGATCCGCGGCGCCGCCGTTCCGGCGACGGTGGTCGATACCCCGTTCTATCGCCGATCCCGGTCGTAAGTCGGGTCAGTCAGTTCGCCCGCCCGACTCCAGGCGGTGTCACTTCCACGATCGCGTGGCGGTAGCAGTCGATCACGCGGGTGGCGCCGAGCTGACGCTCGCGGATGTTGCGCCCGTACCCGAGGTGCGTGTGCCCGTGCAACATGATGCTGGGTCGATGCCGTAGCACGAGCCGTGTCACCGAGGGGAACCCGCGATGGACTGGATCGTCCGCCTCGGAGCCATCGGGGAGCGCGGGCGGCGCGTGGGTCACGAGGATGTCGAGGCTGCCGGCAAGGTGGACGCGCCAGCCGAGCATCCAGGCGCGACGCGCCATGGTCCGATCGCGGCACTCGATCCCGCTGCCGCCGTACCAGCGCGAGCCTTCCAGTCCGGCGATCTTGAGATTGCGGAAGCGAACGATGCGTCCGTTGAGATCCTCGCAGCCGCCGGGAGGACTCTCGGCATAGCCAGTATCGTGGTTGCCGCGGACGTAGAAGCACGGCACATTGAAGCGGGAGACGAGGTAGTCGAGGTAGGCCGAAGAGAGGTCGCCGCAAGAGATGATCGCGTCGATTTGCCCCCATCGCTCGCGTATGAAATGTTCGCCAAGCGCCCGGTCCTCGGCATCGGCGATTGCGAGCAAGCGCACGCTGCTAGTCACGTGCGAATCGCGTTGGGGTGATCGCGGCGGACGGAATCGTGGAGGTCGGCGGTCGGCCGGCGGCCGCCAAGGCCGGACCGTTATCGAACGGCGCTCCCCGGCCGAGCGCCAGCCCATCCCCGCCAAAGCCGCTGGCGTGCTGTAGGCCTGGCGGGTCGAGGCTCGTCCAGCGTCGAATCTGTGCCTCCATATCCCGCTCCAGTGCAGCGCGTTCGACCCCGCCACGTGCCATCGCGATCGCGTCGATCGCCGCGCCCGGGTTCACCGTCGCCAGGCGGCATCCGGCAACGGTGACACTGACGAATCGATCGACGATCGCGCGCCGCTCGTTGAGGATGCCGCGCCGCGTCACCAGAACGTGAGCGTAGCGACCCGCCGTCGGAGCGTCGAGCGCGAGGACCGACACCAGTTCGAGGCCGTTGAGATGGGCCGCGACAAGTCGCTCCGCCGACGTGATCGCGAAGTCGTCCCGACCGAGCGCCACACTGGCGAGCGCTCGGTCGGGTTCATCCACGCGGAGATGCACGAGCAGGCGCGCTGCTTCGAATAGACCCGTCTCCAGGCCCAGGAACAGCGGCGCAAGCGCCGCCTCCGGTTCTCGGGTGAGGACCACCGTGGCCGCGTCGATGCCGGCCGGGGGTGCGGGCGCTGGGACTGGTGAGACTCGACCCCGCGCGGTCGGGCGCGGGATGGCACTCGGCGTCGGTCGCGGCGGAAGCGTGGGGGTCGGAGGAACAGGCGGCAATGTTGCCGTGGGGACGACGATCGGGGTGGGCTGGCTGCATGCGATCGCGAGCGCCCCGAGGATCGCGCCAGAGAGCAGCGCACGGCGTCTCCACCGCATCACGAGCCGTCGTCCTTCCAGGGAAGGACCCGGCGCTCGAGCCAGAGCACCGCGCTGAAGAGTGTCACACTCATCGCCGCGGCCACGGCGATCGCGGCAAAGACACGATCGGTCTGAAGTTGATCCACCGCGCGCAACATGTAGATTCCCAGACCCTGACTCGCGCCGACCCATTCCCCGACAATCGCGCCGATGATCCCGTAGGTGACACCGATGCGCAGCCCGGAGAAGATCCCTGGCAGCGCGGCGGGCCAGCGCACCCGCAGGAAGACCTGCTGTCCGGTCGCACCCATCGCGCGGAGCAGGCTCACGGCGTCGCTGTCCACCCTCTGCAGCGCGTCCAGCGTGGAGACCGCCATGGGAAAGAAGCAGACGATCGCAACCACCACGATCTTCGGTGCGATGCCATAGCCGAGCCAGATCACCAGGAGGGGCGCGATGGCGATGATGGGCACCGTCTGAGAGAGGACCAGGATGGGATAGATCGCCGCGCGAACGCGGGGCATCCGATCCATCACGATCGCCAGTCCGATTCCAAGCAGGGCGGCTGCGCCAAGCCCGAGCAGGCTCTCGAGAAGGGTGGCCGACATGTGGAAAGCGATAGCTGTCGACTGCTCCACCAGGGTTTCGGCGATCATCAAGGGCGATGGGAGCAGCCAGCGTGGCACTCCGGTCGCGACTGTCGCGACGTGCCAGAGTGCCAGGACGGCCGCGATGGCCGTCAGCCCGAGGAGTGGTCCGTCGCGCCTCACTGCTGCGGTGCCTCGGCGCCCTCGCGCGCCAGCGCATCCAGCAGGTCGGCTTTCAGGCGGGCGAACCGCTCGTCCGCGAAGAGCGCGACCCGGCGCGGTCGATCGAACGGGGAGGTGACCTCGCGGACGATCGTACCCGGTCGCGAACTCATCACGAGGACGCGATCGGCGAGGAACAGCGCCTCATCGACATCGTGCGTGACGAGGAGGATGGACCTCTGCCGCGGGTGCCACACCTCTTGCACCCAGAGGTGGAGTTGTGCGCGTGTCAGCGCATCGAGAGCGCCGAACGGTTCGTCGAGCAGGACCGTGGAGTGGCCGATCAGGAAGGTTCTCAGCAGCGCCACGCGCTGGCGCATGCCGCCGGAGAGCTGCGCTGGCCAGTGCTCCTCGAAGCCAGTCAGCCCGAAGTGCGAGAAAGTCTCGGCGGCTCGGGCGCGGGCCACCCGACGCGGTGTTCCGGCCAGTTCCAGGGGGAGAGCCGCGTTATCGAGCGCGCGCAGCCAGGGCAGTAGGAGATCGCGCTGCGGCATGAATGAGACCTTGCCCGGACGCCCCACGACGGAATCTCCGCCCAGCGTCACGTCTCCCGACGAAGGGGTCCGCAGACCTGCGGCGATGGCGAGGAGGGTGCTCTTGCCGCAGCCGCTGGGTCCGACGATCGCCACGAACTCGCCTGGCTCCATGGCGAATGTCACCCCGACGAGGGCCCGTATCGGTACCGCAGTCCCGGGAAACGTCATCGCGACATCGCGGAAGGTGAGCACGGTCTGGTGATTATCCGGCGCATTCATCTCTTCGGCCACGGTGTCTCGCCCGGGAGGTGACAGGCTGTTCGCCTATACTCGGTACCCGAGTCGGAACGGGGGCAAGCGTGCCAGCGGCGCGAGTTCTCATCGTTGACGATAGCTCGCTGGCGCGGACAGTCATCGGGCAAGCCGTAGTCCAGGCGGGGTTCGCGGTTGCCGGTGAGGCGACCGATGGCATCGAGGCGGTAGCGGCATATCAGCGGCTTCGGCCGGATCTGGTCACGATGGATCTGACGATGCCAGGGGTCGATGGGCTGACCGCGCTGCGGAGCATCCTCGAGTTCGATCTGGCGGCCCGCATCGTCGTCGTCAGCCTCGCCGGACAGGAGAGTACCGTCGTTCGGGCGCTCCAGGCTGGAGCTCTCGGGTTTCTGCTCAAGCCGTTCGAGCCGGGCCAACTGATGGACCTGCTCCGCAGGACGGGCGCGATCGCCCCCGCCGCAGCCACCGACGAGCGACGCCGCATCTACCTGGTCGAGGCGCACCGGAAGCTGGAGGCCCTTGGCGAAGATGTGCGCGATGTCGCCGCGACGCCTGCCTCACGCGTGCCAATCGCGGCGCTGCAGCGTCGCGCCGAGATCCTCGCCGTACTCGCCAGTCGCGGAGGTGACCGATCGACCCACAGCCTGGCCGAGTCCCTCGGTCGGCTTGCGGCCGCGCTCTCGCCCCCGCCACCGGTCACGCCGGAGATGAGCGGCCTGATGCACGAGTCGATCCTGGTACTGCAGCGCTGTCTCTCCGGCTTCGCAAGGGATGATGAACAATCGCTCCTCGCTCAGGCGTACGCTCAGCGACTGGCGGCTGCGATCGCACACGCCCGTCGATTGGGCGAGGATCCCTCACTGGCAGTCGCGGCGATCGTCGGCGTCGATGCCTTCACCCGGCGGGTTCTCCGGGGCTTTCTCCGGCGGGAGGGGTTCGGGGTGGTCATGTGCGAGACCGTGGATGCCGCGCACGAACTACCGGCCGCGAGCGTCGTTCTTCTGGATGGTGATGCGCCGCGCTTTGATGGTCCCGGGTCGATTCGGCGTCTGCGCGATGCGGCCGGAACAGCATCGTCGGCGCTCCTCTACCTTACGCCGCGCGGCGACCTCTCGGAGAAACTGGCCGCGTTTCAGGCCGGGGCCGATGACGTGATCGTGACACCGTTTGAGCCCGAGGAGGTCGTCGCCCGCGCCTTGGCGATCGTGGGTCGGATCGGGCGCACGCCCGTGGCACGCCCGCTGTCTACGCCGTCCGAGCCAGGGTTACTTGAGGAGCCAGTGACATCGTGACGGTGAATCAGGGAAATCTGTGGATCGCCCGGGCGATCTTCGATCTAGGGGGCGTCCAGTTCGGGAGCTTCAACGCCGGCGAGACTGCGGTGAACTCTCCGGTCTTCGTCAATCCGCGCGTGATGTTCACACAGCCGGTGCTCTTGAGGCGCATAGCCGAGATCATCGCCGCCGAGGTGGCGGCAGGCCAAGCGCGACGGCGGCCCCGGTACAGCCGCTTCTCTCTTGTCGCTGGCGTGCCGTTCGGCGGCCTGCAACTCGCCACCGCCTACGCACTCCAGGCGGATATCTCGCTGGTCTTGGTCCATCCGGTTCGACCCGGCCACGATGGAAGCGCAATCGAGGGGCAATTCGTCGACGACGATCATGTCCTGATCCTCGATGACCTGATGACTGGTGGCGGCAGTATCGTCCGTACAATCGATCTCCTCACCGAATTCAATCTCCGGGTTCACGATGTGATCGTGTTGATCGACCGCGAACAGGGTGGCGTGGATCGCTTGAGCAGGCGTGGCGTTCAGGTCACGTCGTTGCTCACCCTCCGGCCGTTGGTGACCTATGGCTACGAATCCGGCCTGGTCCCCCGCGCCGATTACGCGCGGACGATGGAGTACCTCGAGCCCGGGCATCGTCGGACGCCAGACGCTCCTTCCGCGTGACGTGAGTCTGCGCGCCGACTTGGCTCACAGCCTGGGCCGGATGTCCGGCGCGGTGATCCGCAGGTTGGGTCGCGGCGGCGGCACGACGCTCCCCGGTCGACTCGCGCTGCGGATCGACGGCAGCATCCTCAGCAGGCGCGCACGCGGTCTCGCGGGCGGCGCGATCCTCGTATCCGGGACGAACGGGAAGACGACGACGACCCGGTTCGTCGTTGCCGGCCTCCGGGCGGAGGGGCGCGCGGTCGTGACGAATCGCGATGGGGCGAATCTCCCGTCAGGCGTCGCTTCGGCGCTCGTTCAGGCGTCGCGCTCCGTCCTATCCGCGCCGGATGCGTGCCTCGTCGCGGAAGTGGATGAGGCGGCGCTCGCTCCGGTCGTGGAGAGCGTACGGCCGCGGATCATCGCGATTACGAACCTGTTTCGCGATCAACTCGATCGCTACGGTGAGGTGGCGCATATCGCGCGGCTCTGGCGTGCGGCCATCGAGCGGACGGACGCGCACCTCGTCCTCAATGCCGACGATCCGACCGTGGCGGCTCTGGGAGTCGGACGCTCGGCCGTGACGTACTTCGGCGTCGATGATGCGACGATCGGCGGCGCGGTTCTGGAGCACACCGCGGACGCGCGCCACTGTCCTGCGTGTTCGGCACGACTGCTCTATGACAGGGTGTACTACGGGCACATCGGCCACTATCAGTGCCCGTCGTGCGGATTCGCGCGCCCGTACGCCGACATCTCGGCGTGGGATATTCATCTCCGCGACCTCCGCTCCGGGTCGGCACGCATCAGATCGCGAGGCGATCACCTCGCGCTCAATATCCCCGTTCCTGGACTATTCAATATCTATAACGCCATCGCTGCGCTCGCGACTCTGGTCGCAGAAGGGTGCCCGCTTGAGCGCGCCGCCGGCACCGTCGCCGGCGCGCCGATGGCGTTTGGGCGCGCCGAGCGCGTGACCGTGGACGGTCGCGAGGTGACCCTCCTGCTTGCCAAGAATCCGGTCGGCTTCGACCAGGTCCTGTCGACTGTTCTGGCCGCAGAATCGGACCCCTGCCTTTTCATCGCGATCAACGATGGCCTGGCCGATGGCACTGACGTCTCGTGGATCTGGGACACCGCGATCGAAACGCTGACTAATGGCACGATGCCGATCGCCGTGGCAGGGTCGCGGCGAGACGACATGATCCTTCGGCTCGCGTACGGGGGAGTCGCGCCGGAACGACTCCATCCTGTGGGGCCGGGGATCGCCGGGCTGCGAGCGGCGATCGATGGTCTCCCATCGGATCGACGCCTGCACTGTCTGCTGACCTACACAGCGCTGCTCGATCTCCGGCGACAGCTCTCTGGCGCGCGGCACACGCGCCCGTTCTGGGAAGTCTGAGGGATGGCGCTTGTCACGCTCTGGCACCTCTATCCGGAGGAGATGAACATCTATGGCGACCGGGGCAACGTCATCGCGCTCACACGCCGGCTGGCCTGGCGCGGCCACGAGGTGCTCGTCCGCCGCCTCGACGTCGGTGGGCGGCTCGACAGTCGCGATTGTCACCTGGTGTTTGGCGGTGGGGGTCAGGATGACCAACAGTTCGCGGTGATGGAGAGCCTGCGCGCGAATGGCGATATCCTGCGCGGACTCGCCGCCGATGGCGTGCCGATGCTGCTCGTGTGCGGCCTGTACCAGCTATTCGGTCACGTGTTTCGCACCGGCGATGGGCGTGAACTGGCGGGCATCGGCGCGCTGGATCTGACGACGACGGCCGGACGAGAGAGGATGATTGGCAACGTGGTCGTCGAGGCGCACCTGGCGGGGCAGAGCTTTACCGTCGTGGGGTTCGAGAATCACAGCGGCCAGACCTACCTTGGGAAGGGGGTTCGTCCCCTGGGACGCGTGTTGCGCGGCGGCGGAAACAATGGTCGGGATGGCGGCGAGGGCGCGCTGGATCACCATATCGTCGGCACCTATCTTCACGGCCCCATCTTGCCGAAGAACCCAAAGCTAGCGGATCTTCTCCTGGCCTGGGCGTTGCAGAGCGTCGGTGTCAGCGAGGGGCTCGCACCGCTCGATGATCGCCTCGAGGCACGGGCACACGATGGGATCGTGGAGCGCGTGATGGGTAGGCGCGCCAGCTTCGGTCGTGCCTGATTCGGCACCAGGCGAGCGGAACCGGCATCTGGTCGTCGCCGGTGCGATCCTGGTCGCCTCGGTCGCGCTGAGCCGACTGAGCGGTCTGCTGCGGACGATCGTGGTCGGTGCCGCGTTCGGTACCGGCGCGCCAGTGGACGCGTTCCTCGCCGCGAATCGGGTCACCGATCTGCTGTATCAGATCACCGCTGGGGGCGTGGTTGGCGCAGCGTTCATCCCCGTCCTGGGAGGCCTGCTTGCCGGTCAGGATCGTGAGCGCGCCCGTCGCCTGGTCACGACCGCGCTCACGCTCTCGGTGATCGTGGTGGTTCCGATCGCGGTGGCCGCGGCGCTCCTGGCGGAACCGATCATCGCGACGCTTACCGGCTTCGACCGCGAGCATCGCGCGCTCGCGGTCGAACTCATGCGAATCCAGCTGGTGGCGCCCGTGGTGTTCGCTCTGGGTACGTTCGCGACGAGCACGCTGAACGCGAACGGTCGATTTCTCTTCGCGGGTCTGGCGCCGAGTTTCTACAACCTAGGCATCATTCTCGGCGCTGTCTTCCTGGCACCGTCGCTGGGCGTACACGGGCTCGCGATCGGGGCATCGGTGGGCGCAGTGCTCTATCTTGTGGTTCAAACGCCGGACCTGATGGGAACCGGGCTTGTCGGCCGTCCGCTCGTGGCGCTGCGGGATGTGGCAGTGCGTAGCGTGGGCCGATTGCTTGTTCCCCGCGCCCTGGGTCTGGCCGTCGCCCAGATCAACGTTTTGGTCGTCGTGGTGCTTGCGTCGACCCACGCAGGCGCAATGGCGGCACTCGACTACGCGTGGACGCTGACGATGCTGCCGCTAGGCCTCTTCGCGATGGCGGTGGCCACCGCGGTCTTCCCCACGCTGACCCGGGAGTGGGCCGGAGACGCGACGGACGAGTTCTCGAGGATTCTCCGCGGGTCACTCAGAGTGACCCAGTTCCTCATCGTACCCTCGACCGTCGGTCTGTACGTTCTGGCGGAGCCGATTGTCCTGGCGCTTCTGGGCCGGGGAGCTTTCGGGGACGCCGCCGTGTCCATGACCGTGGGGGCCCTGCGCCTGTACGCGCTCGGTCTCGGCGGTCTTGCCGCGGTCGAGGTCCTGACGCGCGGCTACTACGCCCTGCTCGACACGCGCACTCCGCTGGCCATCGCCGCGGTCGCAGCCCTCGCGAACGTGGCGCTCGCCCTGATCCTGCGGGAGCGGCTCTCGTTTCACGGTCTTGCGCTGGCCGTTTCTCTCGCCGCGACCCTCGAGGCGGGGCTGCTCATACTCCTCTGGCGACGACTCTTTCCGGGCGCTCGCGCGCTGATCGACCTCGGGCATCTCGGGCGCTGTGTCCTTGCGGCCGCAGCATTCGGTGGGCCTCTGTCGGCGTTCGATAGTCCGGTCCGCTGGTCGATGGCGGCGGCCGGCGATCTGGAGCGCGTGGCCAGGGTGGCGGCGTTGATCGTCGGTGCGGCGGTCGTCTACCTGGCGGTGGGCCACCTTCTCGGAGTAAAAGATGGCCTTAGTCTCCTGCGGCGCGCCACACGACGAGTGGAGTAGCCTTTGTTTCGGTACGCGGTCAACATTTCGATGATCGGTGAACCGCTACCGCTCGCCGCGCGCATCCGCGCGGTCGCGAACGCAGGGTTTCCGGGCATCGAGTTCTGGTTCCCTCATCAATTCCCCATGGACGATCTGGCCCGCCTGGTAGGCGACCACGGTCTCGAGGTCGCTCTCTTCGACCTGGAGCCATCGGCGAGTCACCCGTACGGGCACGTGGCGGATCCCCACGCCGGCGCCGAGTTTTCCATCAGGCTCGATGACGCGCTGCGTCTGGCTGAACGACTCAGGTGTCGCACCGTGAACGTGCTTCAAGGAGGCCGACTCCCGGAGATCGACCTCGGCGTGCAGATGCGGGTGGCGATCGATCGACTCGGGGAAGCCGCTCCGCAGGCCGCGAACGCGGGGGTAACGCTCTGCCTCGAAGCGATCAACAGCATCGATCGACCGGGTTCCTTCTGCGATCGCAGCGCGATCGGCCTCGCGATCGTGGCCGCGGTAGGATCGCCCTACGTCCGTTTCCAGTACGACATCTATCACCTCCAACTGATGGAGGGGAACCTGATCCGGACGCTGGAGCGGAACATCGACCTCATTGGCCACGTTCAGATCGCCGATCCTCCGGGCCGGCACGAACCGGGCACGGGCGAGGTGAATTTTCCCCAGGTGCTTGCCACGCTCGACCGGATCGGCTATCGACGCTGGGTGAGCCTTGAATACTGGCCGACCGACCCTCTCGCCCACGACTTCGGCTGGCTGCCCGTGGAGCGGCGACGATGAACGAACAGCTTCTCAGCCGCATCTGGCTCGCCGGTTCTTGGGCAGATGGTGCGCTCGTGACGACGTGTGGACGCCGGGTGCAGGTCGTCTATCCTGGCCGCGCCAGGCACGGCCCCGGGCCGGATCTCCGCGATGCGATCCCGGCTCTGGCCGATGGCGCGCTCATCCGGGGGGACGTCGAGTTTCACGTCCGGACGTCCGACTGGGCGAGGCACGGGCACGCCGTCGATCCAGCCTACGGGCGCGTCGCGGTGCACGTCGTGTGGCGGCACGATCAGGCGCTGCCGGTCAGTCAGTGCGCCCCCAACCTCACGATCGCCCTGGCAGCACTCGCACCGATGACCCTGTTTCAGCGCATGAGTCATCCTACCGCGGAGGATGGTGACCACGCGTGGCTTGCCGAGGCGACGGCGACGGAGCGTGCGTCTTCCTCGATCGGCTCGGCGACGAGCGCCTCGCCGCAAAGGCTGCCTCGATCGGTTCAGAACCCCACGGGCGTGGCGTCGGGCAGGCCTGGCATCTCGCCCTCCTCGAGACGCTGGGCTACAGCAGTAACCGAGGCGCGATGCGGAGGCTCGCCGAGACCGTCGACCTGCGAACCGTCGAGGCAATCAGCCACTCTGCCACCGACGACTCCGCGGCGGAGACCGACCTGTTCGCGCACGTCATGTTCGCGGCTGGCCTCGGCGATTACCCCCGGTCGCGTGGGGGCATCGCGGTCCCGCCCCTGCGCCGCGGCGACTGGAACCTCCTCGGGCAGCGACCGCTCAATCGCCCCGAGCGACGTCTCACCGGGTTTGCCCGCCTCCTGGGCCGTTCGCGCTTCGATACCCTCTGGGTGGCGATTCCCGAACTGGTCCGAGCCGGCGGTCTGGACGATCCGCTTGCGACCGGGCTGCGCCTGATCGATCTGCTGCGCGTCGACCGATCGCATGTCCCGGCAATCGTGACGACCTACCAGGACACGCCCCGCAGCATCGAGTTCTGGCGACTCTAACCACAGTCGACCCAGATGGGCATCCGTGCTGGCGCGCCCCTGATCGGCCGCGACCGCGCGGCGCTCGTCGCGGTGAACGCCGCGTTGCCATTCTGTCTCACCGTCGCCGACGCGCGGGCAGATCAG
>Ga0194132_10007480_pt1 | contig 16252 bp, 12 predicted proteins | sample TA2KigOf80mmetaG_FD_148612 | JGI IMG/M metagenome (GOLD analysis project Ga0194132, IMG submission 148612) | Freshwater microbial communities from Lake Tanganyika, Tanzania - TA2015054 Kigoma Offshore 80m | ecosystem: Environmental > Aquatic > Freshwater > Lake | place: Tanzania: Lake...
CCGACGGTGACGGACAGTACAGCATTCCGAACCTGCGACCGGGCACCTACACGGTGACGTTCACGCTCACCGGGTTCAGCACCTACAAGAGAGAAGGCATCGAGCTGACGGCCGGCTTCAACGCAGCCATCAACGGCGAGATGAAGGTCGGCTCGCTCGAAGAGACCATCACGGTCACCGGTGCCTCGCCACTGGTTGACACGCAAAACGTCCGCCAGCAGATCGCAGTGACCGAGCAGACGCTCGAGGCGCTGCCCACCGGCACGACTGCCGTCTCCAACCTGGCGGCCTTCACGCCCGGGCTCACGACGACGGCAGGGTCGAACGTTGGCGGATCTGCGGGGACGTACAGCTCGTCCAGCGTCATCTCCTCGACCTTCCACGGAAAGACCGGCGCCATCACGCAGTACGACGGGATGAACGTCAACAATCCCGTACGGCCTGGCGCCACCGGGTACATCATCAGCCCGGCGACGCTGCAGGAGTGGGTGGTCGAAACGGGCGGTGGGCTGGCCGAGAGCAACGCAGGGACCGCCGTAGCGCTGAACGTGGTGCCCAAAGAGGGTGGCAATGCGTTCCGAGGACAGGGTAACTTCGTCTTCTCGAACAGCGGGATGCAGGGCAGCAATCTGACCGACGCCCTGCGCGCCCGCAACCTCACGACGGTGAGTCAGATCGACTATCTGTACGACGCTGATTTCAGCCTCGGCGGCCCGATCAAGGCCGACAAGCTGTGGTTCTTCACATCGCATCGCGTCCAGGGCAACGAGAATCAGCGGCCTGGCGTGTTCTTCAATGCCACGCAAAACACGGTGTTCTACACGCCGGACCGGTCGCGGCCGGCGTTCCGGGAGGACTTGCTGACCTCGAACGGCGTGCGCCTGACCTGGCAGATCAATCAGAAGAACAAGTTGAATGCCCACGCCGAACCCCAGCGCAATTGCGTGTGCCGTGGCCGCGGCGAGTTCGTGGCGCCGGAGGCCTCGTACCGATGGAACTTCTGGCCGACGGGTTTGTACCCGACTTTCGAGTGTCGCGACGGTTCAAGTTCGGATCGCGGTACAGCTTCGATGCCAGCTTGGACGTGTATAACGTGACGAACAGCAGCTCGGTGATCACCCTGAACAACACGTTCAGCCCGGCGACGCCGGCGACCTGGCAGCAGCCGACGTCCATTCTCGACGCGCGGATGTTCCAGATCAACGCGAGGTTCAACTTCTAACGGGCCTCCGCCAGACGCTTCGTCAGGCCGCGGTCAACGTGCGGCTCGTCACTCCAGGAGGGCCTCCCGCCTCAGCAAGCGGGAGGCCCTCGACATTTCGGACGTTTCGGAGCAGGATCCTGCCGTTCGCGGGGCGTTGAGCCCGACTGTCGTCAGAGGAGAGCGACTGTCATGTCCATCAAGTGGGACGAAGCCGGTAAGGAGTGGGAACCAGATCACGCGCTGCTCGACGATGAGCAGGTCGAGTTGTGCCAACGGGCACACGAGGCCGAGCCGTTCAAGTCGCCCGTGCCGACTCAGATGGTCTCGAACGGCGAGTACATGCCGATCCCGCAGACCAAGCAGCAACAGCAGGTCGAGGCCCGAATCAAAGAGCTGACCGAGTCGGCCAGCAAGAAGCTCGGTGTCGATCGGCGGCGGTTCCTCACCAGCACGGGCGGCATGGCGGCGGCGCTGCTCGCCATGAACGAAGTGTTCGGACACTTCTTCGACGTCGATCCGATTCAGATGTTCGAGCCCGAGGCGTACGCGCAAAGCGGCGCCCCGCGTGACCTCTTCGTGTTCGACGACCAGCTGCACCTTGTACGGGGCACGAACACGAGCAGCGGCCACGCGCTGCGTGCCGGGGCGCAAGGACCGACCGCGGCGCCGATGTTCAAGTCGAATCCCATGAACCCCAAGGGGATCCCCGACGAGCGCGGCGAGGTGTGGGGTGTCTGGAGTCCCGCGCTGGTCGGGTTGCCCATGACACCGTCGAACTTCCAGTTGGTGCAGTTCATCAAGGACGTGTACCTCGACAGCCAGGTGACGGTGGGCCTGCTGAGCAACGTCACGGCGCTCTCGGCGACGCCCGTGGGCGAGCGAGGGAGAAGCAAGCAGCCGGAACGCGCGCCGACCACGCTCGAAGAGGCGCTCGCGGCCGAGACGCTGACGGCGGGCCAGACGGCGGCGGCCCGCGACTTCGTCAACCAGATTTCAGGTTCGACCCGCATGCTGGCGCACGGCATGCTGTACACGGGTAAGGGCAACCTTCGCTTCATCGAAGAGCAGGTCGAGAAGAATCAGCCAGACTCGTGGAAGGGCTACAACATCTCGTACGCCGCCAAGGTCGACAACGACCCGATGAGCCCGATGCGGCAGTGGCGCCACGACGACGAAGAAGTGGCATATCCGACCTTCGAGCTGATTCAGAAGTTCTACGCGAAGCTGAAGGGCACCAAGCCGGGCTTCAACAACATCTGCGTGCACAAGGGGCTCGCACCCGGACCAAACGATCCGGTGCGCGGTCACCCAGCCGATCTCCCCAAGGCTGCCAAGGATTGGCCAGGCCTGAACTTCATCACCTATCACGCGTGCATTCAGTCGACCGGCTTCCATGCGGACTCGCTCGAGCGGATCAAGGAGGGGAAGCACCTGCGCGACGGTGTGCCGGACATCCTGTGGACGACCGAGTATGCGCAGCTGGTCGCACCCTTCAAGAACTGCATCGCTGAAATCGGCACGACCTGGGGGTCGTCGGTCATCACGTTCCCGACGGTCGCGGCCCACATCATGGGGCAGCTCATGAGGTATCTCGGCGAAGACCGCATCGTCTTTGGGTCAGACTGCGTGTGGTATGGGTCGCCGCAGTGGCAGATCGACGCGCTCTGGCGGTTCCAGATTCCCGAGGACATCCGGAAGAAATACAAGTATCCCGAGCTCACGCGCGAGGCGAAGCGGAAGATTCTCGGCCTCAACTCCGCGAAGCTCTACGGCATCAAGGCGCTCGAGGGCACTGCGAAAGACAAGGTCTACAAGCCGGTGCCGAAGGATTACGAGAGCCGCATATCCAAGGAGCTCAAGACGATCATGGAGTTCCCGGGCTACACGGCCGACAACATGGCCACGTTCAAGGAGAAGTACGCGGCGAGCGGGGCCGAGCGGAGCAACACCCGCTACGGGTGGATTCGCCGAAACGCGTAAGGGAAGTGCAAGATGCGGTCTCTCGCGGCCGTTCCCTGCGACACGGCGGGTTCAGGGCCGAGAAATGTGGGTATGAGGTCGTCGATGGCCCAAAACGAGCCGGTCGAGGCGTCGTCGACTGGTTCATAATAGGTCGATCGACGGCGTTCGGCTGGGCGTTCGGCTCATTTCACAGGGAGTGGTCATGAGGGTAAGGGCAACAGTGCGGTCAATGGGCGCGTCTGCCTCGGCGGTGGTCCTGGCGCTGCTCGGCGTGGTCGCGTCGCCCACACACGCAGCAGCACAGGCGAAGAGCACCGGAGACGTGACGTTCTCGAAACACGTGCTCCCGATCCTGCAGCGGTCGTGTCAGAACTGTCACCGGCCGGGCTCGCTCGCACCGATGCCGTTCATCACGTACGAGGACGTGCGGCCGTGGGCCCGGTCGATCAAGACCAAGACCGCACAGCGCGAGATGCCGCCGTGGTTCATCGAGAAGAACGTCGGGATCCAGAAGTACAAGGACGACATCTCGCTGAGCGACGACGAGATTGCGATGATCGGGAAGTGGGTCGATGCAGGCTCTCCGCGGGGGAACCCGGCTGATGCGCCGCCGGCACGCGTGTTCAGGGACTCGGACAAGTGGAGCTTCGAGCCCGATCTCATCGTGACGTCGCCGGTCCACACGCTGAAGGCCGTCGCAGCCGACTGGTACGGACTGCTCGATTCGTCGCCGACTGGCTTGACCGAAGACCGCTGGGTGAAGGCGGTGGAGGTCAAGGAAGTCAGGCTCAAGGAAGATTCGGCCGTGAAGCGCAAGGCGGGCGATCTCAGTCTGTTCGTCGTCCACCACGCCGTCATCACGTCGAGTCCCCGAGCGGGAGACGACGTCATCAGCACGCAGACCGGCGCGGAGTTCCAGTTGCCGCAGTTCCAGAAGCGTCCGCAGCGGCGTGAGGGTGGGAACTTCATGCTGACCCACGAAGTGGGTCAGAACGCCACCTACTATCCGGACGACATCGGGGTCAAGTTGGCCGCGGGCTCCGCGCTCACCTGGGACCTGCACCTGCACTCCATCGGGATCGAGATGCCCTTCAAGATCGAAGTGGCCTTCAAGTTCCATCCCAAGGGTTACAAGCCGAAATACACCGGGGGTGGCGGGCTCGAGAGCTTCCTGACGTTCGATCTCGACATTCCGCAGAACGACCCGAACGTGAAGCTCGAAGGTATCATGCGCGTCGCCAAGCCGGGCGTGCTCGCGAGCTTCGAGCCGCACCTGCACTCGAGCGGCAAGCGCATGTGCATCGACGCGATCTACCCGAGCGGGTTCGCCGAGACGTTGAGCTGCGCCGGCTACAACCACAACTGGGTCAAGGTCTACGTCTATGACGACGACGTCGCGCCGCTGCTCCCGGTCGGGACACTCCTCAAGGTGACGGCGTGGTACGACAACACCGACAAGAATCCACGGGTCGTCGATCCGCGCAACTGGAAGGGCTATGGGAACCGGTCGATCGATGACATGTTCCTGATGCTCGGCCGATTCGTGCCGATGACCGACGAGCAGTTCAAGGAAGCGGTGGAGGCGCGGGAGAAGCAGCTGGCGAGCCGCGGACGGACCACGCAGCAGCAACAGCAGTAGTCCCGATCGCCGAGGTCGCGTGATCGAAGGCGGGACCCGGCCTGGAACGAGGCGGTCCCGCCGCCTCGTTCCAACCCGCCTTCGCCTCCACACCACACCAGCGTCTTAGGGGAGTCAGGGTTCGATGCACGTTCAGGGTTCTGCGACGCGTCTCTTCCGTGTTCCGCCGGTTTTTGCCGTGGCCATCCTTGGCGCCTCGCTTGCGCTGCAAGCGACCGTACTCGGTCAGACGGGATTTCGGAGCGGGCAAGACATCACGCCGGCCTTCGATGGCTGGGAAGCCAATCCCGACGGCACGTTCAATCTCGCCTTCGGCTACTTCAACCGAAATCTCGACGAAGAGCTCGATATTCCGATCGGGCCGAACAACGCCGTCGAGCCGGGCGGGCCCGACCAGGGGCAGCCGACACATTTCTATCCGCGGCGCAACCGGTACGTCTTTCGGATCAAGGTGCCGAAGGACTTCGGGACCAAGGAGATCTCGTGGACGTTGACCTTGCGTGGCAAGACACACAGGGCATTCGCCACGCTCAAGCCCGAGTACATCACCGACGATCAGCTCCAGCAGTTCGATATCGGTGACTTCGGGCACAACAACGCGAAGCTGCGGGCGAACAAGCGGCCGACGATTCGGGTGGAGGGTGAGACGACCCGTACGGCCAAGGTGGGGCAGCCGGTGGCATTGACCGCCCTCGCGAACGACGATGGGGTTCCGCCCGTGTTGCCCGCGCCGATCCGTCTCGTCGGACGCCACGGGGCGTGGGGGCTGCGCGTCGCCTGGATCGTGCACCGAGGCGAAGGGAAACACGTCAAGTTCGATCCCGAGCAATTCGGCACGTATCCAGACTACCGGCCGAACTCGAACACGCCGTGGACGCCGGGCTGGATGCCGCCGCCGGTCCCGGCGGATGGGAAGTGGCCCGTCACCGTGACGTTCAATGCGCCCGGTACCTACGTCGTGCGCGCGCTGGCCCATGACGGAGGTCTCGAGGCGGGCCAGAATGTGACCGTCACGGTGACGCAGTAGATCCGATACCAGTTGAGTGTTTGGAGGCTGTCATGTTGTCTGCTCAGAGGTTTCCTGGACATCGTCGCACGGTTCAGCGGATCGTGGTGGCGGGGGCTGTCGCCGGGCTCATTGCAATGTCCGGCGATTCCGGCTCCCTCGGCTCGGTCGGGCAGGTGGTGCGAGCCCAGGCTCCGGCCGGCTCCTCGGCGAGCAAGCCGGCGGGACGCGCGTGGAAGGCCCCGAAAACGCCGTGGGGTGATCCAGACCTGCAGGGCATCTGGAGCAATGCCACGACGACCCCGCTCGAGCGCCCCAAGCAGTTTGCGGGGAAGGAGACCCTGACCGACGCCGAGCGCGCCGAGATCGACGCGCGCCGCGCAGCGGCTGTCGACGGGAAGCCTCGGGCGGGCGATACGGGCGCCTACAACTCCTTCTGGCTGGATCCAGGGACCGCGTCCAAGCAGACCTCGCTCATCGTCGACCCCGCAGACGGACGGATGCCCGAGCTCACGACTGATGCCAAGCAGCGCGAAGCCACGCTCGCGAAGATTCGGGCTCGTCCTGCGCAGGATTGGACCGAGTTCAGCCTCTACGAGCGCTGCATCGCCCGCGGCATGCCGGGGCTCATGATGCCCGGGTTCTACAACCACAACTACCAGATCTTACAGACGAAGGACTACGTGGCGATTCTCGTGGAGATGATTCACGACGCGCGAATCATTCCGCTCGACGGCCGAGGGCATCTACCGGCGAAGATGCGCCAGTGGAACGGCGACTCGCGGGGTCGGTGGGAAGGAAACACGTTGGTCGTCGAGACGACCAATCTCGTCGACGTCCACGAGCGCCGGCCGTCGTTTGCGGTCTTTGGATCGAGCAAAGAACTCAAGATGGTCGAGCGCTTCACGCGGGTCGATGAGAAGACCATCGACTACCGGTTCACACTGACCGATCCCGCCGTCTACACGAAGCCGGTGACGATGTCGATCCCGATGTACGCCCTCGATCAACCGATCTTCGAGTACGCGTGCCACGAGGGCAATCACGCCATCCCGAATATGCTGGCGGGAGCGCGGACGACCGAGCAGCTCGCGGCTGAGGGGAAAAAGTAACGCAACGGGCTGCCAGACGCTTGCCGGCGCGGAAGTGACACCACGCCACGTGTGCCGTCGTTCGTAAGTGCGACGGCACGCACGGGTGGAAAAGCGATCGCGCCGGACGTCTTGGCCCCGGTGTCAGATCAGAACGGTGTCGACTTCGACTCCGTCACCCATCGAGTCTCGCTCCACCCACGCATCGACCCGCGCGTCTTGATCCGCCAGCCGTTGGGCGTTCGCACGAACGTGTCGAAGTAGTGGCCATGCCCCGAGATCCGAGGGGGATTCGCGGAGGTATCGATCACCATCCAGTAGCCGCGGCCCTTGGCACCTTCCGCAGTGCCCTTGACCAGGATGCTGGTGTTGTTGTGGCATGACAGCTCCTCCTGAGATTCCGGGCGTTCGACCGTGAGGTCCGCCCACTGCGGACAAGGTCGCGGCCAGCGCTGACGTCTCGAGACCGCTCGTCCGCGGTTGCTGGGCGTGCGGAACCGGGGCTGGGGACGACTGGAGGCGGCACGAGCGGCGCTCGGCGCCCTCTACTTGCGCCCCAGGTACTCGTCGTCGCTCACCGGTCCCATCTGCTTCTGGTTTCGACCAACCGCCAAGGCGATCCACGTCATGTTCTGATCGGGTGCCGCGCCGTGCCAGTGGGGGATATTGGCCGGCATCACGACCGGCTGCCCCGGCAGGATCTCGCGAATCTTCTCTCCCCGCAACTGCATGCGCCCGCGACCCTGCTCGACGAGCACCACGAGCGCGCCGTCGTGAGAGTGCCAGTCGGACCGGGCGCCCGCGTCGTAGACGAACCGGACGGCACGCAGGTCTGACGCATCGATGCTTCTCACCACGCCGGTGAAGTTCGGTAACGTGCCGCGAGCCTGACCGGCGGCCGGCGCCTGGCCGGCGATCACGTACACTGCGCCCGCGCCCACCGCCGCCACTATCCCGGTCAGCCCCCACACCCATCGGCAACCCATGACGCGCTCCTCTCTACGGGATTCACTGAAAGCTGACCACGGTGCCGTCTGGTTTAGCGACCAGCGCAGTCTTTCGAGTTCCTCGTAAGGTCAGACGATACTCCACGACTCCGCCGCGCGTGACTTTCAGTCCACTCACGTAGATCGCGCGGCGATGCGAGCGCATCGCCGCCGCGACCGGCTGCGGCAGCTCCCGTTCCTCGATCTGCTCGGCCACTTCGATCACGACGCCGCTCACGTCGTAGAGGACGATGCGACGCCTGCCCCGGTGCACGCCCTCCACGCGGAACTGCCGTCGCCTGGCGTCATGTTCCTCTATGACCGACGAAATCGTCGCGCCCGGATACGCCGTCTCGAACGCACTTCGGACGGCTGCGGGTAGCGTAACGCGACTCTCCGTTGACTGCGGGAGCGACGTCGCGATGAGGATCAGCGCTGCTGCCCACATCTCGCGTCACTCTATAGCAGTTCCGGTTGGGCGTTGTGGGCCTGCATTGTCACCGCACGTCCGGTCCGGCTGAAGAGGGACGCCACGGGAAACGAATGGCGATCCACATATGCCGAGGAAGCTAATCAATCCAGTTTCCGGGCACGCCACGGTGCCCCGGGCGTGCTGGGCGGCTCGACGAACAGGACGATGCGCGCGCCTCGCCAGTTGGGGCGCAGATGTCTCCCCACATCGATCTCGTCCCCCTCGAATGCCTCGCCGCTCGGCAGGCGAATGGCGGCGACCCCTCGGTCGCTGATGGCGGCGAGCGAGTGCACCCCGCTGAACGCGTCAGGCCAGGGCCACCCGTCCATGTGCACGACTCGGCCATCGTCACCGCTGGCCGCGAGGGCGACGGCCGCGAGCGCGCCGATGATCCCTTGATGGGTCCCGCCCAGACCTTCGAGGTGGCAGCCCGCCACATGAGCGACGCGACGCGCCTCCGTCTGGCAGACGACATCCTCCTTGGCTCGTACGGCAAATGCCCGCATGTCAGCGGACACCGTCGAGGCCACCGCCAGACCCGGATCACTGCCCTCGACAAAGAAATCGCGAATCTCCTGACGCACGCACGCAAGCAGATCCGCGTGCTGGATGGCGTCGGCCTGTGGCAACTGGATCGATGCCGAGCCGTTCTGGCTGGTGTAGGGAACCCGGGGATCGAGGAACAGCTGATGCCGGCAGACGATCGCGCCTCGCGCGGCCTGACCGAGCCGGCGCACGATGGCGCGTGCCAGCTGGTTGGTGCCTGGGCTGCCAGGCACGTCGGTGTCGTCGAGACCGATGTAGATCATGGACGGGACTCGCGGGCCGTGCGGTCGCGTCGGCGAAACCAGCAGACCGAGCCGAGAAGACCCGCGATCATCCCCGAAAGCGTGTACGTGACCGAAGCCTGTAGCCACCAGCTGTCGAACGGCCGCGTGGTGGCGGCGAGGTCGAGGCCGAGGATCTTGGCGGCTGCACGCGACCCGAGCGCCAAGAGGTTCGTGCTGACGCCCGACAAGATCAACGCGAGATACAGTCGCGACCCGCCACGCGCCTGTCGAACCGCGACGTCCATCATCGGTCCGAAGAGCAGAAGGCTGACCGACGACCCAGAGCCGAAGTTCGCGCCGCCTGCAGTCGAGAGTAGCCACATGGCCGCGACGGCCCCGGCGCTCATCACCGATCCGGCAAACCGCCGAGGCGCGAGCGAGAGACCGAGGACCATCGGCAGGGCCGAGAGGACGATCGAATGTCCGGGTATGCGCAACGACAGCTTCACATAGCCGACCGCCGCAGCCGCGGCTGCGCCACACGCCAGCAGGAGCATGAGCTCCGCGACGGAGATCCGGTGACGCTCTCGGGAGAGGGACGGAAGCCGAGCAGCAGCCGCGAGGCCATCGTGAATGGAAGACCAGTCGTTCATCATGCCTTGTCCGTGAGCCGACTCCGTCCGCGCACTCAGTGGGCCCGTGCGCGGAGTGTCAGGGCGGCGGCCCGCCCCTCTCGAGGCAGGCCGTGGGCCTGATCGTATAAGCGATCGAAGAGATTCGTCACGTCGAGGGCCAGCTCGAGGCGGCCGGCGAGCCGGTGTGTCAGTCCGACATCGACGAGCGTGAATCCGTTCGCCTCCATTTGCGATGGGGCGCCACCACGCGAGTCGTAGAGCTGTGAGCCACTCCGAGACACCGCACCGCGGACGGCCGAGCGCCTGCTCGTAGCCCAGATCCACTCGAGGCTGGCCCGGTGTCTGGGTCGGGTCTGCAGTGGGCGTGTTCCGTTGGCGGTCACGCTAACGGAGTAGAGATGGGTGTACGCGCCGCGCAGGTCCAACCGTGGAAGGCGGGTGGTCTGGACCGTCAGTTCGGCTCCTCGAAAACGATACCGGTCCTGGTTCTCGAACCGCAGGCCCGGCTGACGTTCGATGAAGTCGCGCGCGGACGTCACGAACCCCGAGATCCCGGCGCTGGACGCCGTGCCGACGCGGTACTCGGCGCCGACGTCCGCAGCCGTGGCGTGCTCTGAGCGCAGGGTCGAGTTTCCAGAGGAGGTGTTGAACAACTGATCGATGGACGGCAGGCGAATCTTACGCGTGGTCGACGCATACATGCGTAGCCCGCTGGTCGCGTCCAGCGTCACACCTGCAAGCCAGCTGGGATCGGCCTCCCTGGTTCCGGCAGGGCGGTGCTGCATGTTCACGGCAGTGCCGAGCACCGTGCCGAGGCGCGACACAGGGCGACTCTGCCACTCGGTACCTGCGGAGTAGACGTCGACGTGCCGATCGGTTGTGAACGACCGCACGGCGAAGCTAGCCGGCGTGCTCGCGCCGCCACGACCGCCGCCGCTCCCTCCACCTCCGCCTGAGCCGCTGGTCGGCAGATCGCGAATCACGCCGGTCGCCGTGAACGACTCCCGGCGCTGATTGACGGCCACTCGTAGCCAGCCCCATCGGTTCATCTCGAGTCTGCCGAGGGCACTGCTCCCGGTCACGGTCGTTCGCTCACGTGACTGGAACGTCCCGGACACCAGCGGGTCGTCCATCGACGAATACGTCGCATCGTCGTATCGGGAACGGTCCTCGCGCTGCTGGTTTCTGAACACCCAACCGCGGATGTTGAATCGCCGTCCAGCCGTGACAACGATCGAGACCTGTCCGGACGCCAAGCGATAGTCTTCGACGCGCTCGAACCGCGGTGTCAGCGCGAAGATGTCGCTGGCGTCCGCAACCGTTCCGGCGGGCACGCCGTAGCTCCCACGTCCGATGAGCCACTCCGAGGCGATCGATACCGTCGAAGACGGGTGGTAGCCTACACCCGCGCGGAGGTCGATCCGATTCCGATCGCTGTTCTGGCGACGTCCGCCATCCTCGAGCGGCGTCGGGCTGAAGGAGTCGGGCAGCCGGAATCCGTCCGTCCCATAGCCGGTGGCCGTCGTCACCAGCGACCACTTGCCCACGCTGCGGGCGTAGCGACCGGCCAGACCCGCCTGCGATGGTGCGCCGCCGCTCACCTCGAGCGATGCGTCCGGCTTGTCGTCCATGGTCGTGATCTCGATGACGCCGGCCATCGCGTTGTCGCCGTACAGCACAGAGCTGCTCCCATAGCTCAGCTTGATCTCACGAATTGAGTGCGTCGAGATGCGAGCGGGATCGAATTGGCCGTCGGCCGTGGAGTTGACCATGACGCCGTTGATGAGCAGCAGCACGTGACGCGAGCGGAAGCCGCGCACGTCAATCCGCGGCGTGCCGTCGCCTCCCGTTCGCACGTAGACGCCGGGAAGGAGCCTGAGCGCCTCCTCCAGCGTGCGCGCGTTCCGCGCCTCGATGTCGGCGCGCGTGATGCGCCGAATAGTGCCGATGTGCTCGACGATCTCGGAGGGCTCAGTGATCGAGACCTGAAAGGTGGGGATGCTCTGCGTCCATGCGACGGGGGGCAGTGCGAGTATCGCGGCGACGGACCATCCCAAAAGACGCTGACCGGTCATGAGTGCCGTTGAGTCTCCCCTGGGTCCATCCCATTCACGCGATCACGACCGTCGTCAGCGAACACACCGGTCTGCGCAACCGTGAGCGGTTCACTCGTTCGTGTAAGCTGCCCGCAACGAGCCTGCCCTCAGGATTCATCGATCGGTCAGACCCCCCGGTTCGTGACCTGGGTCCAGACAGCATGTTAGGGTAACCATCGCCATGATGACTCGACCCGAGGCTCACGAATACGCGCCCTACTACGGCAAGTACATCACGCTCGTGCCGGATGGCGCCATCACGGACATCTTGCGGGCCCAGCTCCCTGAGACGCTGGCCCTGCTCAGGTCTGTCCCGGAGACACGAGGCACACACACCTATGCCCCGGGGAAATGGTCTATCAAAGAGGTGCTCGGCCACGTGATCGACACCGAGCGCATCATGGCCTACCGCGCCCTGCGGGTGGCCCGCGGTGACAAAACACCGCTGCCTGGGTTCGAGCAAGACGAGTTCGTTGCGAACGCGCGCTTCAACGAGCGCCCACTCAGCGATTTGAGCACCGAGTGGGAGGCGGTGCGCCACGCCAACGTCATCCTGTTCGAGACGTTCGACGACGAGGACTGGCTACGGCAGGGCACCGCCAGCAACAACCCCATCACCGCGCGCGCGTTGGTTTGCATTGTCGCCGGCCACGAGCTCTATCACCGAGCCATTCTCCAGGCTCGCTATCTCGCGTGACCTGGGCGTGGCCGATGGATCGGTGATGCCGCGTGTGTCGCACGAGGGTAGGATGCTGGGCGTGCCGCCAGCTCCGCCGTCTCCCTCACAGGTCAGTGACATCGTGGCCACGGTCGACCCCGTGCGGCGGAACTACCGCATCACCGTCGGCTACTGGCGCATCGCTCTGGCGATGCGGGAGCGGTTGCCCGGTGGTGCCACGTGGTGCGCGTTTGGCACGTGGGCTTCCCGCCAAGCGGGGTCGTCCATCCGCAAGGAGGATGTTGAACGGGCGGTTGCCCGGAGACTGCAGGCGAAGCTCGAACGACTCTCGGTTCTGCGTGAAGCGCAGCAGCTGCTCCGGCTGCCAGAAATGCGGCTGCCGCGTCTGGTCGGGGCGCTCAGCCAGGGCTTGCCGGGCATCGACCGGACCGCTCACGCGCTCGCGACCGGCAATGCGCTCATCTTTCGTGAGATGGGACGCGAGTTCTCACGCTATCTCGCCCACGGCGATGCCGGATTCAGCGACGACCTGCGTCCTGGCCCGCCCCCGGACGGCCAGGACCTTCTGCGATCGGCCTTCGCCCATTACGCCGCCGCCGAGCGATCGAGTGATCACGCTGGGCGTGCGCAGCGCGTCTTTCTTGCCAACGTGCAGATCGCGTTGCACGAGCAGACTGCGGCGCAGCCGCTCATTCGCGAAGCGATGGACGCCGCGCTCATGGACATCGCCGACACGCGCCGCATCGTCGTCGCGCGGCTCGACCGGCTGGCCGCCGAAGGGCCTCTGGGTGGCCTGCACACCGGCATCGGACGACGAGTCTTCAACGCCTTGGCCGATGAAGTCTCCGAGGCACTGCGCGAGGTGGTGCGACTGGTGATTACCGAACGACTGATGAGCATCGAGATGCCCGACGGCCAGCTGCTGCGGCTCGGCTCCGACATCGCCGCGCTGTTTCCGGCGTCGCTCTCGACCATTACCGACAGCGCCCTGGCGTCGCAGCTTACCGAGCTCGACCTCACCCCGGAGACCACGCGAGGAAGCGGTACTCTCGATTGGTCGAATCTCTCCGATCGCATGCATTTCCTCACCGACTTCTTCCGCTGTTATCACGAGGATGCGGCGCTCTTCGATCCTCCCTTTTCAGCGACGGATCTCGTGGCAATCGAAGCAGGCGGGCGGCCCGATCGGAATTGAAGGCTCGGGGCTGTCGGAATTGTTCCGTCACAAGATCACCGGACGGGGGAAGGATTCCACAATCTGCCCAAAGAATCGTCCACGCCGTTGACCGCCAAGGGGCATGCCGCGAGAAACGACAGCCGATTGCCCCTGGAGGCGGTACGAAGTGAACAACAGCGGAATCCCTTCGCCGGTGTCCGGTATCGGCGTGTCCTGCAGGTGCAGGTGCACGTGGGGCTCGCTGCTGTTGCCTGAATTGCCGACGAGTCCAAGGAGTTGACCGGCGCCGACCTTGTCACCGGCTTGGACGGCGAGCGAGCTCGCCTTCAAGTGCGCAATGAGGAGGTACTCACGGGGCGCGACCTCCAGCACGATGTGATTGCCGGCTCGACGATGGCGATCTGGTTGGCCGGGAACGGCATCGGGATCGCCATCGTGCACGGCGTGGACGAGTCCAGCCGCGGGTGCTCGAACCTCGCGCCCGTAGGCATGGTAGCTCTGGACCTCCAATGGATCGCCTTGATAGGAGCGTCCATCGCTCGTCACCAGGAGGTCGTAGGCCCATCGCTCGGACGGTGATGCGACGTGGTAGTTCACGCGGTGGGTCGGACCGCCCCAGGCGACCGTGACTGGGCCCGTGAGCGGCAATTGGAATGGGACAGCGCTCGGGCGGTCGTCGTAAGAGGAGGGGTAGGTCAGATAGGCGCTCACCGACCACACCAGCAGGCAAATCCCCACAAACGCGCTCCCGCGAAACCACGTCCAGGTCGTCTTCGAGCGCAGGGCCGACGTGAGCGCGCCACCGGCCAAGAGGGCGATCGCGGCCATCAGGGCCGGCGGCGCCCACCCCCAGAGGCGCACGGCCAAAGCGCCCGGTCTTGACTGCAGCGTGAGGTAGAGCGCGAGGTCGAGCCCAGCGACGACAGGGAGCCCAACCACCCACCAATCGCTCGCGCGGAACGCACGGCGTGAATCGAGCCGGGCGTGCGCATCGGTCAGACGGACGAGGCTAGGGCCCTTCCACTCGAGCGAAGACCACCGCTGCGAATCCCTCACCGCCGTGACCCTGGCCGTTTCTGAACGGCTCGTCCTGGTGAGCCAACTCCTGATGAGGCCTCGAACCATCGCACGCATCGACGTACCACAAGGATGCCACGACTCGATTAGAGCATGCGGTGAGATGCCGATGAAGCGAAGGTCGCTTGTGCCTCATCTTCAATGTCGCGAACCACTGCTCGGCTGAAGGCCTGTTCCGGTCGCGACGAGCCACGACTGGAGGTGCCGATTCCCCGGACACACGCGGTCAGCAGGTGAGAGCCAGTGCTGGACGCGTCGTCTGGAGCGGCCCAGCGGGCAACGAAGGGCGCCGGAGGCGGCCCGTGCCACTGGTGCCTTCGGGTGGAACGGGTGAACTCTCGAGCAGCGGCTGGAGGAAGCGCACAGAATCATCAGTGCCTCTGGCGCGACACGATAGGATCGAGGTACGAGAATACTCATGACAAGACGTGAGCTCGTGCGTCGCGCCGGCCGGATCGGTCTGGCACTCGCGGGACCCCTGTCGCAGCCGCCGCGTGTCGCCGCAGGCGGGCGCGGGTCGTCAGCCGTCACGTTGCTGCTCGGCGGGGACGTGATGACGGGCCGGGGCATCGATCAGATTCTCGGTCATCCGAGCAGTCCGGAGATCCACGAGGGCTATGCGAAAGACGCCGGGCACTACGTGAAGATTGCCGAGGCTCGCAGTGGGCCCATCCCCAAGCCAGTGGCACCGTCGTACATCTGGGGCGATGCCCTGCAAGAGGTGTCCGGCCACGCCCCGGATATCCGCATCGTCAACCTCGAGACCGCGGTCACACGCAGCAACGAGCACTGGCGCGGTAAGGAGGTCCTCTATCGGATGCACCCCGAGAACATCTCCTGTCTCACTGTCGCAAAACTCGACTGCTGCACGCTGGCCAACAACCATGCCTTGGATTGGGGATACGCCGGCCTCTCGGAGACGCTTCACGCGCTGCGACGGGCGGGGATCAAGACCGCCGGAGCGGGCAGTCACCACCGCGAAGCTGCGGCACCTGCGGTGTTTCCCCTGTCGAAGAAGGGACGCGTGATCGTCTTCGCCGTAGGGACGATCTCGAGCGGCATTCCGTTCGAATGGGCAGCCGAAACTGGACGTTCGGGCGTGAATGCCGTGGCCAGCCTCTCAGCGAACACGGTGAGCGACTTGGCGCTCGGCGTGCGGCGGGTGAAGCAGCCGCGTGACCTGGTTGTCGTGTCCATTCACTGGGGTCGAAACTGGGGCTACGACATTCCGGCCGACCACAGATCCTTCGCCCACGCTTTGATAGACGAGGCGGGCGTCGATGTCGTGTTCGGTCATTCATCGCACCACCCGCTGGGGATCGAAATTCATCGCGGGCGGCCGATTCTGTACGGGTGTGGGGACCTGCTCAACGATTACGAGGGAATCAGGGGACACGAGGAATTCCGCAGCGATCTCGCGCTCGCCTATCTCGTCACTGTCGCCGCCGGAAACGAAAC
>Ga0194132_10007481_pt1 | contig 16246 bp, 18 predicted proteins | sample TA2KigOf80mmetaG_FD_148612 | JGI IMG/M metagenome (GOLD analysis project Ga0194132, IMG submission 148612) | Freshwater microbial communities from Lake Tanganyika, Tanzania - TA2015054 Kigoma Offshore 80m | ecosystem: Environmental > Aquatic > Freshwater > Lake | place: Tanzania: Lake...
GTCGCCCGCGTTCATCCAGCTCTTCGACCAGACTTCGATACTTAGACCGAAGCCAGCACACAATGGTCTCGTCTCTCATCCCTGCTCTTGTGCAGAGGCTCTCCACTCCGGTCAATCACTATTGCGGTAAGTTGTTTCCTGCCACCGCCTTAGGGTAGCGTGCGCCCAGCACGCGCTACGGTCTCTCCGGTGACAACCCAATGGGTACCCATCTCGGGTAGCTTGATTTCGTGGCGCCCTCGCCTAGGCAACGACAGAAGATTACAGTATCACATGAGCAAACCTCTGAAGGAGACATGCACATGTCAGGGAAAGGAAAGTCAAAAGCCATTCGTGCAAAATTGAGCCATCCTATCATCGACTCCGATGGCCATTGGCGCGAGTATGAACCAGTCGCCATGGATTACCTCAGAGAAGAGGCTGGCGCGAAACTCGTCGAGAAGTGGACATCCCGCGTTCGCGCGTTGGGGCAAGGAGCCTTTGCCAAGCTCAGCAAACAAGAGCGGCATGATCAACGCATTGGCCAACCGCCCTGGTGGGCATTGGCAACTCCTAATGCGCTCGATACGGCCACTTCCTTCATTCCGCGCCTGATGCACGAGCGCCTGCCGGATATGGGAATCGATTTCGCGATCTTGTATCCTTCGGCTTCCCAACTATTTGCGCCGTATGTTGGCGATGAAGAACTCCGCATTGCTGGTTGTCGGGCTTTTAATCGCTACGCGGCGGAGACGTGGGCTGAGTATTCCGATCGCGTGACCCCGATTGGTGTCATTCCCATGCACACGCCACAAGAGGCAGTTGCGGAATTGGAACATTGTAAGTCGCTAGGCCTGAAAGCAGTAGCGATGGGCAGTTTGATTCGCCGCTCGATTCCTACCGCCGAGAAACAGGGTGTGAGTCGCCGCTATGCATATTGGGTTGATGTGCTGGGCATGGATAGTGACTATGATTACGATCCTGTCTGGCGCAAGTGCGAAGAACTCGGGTATCCCGCGACCTTTCATTCCGCTGCCGAGAACATGGGCTTACGTAATTCGCTGACCAACTTTGTCTACAATCACATTGGCCACTTTGGCGAAGCTGGTAACGCCGTATGTAAGGCGTTGTTTCTCGGTGGTGTCACTCGTCGTTTCCCGCGCATGCGTTTCGCGTTTCTCGAAGGAGGAGTCGCTTGGGGTTGCAGCGTATTCTCCGACCTCATCTCGCATTGGGAGAAACGTAACGGTAATGTCATCCAGCAACTCAATCCAGCCAATCTTGATCGCGCCAAACTTGGCGAACTGATCAAGCAATATGGTGGCGACAAGATGTACAGCCGCTGGCCGGAGTTTGAAGCGCAAATGATTACCGGTATGGGCAGCGCGCTTCCTCAAGAACTCGATGATTTTGCCGCGTGTAAGATCACGAAGAAGGAAGACATCCGCGACTTGTTCATCCCTAACTTCTTCTTTGGCTGCGAGTCCGATGATCCGACCCTCAATTATGCCTTTGCTGGCACAGTGAATCCGTTTGGTGCGAAACTGGGTGCATTGCTGAGTTCTGACATCAGCCACTTCGATGTGCCGGATATGACGGAAGTGTTGGAAGAGGCGTACGAGTTAGTCGAGGACAAAGGAATGTCAGAGGAAGATTTTCAGGCCTTCACGTGTGGCAATGCAGTGAAGCTGTGGGCAAGTCTCAACCCCGACTTTTTCCAAGGGACGGTAGTTGAGTCAGACGTGCGTAAGCTGCAGGCGCAGGCGGCGAAAGCGTAAGTGACTGACGTTGACAATTGAGCGAAAGACGAATCGACGTAGGCCAGGATAGGGCCATAGGCCGTTCCTGGCGACGCTGCGAGAAACTGTAAACCGTGCAAGAATCAATGATGGATGTCATGACCGCCTTCACCTCGATGATCACATTAGGCATGTTCGAAAAGTATCCGCGTATGAAATGCGCCGTGCTCGAAGCTGGTGCGACGTGGATTGGTGCCTGGCTCGACCGGCTGGATCACAAAGGCGAAGTGACTGGGCCTTTTACCCCGATCAAACTAAAGCCGAGCGAATACTTCTATCGCCAGTGTGTCGTCTCAGCCGACCCTGACGAGACGATGATCGCACCGATGGTGAAACATTTGGGAGCGGATTACTTTATCTGGGCATCTGACTATCCCCATGTAGATGCCTCCTTCGGTGTGGTCAAAGAGTTGAAGGAGCAGATCGCTTCGTTATCGCTTGCCGAGCAACGTAAAGTGCTTGGCGAAAATGCAGTCCGATTTTATAGTCTGTAATGGGAGGAACCGATGGCAAATGAGTACAGCGTGCTGCGCAATTTTCGTTTTGATACCAAAGACGTTGATTGGAAGGATTTCATCACTGCTGGTTGTTATTACAAACTGCTCGACGTCAACGTCGGTGCGCGTACCGCGGACATGATCGTCAAATTCGAGCCCGGCGCTCGCTGCATGTACCATCGTCACGTTGCACCGTGCACGAGTCTCGTGCTGGAAGGTGAGCTGCACATTGTCGACCAGATCGACACCGGCGAGAAACTCAGAGTGATCAAACCAGCTGGGACGTTCACCAGTGGGGTTGAAGATGATCTGCATGTCGAGGGCGGTGGTGACAGCGGCGTGATCGTGTACTTCTCAATGCGCGGGTCCTCCGATCGCATTTATGATTTGCTCGACTCGAAGCTTAATCTCAAACGGGCCATTACCATTCATGACTTCGCCAAGGATTTGGCGTATTGGGCACGGTAAGACGGGTTTCCCGTTCCCTATGGTCGGCGCGATTATAATTTTGTGAGGACCAGATATGAATACCAAACACTCCTCCGTATTTAACCAGGCACAGCCGCTGAGTGAGAATGATCGCATCCCGGTGTTGGATCTCGGGCCGTTTTTGGCTGGCGAGTCGGGAGCATTGCAACGACTCGGCCAGGAGGTTCGCGAAGCACTCGAAGACATCGGCTTCTTCTTCATCAAGAATCACGGCATTCCTCAGGCGCTGATTGATCGTGTGTTCGGCGAAAATGCACGTTTTCACGCGCTGCCGATGAAGCGTAAATTGGCAGTCAAGGTGAACGGCAAAGGTATCGGCTATATGCCGCCTGGGCTGCAACAACCTAAGTACAACCAAGACGAAGCTCCTCGCAAACCGGATATTGGCGAAGCCTTCTTCATCGGGCGCGAAGTCAATGCCAAGACTGACACTGTCGACGCCTCGGATCCCATCTATCAGGGTGGTAATCAATGGCCGCAGGAGCTGCCTGGTTTTCGTGACGCCCTACTCGAATACTTTGCCGCGATGGAAGAGTTAAGTTTACGCCTGCTGCCTGTCTATGCGACAGCTTTGCGCCTGCCGGAGGATTTCTTTGACCCGGCGTTTGTTCATTCTCGACCCATGGGCATCCTACGGGTGTCGCACTATCCGGGCACTGCCTGTGACGTGAATCAGTTCAATGCGTCTCCGCACATTGATGGCGACTTTATTACCATTCTGGCGCAATCTGAAGTTCCCGGACTGGAATTGCGCACCCCGGAAAAGAAATGGATTCAGGCACCAGCACTACCTGGCACGCTGCTGGTTAACGCAGGTGAGATTCTGCGACTATGGAGCAACGGGCGCTTTCGCGCGACCTTACACCGCGTGATCAACCAGTCAGGTCGTGATCGCTATGCCATTCCCTTTTTCTACAGTCCGAGCCCGGACACCTTGATCAAGTGCGTCGAGACCTGTTGCGACGACAGCCATCTGCCTCAGTACCGACCCGTGACTGTGCGCGAGTACACCGAGTGGTTCTCGCACAAAGTGTTCGTTCACCTCAAAGACAAGCCGGGCAAATCACCCTACTACGAAGGCGATCGACCCGACAGCGCGGAGTAAGCGGACGCGATTGCACGACAACGACAAGCCGAGGAGCACCATGAAATTCGATACTGTCATTACCGCCCATGATTTCGCGGGCGTTCGCAACCTTGCGCGCTGGGTTGAGGCCATGGGTCATGATGGCGTATGGTCGATTGAAACCGCGCGCGCTATGTCGGCGTACTGGATCGCGTGAGCCTGTGTTTACCGTTTCGGCCCGGCGAAAACCATGCAGGCGTGAAACGTATCATTGCTGATATCCATTCTTGAGGGACACCGGTGATATGAACTTTGCATAGGCACGGAAGTGGATGACGACGTTTGCGACCAGCGCTGGCGCGGTCGTGAATAGGTACGCAGCAGCTTGGTGCACTGAAACCAGTAGTTGAGTTCTGGAAGTGACAGAGACGTAGCAAGGGACTGACACCCTCGTCACCAATGGGAAATGGTACCCGATGTAACATTTGATCTCGTAGAGGAGCATAGAATGACAAAACGCTTCACCGATTGTTTGATCGTCGATGCAGATGCGCACATCCTTGAACCGCCTGACCTCTGGGAACGGTACATGGATCCTGCGCTGCGCGACCAAGCGATTCGTGTCCGTACGGACGACCGCGGTCTCGAATATCTTGAAGTCGCAGGCAAGCTCTCCAAGCGCAGCCAAGGAGGTACGTTGTTCACTTTAGGTGGCTACGGCAAGGAACCAGAGGAACTCGTTCCACGACCGGATCGTACCTACGTGGGCTGTGCGCCGCTAGGAGCAATGGACTCGCGAGGCCGTCTGCAATTCATGGATCAAGAAAATGTCGATGCGTCCGTGCTGTACCCATCCCTCGCGTTGTTGTGGGAGCCGGAAGTGTTCGACATCCAGCTTTGTGATGCATACTGCCGAGCCTATAACCGGTGGATTACGGATTTCTGCGCGGACTCGGGAGATCGCCTCATCCCGATCGCCCATATCTCGCTTGGCGATGTTGATCTCGCGGTCAAGGAATTGGAACGCAGCGTGCGCGCCGGGGCGCGCGGTGCATTCGTCGCACCGCATACGATAACACGTAAACCGCATGGTCACCCAGATCACAATCCGTTTTGGGCCAAAGCGCGAGAACTCAATGTACCGATCGGTATTCACCCGACACTTGAACCGATGCCCCCAATGGCGGCGGCCCACTTTGACGGGATGAAAGGCGAGACGTGGTATTTTGTGGTGATGTCGTCGGTTGCCGTGCAAGCCGCAATGACGACCATGTTTCACTATGGTACTTTTGACCGCTTCCCGGACCTCAAGTTCCTCGTGCTGGAATCCAGCGCGGGATGGATCAGTGCTTGGCTGGATCGCATGGATGCGAAGTTCGCGTCGGTTGGGCGCTTTAACCGCAAGATGAAGACACCGCCGAGCGAATCGTTCAAGACAAATTGTTGGATCGCCTGTGACCCTGACGAGAAGACCGTCCCGGCGATTATCGACCTGGTTGGGACCGAGCACTTCTTTTGGAACAGCGATTATCCGCACTCCGAAGCCAAACCCGGCGTGATGAACGACCTCGAACATATGGGAACGCAACTGAGCCCGCAGGCAAAAGCGAATCTCTTCGGTCTCAACGCCGCGCGCCTCTATAATATCAAGGGTCGACGTAGCAACGGACAGTAACAGCAATTCCTCAACCCCAGGGAACCTTGTGAAAGGTCCCTCAGGACACGTGTTCTATGAATTAATGCTCTTTCACTCATTGGAGCGTCCGGCGGGCACCAGTCACAACTTAAGGAAAAATCCTTGTGTCTTAGGTGGAGCGCAGCGCGTATGGGTTCCTTCTCCCTCATAAGGTTAGGTTTTTTATCCAAGCCTCAATTGGCGCGGATTTCCCCTCGTGAGGGTCCGCGTGTTCGTCATGCCCGCCTGCGCGGGCATGACGTCTCATCTTTTCTCAGCGTAACAGCCTACCCCTAAAAGGTTCCTTCTCCCGCCGGGAGAAGGTCAGGATGAGGGTACAAAGAGACAAAGACCGCTATTGTTTATCCCCTCACCCTAGCCCTCTCCCTGAAGGAGAGGGAATTATGCTGCTGCTAACGGCTTAAGTTGTGACTGATAGCAGGCACCTGACCAGTCGCGCGAAACTACTGTCGTTCGACGCTCATACGCGAACATTGCGGTATGCTTGTACACAAGGCAAGGAACGCAGCCAATGCTCGCGACATTCATCAGCGCCGCGATGTCGATGCCTAGCGGCGACTGCGCACCTCGTTGATCAATTCCATCTGCACCTCTTGGATCTCGACTAACCGTTCCCACTGATGTGACAAGAGATGATCGATTTTCTGATGGAGTTGGCGTATCTCTAGCTGTGCTTTCAGATTCACTTGATAGTCATGCATCGCTCGCATACGGTCCCGTGCTTCCTGTCGGTTCTGGCTCATCATGATGACCGGCGCTTGTACCGCGGCCAACGCCGACAGCTCGAGGTTCAAGAGAATATAGGGGTAGGGATCAAACGGGTGCGCGGCCAGGAGATAGGAATTGGTGGCCATCCATACCACCAGGAGCAGCGTAAAGAGGGCGATAAACGTCCAGCTTCCCCCGAACGCCGCGATGTGATCGGCCCATTGCTGACCACGTGTGAGTTCCGCTTCAAACTGGACATCCGGGTTCTTGGCCAGGATTTCGTGTTCATGCAATCCGTTGAGGACTTCCAGTTGGGGATTTTTGCCCAACGCGCCAAAACGATACATTCCAGAGATTAGCCAGGAGAGACGTGGGGAACAGGGAGCTGCGTTAAGGCTTGGATGATAGCGGTCATGTTGATGGCGTCAAGTTGTTTGCGGAATTCATACCGACCATACCAATTGATGTGTTGCCACGCGACGGGCAACACCCGCGCGAGCAAGGCCACCCCCGCTGTGTCACCGTGCGTTTCTTTGTACGTCAGGAGATTGGAGAGGATGGTGGCATTGTAATAGATGATAGCGTTGGTCAGCAGTCGGCTACACTCCCCCCACAGCTGCTGATCGTGTTCGGTGCGGAATCGTAGCTTGCCGAAATTGGCATAGGCCACGGCACGGCGTAACTGATGGTAGCTCTCGCCGCGATTGAGGGCGCGCTGGACCTGTTGGCGGAGCGCGGAAGAGTCAAGATACTCCAAGAGATACAAACTGCGAATAATGTTGTCATACTCCCACAGTGCGCGGCGCGTTTGGTTCTTCCGCGCGTAGGCACTGAGTTTCCCGACGATAATACTCTGAGTCGTGGTTTTCAGCGCGAGCGAGACGAGGATACGTTGAATCTGTTCCCAGTCCTCGATGATCAGGGCGGTGTTGATTTTGCGGATCGGTCTGAGCACGCCCGTGGTGTACTGCTGGGGCGCTTTGAAGCCGTAGAGCGTTGTACGCACCTTGTCGTAGAAATCGCGGTAGCGCGGCGCGAACTGATACCCAAACAGATGGAGGAGCGCGAAGTTGACCTCGTTGGTGCCATGCGTATCGGTCGAATGGACCTCTGGTTGAATGGCAGAGGTATTGTTGAAGAGCAAATCAAAGACATAGTGGCTTTCGTGTTCATTAGCGCCGATGATGCGCGCATTGATCGGGATATGGTTCGCGACGACAGTGTAAGCCACAACGCCCTTATGGAGTCCGAAGTATTCGGGCGAATGCCGCGCGTTGATAGTGGGAAGGCGCGTTTCAAACTTCTGTCCATCACTACTGGAGTGGACGGTGCCGCCAATATCGTAGTGGTGAAAGATGGGAAGAGTCGCGGTGGCGTTGCTGATGCAGTCGTTGGCCGCGCGTAATGTTTCGAGACGCAGGAAGTTCTCGGAGGTCGTCGCGAGGGTTTGGTAGGAGAGGTCGGAGATTTCTCCCATCTTGCCCAGGCCCATATTCGTGCCCCAGGCAATGAGACACGCCGTGAGGGCATGCGCATCGACGGGGTGTTTAACATAGCGCCCGACGACATGGTCGAACGCGGCTAAGAAGTGACACTGCTGCTGGACGAACGCCAACACCTGACTGATGTCCACTTGGCGGAGCGCATCAAAGAAAGGATGGTTTGTCGGTTCCTCGTTCTGGGGATACTGGAGAATCCACCGCCCTTGCGGATTGCGGCGGTTGAGTTGCACGTAGCGGTTTTCCCCCGAGGCAATCCGCTGGTTGACCTCCGCCAAGCGGGTTTCTAAGCGGTGCTCCAGTGCAGCGAGGTGCTCCTGGATGGGCTGGCGCAGCAGACTCAGTCCGGTGTCGCGCACGAGGTGCTCCTTCTGTTGCCAGCGCTGATCGTCGAGCAAGTCGTCTTCGAAACTCCGGAAGCAAACGCTCTCGCGGCAGAAGACATCGCCCGACTCCAGCCCATTACGCAACAAGCGATAGACCAGAAACTCATAGCGATTGGGGAGCAGCTGGCGGTCACTGTGGGAGTGCTGACTGTAGAGGTAACGTTTGGTGGCCTCTGGAATGAAGTGCAGCGGTACGCGAGCCAAGGGCACGTGGCCAAGCGTCTGTCCTTTGCGAAAGGTGGCCTGGAGAAATTCGACGGCCTCGCGTAACGGCGTGTGACTGGCCGACACGCCGAAGTCGACCGCGAGCAAGAGAGGCCGGAGATGACGCTTAAACTGCGGGGCCAAGACATCAATATGCTCCCACTGAAAGGCCGTCTCGTCGAAGCGAGCATCTGTGGCGATATGCTCAGCGACGAAATCGAGTTGGGGACGGGGGAGAATACCAAAGGCGGTCGCTTGCACGTCCGCGAAAGGCGTGTGGGCTGCAATGTGACTGTCTGTGAAGAGTTTGAGCACTTGTCCGGCTTTGTGGAGATTCTGATTGCCTTCCAAGCGGTACGCAGAGACACGGGCCTCAGCGGCCTCCTTGGCTTCGTCGGTATACCGGCGCACGTGATGGAGCAAACTGTTGAACAGATGATCGTGGAGGCGTTGATAGCGGTGGAACACAAAGCACAGGAGGTAGAGGGCAACAGGCCCCGTCTTGAAGCGCTTAAGCTTGTAGACCGAGTAATAGCTGACCAAGGACGCATAATACGTGACACTCTCGTTCGAGATGGCTAACGTGGGCAAGAGGCGTTGGGCTACGGTGTACAGCGCCTGCAGCTGCTCGCGGCGGCGGAGTTCTCGCTGGATATCCTGATAGCGAAAATCCCGCGGGTCCTGTTTGAGTTGGGTGAGCGCATACAGTCCCGGCGCATCCTCCAGCAACCCCTGGAGTGCCTGCTGATCGGTGGTGGTCAGGTGCTGCGTGAGCACGGCGCTCAGGCGCGCTTGTTCGTGCGTCAACGTCTGACCGATCATTCCTTGCAGCCAGCGATAGCCCGGCGCGACGATGCGGTGTTCCTCCAGATACTGGAGCAGCACCCGCAAGAGGTAGACCGGTTTGCTGCTCACCCGAGCGGCGTGCTGCGCTTTGGTCTGCAACTGTCTCCAGGCTTGGGCATCACAGAAGCGGTACTGGCAGAGGGCCAGAATCAAGTGCTGCTGCTTGGAGCGGGTCACCTTGCTCAGCATCCGGGCGAGAAAAGAGGCTGGGAGAGTGGGAAAGTACAGGGCTTGCAGGTAGCGGGCATCGTCTTCAACCTCGTGCAAACGAAAGACGAAGAATTGGTGACGTGCTCGGAAATAGCCGAGCTGCAGCATTGCGTAGAGGCGGGAGTGCAGGCTATGAAACGGAGCCAGCGCCGTAAGGTCCGTCGGGGAGAACGCAAAATACTCCCGGCGCTCGTCTGGTGTGAAGTGTGGGAGTCCGTAGAGGGCCTCGATTTCGTCTGCTCCCAGAATAGTCAGCCGTTTCTGGGGCCGGGGCAGTCGTGGTGTTAAGTGGGCGGGCTTCGGGAAGACTCTGAGCATGCGGGCTCCCTTGAAGGGTCTCACAAAGTAGACGTTCTGACACAGTAGGATTGACGCGTCTCAATTCATGTCTCATTATCGCAGTCTCACATCCTTCTAGAGATACTGAATCACGCAGGAGCTCGCTATGGCGCTCGTCGGATATGCGCGGGTCAGTTCGGTCGGACAAAGCTTGGCGGTCCAGCTCGAAAAGCTCAAACGCTGCCAGAAGCTTTTTCAAGAAAAGAAAAGCTCCGCCTCTGATCGCCGCTCCCAACTGGAGGCCTGCCTCGACTACGTACGCGACGGAGATACCCTCGTGGTCACACGGTTAGACCGTCTCGCCCGTTCCACCTTGCATCTCTGCCAGATCGCCGCGGAACTGGAGCGGAAACAGGTCCACCTCCAGGTGCTCGATCAGCAGATCAATACCAGTACGGCCACCGGACGCTTATTGTTTAATATGCTGGGCGCGATTGCGCAGTTTGAAACGGAGCTGCGCGCGGAGCGACAACTCGACGGCATCAAGAAAGCGCGCGAGCGCGGCGTGCACTTCGGCAGAAGCAAACAGTTAGCACCTCCCCAAATTCTGACGTTGCAGCGGAAACGTAGAAAAGGGGTGCTGATCAAAACGCTGATGAAAGAGTTTGCCCTCTCGAAAGCCAGTGTCTATCGCTATCTGCGTGAACCCGCTCTTCTTCCCTCAGGCAAATCCGCCTAGCCTGGAATATCCCGTTTTGGCGCGTTGGGCAAAAATCCCCCAGTTCAAGTTGCGAGAGCTCGCCGCGTTCAGCTTCCAGCAACGATTGCACATAGCAGTGTTGATATTTCTGTAGGTCATCCAGACAGATCCACCCCTGTTCATCCCACTGACTCACATCACTTTGCATGAGGTGGGCAATCGCGGGCCGCACGATCATCGCGCGCCGTAAGAGGGTGCGGCGTGTTGTTCCACAGAGTTGGCATGCGATGTCCTTAGTCGCGGTATTGCGCGGCATGGTCAGATTCTCCTGTTTCGTGACCCTCCGGCGTGCGTGCGCTGTGCGCACGCCGCACTCGCCTGCGTGAATTCCCGTGCGCATGGCACACGCTATGGTCTCTCCGGGGACTACCCGAAGTGTACCGATCTCGCGTGGTTTGATTTAGGACTTGTGCGCCTGGCGCACAAGCTCCGTCAGCTCATCCTCAGTCGGGGTTCCGGCAAACTGCGGCAAAGTCGGAGACAAATAATCCCACGGCTGCGCACTTGCAGTCCAAATGTTGGCAATCAATTCGACCTTGCTTGGCTCGTCCAAACTCGCCGCACTGATACCTTGGATCTCAGGAATGAGATCCGCCTTCACCGCCACTGGTGAGCCACAGTCCGGGCAAAAGCCCCGATAGGTGCTCTTGCCACTTGTGCCTGTGAGAACAAAATACTTCGGTTCATTCTTGGTGAATTTCACCGCGGGTTTGGCGAAGACCACGTTGTACCCACCACCACCGCCAGTCGAGCGCTGACAGTCTCGACAGTGGCAGATCCACATGAACATCGGTTCGGCAGTACACTCATAACGGATCGCGCCACACGCACAACCACCCGTAAAGGACTCAGCCATCACAGGCACCCCTCCCATCTTTCTTCGTGATGCTTCACGCGTCACTCTTCGTTTAGGCGAACTCCGGCATGATCTCTTCGGCCAGCAGGTCACGCGCCTCGTCCGAGCGGGGAAACACAACGAAGTAGGTCATGCCAAATTCTTCGATGCGAGAACGCAGCTCTCGGCGAACCTCGTCTGGCGTGCCGATCAGTGCTACTGGAGCATTGCGCATGGCTTCGTCATTCGCAAAGCCCATTGCTGCAGTGGTCGCTTTGATAGCAGCATCAGCTTCGCTTTTACTGCGCAGGATATTGACCATTGCAATACCACTCACCTCAACCGAACCCGCGGGCCGTCCCGCCTCGGCAATAAAACTATTGAGCATGTCGATCCGTCGCTTCAGCTCAGGTTTGTCAAACTTGACCGCTGCTTGAGGGTCTTGCACAAAGTCTTTACCGTTAACGATCGGCGGAATGAGATTCGCGATTTGACCTTCCGCGGCAACGATCTGGAGGAGCTTCTTGCTCGCCCCACCGACCATAATCGGCGGGTGCGGCTTTTGTACTGGACGCGGATGATTGTAGGCTTTCTCGATCGCGAAATAGCGGCCTTTGTACGTCGGCTCTTCTTGCGTCCACATACACTTGATCAACTTCAACGCGTCGTGCAATTGGTCGAGCCGCTCAACGTTGTTCGGGTATGGGTACCCGTGCGCATCATACTCCGACCGTTGCCAGCCTGAGCCCACACCGAAGATGAAGCGACCATTGCTAATATGATCGAGCGTCGCGGTCATCTTCGCCAACATCGCAGGGGAACGAAATGACATCGCTGTTACTGCCGGGGCAAGGCGGATGTTTTTCGTAATACTCGCAATGGCACTCAATGTCGCGTAGCACTCCAACTGCGGCGTTTGCGGAGCACCAAGGGGCGAAAAGAAGTGATCATTGATCGACACCGAGTAAAATCCATGCGTATCTGCCCACTCCGCAGCCGCACGGGCCTTGGCAAAATCGCCCGTCGGTAGAAACAGACTAAACTTCACCTTGTTCATAGCACCATACCTCCTCTTGTCGTGCGTCTTCTACATAAAGCAGCGACACGAGAGGCACAACCGCCCGCCGGTTCCTACCCCACCGATGCTAGCGCCGGTGGCATCGCCGATACCTCTTGCGACAGGCGCGCGGAGCCCGTCAAGCGCCGCTGCAGCGAGCACCACGCTACTCGACCGATGATTGAAGGCGCAAACAGCGCTGACGGTGGCCGCAACATATTAATGACTTCGCCGACGCGGCGTTTGAGCACGGGATCATCATCTGACAGGCTCATTAGCGTCAACATGTAGGGATCAATCAAGCCAGCGCTCTTCGATCTGACTCCTTCGGTTCCCGGGAAGCGAAAATCCGCGCCCGTAGCGAGGAGCCACGGGTCCTGTTGCATCCGAGCCTGCGCGCCAAAGAACATCTGCGGTATATCACCATTGGTTAAGCCGACTTTTTTGACGCATTCCCCTAGCACCCCAGCAGCAAGCGTTCCAGTGGTCATCCCTTGTCCATAGATCGGGTTAAACGCGCAGGTCGAGTCACCCAAAGCAATAAAGCCAGCTAACCGTTCCTTCCAGCGATCATAGTGGCGGATACGATTCGCCATCGTCCGGTAGCTATACACAGTAGACAGTGGCTCAGCTAAGCGCAGCACCTTGCCGATAACCGGGCTCCGTAAGTTATCCACTGCACGCATAAAGCCGTCGTCGTCGTTAGGAGGATACTGCTTGTTCACGCCTGCCAGGGTAACGATGCAACGATTGTGTTCGACCGGAAACAGCACCCCTGCGGTCATGTTGTCAGGCGGCGCGATATCAATCCACACTCCTTTCCACCACCACTCGCGCGGCCAACGCGATGGCTCTGGAAGCGCAAACCAACGCGAGCTGTATCCGGTGTGTGAATTGACAACAGTTTCCTCGGGCATCGATAACCCGAGTTCCTGCAACCACTCCGGCGATTTGGAGTTGCGCCCACTCGCATCCACGACCAGATCAGCGTCCAATGACGACGGAGCACCCTCATCTTGTGAGGCAACGCGAACTCCTGTCACCCGCAAGCCGCTGGAGTTGCTCGCCAGCAGACTTGTCACTGTCGTACGCTCCATAAACTCAATGTTTGCGTGTCTACGGCACAAGCCACGCACGACGGATTCAAGCAAATTCCGGCTGGCAAACAGTAGTTGCAGACCGTCGGATTGCCGCGGTGCCCAGCCTTGGGGCCGCAGTGTGGCGAAGTCCATTCCAAAGTCGATTTCATGCGCCCCTTGCTCAACCATCGCGCGGTCAAACCCAGGAAATAGGCGCTCGAGTTCCCCTCGGCCACGTGCGAGCAAGGCATGGACGTGGCGACTCTGTGGCACCCCAGCTCGCTCCTGCGGGCCGGTGGGATAGGAGTCACGGTCAATGACGATCACTCGGTCGCAGTAATCGCTCAGCACTCGGGCCGTACACATCCCCGCTATGCTGCCGCCGATCACGATTGCTTGCGTTGCACCCATGAAGCCCTCCGGAGAAGTAATAATATCTCAGTGTGACATGAATTCTGTGGTGGTAAAAGGCGGGTACCAGGAATTCTCCTAGGCGACCTCCACTTTTCATCGGTCACGACATCGCATAAGTAGAGAGCATTTCACCCGAAGGGAATGACAACCTATGGCACGATTAACCAAACTGAGTCGCTCTATTGCTGGCAAAGTGGCCCTGGTCACCGGTGCCGCCAGCGGCATGGGGCGCGCTACGGCTCATCTCTTTGCTGATGAGGGCGCAAAAGTTGCGGTCCTCGACCGCAATGCAGAAGGGGTCAAAACTGTTGTCAACGAGATTATCGCTGCGGGAGCGACCGCAAAGGGCTGGACCTTGGACCTCGCGCAAGTGCCGAACATCGCACCGACGGTGACAGCAATCGCAGAACACTTTGGCGGACTCGACATCCTCATCAATAATGCTGGCATTGACGCCTCGGCCCGCATTCAGAGTCGGCGTTACGACGAGGTTTGGGATCGCTGTTTGGCGATCAATCTTGCGGCACACCATCGCCTCATTCGTGCAGCATTACCGTATCTGACTAAGAGTGACGAGGGGCGCATCGTCAACATCGCGTCGACCGAGGGTGTTGGAGGAAGTGCCTATTCGAGTCCATACACTGCCGCGAAGCATGGAGTGGTCGGACTCACCCGTGCACTAGCCGTGGAACTGGGGACACAAGGAGTGACGGTCAACTGTATTTGCCCAGGAGCGATCCACACTGGTTTGACGGCAGCAATTCCAGACAAAGCCAAAGAAATCTTTTCCCGCCGTCGCGTTCCCTTAAAGCGTTATGGAGATCCGGAAGAAGTCGCGCACGCGACGTTAAGCCTCGTACTCCCGGCTTCGTCATATATCAATGGCGCGACCGTCGTGGTTGACGGCGGCTTTACCATCCAAAATAACGGCGGAGCCTTGAGTTGACGTAGGACCAAGGTGAATACCGTGCTTCGCCGCGGACATGGTGGGGTTCCTGTGACAAAGACCGGAGGAGCAGAACCGTGGAAGTCTGTTGGCGAGATTCCCTGGAGACACTGTTTTCGGGCCGTCGTACGTTAGCAAGCGTTCCTTGCGAACTTCGTTCAGGGAGAAAAACAACACCGGGTTCAGTTGGCTGTGTGCTGAGCCCGGTGTTATGCCACCCCCTCATCGTGTGCAACGGCAATATCAAAGTGCAGGACCGCTTCCCGCACCCCCAGCTTGGAGTACAGGGCAATAGCAGGTTCGTCTTCGACCCCGGTATCGGCTTGGACGAAAATGACATGAACTCCTCGCGCTAGTGCAATCTTCTTGAGTTCTGCGATCAACGCAGTTGCGACTACTTCACGCCGAAACGCCTGTGCTACCGCCAGATCATAGATATAGATCTCGCTGCGTTCCTGCTCGAACTTCTCTAGCTCATATGCCGTGATACCGCCGATGACTCTGCCCTGAGTCACTGCAACCAGGGCTATGAAGTAGTCGCTGCCGAGCAATCGACGCATATAGTCCGCACTTGGCCGCTTCCTGACATATGTCTCGACGTCGTCGAAAGCTTCGCCAAATGTCTCCAACAGCGCATTCATGAACGCCAAGTCATCAGGAGCAAGTTGATGAATCTTGTAGTGGGCCGGCACGGTTACCTCCTAACCTGTCCGACACCGGAATGCTGTACGAACCGTCAACCCGTGGCCTTTCAGCGTCATTCCCTCACGCCACCGGGCCGCGCTGCGGTGGCGCATCGAGTTAGGCCTTTCGATCATGTCCCGCTATTTTCCCAGCCAGTGCGGCTATTTCATTCCTCACTTCCGCAATCGGCTTTCCGACCCGCCTCGCTACTTCTGCTAGCACTTCATCCGATAACTCAATATCGAACTCAATATCAGTCGAACTACAGTGCTTGCAGAGTGCACAATCCACGTAGAACGCTTGGCGATAGCTCTTGAAGAAGATGCTCCCCACGCCCGTTCTCTCCTTCAGGTGAGCGGCAATCAAGGCTTGCGTGCGCTCAGAAGTCTGCTCGGCTTTTGGCACCCCTCCTATCCAGAACACCCGCCTCTCAAAGTTGCAGGTGTGACCACAACTCTTGCAGCGTACGGGCCGCAGCGCGTTGAACTGGGCCGTCGCCGTCAACCTTGCCGCTTCATGTTCGTTCAGTGCTTTTATTTGAATGGGACTATTCACGTGATCCTCTTGAAGTAGGCCTGACGCTCAAGCTCATCGCGAGCAGCCCACCCGCGGCCTTTCAGTTTCATTCCTTCACGCCACCGGGCCGCGATACGGTGCCGGGTAAGGACGGCGGTTACCCAACCGTCCGCCGAGTAGCAGGACGGTGTTACCACCATCCCGCCCTCTCAGAACGCAGCGTGCGACTTTCACCGCACTGCGCTCAAGCCTTGCAAACATTCGGTGACGAATGCGGCTTCACAACCGATATTCCTT
>Ga0194132_10007482_pt1 | contig 16246 bp, 13 predicted proteins | sample TA2KigOf80mmetaG_FD_148612 | JGI IMG/M metagenome (GOLD analysis project Ga0194132, IMG submission 148612) | Freshwater microbial communities from Lake Tanganyika, Tanzania - TA2015054 Kigoma Offshore 80m | ecosystem: Environmental > Aquatic > Freshwater > Lake | place: Tanzania: Lake...
ATCTTGAGCCTCACGATGTTCGAGAAAATGCCATTGGATCAACTACTTAACAAAATCGTCGCCGACGAAATTCCGGACATGTCCGCTAACCAATTGAATTTATTCGATTAACGTCCGGACACTACTGATTCGACAAGTTAACCGAAGAGCGCGACATCAAACTCGCCATCGAGCGCTTCGACAAACAGGCAAGCGAAATGAACGCGCGCCGGCAGTTACTCGGCACCGCCCTGCGCCTGGCGCCCGCGATGGCGCCGGACGTGCACGCCATCATGGAATCGTGCCGCGCCACGCTACAGATCACCGCGCCGGTGGAAACCTACGTCTACCCCGCGCCGGTATTCAACGCCGCGGCGGTACGGCCGGAGCGCGGCCTGCTGCTGGTGATGTTGTCCTCGAGCCTGCTCGAAGCGTTCGATGCGCCGGAACTCAAATTCGTGGTCGGGCACGAGCTGGGGCATCATTTATTCGAGCACCACCGCATCCCCACCGGCGCGCTGCTGGGCGGGCAGAATCCGATCTCGGCGGAACTCGCCTTGCAACTGTTCGCGTGGCAACGTTATGCCGAGATTTCCTGTGACCGCGCGGGAATGGCGTGCGCCGGCGGCTTTAAGCCCGCGGCGCATTCGCTGTTCAAACTCGCCTCGGGTTTGCGCGGCGGCCGGGTGAACATCCTCATTGATCAATTTGTCGCCCAGGCCGGCGACTTGCGCGAGGAATCGCTGCGCGAAGCCAAGGCCGACGCGCCGGCGCGCGCCGACTGGTTCACCACGCACCCGTTCAGCCCGCTGCGCCTGCGCGCGGCCGAACTTTATTCTAAATCGGCGCAAATGGCGCCGGGCGGCACCGGCATGGATCAACTCGAAGACGAGGTGCAGGCGCTGATGAGCCTGATGGACCCGAGTTACCTGCAAGAGCGCTCGGAAGCGGCCGAGGCGATGCGCCGCCTGCTTTTTGCCGGCGCGGTGTCGCTGGCGGTGGTGCGCGGCGAGCCCAACAAAGCGGTGCTGGCGGCGCTGGAAAACCTGCTCGGCGCGGGCTCCGTTCCGCGGCCGCTTAACACCCGCGCGATCATCGATGAGCTGCCCAAGCGCATCGAGGGGGTGAATCAAGCGGTGCCGTCGCTGCGGCGCGCGCAGGTGGTGCACGATTTGTGCGTGATCGCGCGCGCCGACGGCATCGCCGACGAACTCGAAATCCAGCAGATCGAAAAAATCGCCCAGGCCATCGGCGTGCACCCCACCATCATCAGTTGTGGGGTGTGCGGCGAGACGCGCCTGGATTAGCGCACGCCACCAGCCCGGCGCGAGACTCGCCGAGAATTACGATATGCTCCGCGAATGAGCGCCGCATCGACAAACGCCGTCCACCCCCTGCTCACCCGCATCGTCGCCGTTCAACCCGGCGAGGTGCGCGCCCTGCTGTGGTCGTTTGGCTATTTCTTTTTTCTGCTCGCCGGCTACTACGTGCTGCGCCCGGTGCGCGATGAAATGGGCATTGCCAGCGGCATTAAAAACCTGCCGTGGCTGTTCACCGCGACATTTTTTGTGATGCTGGCGGTGGTGCCGCTTTACGGCGCGCTGGTGGCGCGGCTGCCGCGGCAAAAATTTATCCCGTTGGTGTATCACTTTTTCGTCGCAAACATCGTTATTTTCTGGGTGTTTTTGACGCAGGGCATCGCGTTGCAGCACACGGCGATGGTGTTCTTCGTGTGGATCAGCGTGTTCAACCTGTTCGCGGTGTCGGTGTTCTGGTCGTTCATGGCCGATCTTTACGGCTCGGAGCAAGGCAAGCGCCTGTTCGGTTTTATCGCCGCCGGCGGCTCGGCCGGCGCGCTGCTGGGGCCGATCATCGCCACCACGCTGGCGGTGCCGCTCGGGCGCGCCAATTTGCTGATCATCGCGGCGCTACTGTTGGAAGTCGCGGTGTTTTGCGCGATGCGCTTGGAACGCGCCACGGTGGCATTCAAAACCGAACGCGCGCCCACCACCAAACCCGATGCCGCGTTGGGCGGGGGCTGGCTTGCCGGCATCGCGATGATCGCGCGCTCGCCTTATCTCGCCGGCATTGCGCTGTGGGTGGCGCTGTTGTCGCTGGCGGGAACGTTTCTTTATTTCCAGCAGATCGAAATCGTGCGCGCCTTGAGCGACGACCCCAACCAACGCACGGCGATTTTCGCGCGCATCGATCTGGCGGTGAGTTTACTCACCATCGTGGTGCAATTTGCCGCCACCGGCAAACTGATCAAGCGTTTCGGCGCGGGGCCGGCGGCGGCGTTTTTGCCCTTGGTGTTCGCAATCGGCTTTATCGCGCTGTGGGCAACACCGATGTTGTGGGTGGTGATCGCGTTCCAGGCCGCGCAACGCGCCGCCAACTTTGCGATCTCCAACCCGGCGCGCGAAGTATTATTCACCGTGCTCGAGCGCGAGGAAAAATACAAGGCCAAAAACGTCATCGATAACGTGGTGTTTCGCGGCAGCGATGCGTTGTTCGGCTGGGTGTTTCACGCGCTGCGCGGCGCGGGGCTGGAACTGGGCGCCATTTCACTGGCCACAGTGCCGGTGACCGCGGCGTGGCTCGCCCTGGCGCTCGCCTTGGGCCGCATGCAAGAGCATCGCACCGCGATCGTAGCGCCTAAGTTTTAAAAACCGTAACCTATTGATTTTAAAAAACTTTTTATATGAACCCCATCAACGTTAAATATCCCCACAACCGCGCGCGGCGGCAACTGCTGGCACTCGGCGCGGGCCTCGCGGGCGCTGCCCTCCTCCCCGCCGCATACGCGCAAAGCGGCGCCAAGCCCGCGCTGCTCACGCGCGCGGTGCCCAAGACTGGCGAGAAGCTCGGCGTGGTCGGCCTGGGCACGCAGTTCGTGCTCGACATCGGCGCCGACACCGAAAAACGCGCCGGCCGCATCGGCGTCATCCGCACGTTGCTGGATGCCGGCGGCAGCGTGATCGATGCCGCGCCCTCCTACGGCCCGGCGGAAGCGACGCTGGGCGATCTGCTCACCGAGATGAAAGCGCGCGAGCGCGCCTTCATCGCCACCAAGTTTCGCGCGGCGGGGCGCGAGGGCGCCATTGCCGAAATGAAGGAATCGCAACGCCGGCTGCGCAGCGAAAAAATCGAATTGATGCTGCGCCACAACATCGGCTTCGTGCCGCGCGCCGAGGCCGACACCCATCTCGCACTGGCGCGCGAATGGAAGGCGCAAGGCCTGTGCAAATACATTGGCGTCACCCATTCGCAGAATCAGGCCAAGGCCAACGCGCGACTGATCGAAATGTTGCAAACGGAAAAGCTCGATTTCATCCAGGTAAATTACTCGATGGCCGAGCGTAGCGTCGAAGACAAACTGCTGGCGGTGGCCGCCGACACCGGCACCGCGGTGATGTGCAACCTGCCTTATGCGCGCGGGGCCCTTTTTCGCGCGGTGCAAGGCAAGGCCGTGCCGGAATGGGCACAGGAATTCGACGCGCCGACCTGGGGGCAGTTTTTCTTGAAATACCTGATCGCGCATCCGAGTGTGAACGTGGTGATTCCCGGCACCGACCGCGTCGAGCACATGGTGGATAACCTCGACGCCGGACGCACGCGCCTGCCCAACGCGGCGCAGCGTAAACGCATGGTGGAGTTTATCGGCGCGGTTTAGCGGCGCCGGCGGCGCACGGGGCGCGATCGCCAGCCCCTCGCTCACCGTCGGCTTCGTGCGCACGCTGGGGCCGATACACGCGCTTCATCCAGATACTCGTCAGCGCCAAGGCGTTAACCCTTGGAAAAGTTTTTCTCTGCGTTAACTCTGCGCCTCTGCGGTGAAGCCTTTAACGAACTTAACCCCGCCCCGGAAATTTCACTTGCATGCGCTCGGCCACCCCGGGCTCGAGTGATAGGGAGCCTCACCCCGGTTTGAGCGCTGGCAGATCGGCGCCTAGCGAGTCGATGCCAGTCAAGCGCTGCCAGCCCGCGCGATCCCAGCCCATCACGCGCTCGACTTCGCGGCCAGCCGCGTAACGAATCAACGTCGGCGTCGCTTCGATGTTATTCAGCCACGATTGATCGAGCGCGCGGTCGTCAACCACATTGGCGACACCCGCGGGGAAATTCGGGTCATCCTGGGTGACCACTTGAAAATCGCCGCGCGCTTGCGCCGCCGCGGCCATCACCGGCGCGATCATCACGCAGGTGGGGCAGGCGCCTTTAACAAAGGCCACCAAGCCATCGCGCAACAAGTTTTGAGCCATGATGGAATTCCCTCGCAAATTCGCCGTCTAAGACATGCCATACTATACGCCGCTTTCATATGCTGACGACGATCAAAAACCCCGCGCGCCGCCGCGCGCTACAATTTCTCGCTGCCTCCACGGTGCTGCCCATGACTGCGACCGCGCAACCCCACGCCATGATCAAACGCCCTATCCAAAAATCCAGCGAGCTGCTGCCGGTGGTGGGTATCGGTACCTACGACACGTTTAACGTCGGCCCGAACGCGCCCGAACGCGCCGAACTGCAGCAGGTGCTGCAGGAGTTCACAGCGCTCGGCGGCACGGTGATCGATTCCTCGCCGATGTACGCTGAAGCCGAACGCGTGGTGGGCGATCTGGTCGACGAACTCGGTAACCGCAACCGATATTTTTACGCCACCAAGGTTTGGGTGAGTGGGCGCGACGCCGGCATTCGCCAAATGAACGAGTCGTTCAAGCTGATGCGCGCGGGCAAGGTGATGGATTTGATGCAAATCCACAACCTGCTCGATTTGAACACCCACACACAAACGCTAAAGGCGTGGAAAGCCGAAGGCCGCATTCGCTACCTGGGCATCACGCATTATCACGCCGGAGCTCACGCCGCACTAGAAAAATTAATAAAATTAAATACTTATGATATGGTGCAATTTAACTACTCGCTGCTCGAACGGGAGGCGGAAACGCGCCTGCTGCCGGCGTGTCTGGATGCCGGTGTCGCGACGATTATCAATCGGCCATTTGCGCAAGCGGGTTTGTTTTCGCGCGTGAAGGGTAAGCCCGTGCCGGCCTGGTGCGCAGAATTCAATTGCAATTCCTGGGCGCAATTTTTTTTGAAGTATTTGCTGGGGCACCCGGCGGTGACTTGCGTGATACCCGGCACGCGGCGCCTGGCGCATCTGAAAGATAACATGGCCGCCGGCGTGGGCCGCTTGCCCGATGCCGCGCAGCGTAAGCGCATGGTGGAATACTTCAATGCCCTCTAACCCGCGCGCGCGGCCGCCACGCGGCGCCGGCGTTTCATAAAACGCGTTGCCGGCATGCCGCTGGTGAAGCCCCCGTCTCGTACCTTGCGCGCGCTGTGCGTGGCGTTGCTGCTGCTCGCCGTGGCCGGCTGCAGCACGCTGCGCTTGGCCTACAACCAGGCCGATTTTCTCTTAGCCTACGTGGCGAACGACTATTTCGATCTTGATACGCGTCAACGCCAGGAATTTAGCGCGCGCGTTGACGGGCTGCTCAAATGGCATCGCCAGGAAGCGCTGCCCGATTACGTGCGCTTTTTGGGGGAAATCAAAAACCGCGCCGAGCATCGGGTCACGCGCGAGGACGCACTGTGGATCATCGGTGGCGTGCGCGCACGTTATCGCGCGATTACGGTTAAGGGCACGCCGGACGCGGTGGACTTGCTCGCCACGTTAACGCCTGAGAACATCGCCGCGCTGGAAAAGCAATTCGCCAAGGTCAATCAAAAGTTCATGCGCGAGTATCAACTGGGCGGCAACCGCGAACAGCAACGCCACGCGCGCACCGAACGCACCTTAAAGCGCATCAGGGACTGGAGCGGCCCGCTCACGAAAGCGCAGGAAGAGCGCATCGCCGAGCTATACGAGCGCGTGCCGTATACCGAGGCGCTGCGCCACCAGGACCGCCAGCGCCGGCAACAAGAGTTTCTCGCGCTGCTCAAGCAACGCCATAATCAGGCGCAGTTCGCGCGCAGCCTAAACGCGTGGCTCGCCGATTGGGAAAAAGGCCGCCCGCCCGAAGTCGCCGCGGCATTAAAAGACAGCTACGAAAAGCGCATGATGTTTTATCTTGAGGTCGAACAGTTGTTAACACGCGAGCAACGCGCGCATGTTTTGCACAGAATCCAAAACTACATCGACGATCTCAACGCGCTCGCCGCGCGGCGCGTGGCGTCACAATAAAAAAACTCTATTAAATCAAATAGTTACATATTAGACGCAGATTAACGCGAATTTTCGCAGACAACGGCGCTGTGGTTCTTAATCTGCGTAAATCCGCGTTAATCTTCGTTAGTCTGCGTCAAAACGTTTTTCGTATTCACCCATGATCGATTATCCCCATCCCATCACCTCCAAACTCCCCAACGTCGGCACCACCATTTTCACCGTCATGTCGCGTTTGGCGGCGGAGCACAACGCGATCAATCTGTCGCAAGGTTTTCCCGACTTCGATTGCGCGCCACAGTTGCGCGAACTGTTTTGCAAATACATCAATTCCGGCTACAACCAATATCCGCCGATGGCGGGCGTGATGAGGCTGCGCGAAGCGATCGCAGAAAAAATGTCTTCACTCTACGGCGCGCACTACGATCCGGAGCACGAAGTCACGGTGACGCCCGGCGCCACCTACGCCATCTTCACCGCGGTGAGCGCGTTCGTGAATCCCGGCGACGAGGTGATTTTGTTCGAGCCCGCCTACGACAGCTACGCCCCGGCGGTTGAGGTCAACGGCGGCAAATGCGTTTATGTGCAGTTGCAATACCCCGACTACGGAATCGACTGGAACGCGGTGAAACACGCCATCACGCCCAAAACGCGCATGATAATTTTAAACTCGCCCAACAACCCGACCGCGAGCGTGATGTCGGGCGAGGATTTCCGCGTGCTGGCGAGTTTGCTGCGCGACACCGACATCATCATCGCCAGCGACGAAGTCTACGAGCACCTGGTGTACGACGGACACAAGCACCAAAGCGTCGCCTCGGTCCCCGGTTTGGCCGAACGTAGCATTGTGGTGAATTCCTTCGGCAAAACCTACGCCGTCACCGGCTGGAAAATGGGTTACGCGCTGGCGCCGAAAAACCTGATGCTGGAATTTCGCAAGGTGCACCAGTTCAACGCCTTTGTGTGCAACAGCCCCGTGCAATACGCGTTCGCCGATTACCTGAAAAACAAGGACGCGTATTTGTCGCTGTCGGTGTTTTATCAACGCAAACGCGATTTTTTTCTTGAAGGCTTAAAGGGCTCGCGCTTCAAACCGCTGCCCTCGCGCGGCACGTTCTTTCAAAACCTGGCGTACGACGCCATCAGCGACGAGCTTGACTACGATATTGCCATCCGGCTCACCCGGGAAAAGGGCGTGGCGTCGATCCCCGTTTCGGTGTTCTACCGTGAGCCGCCCGCGCACCGCGTGCTGCGCTTTTGTTTCGCCAAATCCGAAGACACGCTCGCGCGCGGCGCGGAGATCTTGCGCAAGCTGTGATCGCAACCCCCGCGCGCGCCGCGCGCATCAGTTCCCCTTGATGCCCACCGCGCGGATCACCTTGCCCCACTTGTCGTATTCCTGGCGTATGAAGCGCTCGAAGGCTTGCGGGTCGGACGGCGCGGTATCGGTGCCGGCGCGTTGAAACGCCGTCACCACATCGGGCAGCTTCAATAAGGCAACGATTTCCTTTTGCAAACGGTCAATCACCGCCTTGGGCGTGCCCTTGGGTGCGGCCATGCCCAGCCAGAAGGTGGCGTCGTAGCCCGGCACCGCCTCGGCGATGCTCGGCACATCGGGCATCTGCGCGGAACGCTTGGCGGTGGTCACGCCCAGCGCCAGCAGACGCTTGGCGTTGTGGTGCGGCAGCGCAATCGCAATGCCGGGAAAGCCGATCTTGACCTGCCCGCCGAGCAAATCCGCGGTGGCCGCACCGCTGCCCTTGTACGAAATATGCGTGACCTTGACGTTCGCCATCGATATGAACAATTCGCCAAACAGATGCTGCCCGCCGCCGGTGCCGGATGAGGCCCAGTCAAGCTTGCCGGGCTGGCCCGCCGCGAGTTTGATCAAATCCTGCGTATTCTTGACGCCGAGCGAAGGATGCACCACCAGCACATTGGGCGCGGAGCCAAACTGCGTGATCGGCGTAAAATCCTTCAGCGGGTCGTAGGTGAGATTGCTATAAACATGCGGGCTCACCACAAACGGCGTGGCGGCCATCACCAGGGTGTAGCCGTTGGGATCCGCCTTGGCCGCCAGCGCCGCACCCAGCGCGCCGCCCTGCCCCGGCCGGTTGTCGATGACGAACTGCTGCCCCAGGCGCTCGGCCAGCTTGGCCGCCATGATGCGCGTGGGCACATCGGTGGCGCCGCCGGCGGCGAAGGGGATAATCACCCGCACCGGACGCACGGGATAGGCATCGGCGGCCTGCGCGGCTGCGGGCAAGTGCGGCACAAAAGCGCATGCGGCCGCGAGCATGGTAAGTTTAGGTGTCAGGTTTAACATCATCTCCTCGCTTCGGTTTTTGGGGTTTGGAAAACTGGGTTTGGAAAAAGCTTTTAATCTTATACGGAAAAGCGCATGAACGCGAACGGCCCCTGGATCGAGCACCTGCCCGGCAACGGTTTGTGGTCCAACGCCATCCTCGTCACCAAGGGCATGGCCCCCTACGGCGCGGTGGCGCTGGGCGAAATCGATCAGGTGTGCGAAAACTTGCGCGCGCGCCAGGGCGAGCCGCAAGCGTGGTGGGAGGAATGGTCGGCCATGGGCCGGCGTCTGCACGCGCGCGCCGACGAACTCGAAGCCGCCGGCCACCACATGAGCGCGGGCAACTACTACCTGCGCGCGGGGATGTATTACTTCACTGCCGAGCGGTTTATTTATCCAGGGCCGGACAAACGCGAGATGGGGCGCATTGCCATCGACTGCCAGATCAAGGGCATCTTGCGGCGTTATCCGAACTGCGAGCGCGTGGAGGTGCCGTATGAAGACAAGTCGCTGCCCGCGCTGTTCATGAAATCGCCCCACGCCGGCGCCAAGGCGCCGACCATCGTCGTGTTCAACGGCATGGACAATTGCAAGGAGATGAGCGTGCTGTTCGCGGGGCTGGAGTTCGCCACGCGCGGCTGGCATACGCTGGCGATCGACGGGCCGGGCCAGGGCGAATCTCTGCGTCTGCGTGAACTTTACGCGCGACATGACTTCGAGGTGGCGGGCAGCGCGGCGTACGACTATGTGGCGCAGCGCCCGCAGGTCGATGCTGCTCGCACCTTTGTGATGGGTTATAGCTTCGGCGGCTACTATGCGGCACGCTGCGCGGCGTATGAAAAGCGTTACCGCGGCGGCATTGCGATGAGCGCGCTGCACTGGGATTTGCACGGCTGGCAGCGCGACATCAAGCGCCGGCAGGACGCCGACCCCAAAGGCACGCCGCAGTCGGCGTTTCACTTTCGCTGGATCATGGGTTGCATTGATGATGGCGAAGCCGCGCTGGAAAAAGCCAGGCAGTTCTCGTTGGCGCAAGCCGCGGGGCAAATCACTTGCCCGTTCTTGATCGTGCACGCCGCCGAGGACACGGTGGTGCCGGTTGCCAATGCGCCCCGGCTTTTTGACGCCATCGCCTCAAAAGACAAGCATCTGAAGATCCTCACCGCCGCGGACGGCGGCCATTACCACGCGCAAGCGGACAATCGCCAGGTCGGCATCGACTATATCGGCGACTGGGTCGAAACGCGCTTGTAAGCTTCGCACCCGCCGCGGCCGAGTGCTGCCAAGCGCTCGCACATTCTGATACCGGTGAGAAAAATTTTTTGGTGCACGCCGCGCGCGTTTGGTGCGCGCACTACCCACGCGCGCGGTAGTGTAAAAAATTCCGACACTCCCGCGCGTTCTTCACTTGTGCTGCATCTATCGATCGACCTATGTGAACTAAGTGAATAAAAGTAACTACTTGATTTTAAACACTTTTTTATTTCGTCCCATTTTCAGCACGGGTGTAAATTTTTCCGACAGCGCTGGTCTAACCACTTGGATCTACTACCGGGCTGATTTCAGTTTAGCGATTTGTGCATATTGGTGTTCGGTGCCGGAGCAAACCTGCTGACCAGCATGAGTTCTGGCTTTATTGCCGACCTGGGTTGCTTCAGCAACGCTCGCCACATTGTCCCGGCTTAACGCGACACAGTTTTTTACCGTTTGCCAAGGCGCAACCGTAAACCAAAGCTATCGCCTAACGTTCTGGAAATTTAAGGACACAACAATATGTGGCGCGCAAAAAGGAGTTTACAGTTTGGGAGCGGACGACTACCATTTGTGATCAGTAGTTGAAAAACCCCTATATGTTGCGTGGCTTTGGTTGCAGGGCTTACGTGAATCGGCCGCCGATGTGACGGCCTGGTAAAAGATAAAGGACTATGCCTTAAGTCACATAAACCTTAGGCACGGATATTGCATAGTAGGAAGCAAGTTTGATTTTTAATAAAAACATAAGCACGCGAGACAGGGAGACGAGTACTTAAATTTTTTGATGCAGGAGACGTGACATGACCAAGTTGCTCGATGCGTACCGCGAGAGTTATACGGCCACGCAGGATGAAGAGCTGAGCCTGGATGAATATTTAGAGTTGTGTAAGCGCGATCCAGGCGCCTACAGCACCGCCGCCGAGCGTTTGCTCGCCGCCATCGGCGAGCCTGAGTTGGTCGATACGCGCTCCGACTCGCGCCTTAGCCGCATATTCTCCAATCGCGTGATCCGGCGTTACCCGTCCTTCAACGAGTTCTACGGCATGGAGGAAGCGATCGAACAAATCGTCTCCTTCTTGAAGCACGCGGCGCAAGGGCTGGAAGAGCGCAAGCAAATTCTCTATCTGCTGGGCCCGGTCGGCGGCGGTAAATCATCGATCGCCGAGCGCTTGAAAGTGCTGATGGAAGTGAAACCCATCTACGCGCTGAAAGGCTCGCCGGTCAATGAAAGCCCGCTGGGGTTATTCGCGCCGGAGAAATTCGGCAAGGTGCTGCAGGCCGATTACGGCATCCCCGATCGTTATTTGACTGGCATCATGTCGCCGTGGGCGGTGAAGCGGCTGCGCGAATTTGGCGGTGATATTTCCAAGTTCCGCGTCTCTCGTATTCAGCCCTCGGTGTTGAAGCAAACCGCAGTCGCCAAAACCGAGCCGGGCGACGAAAACAATCAGGATATTTCGTCCTTGGTCGGCAAGGTCGACATACGCAAACTCGAAAGCCACGCGCAAAACGATCCGGATGCGTACAGCTACTCCGGCGGGCTGTGCCTGGCAAATCAAGGCTTGCTCGAGTTCGTCGAGATGTTCAAGGCGCCGATCAAGATGCTGCACCCGTTGCTCACCGCGACGCAGGAAGGCAACTACAAAGGCACGGAAGGTTTCTCCGCGATCCCGTTTAACGGCATCATCCTCGCGCACTCCAACGAATCGGAGTGGCAGACCTTCCGCAACAACAAAAACAACGAAGCGTTCCTCGATCGCATTTCCATCGTTAAGGTGCCGTATTGCCTGCGTGTGTCGGACGAAGTGCGCATTTACAAGAAGCTGTTGACGCACTCCTCGCTCGCCGGCACGCCGTGCGCGCCGGGCACGCTGGAGATGATGGCGCAGTTCTCGGTGTTGACGCGTATCAAAGAGCCGGAGAACTCCAGCCTTTATTCCAAGATGCGCGTCTACGACGGTGAAACGTTAAAAGACGTCGACCCGAAAGCGAAAACGCTGCAAGAGTACCGCGACTACGCCGGGCCCGACGAAGGCATGACCGGCATGTCCACGCGCTTCGCCTACAAGATTTTGTCGGCGGTGTTCAACTACGACCAAACCGAAATCGCCGCCAACCCGGTGCATCTGATGTATGTGCTGGAGCAGCGCCTCGCGCGCGAGGGCTTGCCGGAAGACACGCATCGGCGCTGCCTCGAACACATCAAGGGTTATCTCGCGCCGCGCTACGCCGAATTTATCGGCAAGGAAATCCAAACCGCGTATCTGGAATCGTACTCCGAGTACGGGCAGAACATTTTCGACCGCTACGTGACCTTTGCCGATTGCTGGATCCAAGAAGAGGATTTCCGCGATCCGGAAACCGGTGAGAGCTTTAACCGCTCGGCGTTGAACGCGGAGCTGGAAAAAATCGAAAAGCCCGCGGGCATTGCCAACCCCAAGGATTTCCGCAACGAAATCGTCAATTTCGTGCTGCGCGCGCGGGCCGCCAACGGCGGGCGCAACCCGGCTTGGAACAGCTACGAAAAACTGCGCGAAGTGATCGAGAAAAAAATGTTCTCGAACACCGAGGACTTGCTGCCGGTAATTTCGTTTAACGCCAAGGCGTCGGCCGAGGACAAACAAAAGCACAGCAACTTCGTCGCGCGCATGGTAGCCAAGGGCTACACCGAAAAACAGGTGCGCCTGCTCGCCGAGTGGTACTTGCGCGTGGGCAAATCGGCTTGAGCGCATTGATAACCGGGAAGCCGCAATGAACCATCTCATCGACCGTCGCTTAAGCGGCAAGGGCAAGAGCACGGTTAACCGTGAGCGTTTCCTGCGCCGTTACAAAACGCAGGTGCGCGCCGCGGTCAAGCAAATGGTCGGCGAGCGCAGCATCAAGGATATGGATCGCGGCGGCGAGGTGCATCTGCCGAAAAAAGACATCGCGGAACCGAGCTTCGGCTTTGGACGCGGCGGCGAGCGCGAGTTTGTGTTGCCCGGCAATAAGGAATACGTCACCGGCGATCGCATCCCGCGCCCCAAAGGCGGTGGCGGCGGCAATGAGGCCGGTAGCGGTGATGCGCAAGACAGCTTTGTGTTTTCGCTGTCGCGCGAAGAGTTCATGCATATCTTCTTCGACGATCTGGAGTTGCCGCGCTTGGCGCGCACCGTGCTCGGCACCACCGATCAATTCAAAAGCATCCGCGCGGGCTACACCACGCAGGGCGCGCCGGCGAATCTGTCGGTGTATCGCACACTGACCAATTCGCTCGGCCGGCGCATCGCGTTGGGCGGCGCCATCAAACAAAAAGCCGCCGAGGTCGAAGCCGAACTCGAACGCGCGTTTCACGAGGGGCGCGGCGAAGACGTCGCGCGCCTGGAAGCGGAATTGACGCGGCTGCGCGGCCGCCACACCAAGCTGCCGTTCCTGGAAGAGCTCGATTTGAGATACCGCAACCGCGTGCTGCGGCCCGAACCCGTGGCGCGCGCGGTGATGTTTTGCTTGATGGATGTGTCGGCCTCGATGGACGAGGAGAAAAAAGACCTCGCCAAGCGCTTTTTCACGCTGCTGTATTTGTTCCTGACACGCAAATACAAACAAGTCGAACTGGTGTTCATCCGCCACACCGAGGAAGCGGAAGAAGTCGACGAGAACACGTTTTTCCACGACACCAAATCCGGCGGCACCGTGGTGCTGTCCGCGCTGGAAATGATGGATACAGTACGCCGCGCGCGTTACGCCGAAGGCTGGAACGTGTATGCCGCGCAAGCCTCCGACGGCGACGCCTTCGGCAGCGACCCGGCGAAAAGCGCGCGCTTTTTGCGCGAAATGATCTTGCCGATGACGCGCTACTACGCCTACATCGAACTCGCGCCGGAAATCACCTCGCACGCCTCGAACCTGTGGGCCGAGTATGAAGTGCTCGCCGGGCAAAATGAAAACTTCGCCATGCGCCGTGCCGCGCGCCGCGAAGACATTTACCCGGTGTTCCGCGACTTGTTCGCCAAAACGGCAACGCAAAAATGAGCGACGCCACGCCCCGCAAAGCGATATCCACCGGCGCCGACTGGGACTTCGATCTGATCGAAACCTACGACGCCGCGATCGCCGACATCGCCAGAAACGAATACGGCCTCGATACCTATCGCAATCAAATCGAGATCATCACGGCCGAGCAAATGCTCGACGCGTACGCCAGCACCGGGCTGCCGGTGGGCTACCCGCACTGGTCGTACGGCAAGGAGTTCATCCGCAACGAGCAGCTTTATCGCACTGGGCAGCAGGGGCTCGCCTACGAAATCGTGATCAACTCCGATCCGTGCATCGCCTATCTGATGGAAGAAAACACCATGGCGATGCAGGCGCTGGTGATCGCGCATGCGTGTTACGGGCACAACTCGTTTTTCAAGGGCAACCATTTGTTCAAGCAATGGACCGTGCCCGACGCGATCATCGAGTACTTACACTTCGCGCGCCGCTACGTGATGGCGTGCGAGGAGCGCCATGGGGCGGACGCGGTGGAATCGATGCTCGATTCCTGTCATGCGCTGATGTCGCATGGCGTGGACCGTTATCACCGCCCCGCGCCGCTGTCGTTAAAGGCGGAAGCGGCGCGTCTGAAGGAGCGCGAAGCCTACGCCGAGAAGCAGTTCAACGACTTGTGGCGCACGCTGCCCAAAACCGAGCGCCCGGTGGAGGCCAAGGTGCAAGAGCGCTACCCCGCCGAGCCGCAAGAGAACCTGCTCTACTTCATCGAAAAAAACGCGCCCAACATGGAGCCGTGGCAGCGCGAACTGGTACGCATTGTGCGCAAACTCGCACAGTATTTTTATCCGCAGGGTCAGACCAAGGTGATGAACGAAGGCTGGGCGACGTTCTGGCATTACACGCTGCTCACGCGCCTGCACGAAAAGGGCCTGGTCACCGACGGCTTCATGCTGGAAATTTTGAAAAGCCACACCAACGTGATTTTCCAGCCGCCGTTCGACGCCAAGTATTACTCGGGCATCAATCCGTATGCGCTGGGCTACGCCATGTTCACCGATCTACGGCGCATCTGCGAAAAACCCACTGCGGAAGACAAGCAGTTTTTCCCGCAGTTGGCCGGCAGCGACTGGAAAAAATCGCTCGACTTCGCCATGCGCAACTTCAAGGACGAGTCGTTTATCGCGCAGTATTTGTCGCCGAAATTGATACGCGACTTCCGGCTGTTCGCGATCGCCGATCACGAATCGCAAAGCGACTTGGGCGTGGATTCGATCCACGACGAAGCCGGCTACAAGCGCGTGCGCAAACTGCTAGCGAGCCAGCACAGCTTCGAGGAACGCGTGCCCGACGTGCAAATCCAGCGCTACTCGCGCGATGGCGACCGTTCGCTCACCCTGCAATACAAACTGCACCGCGGCCGCCCGCTGTCCGAAGCCGCCGCCGAAGTGTTAAAACACGTGCGCTTTTTGTGGGGCTTTCCGGTCAAGCTCGAATACCTGGGGCCCAACGACAACGTGCTGGAAACGCGGCAAGTCGCTTAGCGCACCAGCGCGTCAGTGCGTGTAACCGAACGACTTTAAAAAGCGCTCCACCTGCGGCCGCCACGCCGCGGGGTTGCGGGTAAAGCTTGAATGACCGTCTTCACCGTGGGCCGGTAACTGCACAAACTCGGCAGGCGCGCCGTTCGCTTTATAACGCTCAAACCATAGCCGCGGATGGGTTTTGCCCCAATACAAATCGTTTTCGCTGTACAGCCACAGCATCGGTGTGCGGGCGGATTTGCCGTAGTCGGCGTAGGTTTGCGCCAAGGTCCGCGGCGAACAGGGATCGTTCGGCCGGCCGGCCGGGTTGCCGCCGGCGCCACCGGCGAAATTGATGGCCGCGCTCACGCCGGCAATATTTTGCGCCGCCAACGCCACGGTGGTGGCGCCACCCACCGATTGTCCCACCAGCACGCCGCGCGTGGCATCGACAAACGGCTGCGATTTCGCATACTGAATCACCACCAGGTTTTGGGCCGCCGCAATATCAAACCCCGGCGCAAAATCTCGATCATGACAGGGGCCGCGCGACTGCTCCAAATCCGGGCCGCCGGTCACGCCATAACCAATGCGCGTGGGCACAAACACCGCGAAGCCGCGCTCGACAAAATATCCGGCGTTTGCCGAATAACGCACGCGCCCCATGCCGGCACGCCTTTCGACTGCGCCGCTACGGCCATGATTCACGATCATGAACGGCGACCTCGCGCGCGCATCGTCGCGAAACACGGTGAGCGTAAGCGTGTGCTGATGGCTGACCCCGTCGCGATCAACGAGTTGCACCGGCAAGCGCACCACCTCCTCCACCAGCGCGGCCCAGGCCGCCGGCGCCAGCATCGGTGCAAACCCCAACGTGATTACAATTGCCTTCAGATATTCCATAAAAAATCATTTAAACTCAGTAGTGTCCGGACGTTAATCGAATAAATTCAATTGGTTAGCGGACATGTCCGGAATTTCGTCGGCGACGATTTTGTTAAGCAGTTGATCCAATGGCATTTTCTCGAACATCGTGAGGCTCAA
>Ga0194132_10007483_pt1 | contig 16242 bp, 20 predicted proteins | sample TA2KigOf80mmetaG_FD_148612 | JGI IMG/M metagenome (GOLD analysis project Ga0194132, IMG submission 148612) | Freshwater microbial communities from Lake Tanganyika, Tanzania - TA2015054 Kigoma Offshore 80m | ecosystem: Environmental > Aquatic > Freshwater > Lake | place: Tanzania: Lake...
CCGCGTACGACGTCACGCACGCGGTGCGCCCGCCGCGCGCGGTGTTCGTGAACTTCCCGCTCAATCACCAGACGGGCCGCCCGAACGATCCGCCGTCGCAGCTCGCGATCCTGCGCGACGCGTTCCACGCCTTCGAGACGCTCACGGCGCCCGGGCAGATCCTGACGCTGCCGTACGTCTGGGATCCGGACGACGCGAGCTGGGAGGACACCGACTACGGGCCCGGCTTCGAGCTCTACGGCGTCGGCCAGCCGCTGCCCGGCCAGGAGGCCTACGCGGAGAAGTCGCTCAAGCGCGCCGCCCGGCCGGACGCTTAGGGGACGAAGAGCCGCGTCACGTGATCGTCGACGACGTCACCGTCGGCGCTCACGGTGAAGTTCGAGGTGATGAAGCCGGTCGCGCCCGCGAAGCGCCCCTCGCCGCGCGTGACCTCCCACAGCACGACGCCGTGCACGAGCCCGTCGACGGGGCTCGGGCCGCGCACGCCCTCGCCGATGGTCCGAAACTCCAGCCCGCCCGCCGCGCCGTAGCGGATGCGGCCGGACTCGACGAACGTGCGCTCGCCGGTCATGCGGACTTCGGCCTCGAGCGTGGCGGTGTCGCCTTCGAACGAGGCGGTGGTCTCCGCGCGACGGACACCCGGCATCCCCTCGACCGCGCGCCCGCGTCCGCGGAAGCGCAGCGTGAAGACGACCTCCTTCATGCGCAGCTCACGCGAGCGGGGTGTCGCGCGTGGCGCCCGCCTTCACGAGCTCGTCGGCCTCACGCTCGCTGAAGCCGAGCTCGCGCAGGATCGCGCGCGTCTCCGAGGCGAACGCCGGCGTGGGCGCGCCGGGCTGAAAGCCGTCGCCGTCGAGCCGGATCGGCGGCGCGAGCACGCGCACGGGCCCCACGCTCGGGTGCGGCAGGTCGTGGAAGAAGCCGTTCGCGAGCGCCTGCGGGTCCTCGAACATCTCCAGATTGAACCGCACCGCCGCGTTCGGCACGCCGACCTTGTCGAAGATCGCTTTCCACTCCGCCGCGGTCTTCGACGCCATCACGGCTTCCATCTTCGGGCGGAAGTCGGCGTAGTGCCGCGCCTGCTCGTCGCGCGTCATCCTCGTCGTGTGCGCGGCGTCCTCGAGGCCGACGGCCTTCATGAGCGTGCGCTGGATGCCCGGGCTCACGCACGCGATGCCGACCGCGGCCTCCTTCGTCTGGAACGTGCGGTAGTAGATCGTGACCATGCCGGGCGTGCGCGTGTGCGGCACGACCTCCGCCTGCGCCTCGTACGAGGCGCCGGCAGCGCGCAGCTTCGTGAGCTCCGCGAGCACCTGCTCGTTGCGCGCGATGTCCTCGCTCGCCGCGCGGATCATCGAGTTGTTCTGCGCGAGCAGCGCCGCCATGAGCAGCGCCGCCTCGACGTGCCCGCCCCTGCCCGTCTGCGTGCGGCGCAGGAGCGCGGAGGCGATGCCGAACGCCAGCGAGAGCGCGCAGACGTAGTCCGCGATCGGCGACTCGCCGGGGCTCGGCACGCCGTCCTTCACGCGTCCGTTCGACGCCATGAGGCCGCTGCGCGCCTGCAGCACGAGGTCCATGCCGGCGAGCATCGCGTCGGGACCTTTCGTCCCGAAGCCGGTGACGCTGCCGACGATGAGCCGCGGATACTTCGGCGCGAGCGTGGCGTAGTCGAGCCCGAGCTCCTCGGCGAGGCCGGGCCGGAAGTTGAAGAGGACGACGTCCGCGCGCGCGAGCAGCGTGTCGATGATGCGCCGGCTCTCGGCGTGCTTGAGGTCGAGCGGGAGCGAGTGCTTGCCGCGATTGCGCGAGATGAAGTGGCGCGTCTCGCCGGGCGCGAGCGGCGCGAGCTGGCGCACGGGATCGCCCTCGAGCGACTCGATCTTGAGGACGTGCGCGCCGCCTTCCGCGAGGAGCTGGCCGCAGAAGGGCACCGCGATGAACTGCCCGAACTCCACCACCCGGATCCCCGCGAACGGCCGACTCTCACTCATGGCGCCATCGTACTTGATGTATCGTGAGCGGAGTTTCCGCCCCGGAGGACGACCATGGCCGACGAGCCGAAGGCCCCCGAGATGAGCATGGACGAGCTGCGCGCCCGCATCGCCGCCGCCGGCGTCACGATCGCCGAGAACCGGCAGGGGATGGTGAAGAAGCTGCTGGAGGAGGCGCTCGCGCCGCTGCGCCGCGTCGACTCGCGCACGATCCGGCCGCTCGAGCCGGCCGTCGTCTTCGACGCCGCCGGGCCGCACGTGGGGACCCCGTCGTGAGCGACGCCGTCGCGTTCTCGACCATCCGCGAGCTCGGCCGGCAGTACCGCGCGAAGAAGCTCTCGCCCGTCGAGGTGACGAAGACGCTGCTCGCGCGCATCGAGAAGCTCGACCCCGGGCTGCACGCGTTCGTCACGCTCACGCCGGAGCGCGCGCTCCAGGACGCGCAGGCCGCGGAAGACGCGCTCGCGCGCGGCGACGCGCGCCCGCTGCTCGGCGTGCCGATCGGCCACAAGGACATCTACCTGACCCGCGGCATTCGCACGACCGGCGGCTCCGCGCTCTTCGCGGACTTCGTGCCCGAGGACCAGTCGACGGTCGTGACGAAGTGGGCGGACGCGGGCACGGTGATGATGGGCAAGCTCATCACGCACGAGTTCGCGTTCGGCCTGCAGTTCCCCGGTCACAAGTTCCCCGCCGCGAAGAATCCGTGGAACGTGGAGCACATCCCCGGCGGCTCCTCGAGCGGTTCCGGCGCCGCGCTCGCCGCCGGCTTCGTACACGGCGCCACGGGCTCGGACACGGGCGGCTCCATCCGCGGGCCGGCGGCGTTCTGCGGCATCAGCGGCATCAAGCCGACGTACGGCCGCGCGAGCCGCGCCGGCGTGATGACGCTCTCGTGGACGCTCGACCACACGGGCCCGATGGCGCGCACGGTCGAAGACTGCGCGTACCTGCTGCAGGCCATGGCCGGACACGACCCGCGCGATCCGGCGTGCAGCACGCGCGCGGTCGACGACTATGTCGGCGGCCTCCAGGGCAGCGTGAAGGGCCTGCGCATCGGCGTCCCGCGCAACTACTTCTTCATGGACCTCGATCCCGAGCTGAAGCAGGCGTTCGAGACCGCGCTCGGCGTGCTGAAGGGCCTCGGCGCCGAGGTGCGCGATCTCACGATCCCCGCGTTCGACCTCGCGCGCTCGTTCTTCCTGATCCTGGTGACGGAGGCGTACGCGTATCATGAGCGCGATCTGAAGACGAAGCCCGAGCTCTACGGCGATGTGCTGCGCGAGCGGCTGATGTCGGGGGCGCTCGTCACCGCGAGCGAGTACGTGCAGGCGCAGCGCGTGCGGATGCAGACGTGCGCGGAGGTCGACGAGGCGATGAAGTCGGTCGACGTGCTGGTGACCCCGACGACGATCGGCCCCGCGCCGTCGTTCAAGGCGTCGTACGACACCTCGCTCGGCTTCCCGCGGAGCAACATGGGCCCATTCAATCTGACGGGCCAGCCGACGGTGGCAGTGCCGTGCGGGTTCACGAAGAGCGGGCTGCCGCTCGGCTTCCAGCTCAGCGGACGCGCGTTCGAGGAGACGACGGTGCTGCGCCTCGGTCACGCCTACCAGCAGGCGACCGACTGGCACACGCGCCGGCCGAACGTGTGAGTTGTTCGCTCGGCGCTCTGGGACTTGTGACGACCCTCGGTGACGATCTTGCCTCCTCGTGGCAGGCGTTACGCGCGGGCGAGGTGACGACGCTGCGCTCGCGGTCCCACCTCGTCCCCGGCGAAGCGCTGTTGGTTGGCGATGTCGTGGCTGACTTGGAGCCGTGTCCCGAGACGCTGGCGCGCCACGCATGCCGCAACAACCTCCTATCGCTGCGCGCGCTGAGGCAAATGGAAGGCGCGGTCCATGAAGCGCTACGTGGCGTGCGTGCCGACAGGGTCGGCGTGGTGATGGGCTCGAGCACCGCGGGGATGTCGTCTGCCGAAGCGGCGGTCGCGGCTCGGCAGCGTAGTGACGCCCTGCCCCCCGAGTTCGACTATAGCCAGATGGAGCTAGGCGGTGTGGCCGAGTTCGTCGCCGATTGGCTCGGTGTCTCGGGCCCGTGCTACACGATCTCTACCGCATGCTCCTCCGGCGCGCGCGCGCTGGCATCCGCGCGGTCTCTGCTGACGATGGACCTTTGTGACGTGGTGATCGCGGGCGGCACTGACTCGTTGTGCGCCACGACGGCCAATGGCTTCGCCGCGCTCAAGGCGCTCACTGACCGTCCCAGCCTTCCGTTCAGCCAGAATCGGAGCGGATTCACCCTCGGTGAGGGCTCGGCCATCTTTCTCGTGACGCGCAATGGCGGCGGCGTGCAGCTCGCTGGCGTCGGTGAGTCGAGCGATGCGCATCACATGTCCGCTCCGCAACCGGACGGGATCGGTGCCGAAGCGGCGATGCGCGCGGCCCTGCATGATGCCGGAATCCCACCCGACGCGATCCAGTACATCAACCTGCATGGCACGGGGACCGCGCTGAACGACGTCGTCGAGGGCAAGGCGGTGCACCGCGTGTTCGGCGACCGCATCGTGTGCAGCTCGACGAAGCCACTGCTCGGTCACACGCTCGGGGCTTCTGGTGCTATCGAAGCCGCTGTCTGCTGGCTGACTCTTCGTGCGATCCAGGACGAGACGCTCGCCGTACCCCCGCATCATTGGGATGAGGTTCGGGACCCGCAAATCCCTACCCTTCGCCTGGCTCGCCGCGGAGACGTTGTCCCTGTCGAGGGCTCCCGCGCCTACGTCATGAGCAACTCGTTCGGTTTCGGCGGCAACAACTGCGCACTGGTGCTCGCGACCGCCGGTACGTGATCTTCGTCGTCGCTGGCACCGCAGCCTGGGCGCCCGGCCTGGAGAACAAAGAGGCCTGGAGCGCGTGGAGCCGCGCACCCCGGGCGATCACTGGAACGGCCGTTCCCGAGGTAAGGTTCCTGCCACCGCTCGTGCGTCGACGCTGCAGTCGGCTGACCCGTGTGCTCCTCCAGGCGGCGCACGATTGTCTCGGAGAGTCGTACCGGGAGAGCGTCCCCTCGGTCTTTGCGTCGAGGCACGGCGACTGTGCCGGGGCGCTGGAGATCATGACGGAGCTCGCGGCGTATCGTCCGCTGACTGCGGGCGCCTTCAGCCATTCTGTGCACAATACGGCCGCCGGCCTCTATTCCATCGCGACCGGCAATACGGCGCCATCAAGCACCACCGCCGGCGCGCGCGATACGTTCGGCAGCGCGATTATCGAGGGACTTGGGCTCCTGCGAAGGACGCGCGCGGAGCGCGTGCTGGTCGTGGTCGGTGACGAGCCGCTCCCTGATGACCTCGGGCAATTTACAAGCGAGCCGACCGCTCCCTACGCTGTCGCCCTGCTCATCGCGCGGCACGGTGAAGGGCAAACGGTGCGATGCGCCGCCGGCGGTTCGGACGCTCCATCGCGCCCTTGGCCCCACGCAGTCGAGTTCCTACGCTGGCTTTACTCCGACGAGACGTCTCTCACGACCGGCGCGGTCCGCAACCGACTGACCTGGATGCGCGACCGCTGATCGCTACCGTCCGTCCGCCGCCGTGAGGCTGCGTCGATCCGGCTGGGACTCCCAGGCGGGAAGGCTGCGAGCCTTCCGTCTCGCGATCTCTGCCATGTGCTGTCGCGCCCACGCCAACGAGCGCTCGTTGTTCTCCACCCAGGGGCAGACGGCCGAGCATGCTTTGAAGTCGGCGTCCTGCTGGTCGGCGGCGGTCATCGGGCGCAGGATGTACTGCGCGCGGCCGGCCGTCGCGCCGTACTCGACGATGGCGAAGTAGGTCTTGCCTCCCGCCAAGTCTGCGTCGATGTAGTGATCGGAACCGCCGACGCTCACGACCATGAATCGAGTCCGGCCGGGTTTGACGCGGTAGGCGAGTCGCGACTGTCCCTTCAGGGTCCCGACGAAGCGATCGCCGGCCGCATGGAGCTCGAACAGCGACGTGGAGTACATCTCTCCGGCCGACGATGGCCGCATGAACACGACGACCGCTTCGTCGGCTGCCGGCGGGGCGAGGGCGATCGGCGCCGCAGGCGCGGCAGCGCGCGAGCTACATGCGGCCAGGAGCAGTCCGAGAATCACGACCATGGCTCGTACGCCTCGGCGGTTCGAAAGCATGCTGGTCTCCCCTCGAGTAACACTGTGCATCGCCACGTCGTCAGCGCCCGTCGGCCGCGGACAGGGTCGGCTTGTCGTCTCTCGGGTCCCATTTCCGCAAGTACTCGATCTTCTTCTCACGGACGCTCCCTACGTTGCGCCTCGCCCAGTCGCGCGCTTCATCGGTCGTCTGAACCCAGACGCACTCCTCCAGCCACTGTCGGAATTCCTCGCCGTCGAGCTCGGCCTGCGTAATGGGTCGGAGCGAGAATCGAGCTCTCCAGACGCCCATGCGGGGCGTGACGAGCGCGTAGTACGTCCTGCCCGCCACGAGTTCGGCCTGCATGAAGTCCGCGGCCTCGCTGACAACCATGAAGCGCTTCGGTCCGGGGTCGACGTGATGGACGAGCTTACGCTTGGCCGGAACGTGGCCGACGAAGACTTCGTCATCGCCGCGTAGCTCGAACACCGACGAGGCGATCGCGTACCCCAGGCCAGACGGCCGCAGGAACACGATGGTCGCTTGTCCCACCGGTGGCGCCACGGCGGGAGGCGTTACGATCTCGACCATCCCCCGCAGGGGGCCCGCGCACGCTGTGAAGAAAACGACCGCTGCTACAAGGCCGATGACGCGTCCCATGTCCGCCCTCCCGCGTCGGCCCTTAGGTGGGCCATTGTCGAATGACGATCGAAGTGTTGACCCCGCCGAATGCGAAGTTGTTGCTCACCGCGAACTCGGAGCGAACGTCTCGGCACGCGCCGCGTACGTAGTCGAGCGGCGCACAAGCCTCGTCGACGCGCTCGAGGTTCAGCGTCGGAGCCACCCAGCTCTCACGGAGCATCTGGACGGTCGCCCACGCTTCGATCGCGCCGCATGCGCCTAGCGTGTGACCCAAGGCGCCCTTCAACGTGCTCACCGGAACCCGGCTTCCGAAGACTTGATGGGTCGCCTCGCTCTCGGCGATGTCGCCGACGCGCGTTCCGGTGCCGTGCGCGTTGACGTACCCGACGTCGCTGGGCACCAGCGAGGCATCGGCCAACGCGAGCTCCATGACGCGTCGCATACCGTCGCGATCCGGGTTCGTGATGTGGCGCCCGTCGGAATTCGTCCCAAAGCCTACGATCTCAGCATAGATGTTCGCGCCGCGTGCCCGCGCGTGGTCCAGATCCTCGAGGATGAGGGTCGCGGCGCCTTCGCCGACGACGAGGCCGTCGCGGTCGGCATCGAAGGGCCTCGGCGTGCTTGCGGGGTCGTCGTTCTTCGTTGACGCGGCATACAGAATGTCGAAGACCCCGGCGTCGATGGCATGCAGCTCTTCCGCCCCGCCCGCGATCATGGCCGTCTGCCGGCCGAAGCGGATGGCCTCGTACGCGTAGCCGATCCCTTGACTGCCCGACGTGCAGGCGCTGCAGGTCGGAATCACACGGCCGCGCACGCCGAAGAACAACGCGAGATTCGCGGCGCAGGTGTGACTCATGAATTGAAGATAGTCGCTGCCCGCGATGCCCTTGATGGTCGACGCGAGTAAGCTCCGCGCGTAGATCTCCATGGCGGGCGGACTGCCCGACGTCGAGCCGTACGAAACTCCGACGGAGCCGTCGGTGACCGCCGGATCGTTCAGCAGCCCCGCGTTCTCGAGCGCCGACCGCGTTGCGGAGGTCGCGAGGAGCGCCACCCGCCCCATGCTGCGGGTCTTCTTCCTCGGAAACGAGGCGGGCACTACGAAATCCGTGATCGGCGCCGCGACGTGGGTCTGGAGACCCTCGATCGCCTTCCACTCGGGCATCAGCACCACCGCCGATCGCCGGGCGCGAAGCGCCGTAGCGACAGACGCCCAGTCGTGTCCCAGCGCGGTCACTGCCCCCATGCCGGTCACGACCACGCGGCGTATCACACGAGCCCCCCATTCACCGAGATCACTTGGCCCGTGATGTATGCCGCCGCGTCGGAGAAGAGGAACCCTACTGTTCCCGCGACTTCATCCGGGCGCCCCAGACGTCGCATCGGCACGTAGCGAAGGATCTCCTCGATCGGCGCGTCCGCGACCATGTCGGTTTCGATGAGCCCCGGCGCCACGCTGTTCACGGTAATGGCCCGCTTGGCCAGCTCGTGGGCGAGGGCCTTCGTCGCGCCGATCAACCCGGCTTTCGCCGCACTGTAGTTCACCTGCCCGCGATTGCCGATCAGCCCCGCCACCGACGAGATCGTGACGATGCGTCCCCCCTGCCGCGCGCGCACCAGCGGCATGACGAGCGGCTGCACGACGTTGTAGAAGCCGTCGAGATTGGTGCGAATGACGCGGTCCCACTGGTCGCCGGAAAGGCTGGGAAACGCGGCGTCGTCGTGGACACCAGCGTTCGCGACGATGCCCCAGAACGGACCATAAGCACGCAGCTCCTCGCCAAGCAGGCGCGCACAGGCTTCGCGGTCGTTCACGTCGAACGCCAAGCTGTGAGCGCGCCCCCCTTGCGACTGGATCGCGGCAACCGCACTCGCCGCGGCGTCCGCGCTGCGGTGGAACCCGATCGTCACGTCGAAACCACCGCGTCCAAGCACCTCGGCAATCGCCCGGCCTATACCCCGACTGGCGCCCGTCACTAGGACACGCTTCACGATCGGCCGAGCACCGCGCCGATGTCCCGAGGCGAGTACACGCTCAGGCCGCCCCTGGCGAGTGGCCGGCTGGCGGCCCCGTCCGCGAGCAGGCATTCGAACGAGGCGGCTTCCCGCTCACCCCACACGTGGGTCGCGGTCACGACGACGGTATGGCCAACCGCGAATCTATCGACGTTGAAGTCGATCCGCCGCGCGCCGATCAGCAAGCCGAGCCGGACCTCTGCGCCGCGCGCTCGCGCCTCGAGGCCCGCGTGGGCCGCCACGCATTGCGCCATGTACTCGACACCTACCCACGCATCCACGTAGCCGCGGGTGCCAACAAAAGGCGTCGTCGCGGTGATGTCGACCGCGCAGACGGTTCGCGCGCGGTCATGCGACACGATGCGGGTCAAAAGCACCATCGGGGGGCGGTGTGGAAGGACGTCGACGGGCGCCGGCCACGGCGCGGTCACGCCGCCACCCGCCGCCCCGTCTTGCGTTCGTCCCAGAAGTCATAGAAGTTGAACCACTGGAGCGGCGCGTCCAGACAGTGCCGCTCGAGGCGAGACGCATACTCGGCGACCGTCGCAGCGATCCATGCCTGGCGACCGGCACGGCTGGAATCCTCGACCGCGCCGAGCGGCTCGACGTGGATCTCGTAGAGGCACCGGCTCCGCCGTATGCCGATCAACAAGATCATTGGGCATTGCAGGGTCGCCGCCAGCATGAACGGGCCGCGAGGAAACGGAGCGACCGTCCCAAGAAAGCGCGCGCGAACGGGACGTGCGTGCACGCCGGGCATCACGCGATCAGCGAGGAGAGCTACGAACTCGCCTCGCGCTACAGAGGCCCTCAGTTCGAACACCGCCTGCGGCCCCGCAAAGTCGATGTCGAAGACGCGCACCCGAGCGTCGTCGACCCCAGTCAGGACGCTCGCGATTCGCGCGGCGTGGCGGGTCGACATGACAATATTCACCACGACACCGGCACGCGCGGCGAGCGCGCGTAAGGCGTCAAAGCTGCCGAGGTGCGCGCCGACGAGCACGCCGCCTTCGCCGCGTTCAACGAGCCGCGCAAGCGCGTCCTCGCCGTGGACCACGAGATCGATCCCCGCCTTGTCGCCGAGCGAGAAACGCAGACGATCCAGCGCGGCCAAGCCGAACTGCAGATAGTGACGATAGCTGTCGAGGATCGTCGGACTATGGGCAAGGGCCCTCGCGCCTTCAGGGTGCTCGTAAAGCCGCCGCAAGTATGTGCGCGAGGCATCCCGCCCCCGTCGGTCGGTAACGAAGAAGTACAGCGCGATCCCCGCTACGAGCAGGGCGGCGAGCTGCTGCCCGCAAAGTCGATAGACAAATTTCGTGACGCGCAGGCCCCATAGCGAGCCGCGCTCGGCGATCTGCGGCCATGCCGCCGCGCTCACTCGCTTCTCCACGGCCGGATCCGGGTCGCGCGTGCTGCCATACCGAGCACGAGGCGCGCATGCATCCGGGTGATCCGGGCGTTGTCGTCTATGAGGCGAAAGTGCGAGCGTCCTGCCGGCGGATACACAACGCGTGTCGGCACGTTGCGCACCGCCCAGCCTTCCCACACCCAACGGACCGTGAGCTCGGGATCGAAGTCCATCCGATCGCCCATCGGCGCATGCGCGAGGATGCGCGCGACGCGCGCGAGCGGGACGCACCGGAATCCGCACAGCGGATCGGCTATCCGGCGCGAAAGTGTTTCGACGTGGACCCAGACGCGCGACAGCTGCCTGCCCCAGCGGCGTGCGCGTGGCGCGCTGCCGTCGAACAGCGGTCGCCCGAGAATCAGGGCGTCGGGCGCATCCGCCGCCGCCGCGAGCAGCCGGGGGACGTCGGCGGCGCAGTGCTGTCCATCGGCGTCGATCTGCACCGCGTGGGAGAAGCCGCGTGCCAGCGCGGTGAGATAACCGTGGCGGAGGGCCGCCCCGCGCCCGCGGTTCGCGGCGAAGCGCTCGACGCTGACCCACGGCAGCCGCGCGTGGAGCTCGTCGATGGCGGCGCGAGATTCCGGATCGCTTCCGTCGTCGACGACGAGACAGGGCAGCCCCGTGCTGTCCACTGCGGCGAGAACGCCACCGAGCGTCGAGCCATGGTTGAACACAGGCACGAGAAGACACGCGTTCACGGGAACACCAATCGCCCAGCCGAGACCACGACCGCACCGCGTTGCAGGAGGAAGTGAATCAAGCCGCCGCGGCGTTCGGCGCGAACGACCAACGTCTCTCCCGGACGAACGATCTCCTTGAACTTCAGCGATTCGATGCGGCTGGGCGCCGCGTCTCCACCGACGAGCGTGCGCGCGGCGTCGATGGCCCAGCCGAGCTGCACGAATCCCGGCACGACAGGAGCGTCCGGAAAATGGCCCTCGACACAGCCCAGATTCGAAGGAATCCGGATGACGCGCTCACAGGACGCTGCGTCGCGCCGCTCACACAGCACGTCGACAGCGGTCATGGAGCGCCCGGCCGCTCGAAGAGCTGGAGCACCGCGGCTGTCGACGTTTTCCCCTGGGGGTCTTCCGGGAGCGCGTCCACGAAGCGCCACACCCTCGGCAGGAGGACCACGTCCCAATGCTCAGCGAGCCACCGCCGCAACGAGTCGGCCAGACGGTGCTTCCCCTCGCGTCCGAGTGTTGTGGTGCCCTCCTCGCTCGGCACGATGGCAGCGCCGAGGCGCGCGTCGACGCCTCTTGGAACGGCCACGACCGCAGCCGCCTTGACGAACCCGTGCTCGAGGAGACGCGCTTCCATGTCCGGCAGTGCGACCCGCTTCTCGCCGATCTTCACGATGCGATCCGCGCGGGCGCCGAGCTCGAACGTGCCGTCAGCGAGGACCGTCGCGCGGTCACCCATCACGATTGGTCGTCGCGCGTCTCCCGTCCACGGCGACACGATGCGAAGACGCCCGTCCTCAGCTGCGACGGCATGGACACCCTCGAAAGGCGTCCATCGCCCGGGCTCGAGCGCCGACTGCCTGCGCCACGCCACGCCCCCGGTTTCCGTGGAACCGAAGATCTCGATGGGGGCCGCTCCGGCCAACGCCGCCAGCTCGCGGGCCGTTGCATGGTCAAGCGCGCCGCCCGAGCAGAAGACAATCGGGCAGCGGGCAAGCGGCCCTGCCATCGTCTCCCGAGACGCTGCCAGCCGCCGTAGATGTGCCGGCGTCGACACGAGAAATGCCGGCGCCGAGCGCTCCAGGGCGGCCGCGACCTCCGTCGGCTGTAATGGCGTGTCGTCACGAAATGGGCGACCGGCGATCAACGGCCAAAGGATCCTGAATAGGAGACCGTAGATATGTTGATGCGAGACGGTCGCGACTGCCTGGGTGTCCGCAAGAAGATGGCCCCAGCGCGCCTCGTGCGCTGCGACTTCATCGTCCAAGTCCCCGACACTCTTCGCGACGATGCGACGGGCGCCCGTTGTCCCCGACGTGTATAGCTCCAGCGCTGGCCCGCCTCCCAGGCGCGACCAGGCGCGCGGCGTCGCGTCCGAGAACCCAAGCGCCGGAATGGCGTCGACGCCGAGGATCTGTTCAGGCCTGTCCGTGACGATCCCGGACACGTCGGCGGCAACCTCCTTCAACGTGCCGGGCCGCCCGTTCGGTGGCAGTACCGCGACGCCGCCGGCCTGCCATATTCCGAGCAGTCCAACTGCAAACGCCCATGCGTTCTCGCTGTACAGGGCCCATCGCCGCGTATGCGCACCATCGAGAATACGAACTAGGCCGGCCACGCGTCGGAGAAGCTCTTCCCAGGGATGCACCTGGTGCGCGGAAACCGAAACGGGAAGCTCCGATGGGCGGCCGACGATCATAAGCTCTGACAGCCGGATGGACGGCGGCTTCATGCGACAGGACGAGGCGGAAACAGGCGACGAAAGATGAGGTCGGTCGGCGCGCCGTCGTAGTGGCGAAAGCGCCACGCCCGGTAGGCGATCTCCGTCGTGAACAGGACGCCCATCAGCACATAGGCGATGATGCCCGTGTAGAACGCCCAGGCCTCGACTGAGCCGCGCAGCGCCAGGCGTCCGATGACGGCGATGTTCAGCAGGAAGAAGCCGCACCAGACCGCTGTTACGCGGCGACAGTAGCCGGGCGCCTCGGGAGGCAGCGAGGCATGTCGCAGCCGCGCGAACGTCTCAACCATCGACGGCCCTCGCACCAGCGTCCGCGCGAACGAGACAAACAGGGCCAGGTTCATCATCACGGGGACGAACAAAAAGAAGCGGCCGTCATCAAACAGCGCGGCCAAGGCCAGGATGATACCGACCGCGGCGATCGGCACCGTCGCAGCGCGGAGCGCGCGAGCGTCACCCCGAAGAGGCGAGCGAACAAGACGCAACGCCAGCACACCGACGAGGAGTAACGCCAGGCCTCGGACGCTCATGGCGTGCAGGCCCAGGTACACGATCAGCGGGTAGAGCGCGAGGACGACAGCCAGCAGGACTCGGATCGCCATTCACCCTTCTCCGCGAAGCCGCGCGTGGATGACGTCGACGACGTCGCCCAGAGTACGGATGTGTCCCAGGTCCTCCTCTTTGAGCTTCCGGCCCAGGCGCGTCTCGAGCGCGACGGCCATGTCGACGAAGTCGATCGAATCCAGATCGAGGTCCTGGACGACGCGGGTCTCCGGCGTCAGCGTCTCCTCGACGAACCCGAATTCGCTCGCGAACACCTTGCGAAGCTCGTCGAACACCTCGTCCTTCGAAGGCACGTTCACTTCGTGCGATGCTCCGCGACGAACGCGGCCAGGTTGCGAATCGAGCCGAACCGCTCCTTGTTGTCGGCCGCGTCGTCGCTGCCCTTGACGCCGTAGCGCTCTTCGAGCGCCAGTCCGAGATCGAGCGCGTCGATCGAATCGAGGCCGAGCCCCTCGTTGAAGAGTGGTGCGTCGTCTTCGATGTCCTCGGGCGTGAGATCCTCGAGCATGAGGACCTCGATCAGCGCGCGCTTGATCTCGAGACGCAGATCCTCAGGATGTGACATCGGATAACCGCCGTCGGTAAAAGTGTTGGAGCTCATTGGTGATTTCGCGCGACGCCAGCGCGCCTCGGGCGGTCTCCCCAGGACGCCGCAGCGGGCGCACGGCTGTCTCGACTTCAACGGTCAGGGAGATCACGCGGTCCGGAACGTGAAACCACCGTTCGCCCTTCCCCAGCGTGGGCGGATCGCAGCGGATCACGACGGGGACGATGTCGCATCCGCTCGCGAGCGCGATGCGCGCGGCACCGCGATGGAAGCCGGCGATGCCGCCGTCCCGCGGCGACCGTGTCCCCTCCGGAAACAACAAGAGCCGCCGCCCATTTTGGATGCGCGCTACGCACGCGGCGAGCAGTTCCGGACCGTCGGAGTTCGGTACGTAGCCCGCCGCGCGGACGATGCGGCGAAAGTAGGGATTCCGCCACGCGGAAGCCTTGATGACGCAATCCGCCTGAGGAAGCAAGGCCACGAGCAGGACGACGTCGAGGAGCGTCGGGTGGTTTGCGACGATCACGCAGGCGCCCGCCCCGGCGAGCCGATCGGCGCCGCGAAGTGTGACGCGAATCAGGCGAAGGGCGCTGGCGAGCTTGAGAAACGCCCGGAAGGCGTGGTGGATGCCCCACTGCACCCACACCTCGCGACGCGATCTGTTCCGGACGACGAGGACGAGTGTCAACGCAGCCGTGCCGAGGACGACTGCACCCCCCGCGAATACCGCGAATGCCAACCCGGTACGCGCCGCGCGCCAGGCGCGCCGAAGGCCGCGACCTAGCCCTGCGATGGCGTCGCCGGCACGACGTTCGTACGCGCACTCACCGCCAACTCGCCGTGCGCTTCGCGGGCGAGGTCGTAACCACAGCGTCGATCGGGAGCGGGAACGCGGTCTCGCGGGATTCAGCGCTGCCCAAGAGGAGCGCGTGCCAGCCATCCATCGAGAGCGCGATCCCCAGGACGCGAGGCCCGTTCCTCACGGTGGCGGGAGTCTACGGCAGGCCGCGCGATACCGTCAATAGAGTATGAAAACCTTTACCGCCTGGCCCGTTGTGTTGGCGTGACTGGGAGCCCCCACGAAAAAGGATGGTGTTTCTTCGACGTGGACGGTCTTTTGCCGCTAGACTGCCCACGAAAAATAGAAACGTTCGGTCTTGGACCGTCTTTAAGTAGGCTCACGGAGGAAAGCGATGCGGGAACGGAAGGGCGTCGCCGTGTGTGTGGTGCTATCGCTCGTGATGGTGGTGGCTCTCACGGCCGTTGCTCAAGACACCAAAGCCATGCGCAACGCAGACGTCGTCGAGCTCGTCAAGGCGGCCCTTCCTGAGACGACGATCATTATGAGCATCGAGAGGAGTGCAACGGCTTTCGATGTCTCGCCGACGGAATTGATTCGACTCAAGAATGGCGGGGTTCCGACGAAGGTCATCGAGGCCATGATCCAGGCAACGAACAGGCCGACCGCCGCCGCGGTGCCCGCGGCCGCAGTTCCCGCGGCACCTGGCGTTGCCAGTCTCTGGGGCTCCAAGCAGACGAGGATCGACGCGGATCGTGTATTCCTGCTCGAAGGCGACAAGCGGACCGAACTGAAATACACGAAGCCCGGGACGCGGAGCCGGTTCATCTACGCAATTCAAACGTTCGCCGTGCTCCCGGGAACGAAGTCGCGGTTACGCATCGAGACGAAGGTCCCGGAATTCGAAATGATCCTGCCGGACAACGTCGAGATCTCTAGCATCGTTGCGCTTGCTCTGCTGGCGGAACGCGAGAACGGCACGCGCGAGATTCTGATCGGCGGCGGGTTCATGTCTTTTTCGCAGGGCCTGCCCAAGGAACGCAACATGAAGATTGCTTATGAGAAGACCGCCGATCAGTCCGGCGCACCGGAAGGGTACGAGATCTACCGGATCAAGCCGGCCATGACCCTCAAGCCGGGAGAATACGCGTTCATGGTAAGCAAGCCGGCCGGAGGGACGATGGGCCCAATCGCGGGGGCAGGCTTCAACTACAACTTCTATGAGATCGGCATCGATTGATGAACAGGCCGCGCCGCGCAGAACGCCCCTGAAGATCTACTCCTAACCGAGGAGCTTCGCGACCGCGCCCTCCACGACGGTGCCCTTGAAGAAGTCCGGGTTCATCGCGGTGTGCAGGCGCGCCGCGTTCTCGAACGTGAACTCGCGGAAGTCGGTCTCGTCGATCAGGCCGTGCTCGACGAGCTCCCACGCCTCTTCGAGCACCTCGCTCATGTCGGTGACGTCGAAGTGGCCGACGTCCGAGCTGAAGATCGGGTGCAGCTTGTGCGGCTCCCGGAACGCCCACGCGGTCATCGGGTCGTCCGCCTCGGCGCCGAAGTAGAAGTGGTCCTGGAACTGCCGGCGCAGCTCCTCGGCAGAGGCCACGCCTGTCCCCGCGAAGTCGTCGAGCTGCTTCAGCGCGTACTCGCGCTCGGTGATCTCCTCGTTGCTCTTGAACGGCGGCACGATGCTCGTCGAGGTGAGCAGCTCGTCCATCT
>Ga0194132_10007485_pt1 | contig 16238 bp, 16 predicted proteins | sample TA2KigOf80mmetaG_FD_148612 | JGI IMG/M metagenome (GOLD analysis project Ga0194132, IMG submission 148612) | Freshwater microbial communities from Lake Tanganyika, Tanzania - TA2015054 Kigoma Offshore 80m | ecosystem: Environmental > Aquatic > Freshwater > Lake | place: Tanzania: Lake...
CGCTCTACGCCGCCGATCAACCCGGGCTGTTCGCGCGGCTCGCCGGCGCGATGGCGCTCGCCGGCGTCGGCGTGGTCGACGCCAAGATCACCACCACGGTCGACGGCATGGCGATCGATACGTTTTGGCTGCAAGGCCCGGACGGCGGCGTCGTGCCCGAGGGCGACCGCGTGGCCCGGCTCTTGCGCACGGTCGAACAGAGCGTCGATGGGCGGCTCGCGCTCGAGCGTTTGCTCGCGCGGCGCAGCACGGCGCCCCGCCGGATCGGGCTGTTTGCGGTCGTGCCCGAAGTCCTGGTCGATAACGAAGCGAGTCAGCGCCATACCGTGATCGAGATCGTCACGCGCGATCGGCCGCAGCTCCTCTACGACCTCACCCTCGCCGTGAGCGAGCTCGGGCTCTCGATCGTGAGCGCCCACGTCCACACTTTCGGCGAGCGCGCGGTCGACGTGTTCTACGTCAAGGACAAGTTCGGCCTCAAAGTGACCCACGCCGGCCTGATCGAGCGGGTGCGGAAGACGCTGCTCGCCGTGATCGAGCCCACCGTTGCCGCGGCGCGGCCGGCGGCCGCCGCCCGCGGCGAAGAAAAATTGACCGCCCGCCTGGGCGTCGGCCGCTAGTCGCACGCCTGTGGCGCTGGCACGATCCTCGGTAACGGTCGGCGGCTACACGCTCGCGAGCCGCGTGCTCGGGTTCGTCCGCGACGTCTTGATCGCCGGGTTGTTGGGCGCGGGACCGGTCGCTGAGGCGTTCGTCGTTGCGTTCCGGATCCCTAACCTGTTTCGGCGGCTGGTGGGCGAGGGCGCGTTCACCGCGGCGTTCGTGCCCTTGTTCGCGCGCACGGTCGAGGAACGCGGGCGCGACGAGGCGGCCCGGTTCGGCAACCAGGCGCTCGCGTTCCTGACCGGCTCGCTCCTCGTTTTCACGCTCGCGGCCGAACTCCTGATGCCTTGGCTGATCCTGGGGTTGGCGCCCGGCTTTGCCGACGACCCGCAGCGTTTCGACCTGACCGTCGCGTTTACGCGCATCACGTTTCCTTATCTGCCGTGCATGGCGGCGGTGGCGCTCCTCGGCGGGATGCTCAACGTCGTCTACCGCTTCGCGGCGATGGCGGCGGCGCCGATCGCGCTCAACATTGTCCTGATTGGCGCGCTTCTGATCGGCGACGCGTGGGGCGCGCCGGGCGAGTCGCTGGTGTGGGGGGTCGCGGTCGCCGGCCTGGTGCAGGTCGCGTGGCTCGTCTTCAGCGCTACGCGTGCCGAGCTGCGAGTCGTATTGGTCTGGCCGCGCCTGACGCCCGAGATCAAGCGGCTGCTCGTCCTGATGGTGCCCGGCTTGATCGCGGGCGGCGTCACCCAGATCAATATCGTCATCGGCACCTTGCTGGCGACGCTCGCGGGCGATGGTGCGGTCGCGTTCCTTTACTACGCCGATCGCGTCTATCAGCTCCCGCTCGGCGTGGTCGGGATCGCGATCGGGACCGCGTTGCTACCGCTGCTCGCGCGGCAACGCCGCCGCGGCGATGCCGCTGCCGCGGCTGCGAGCCTCAACCGCGCGCTCGAATTCACCGCGCTGCTGGTCCTGCCGGCGACGATCGCGCTGCTCGCCGTGCCGCACGCGATCGTGACGGTCTTGTTCGAGCGCGGCGCGTTCACGGCGGCCGATTCGGCGGCGACGGCGTGGGCGCTCGCCGCCTACGCCGCCGGGCTGCCGGCGTTCGTCCTGGTCCGCGTGCTGGCGACCGGGTTCTTCGCCGACGAGGATACCCGGGCGCCGCTTCGCGCCGCGCTGTGGGCGGTCATCGTCAATATCGCCTTGAGCGTCGCGCTGATGGCGCCGCTCGGCCACGTCGGGATCGCGCTCGCGACTTCGCTCGCCGGCTGGGTCAACGCCGGTCTGCTCGGCCTGCGCCTGCGTCGCGCCGGGCAGCTCGCGATCGGCCACCAGCTTCTGGCGCGCGTCGCCCGGATCGGGGTTGCAGCGATCACGATGGGCGTCGCGCTCGGCGCCGCGGCGAGCGTATGGCCGGTGGCCGAGGCCGGGCCGACCGGCCGTATCGCCTTGCTTGCGGCGTTGGTGGCCGCCGGCTTCGTCGTCTACGCCGTCGCCGTGCTTCTCGTTCATGGCACCAGCGTCGCCGAGTTGCGGTCCCACTTCGCCGATCGCTCCGCTTGACCCTGAGCCCCGGCATACGCCATAAGCCCCTGACGTCCCCGCAACCATCGCCGTCAGTCGCCATGCCCCGAATTTTCTCCGGCGTTCAACCGACCGGGAATCTGCATCTCGGCAATTACTTGGGCGCGATCCGCAACTGGGTTCGGCTGCAGCGGGACTATGAGTGTCTTTATTGCGTGGTCGATCTGCACGCGATCACGGTCGAGCAGGACCCGGCGGAACTGACCAAGGCGACGCGCGAGGTCGCGGCGAGCCTGCTGGCGGCCGGGATCGACCCGGCGCGTTCGATCGTCTTCAACCAGACCCAGGTCGCCGGCCACGCCGAGCTCGCCTGGCTCTTGAACTGCATCGCGCGCGTCGGCTGGCTCAACCGCATGACGCAATTCAAGGAGAAAGCCGGCAAGAACCGTGTGAATGCGAGCGTCGGACTCTATGTCTATCCGGTGCTGATGGCGGCGGACATCCTGCTTTACAAAGCGACCCACGTCCCGGTCGGCGAGGACCAAAAACAGCATCTCGAGCTCTGCCGCGACATCGCCCAGGCCTTCAACTCGCAATTCGGCGTCGATTTCTTCCCGTTGACCGAGCCGTTGATCTTGGGCGAAGCGACCCGGGTGATGAGCCTGCGCGACGGTGCCAAGAAAATGAGCAAGTCGGACGTCTCCGACTATTCGCGCATCAACCTGACCGATCCGCCCGATACGATTGCGCAGAAGATCCGCAAGGCCAAAACCGATCCGAACCCGCTCCCCGATACAGTGGCCGAACTCGAGCGGCGGCCCGAGGCCGACAACCTCGTCACCATCTACGCCGCGCTCGCCGATCGCGACCGCCAATCGGTGCTGGCCGAGTACGCCGGGGCCCAATTCTCGACCTTCAAGGAGCGCCTGACCGAGGTCGCGGTGGCGACGCTCAGCCCGATCACCGCCGAGATGCGCCGGCTCCTCGCCGATCCGGTCTATGTCGATGGCGTCCTTCGGCACGGCACGGCGCGCGCGCGCAGCCTCGCCGAACCGGTGCTGCGCGAGGCGCAGAAGATCGTCGGCCTGCTCCGGACCTGACGGCACGCTTTCGCCGGCCGGCCCCGCTCGCCTAAGATGGACGCAACCAGCGGGGCTCCATGAAATATCCCGATCGCATGCGCCGCCGACGCAAGTTCCTGGTCTGCGTCGACGACACGCCCGAGTGCCGGGTGGCGCTCTCCTATGCCTGTCGGCGCGCCCGCCGTAGCCACGGGCAGGTCATGCTGCTGCGCGTGATCGAGCTCGAGCAGGGCGGCGAGGACTGGCTCGCGATCGCCGAGCGAATGCGGGCCGAAGCGCGCGAGGAAGCCGAACGCCTGCTGCAGGGCTTGGCCGGCGAAATCAGCGCCAAGGTCGAGATCATGCCCGAGCTCATCGTCCGCGAAGGCAAGTGGTACGACGAAATCATGAAGCTGATCGGCGAGGACCCGCACGTCCGGCTGCTGGTGCTGGGCGCCGGCGCCGGGCCCGAAGGTCCGGGGCCGCTGGTGAGCGCGCTCGCCGGCAAGATGCCGACGACGATGCGGATTCCGGTGACCGTGGTCCCCGGGACGCTGACCGAGGACCAGATCGACGACCTCGTCTAACGTGCCGCCGCGAAGACCTCGAGCGGCTCGGCGACGCCGCGCAGGCGGTGGCGACCGCGCGCGTGCAGCGCGCCTGAACACGCGGCCGCGAACGCCCCCGAGGCGACGATAGTTTCGCCGAGTGTCGGCGCCAGCTCTTCGAGCCGGGCCAGCTCGTTGACGGCAGCGCCGGTCACGGTGAAGTCGAGACGATCGGGACCGCCGATGTTGCCGAAGGTCACGTCGCCGAGATGGAGCGCGATCGTGTGCGCGAGCGGCGCCTGACCGGCGGCCTGCTGGGATTCGTTAAAGGCCGCGAGCCGGCGGTCGGCGTCGTAGGCAGCCCGCAACGCGGCGGCGCAGGCCGTGGCCGCATCGGCGGCGGCGGGGAAGATGGCGAGCACGGCATCGCCGATGAACTTCGATATCTCGCCGCCCTCGTTCTCGACCGCGCCGACGGCGCATTCAAAATATCGGTTGAGCACGACGACTACGTCGGTGCGAGCGGCGAGTGCGGTGAAGCCACGCATGTCCGAGTACCACAGCGCCGCCCGGATCGTGCGGCCCTCGCCGCGGCGGATGTCACCGGCCAATACCCGCCGCGCCGCCTCCGCGCCGAGATAGGTCGCGAGCAGCACGCCGCCTTCGAACCGCGCCGCCTCGATCTCGAGCCGGAGGGCGAGCAGCGGCACCAAATCGGCCAGGAACCAGATGTCGGGGTCGGTGAAGCCGCCGGCGCGGTCGGTGGTCCACGACACATAGTTGACGGCGCCGCTCGCGAACCGGACCGGCAGAATCACGTAGTCGGTCGCCCCCGCGTCCCGCACCTCGGCCAGGATCGGGTAGTCGAGTTGCGGCGCCAGGCCCTCGAGCCGGCGGCGCAATCCCGGCGCGCCGGCGACCAACGCCGCAAACGGACTGTCGCGAAAAACGGCCGAATGCTCGAGTTCGTGGCCGCGGGTGCGGGCGAGGGTGGCGTGGCCGCGGGTCCACACCACGTTGCGGCCGCGGATCTGGGGATGGACGGTGAGCGAGGCGCAGCTCAGGCGTTGGACCGGGATGCCATCCTCGATCAGCCGCGCGGCGAAACCTTCGATCAAGCCCGCCATGTCGAGCGCACGCCCGCCATGGTCGATCAGCCACGCCGCGGTCGCGCTCGCGAAAACGGTGCGGGCGGGAAAATCCACAGTCACGGCGCGGGTAGGGGTCGACGGTTTAGGCTTGCGAGATCAAGGGCTTGACGGATCGCGCGGGCGCCGGCGCGATCGCGCGGCCGGGCCCGCCACAAAGTCTGCTTGATCTTGCCTCGAAATTGATCACATTTGTAAACCATACGTAGGCGCGAACGGGAGAAGAGCGATGTTTATCCAGACCGAAGAGACGCCGAACCCGGCTACGTTGAAATTCATTCCGGGCGTTGCGGTGATGGCGCAAGGGACGGCGGATTTTCCGACGCCCGACACCGCCCAGCGGTCGCCGCTGGCCAAGCGGCTGTTCGCGATCGAGGGCGTCGGCCGTGTGTTCCTGGGGTCGGACTTCGTCACCGTGACCTCGGCCGGGGCCGAGTGGCACGTCCTGAAGGCGCCGATCTTGGGTGCGATCATGGAACATTTCTCGGCCGGTCTGCCGGTGATCGAGGACGGTGTCGCCGCGGCCGCGGCCGGGCCCGCCGACACCGAAGTCGTCGCCCAGATCAAGGAATTGCTCGACACCCGGGTGCGCCCGGCGGTGGCGCAAGACGGCGGCGACATCACCTTCGACCGCTTCGAGGACGGCGTCGTCTATCTTCACATGCAGGGGTCGTGCTCGGGGTGCCCGAGTTCGACCGCGACGCTGCGCGGCGGCATCGAGAACCTGCTCAAGCACTACATTCCGGAGATCGTGGCCGTCCAGCCGGCCTGAACAAGCCTTCGCCGGCGCGCCGAGAGGGACGGCGCGCCGGTGGAATAACGCGGGCGGCGAACCGTTCCCGCCCGGGCGATAGGAGGATCGCGGCAGCATGGCAGCAAAAACGGAGGCGCAATTTGCGCGCGGGGCCATCCTATTCCTCGGTGTGCTGATCCTTGCCCTATACGTGTGGGCCGTCGCGCGCCTGGCGAGCGGCCCTGCGGCCCAGCACAGCGTGATCCCGCAGGCGTATCCGACCAAAGAGCAAGCCAAACCCAAGCGTGAACCGACGCCGCATCTCGCGCACAGAGACGCCATTCGCGAACTCAACCGCGCCAAAGCCATGAGCGAGGCGCGCCCGCCCGAGGTCGAGCGCTTCGCGTCGCTGCCGTCCGAAGTTGCGACGTTGAGCTCTATCGCCGAGCGCAAGCACTTGTTCGTCAAGTTCATGTTGCCGTTGGTGACGCGGGCCAACGAGGAAGTATTGGCCAAGCGCGGCCGGCTGCTCGAATTGGAAACCAGGGCGGCAGCCGGGATCGCCTTGTCACCCGCCGAGCGCGCCTGGCTCGACGATCTTGCCGACGCCTACGGTCTCGATCGGACGGACTTCGCGCTGCTCAAGGCCAGGGTCGATGCGGTTCCGATGTCGTTGGCGCTGGCGCAAGCGGCCGAGGAGTCGGGTTGGGGCGCGTCGCGGTTCGCGCGCCATGGCAACGCGCTGTTCGGTCAGCGGGCCGCACTCGAGGACGGCGGCATGCGCCCGCGCGACCGCGCGCGCGACGAAGGCGTTTTTGTCCGGACCTTCGACGGTCTGCAGCACTCGGTGCGGTCGTACGTTTACAACCTCAATACCCACAACGCTTATCGCAAGTTCCGCGCGCAACGCTCGGCGATGCGCGATCGGCATGGCTATGTCGACGGTTTCGACCTCGCCGGGACGCTCGAAAAATACTCCGAGCGCGGCCCCGACTATATCCGGACGATTCGCTCGATCATTTCGCGGAACGGGTTCCGGTCGCTCGATCGCGATGGCGTACCGCCGGACCTGGCGCAGCTTTTCAAACGCACTTAGGTTCGCGCGCTATCGGCTCGGCGCCACGACGAATTGAACGCCGAACCAGCGCGAGCGGCCCTCCGGCGTCTGCAGCGTGCAGTTGAATCGCGCGCGGCCGGGCGGAAAAGGCCGATCGACGCGAACCTCGATCCGACGCTCGATCCGCTCGATCCGCGCCCGTCCGGTCGAGGTCCAGCACCCCATCGCCGCGACGCTGCCGATCTCGGGCGCGACCGAGAAGCCGAGCGCCGGCGGATTGTCGGCCGGGGTCACCAGGGTTTCGGCCGGGGTGACGTCGGTGACGGGGAACGGCAACGCACCGAGGATCGAGCGGAATCGCGCCGCCTCGCCGTACGTTTCGTTGAGCGCGAAGCGCGGCAGCGTGAAGCGCGGTGCCAGATTGTGGGCGACGCCCGAATGGCGGCCGAACGCAGCGGCGAAACCGGCGCGCTCGACTTCGCGAATCGCGGCCAGGCTGTATTCGCCGAACGGGTACGCGAACAAGGTCGGCACCTGCCCGGTCTCGGCGGCGATGCGGGCGGCGCCGCGGGCGATCGCGCCGGCGACTTGCTCCGGCGTGCGCACGACCAGCGAGCCGTGCGCATCGGTGTGGGCGGCGATCGTCACGCCGTCGGCAACCAGCGCGCGGATCTGATCCCATGTCATGTAGCCCTTGACCTTATCGACCGGGTCGGTAGCGACGAACACCGTGAAGGGGAGACCGGCCTGCTTCAGGCGCGGCCATGCTTCGCGAAACGTCGACTCATAGGCGTCGTCGATCGTGATCGCGACGGTCCGGTCGGGAAGCGGCGCGCCGCGCGCGAACGCGGCGATGACGTCGGGCAGCGCCATCACGTTGTAGCGGCCGCTCTTGAGTTCGGCGATGTGCGCTTCGAACTGGTCGAGCCGGATATTGGTCGAGGGGTAGGCGGTCTCGCCGAAGCGATGGTACATGACGACGACCGCGCTTGCGTTCGGCATCTCGGCCATGACCGGGGCCGCCCCGAGCAGCGCGCTCGCGGCCGTCACCCACGCGATCAAGCGGCCGCGCGCCCGCATCATGTCATGAGCCCGGTGCCGGCGGCACTGTCGGAAAGCAACGGAAAGCGGCGCGGATCGAACATCTGATAGTGCCACCACTCCTTGAGGTAGCAGTCCCAGCCCGCCGCGGTCATCAGCCCCAATAATAGCGAGCGATGGCGGAGCGCCTGGGGCGAGACCGCCGCGGCGCCATGGTGGGCCAGCGGCGAGAAATCGTCGAACGCAGTTCCCATGTCGAGTTCGACCCCGCTGCGGTCGATCAGGGTGAGATCGATCGCGACCCCACGCGAATGCGGCGAACCGCGCCGGGGGTCGGCCAAAAACTCGGCATTGGGGACGGCTTCCCACAACCGCCACTGCGCCTCGGCCGGGCGGAAGGCGTCGAACACCTTGAGGCGATAGCCGAGCGTTGCCGCCAACTCGATCGCTCGCTCGAACAGCGGCCGCGCGGCGGCATGGAGGTACGCACCGGAACGCCGATAGATCGGCGCCCCGGTCACGTTGCGGGGGGTCGCGTACGCCAGGGCAAGCTCGACATCGAACGCGTCAGGACGTATTTCGAACAGCGGCATGGGCCCCTTTTCGGTCAGCCGTCACGCTTGAAGAGCCTAGCATAACAATGTTATTTCCCCGATCGCGGCCCCCGAGCATGCCAATCCTCGCCCTCGATACCGCCCTCGATACCGTTTCGGTCGCGATTCTCGATGATCAGGGCAGCCTGCTGGCGGCGCGCCGGCTGGATGACCGTCGCAACGGCGCCGAGCAACTGCTGCCGCTGGTCGAGGTAGCGCGGGCGGACGCCGGTCTCGCTTACGCCGAGCTGACATCGATCGGCGTCACGGTCGGACCCGGTTCGTTCACCGGTATTCGCGTCGGGCTGGCGGCAGCCCGCGGCCTCGCTCTGGCGGCAGGAATTCGTTTGGTTGGCGTAACGACACTGGCTGCGGTCGCCCAGGCTGCGGTCGCTACGATCCCGGGCCTAACGGCGGTCATGGCGGCGATCGATGCCCGCCGGGGAGAGCTCTATTGTCAGCGCTTCGGCGTCGAGGCCGGCATCATCGCGACGCTGGCCGGCGAAGCCCCGGCGCTCCTGCCGATCGCCGCCGTTCTCGACAAACTCGCGCTCGGCGATTCGGTGGTCGGTTCGGGCGCCGGTCTCGTGACGGGAACGCCCGGGCCCTTCGACCGCATCACGTCCTACGCGACGGCGGTGGCGCGGCTCGTGCGCGCGGTCGATGCGGGTCGTTTTCCGAGCGTGGCGCCTCGTCCGATCTATCTGCGCGCGCCCGATGCGCGACTGCCGGCGGAACCGCTGCGGTGAGCGTAGAGTTTAAGCCGCCGCTTTCTGCAACTTGAGGACGTGGACGTCGCTGCCGGCGCTTTCGGGATCGAGGCTGACAATCGTATGCCCGAGTTCGGCAATCGAGCGCGGGACGTTCTCGAGCGGTTCGCCGCGCATCAACCGCACAACCGCGGTGTCGCCGGGTTGCATACGCTCCAGCAGCAGCTTGGTTTTTACGAAGGTCAGCGGGCAAACTTCGGTCGTGATGTCGAGGCGATACTCAGTCACGGTGCGTCGAACCCATCGATAACAAGAGCGGCCCTGGTAATCGTCCGGAAAGAAAGGTCGTTTTTCTTCGGATTACTTGAAACTAACCGTTGCTCCGCGGACGATCCCCTCATATTTTAACGGCAGAACTCGCGCTAAAAAACTGCGCACCCTCCAATAACTAGGTGATCATTGATGGCGGACCAACCGGAGTCCAGTGAATTGCTTGCGCTCACGAGCAACATCGTTGCGTCGCACGTCTCGAACAATTCGGTCGCGGTGGCCGATTTGCCGCATTTGATCCAGCAGGTATTCGCATCGCTGGCGGGCTTGAGCCAGGCCCACGCCGCCGGCGCCGCGCCGCGGCCGCAACCCGCGGTACCGATCAAGAAGTCGATCACGCCCGATTTCATCGTCTGCCTCGAAGACGGCAAGAAGCTCAAGATGCTAAAGCGGCATCTCAAGACCCGCTATAACCTGACGCCCGACCAGTATCGCGAACGCTGGGGCCTCGGTGCCGACTATCCGATGGTCGCGCCCAACTACGCGGCACAGCGCAGCACGCTCGCCAAGAAGATCGGACTCGGCACCAAGCGGCGGACGCGGCGGCGGCGGCCGGCGTGACCGCGCCCGCTTGACCGGCGCTCGAGCCTGACTTGACCGGCCGCCGCCTTAAGGGGTCGACGGCGTGATTCGGATTCTGCGCCTCGCGGCGATCCTGGCCTGGACGCTCGCCCTGCTGCCGCTTCAGGTCTATGGCCTGGTCCGGCAATCGCCGCTGCGCACGCGCATTCCGGTTGTCTATCACCGTGGCGTCGCCCGCATCCTCGGCTTCAAGGTCGAAGCCTGGGGCACTCGCTCGACCGTGCACCCGACTTTATTCGTGGCCAACCACACGTCGTGGCTCGATATCGTGGTCCTCTCGTGCGTGATTCCGGGGTCGTTCGTGTCCAAGGCCGAAGTCCGCAATTGGCCGTTTTTCGGAACGCTCGCCAAGCTGCAACGGTCGGTGTTCATCGATCGCCGACGGCATCAGGTCGCCAACCATCGCGACGAAATCGGCACCCGGCTCGACGCCGGCGACAACCTGATCCTCTTTCCCGAAGGCACCAGTAACGACGGCAACCGCGTCCTTCCGTTCAAAAGCGCGCTGTTCGCCGTCGCCCAACGGTCGACTCCGCTCACGGTCCAGCCGGTGACCGTCGCTTACACGCATCTCGACGACATGCCGATGGGGCGTCACTTCCGGCCGCTGCTTGCGTGGTACGGCGACATGCGGCTCGGCCGCCATTTGTGGGGCGTGCTCGGGCTCGGACCGGTCACGGTAGCGGTCGTCTTCCATCCGCCGGTCGTGACCGATGCCGCGACCTCGCGTAAGGAGCTGGCCGATCGCTGTCGCGCCGCCGTCGCGAACGGTTTGTCGCGCGCGCTGATGGGCCGGCTCGACGGCAACGCGACGACCGCGGAACCCGGCGTCGCGGCATCGCCGGCCGCATGATCTTGACTCGGGGTAGGCAGGTGTTAGTTCTTCAGGCTGCGACAGCATGCCGCGTCGGCGCGGCCGCAGATCGGATATCGCGTTGACCAAGAAGCTTTTCGTCAAGACGTACGGCTGCCAGATGAACGCCTACGACTCCGCGCGCATGGCGGACGTCTTGGCGCCGATCGGGTTTGTCGGGGTCGAAGCCGCCGCCGATGCCGACCTCGTTATTCTCAACACCTGCCATATCCGGGAAAAGGCGGCGGAAAAGCTCTATTCCGATCTCGGGCGGCTGGCCAAGCTCAAGCGGACCAAAGCGCGGAACGGCGAAGCCCTCATGGTCGCCGTCGCCGGCTGCGTCGCCCAGGCCGAGGGCGCGGAGATCGCGGCGCGCGCCGGCTGCGTCGACCTCGTGGTCGGCCCGCAGACCTACCACCGCCTGCCCGAGCTGGTCGCCCAAGCCGAAGCCGACGGCGCCGCCGTGATCGCGACCGAGTTTCCGTCCGATTCGAAATTCGACGCACTACCGGCGTCGGCGGCGAGCGGCGTCTCCGCTTTTCTCACGGTCCAGGAGGGGTGCGACAGGTTTTGCACTTTCTGCGTCGTCCCGTATACGCGCGGACCCGAGTTTTCGCGGCCGGTCGCGGCCGTCGTCCGCGAAGCGACCAATTTGGTCGCCGCCGGGGCGCGCGAAATCGTGCTGCTCGGCCAAAACGTCAATGCCTACCACGGCGCCGACGCGCGCGGCGCGTCGTCGTCGCTCGCGCGCTTAATCGAAACCGTCGCGGCGATCCCGGCGCTCGAACGGATTCGCTACACCACCTCGCATCCGCGCGACATGGACGACGACTTGATCGCGGCCCACGGGGCGATCGCCAAGCTGATGCCGTACGTCCATCTGCCGGTGCAGTCGGGTTCGGACCGCGTGCTCGCGGCGATGAACCGGCGGCACGGCGCCGACGACTATCTCGACATCGTCGCGCGCCTGCGCGCGGCGCGCCCGGACGTCGCGCTGTCGAGCGACTTTATCGTCGGCTTTCCCGGCGAGAGCGATGCCGATTTCGACGCCACCCTCGCGCTCGTGCGCGCGGTCGGCGTCGCCAGCGCATTCTCGTTCAAGTACAGCGCCCGCCCCGGCACGCCAGCCGCCGAGGCGCCGGATCAGGTCCCGGAAGCGGTCAAGAACCATCGCCTGGCGGCGCTGCAGGCGGTCCTGCGCGCCCAGCAGCATGGGTTCAACGCCGCTACCGTCGGTCGCCGGCTCCCGGTCTTGTTCGAGGCGGCCGGCCGCCATCCCGGTCAACTGGTCGGCCGCAGCCCCTACCTTCAGGCGGTTCACGTCGCCGCCCCGCCCCGCCTGATCGGCACAGTCGCCCAAGTCCGCATCGACGCCGCGCTGCCCAATAGCTTGGCGGGACGGCTCGAGCAGACCAACCGGCCCGATGTCCAAGCCGCGTGACGAACGCGCACCGGTGCGGCGCGCGCCCGAAATTGGCGGCTCCAGCCGCATCGTCGAATTCGACGACAATACCCTGCTGACCGCGCTGTTCGGCGACCATGACCGTTTTCTGGCGCGGATCGAGCAGAGGCTCGGCGTCGCGCTCGCCTCGCGCGGCAACCGCGTCGTCATCACCGGCGACGCCGCGACGCAGGCGACGGTCGAGCGGGTCCTCGCCGATCTCTACGGCCGCTTGAAGCGCGGCCAAGCCGTGGCCCAGGGCGACGTCGACGGCGCTATCCGCCTGGCGCAAGGCTCGCCGCCCGAGAATTGTGCTCACCCGGTGGTGCGCACACGCAAGCGCGACATCACCGCCCGCTCGCCCAACCAGTCCATCTACATGCGCGAACTCGAGCGCGCCCATCTCGTATTCGGGCTCGGGCCGGCGGGAACCGGTAAGACTTACCTCGCCGTGGCGATGGGGGTAGCCAAGCTCCTGAACGGCGAGTGCGATCGCATCATCCTGTCGCGCCCAGCGGTCGAAGCCGGCGAACGCCTCGGCTTTCTGCCGGGCGACCTGCGCGACAAGATCGACCCGTACCTGCGTCCGCTCTACGACGCGCTCTATGACATGCTGCCGGCCGATCAAGTGGTCAAACGCCTGGAAACCGGCGAGATCGAGGTCGCGCCGCTGGCGTTCATGCGCGGCCGCACGTTGGCGAACGCGTTCGTCATTCTCGACGAGGCGCAAAACACGACGCCGATGCAGATGAAAATGCTGTTGACGCGGCTCGGCGAGAATGCGCGCCTGGTGGTGACCGGCGATCTCACCCAGATCGACCTACCGCACGGGGCGGCGTCCGGCCTCAAGGAGGCGGTCGCGATCTTGTCGGGGGTCGATGGAATCTCGTTCGTCTACTTCAGCGACGTCGACGTCGTTCGCCATCCGTTGGTGACGCGCATCCTCCAGGCCTACGATGCCAGCGACCGCGCCAGAGCGGGTGCCGTCGCCCCCGAGCGCCATGGCAAGGGCTAGGGTCGTCGCCAAGCGTCCCGCCGCGCCACGCCGTTCACCCGCGCCCCACCGGCCCACGATCGAGGTCACCGTGCGCCGCGGCGTCGGCCGCGCCTGGCCGCGCGCCGCCGCCATCGTTCGGCGCGCGGTTGCCCGCGCCCTCGAAGCGCTCCGGGCGGGTGCGGTCGAAGTCAGCGCCGTCCTTGCCGCCGATGCCGAGGTCCGGGCGCTCAACCGTGACTACCGGGGCCGCGATCGCCCGACCAACGTGCTGGCGTTCCCGCTCCTCAGCCCACGTCGCCGTCCGGCCAGGCCGGTCGCCCCCGGGGCCATCGTGCATTGCGGCGACATCGTGATTGCGCTGCCAACGGTCGTTCGGGAGGCCGCGGCACAGGGGAAAACCCGTGACCACCACCTTGCCCACCTCGCGGTTCACGCCACCCTTCATCTCCTGGGCTACGACCACGACCGTCCGGGAGCGGCACGGCGGATGGAAAAATTGGAGGTTAAGATATTGAAAAATATGAGTATTTCTAACCCATACCGGGTTGTTTTGCCGCTCGAGCCTCAAGTTAGGTAAACTGGCCTTGAACGATATGAGCGATCAGCCGCCCGGCACGGCGTCCCGCGTCGACGGGGCCGAGAACGCCCCCACCCTCACCCAGACGATCCTGGCGTGGCTTCGCAGCCTCGGCGGCGGCCCGACCCCGCCCGCTGAGGGGGCGACCGATCCGTTGGCAGCCCTGGTGCAAAGTTCCAATCAGCCGAGCTCGATCGACCCCGAGGAGCGGCTGATGTTGATGAACATCCTCAAGCTCGACGAGCTCAAGGTCGGCGAAGTCATGGTGCCGCGGGCCGACATCGTTGCGCTCGAGGCGCAAGCGACGCTCGATGAGGCGATGACCTTGATCCGGAAGGAAATGCATTCGCGCATCCCGGTATACCGGGACACGCTCGATCACATCATCGGCATGGTGCACGTCAAAGATCTGATCGGCCAGGTGCATAGTCGGACCTTCGACCTCGGCAAGGTCATGCGAAAGTCGTTGTTCGTGCCGCCGTCGATGTCGGTCCGGGATCTCCTCGCCAAGATGCGGGCGAGCCGTATTCACCTGGCGATCGTCGTCGACGAGTATGGCGGGACCGACGGACTGGTCACGATCGAGGACCTGGTCGAAGAAATCGTCGGCGAGATTCGCGACGAACACGACGAGGTCGAGGCGCCGCTCTTGGTGACGTTGGCGAACGGTGCGATCGAGGCCGACGCGCGGTTGCCGATCGCCGACCTCGAACGTCATTTCGGTCTCAAGCTGCGCGACGAAGAACGCGAGGAAACCATCGATACGGTCGGCGGGCTGGTCGCGGCGCTGATGGGCCACGTGCCGCGGACCGGCGAGCGCGTCCGTCACCCGAGCGGGGTCGAACTCGAAGTGATCGATGCCGACCTACGCCGGGTCAAACGCCTGCGCGTCCGCGCGAGCGGAGAAGTCGCCGCGTCCGGGACTTAAGCCCGAGTCGCCCGGCGTGTGGCTTGCCCGCGTTGCTGCCGGCCTGGCCGCCCTGCACGGCTGGCGCCGCTATGCGACCGCCGCTGCGCTCGGCGCGGCGACCGCCGCCGCGCTTCCGCCCTATCACGCCCTGCCGCTGCTCGTCGTCGGCTTCACCGGGCTTTTGTGGCTGACGCCGCCGACGCTCGGGCTGCGCACCCGCTTCGCGACCGGATGGTGGTTCGGGCTCGGATTTTTCGTAGTCGGCCTCTGCTGGCTCGCCAACGCGCTTCTGATCGATGCCGCGCGCTTCGGCTGGCTGGTGCCCTTTGCCGTACTGGGCCTGCCGGCGGTCCTGGCTTTATTCACGGGTGCGGCGCTCGCCGCTCTGCCGAAGACGATCGACGACACGGGCCCGCGGGCGCTCGGCCTCGCCTTGGCGTGGACGCTGGCCGAGTGGCTGCGCGGCCATGTGCTCACTGGGTTCCCGTGGAACTTGGTCGGCTACGCGTGGATGGCCGAGCTTGCGATCGCGCAAGCGGCATCGCTGGTTGGCGTCTACGGCTTGAGCTTCGTGACCGTCGCGATCGGCGCCGCGCCGGCCGCGCTCGCCGATCGCGCCGCTGCGCCGGTTCGGCGTTACGGTCCGGCGGCGGCGGCCGCGATCGTGCTGGTCGGGTTCGGGCTCTGGGGCACGGCGCGGCTCGCGGCGCACCCGCTCGCCTTCGAGCCCGGGATCGCGTTGCGCATCGTTCAAGCGAACGTCCCGCAAACGCTCAAGTGGCGCGATGATTACCGTGCCGCGGCGCTGGCCCGTCACCTCGACATGAGCGCGGCGCCCGGCGCCCCGCCGGTCACCCACCTGATCTGGCCGGAGACAGCGGTGCCCTATTATCTGACCGATGATCCCGAGCGCCGGCGCGCGGTCGCGGGGCTCATACGCCCGGGCGGCCTCGTCCTCGCCGGCGTCGTACGCGCTTTCGAAACCGCGCCGCAGCGCTTGACTGCGCGCAACAGCGTGATCGCTATCGATGCGGCGAACGAGGTCATTGCGACCTACGACAAATTCCACCTCGTTCCGTTCGGCGAGTACCTACCGCTGCGCGCGCTGCTGGCACCGTTCGGTATCGACAAGATCGTGTACGGGCCGGTCGACTTTTCGCCGGGCCCCGGACCGGTGACGATGACGGTACCCGGCTTGCCGCCGTTCAGCCCGCTCGTCTGCTACGAGGCGATTTTTCCCGGCCGCGTGGTCGATCGTGCGGCGGCGCGGCCGGCGTGGCTCCTGAACGTCAGCAACGATGGCTGGTATGGCGATAGCGCCGGGCCGCACCAGCACCTGGCCATGGCCCGGATGCGCACCATCGAAGAAGGACTGCCGCTGGTGCGCGCCGCCAATACTGGCATCAGCGCGATCATCGGACCGCTCGGGCAGGTAGTGCGCTCGCTCGGGTACGGGCACCAAGGCTTGGTTGAGTCGGGTCTACCGAAGCCAATCCAATCAACAACTTACGGTCGATTCGG
>Ga0194132_10007486_pt1 | contig 16236 bp, 15 predicted proteins | sample TA2KigOf80mmetaG_FD_148612 | JGI IMG/M metagenome (GOLD analysis project Ga0194132, IMG submission 148612) | Freshwater microbial communities from Lake Tanganyika, Tanzania - TA2015054 Kigoma Offshore 80m | ecosystem: Environmental > Aquatic > Freshwater > Lake | place: Tanzania: Lake...
GGATCTGTAGTGGCAGAACCAAAACTTGAGAGAGTGAGAAAGGTTAAAAGACAAATGAGGGTTTTAATCATTTGGGAAGGATAACCGGAGAAATGTTTTTAAGTCAAAAAAATCTTCCCCCGCAAATCTGAGATTTGGGGGGGATTTGCTATTTTCGGTTAAAGTTAGCATTACTACAACCAGCTGGGTTATTGTTTTCAAACCCATATTTAGCATTACAGGCTTGCATCTGATTACTAATTGTTGTCATCGCTTGTTGCATATTAATCTCAGTAACCGTTGTTCCTGCTGTATTACAATTCCATACTTCGGCACCGACAAATGCGGGAGTATTGATGTCTGATTGTTCCGGCAGAGTCTGTTCGTTTACTAATTGATAATAAGTACCACTCTCCGCCAAATTAAGCGGCTCTTGGGAATCATTCCAGCTTTTAGTGCTCCCAAAAGTATTCGAATCAAAGGTAAGTAAAAATTTTGCAGACCCCTCTCCAAGTGCGGTGGTAGTTAAGTTTGACAGATTCTCACCTGCAACTTTAGCATAGAGGGCACCCGATTGGAGGATAGAGCCGTAATTGCCGTTGAAATACCCATTTAAAACAAAATGATCAACGCCTTGAGTCAGGGTTAACTGCTGTTTATGTTCCGAAGGAGCTCCACTGAATATGCCAGAGAAAACTCCAGTGTTCGTGATGGTTTTCGAGGTCCACGAGCCAGCCGAATTAAAAGCTCCGGTCGCCAGAGTCCTTTGAGACCCGCTGTAGCTGTTGCCGTTGCCCCCGTCGTTTCCACTGTGCGTTCCTACTGAGGTCACGGTAGCTACCCCATTTGAGATTGAGGCAGAGACGTACTCTGTTTGGGCATCGGCCCGTCCTTTTCTCGAACTTAAGCACATCCACATTTTAAAATCAGAAATGGCTCCGCCGGTTGACGCGATATTAAATTTAATGGTCATGTCTCCCTGATCCCTAGCTCCGGACCTGAATCCCCCCATATTAGTTAATTTATAAAATTTATCGTTACCGTCATAGGATGCTGTGAACAACCCTCCAGCTTCCATCGCCCCTACGTAACAAAGAATTTTGTCTGGCTGAGAGGCATCTGACAGCATGCGCATAATCATTTCACCAGCTTGACAAGCAGGGCCACTTTTAGCGCTGTTCCAAGCGGAGTTCCATGTGCTAAGTAATTTAGCTCTTGAAAGTGGTTTAATTTTTTCAGCCCTCGAGCTGACCACGGGCCCTGTCGCTGCTGGCAAAGCCTCAATAGAATTTACACTAGGGGTTGTTGAACTACTATCCTCACTACACCCCGTAAACAAAGCGCCAACCGCTGTAACAACGGCCAAAGCCAATAAAGAATGCCGCTTCATTTTACCTCCTGAGTAAAGAATTTTATCTGTGATTAAAAAAAAAGAAATACGTTTGAATCTCTAATTATAACACCCAAACTTCACTTCATCACCGCATCAATTTTCTAAAAATCTTGATGTGGTCCAAGTAAGGTGGATACCTCAAAGCCAGATCGAGCCAAAAACTTCTTTTCACTACACTTTTCTCATGTGAAAAAGTATCGAAGGAATATTTTCCGTGGTACTTGCCTAAACCACTTTCCCCCACTCCCCCAAACGGAAGTTTGGGATTGGCTAAATGAACCAAAGTGTCATTGATACAGCCGCCACCAAACGAAATGCGTTTTAACACTTCACGAGTTTTCTCTTCGTCTTTGGAAAAATAATAAAGTGCAAGAGGTTTGGGACGCGATTGAATCTGCCCTATCGCCTGCTCCAAGGACTCATACTCAAGCACCGGTAAAATCGGCCCAAAAATCTCTTCTTTCATAACGTCATCTTGCCAAGAAAGTTCAGTTAAAACAGTTGGAGCAATAAATCTCTCTTCATCTTTGCAAATTCCACCTAGAGCAACTTTCCCTGACCTTAAATATTTTTTAAGCCGTTCATACTGGCCTTGGCTCACAATGCGGCCATAATCAGGACTCTTCTCTGGAGTTTTTGAAAAAAAACTTTCAATCGTTGCCTTTAAAAGAGGAATAAATTGTTCCGTACTTCCTTTGGGCAAAAGAAGATAATCGGGAGCTACACAAGTCTGCCCGGCATTAAAAAACTTCCCCCAAACGATACGTTTCGCAGTCACTTCCCAATCGGTGTCACTATCTACGAGACACGGGCTTTTTCCTCCCAGCTCTAGAGTCACTGGAGTTAAGGTTTTTGCGGCCTCCGTCATTACTTTTCTTCCTATTTCAGTACCGCCAGTAAAGAAAAGATGGTCCCAAGGTTGGGCCACTAACGCCTGAGAAGTCTCGATTCCCCCCAAAACGACAGCGACATGTTCCTTTGGAAACGTCTTCGCAATGATCTCTTCAATAAGTCGACTCGTATGGGTTGAAAGTTCGGAAGGCTTGAGGACGGCACAATTGCCCGCAGCTATAGCCCCAATCAGTGGCGACATCACCAGCTGAAAGGGATAATTCCAAGGAGCGATAATCAAAACCGATCCCAATGGATCTAAGTAAAGGTAGCTTTTTGCAGGCCATTGAGTAAAAGGGGTCGAAACTCTCTTAGGCTTCATCCATTTTTTTAAGTGCTTTAAAGCAAATCGAATCTCTTCATAAAGAAAGGCTATTTCACTGATATAGCTTTCGGTTTCTGATTTTCCTAAATCTTTCGCGAGCGCTTCAAAAATTTGGGGCTCGTAGCTTCGAATACTTGCTTCTAATTTCTTTAGGCTTTCAACCCTAACCTCGTAAGGCTTAGTTTTTCCAGTGTTAAAAAAGTGCTTTTGGGTAGTTTTTAATCTTGAAATTTCAGTAGCTTCCATAGACTTGTAAAGATCTCAAATTTATTAGACTTTGTCACCTTAAGGGGTTGCCTTATCCCTATTTTATGACTAATTTCTGCCCTTGAATTTGCTTAAAGATTAAGGAGAACGAGATGGGTCCGATTTCACAGTTTATTGAAAAAAATTTTTTACATTTCAACGCCGCAGCCCTAGTGGACGCAGCCAAAGCTTACAAAAAACATGTTGAAGCTGGAAAACCCATGTTTGTAACCCTCGCAGGTGCCATGAGCTCAGCCGAACTCGGTATTTCTCTAGCCGAAATGATCCGACAAAACAAAGTCCACGCCATCACTTGCACTGGTGCAAACCTTGAAGAAGACGTTTTTAACCTAGTCGCTCATAACCACTACAGACGCATTCCCAACTATCGCGACTTAACCCCACAAGATGAAATGGAGCTTTTGAGTCACCACTTAAATCGAGTGACCGACACTTGCATCCCCGAAGAGGAGGCTATTCGCCGTATCGAAGGGGCCATTATGGATGAATGGGTTGCAGCCAGCGAAAAGAGCGAATCCTATTTCCCCCATGAGTTCTTTTACCGAGTGTTGAGAAGTGGAAAACTAAAACAGTATTACCAAATTGACCCTAAAAACAGCTGGCTTCTTGCCGCTTGTGAAAAGAATCTCCCAATCTTCGTTCCAGGTTGGGAAGATTCCACGCTAGGAAATATTTTTACTGCCCGTTGCATTGAAGGAAAGATTACAACTAAAGCTCTCAAAGGTGGCATTGAATACATGATGTCTCTTTGCAAATGGTACGAAGAGACCTGCCGAAAAACTCCAATAGGCTTCTATCAAATTGGCGGGGGCATTGCTGGGGATTTCCCCATCTGTGTCGTGCCCATGCTCAATCAAGATTTGATTAAAAACGTTCCTGTATGGAACTACTTCTGTCAAATCAGTGATTCGACGACTAGCTATGGTTCTTACTCGGGTGCCGTACCTAATGAGAAGATCACTTGGGGCAAGCTCGATGCTGAAACTCCAAAATTCATCATCGAATCAGATGCAACCATCGTGGCCCCTCTGATGTTTGCCTATATCTTAGGACACTAGTGGCAGCTTCGCTTGAAGTTAAAAACTTAACAAAAAGTTATCAACGAAAGGGGCAGCCTCCTTTCGTTGCTGTTAGAGATCTCTCATTTGAGGTCATGCCGGGAGAGATTTTTGGTTTGTTAGGTCCCAACGGAGCCGGGAAATCAACGACAATCAACTGTCTCACGGGGTTTTATCCTCCCACCGCTGGTGAAATTCTCATTGAGGGATTTGATATTCACCAATCCCCTAAAAAAGCAAAACAACACTTAGGCGTCTGCTCTCAAGAAGATACACTCGACACCGACTTTGATGTTTTAGATCAAATGCTTCGTTACGGAACATTCTATCGCTTGGATCGATTTCAGATCGTTAAACGGGCTCGTGAACTTCTTGAAACTTTGGGACTCATGGAAAAAAGTAACGAGCTCATTGAAAATTTATCTGGAGGAATGCGACGAAAACTTCAAGTGGCCAGGGCTCTTATCGCTAACCCTAAGGTTCTTGTCCTTGATGAGCCCACAACCGGGCTTGATCCCGACGCGAGGCGGATCCTTTGGCAACTTTTGACCGACAACCGAAAACTTGGAATGGCGACGCTTCTATCGACTCACTACATGGAAGAGGCCGAGAGACTTTGTGATAGAATTGCGATCCTGTTTCAAGGCGCAATTCTCGATCTCGATACCCCACAGAAATTAATAGAGAAGCATATCGGAATCGAAATCATTGAAGAAGAGATCCGGCCTGGCGTTTTTTGGAAACGAAATCCCAATCTCGAAGATGTCTTTTTAAAGCTCACCGGAAAGTCTCTCTCTGCTGGAGAAGAATCATGAAAACCCTCTCTCAACTCAAGGAGGACTTTTGGCCGATTGGTTGCGTTTGGCTGCGCTATTTTGATGTCTACCGAAAAAATTGGATTTATGGCCTAGTCACCACTTTTGTAGAGCCGTTACTTTACTTGCTCTCCTTTGGCTACGGCCTTGGTACCATGATTGGAAGCGTAGAAGAAAACGGTATTTCGGTTACCTATCGACAATTTGTGTTTGCAGGTTTTGTCGCCCAAAGCTGTTTGTTTCAAGGTTTTTTCGAAGCCGCTTATGGTTCCTTCGTCAGGATGTATTACCAAAAGATTTTCAAAGCGATGGCCTCAACTCCCATCACGCTTTCAGAAGTCTTATGGGGTGAACTTCTCTGGGATGCAACCAAAGGAACTCTCTCGGCAACAGCGATTTTAACTCTCGGCTCCATAAGTGGAGACCTGTCCCCCATCGGAAGCCTCTTTGCCATTCCTCTTTGCTTTCTAGGAGCCTTACTTTTTGCTAGCCTTGGTCTTTGGATGGCAGCCTTATCGCAAACAATTGAACAGATCTCCTATCCTCAGTACTTACTCGTGTTCCCCATGTTTTTATTTTGCGGAGTTTACTTTCCTCTAGAGACTCTTCCACAAAACCTGCAGCTTTTAGCTTCGTTTTTACCTCTAACCGCTTTGCTTTCTTTAATCCGCTGCCTCACCTTGGATTTTCCTTTTCAAATTCAGGCTCTTGCAGTCTTCATTTTTTGGCTTGTCTTCATGATCTTTATGAGTCGCGACACGATGTCCCGACGACTTGTGAAATAGCCCACGCTTCTAAAGTTCCATGTTAAAATAAAATATCCTCATGAATACTCCTCATAAAATTCTCCTCATTTTTGGAACAAGGCCCGAAGCTATCAAAATGGCTCCTGTCTTTTTAGCTTTAAAAGAAAAGAGCGATCTTTTTGAGGTTAAAGTTTGCGTCACAGGCCAACATAGGCAAATGCTAGATCAAGTGATGTCTCTTTTTGAAATGAAGCCCGACTATGATTTAAACATCATGACCGAAGGCCAAGATGTGACCGATATCACTTCTAAGGTTTTACTTAAATTAAGAGACGTCTTTAAAAAAGAAAATCCTAATAGGGTTCTTGTTCATGGAGATACCACAACAACTTTGGCCGCAAGCCTTGCTGCTTTTTATGCCAAAATCCCGGTCGGCCATGTAGAAGCAGGTCTTAGAACAGGCAACTTGTTTGCTCCATGGCCCGAGGAAATGAATCGTAATGTCACCACGGTACTTGCCGACTTGCACTTTGCCCCTACAGAATCGGCCAAACGAAATCTTCTTAACGAAAGCATTTCCGCCTCTCAGATTTTTGTGACCGGGAATACCGTCATCGACGCCCTTTATATGGTCGTCAAGAGAACACAGGTGGCAAGTCCTTTAAAGAAATCGCTTGAAGAATGCTTCTCCGCTCTTCATCCGGATAAGAAATTAATTTTAGTCACAGGCCATCGCAGAGAAAATTTCGGGCAGGGTTTTGACAATTTCTGTCGAGCTATCTTGACGGTACTAAAAGAAAATCCCGATGCCGAAGTTTGTTATCCTGTTCACCTGAATCCCAATGTGAAAGAGCCGGTGAATCGTATTTTAAAAACGGCCGATGAGACGGTCTCATCAAGATTACATTTAATCGATCCTCTTGAGTACGTCCCATTTGTCTATCTAATGAACCGATCCTATTTCATTCTGACCGATTCTGGTGGAATCCAAGAAGAAGGACCGGCACTAGGCAAGCCCATTTTGGTTTCAAGAGATGTAACTGAAAGGCCCGAAGCCCTTGAAGGAGATGCTGTTAAACTTGTCGGCACCGACTTTAATAAAATCGTTCAAGAATGTAATCTACTCTTAAGAAACGAGTACGAGTACAACCGCAGACGTAAAAAAACAAGTCCCTACGGCGATGGTAATGCCGCCGACCGAATTCTTAAAATACTTGCCGCAGAGGCTTTAGCCTCGTCAATAGAAGCTGCATAAACTATATTTCTAGAAAGGTCAGTTATGTTTTTTAAACTCTATTTCGTCACTCTTCCTGTGTTCTTCGCCGTTGACATGCTTTGGTTAGGACTCATCGCCAGAAATTTTTACCGCACCCATCTGGGGTTTCTTTTAAAAGATTCTTTTGATTGGAAAGCTGCCATCTTATTTTATTTAATTTTTATTTTCGGGCTTGTGTTCTTTGTGATTGCCCCCTCTTTTCAAAATCGTTCTTGGCTGGAAGCTATCACTAAAGGGGCTTTGTTTGGACTTATCACTTACGCTACTTATGATCTGACTAACCAGGCTACAGTAAAAGATTGGCCTATCTTAGTCACTATAGCCGACCTCACATGGGGGACCTTTTTAGCGGGCTCGGTTTCACTGATTAGTTTTGGAATAGCCGATAAACTTTTTCGTTAAAGCTCTTACCCCAGTTTTTCTCTTGGGGCCGTCTTAAGTATCTCAAGAACCGCATCAACCCATTCAGGCTCTGCATTAAGTGACGGAATCAAAGTCATTTTTTCTCCACCATATTTTTTAAACTCTTCCTCGCCACGCACGCTAACTTCCTCAAGTGTCTCTAGGCAGTCGGCGACAAAGGAGGGACAAAGAACAACCATATTTCTGATCCCTTTTTGCGGCAACTCTCGGTAGAGGTCATCACTGTAGGGCTTAATCCATGGGGTTCTACCCAATCGAGATTGAAAAGCCACTCGGTATTTGCTCTCAGGGATATTTAACTTCTCGGCGACTTTTCTCGCCGTGTAATAACACTGAGCTCGATAACAGTCGATATTGGCTTCCACTATACTTAGAGAACAATCTTTAGCCGTCAGACAATAACTTCCCGTTTTGTCGGTCTTCTTCACTTGCCGTTCGGGTACTCCATGAAAACTAAAAATCGCCATGTCGTAACTTTCATTTTTTAAATACTTTTGGCTAATTTTAGCAACCGCCTCAAGATAAGACTCTTCGGAATAAAAAGCTTTGATCGACTCCACCGGAACCTTTGTTCTAAGGTTTTTCATGACTTTTTGAACAGCAAGAACTGAAGAGTTTGTTGCGGCCAGGGAATACTGTGGATAGAGAGGGCAAATTACGATCTTGGTGACATGCTTTCTTAAGAGAGCCTCCACCCCTTTGGCGATAGATGGGGAACCGTACCTCATGGCCATTTCAACTTCAGCTTCTCCATGAAGATGCTTTTTAACCTTTTCCGTTAGAGCCTTTGTATAAAAATAAAGAGGCGACCCATCCTTGGTCCAGATGGTTTTGTACTGAGCTGAAGATTGGTGAGGTCTGTCCTTTAAAATCAAAAGTTTCACCAGAATCCAACGCAAAGGATAAGGGATATCGATGACCTCGGGATCCATCAAAAACTCATCGAGATAGGTTCTAACATCCTCGGGATAGGGACTGTCGGGAGTCCCTAAATTAATCAGCAAATACCCTGTTTTTTCCTTATTCATTTGTCATCACCCTAGCGGAACTGCTAAAAAAAGAGTAGATGAAAAGTAAGTTCCTAACAACTCAGGCCTTGCGAGAGGCCGACATTCTTAAAGAGTTGACCAACCTTCTGACTCAAACCATAGAAACCGAAGGGCAGCTTCTTTGGGCCAAGCTATTTCAAGAGAAAACAGCCCAAGATGCCCCTTTCGACCAGTGGGCAGTCACTTTGACTCAAGCCAAGTCCGCTTTAATTCGCTTTCAAAACGAAGTCTCACAAAAATCCCTAAAAGGGAAAATCAACCTAGCCCTTCAAATAGGAGCTCAAAGTGCCGCTTTGCTTTCGGCCGCAACGGTGGGGCTGATTTTACCTCAAAACAATGTCATTCTTTTTAAAAAGGATCAAAAACAGGATGCGATTACCCTAGAAAGGGCCTCTCTTTTTCTCTCTGAGCTTTTCCTAGATTGGATGAATTCTATTTTAGACAAAAGCTTACAAAGAACAAATTCCATTGAAAACGTAGCGATAAGATTCGAAATTCAAAAACAATTAGAAATAACTCGGAAAATCACTCAAAACGCAAAATCGGGTTTAAAACGTGGTTCGGTTTTAAGAAAAAAAACCGGAGAGCTCTTCAGAAAACTTTCTAAACGTCCCAGAAAAGACATTCGAATCCCGCTTGAAAGCGGAGCCTTTATCGCTCTGGAGAGTTTTCTCAATCAAACTTTAAAAACCAAAAGAGACACCAATGACTCAGGAATCTAAAACCTGGATGCTTTATGGTGCCAATGGGTTCACCGGAAAACTGATTGCTAAAGAAGCCAAACGTCGGGGGATGTCGGTTGTACTCGCAGGGAGAACTTTAGATAAGATCAAACCGTTAGCGGAGGAGCTAAACCTTCCCTACGAGATATTTTCACTCTCCTCAATTGAAACCATCAAAGAAAAAATTGGAAACTGTCGGCTGGTATTGCTCTGTGCAGGCCCTTTCTCAAAAACCAGTACTCCCATGGTAAAAGCCTGTTTAGAACTGGGAATAGCCTATTTGGACATCACTGGAGAAATTGAGGTTTTAGACAATGTTCTCTCTCTTGACAAAGAGGCGAAGAAACGGGGCTCGGTTCTCATCCCAGGTGTGGGATTTGATGTAGTGCCATCAGATTGTTTAGCAAAAATCTTAGGCGACAATTTGCCTGGGGCTTCGGAGCTCACATTAGCTTTCAGTGGCGAGGCTACGTTAAGTCCAGGAACAACTAAGACCATGGTTGAAAACCTTCCCAAAGGGGGAAAAATTCGAAGAGAGGGAAAACTTAAATCTATCCCGGCCTTTTCGCTCTTCAGAGAGATCCCTTTTGGAAGAACCTCTGTCTTCTGCAATGCAATCCCCTGGGGGGATGTCGCTTCCGCCTACTATTCGACGCAAATCCCTAACATTACAGTTTATGTCCCTACCCCGCGATGGGTGGGATTATTCAAGAACCCTATTAAAGTCATAGCTCCGATTCTTGCCCATCAAAAAGTTCAAAACTTTCTCATGAACCAAATCGACAAACGAGTGAAAGGGCCTAGCGAGGAACAGCAAAAAAAGTCCAAAATGTTGTTGTGGGGCGAGGTTAAAAGCACAAAATCAAAAAAAGTGGCAAGTTTAGAAGTTCCAGAAGGGTACCATTTGACTATGCTCACAGCCCTGGCTTCGGTAGAAAAGGTTCTAATGGGCGAGGTTTCACCGGGAAGTTACACCCCTTCGATGGCTTTTGGGAGCAGGTTTATCGAAGAGTTCACCGATAAACCCATCTCCATTCAAGAATGAAGCAAACAACTTTAGCCATCAATCCACAATTCGATACTTCTCGAATCTGTTCTGACGTAGTTCTCCCCAACTTTCTACAGATTGTTTGCCCTGTTCGATATGCTCAGCGGCTTTATAACCCATATCGAAGCATTGGTCTGAGTTATTGTAATTAAAGTCTCCGAGTCGGCCTGCAAAATAGATGTTATGCATTTCTCTCTCAAGAGACCGAATCTTATCGACTCTTTCTTGATAGCCTATTTTGTAGGAGGGATAAAAGTTTCTAAACCTTCTTGAGAAATTTTTAATTACTTGATCTCGATTGAACAACTTCAAAGGTTTTAATTGCGCTAGCAACATCTCATTTAGCTCGCCATCATCCATGCTCCACGTCGGATCTAAATCATCACAGGTGAAATCCACCATGAGCGCAGTATGACCTAAAGGAGCCGTATAGGGGCTAAACTTAGTCATTTCACTCAAGCGACCAAACCGGAAACGAGACTCCGGATAAAAGACCCACATCGCAGGTAAAACGGGTTGAGATTTTAGTAAATAATAATAAACAATAGTATGTCTAAATGAGACAAAGCGACAAGCCTGCCGAAGCTCAGTCGACAGGGAGGGGATCAAATCCGCAATCGCCTGCATTGGAATAGTATAAATTACTTCATCACACGAAAGCGTCTGTAAAGCACCACTACTATCTTCAAAAGAAATTCCCGATAGCATTCCATTATTTAGTTTTAATTCTTTCACTTTAACGCCCAAGTGAAAGTTCACTCCCCTAGATTCGCTCTTTTCTTTTAGCTTTTCCGGTATCATTCCAAAACCATACTTGGGATAGTGAAAATTCGGTGCGGATATAGTTTTATCTACACTCTTTCGAGATAAAAGTTGCTTGATAACCGACACTAAACCGGGAGAGGAAATTCTAACTCGAGCTAACTGAGGATCCAATTGCCTAGGGTTACCAAACATCTTATTGGCCATCGGCTCAAAAATTTGGTTGTAAAGTGACTTTCCAAATTTTTGTACAATAAAGTCTTCGTAGTTTTTGGGTTCTGTTTTGTCTTTTAGATTTTTGACAGCCGAGACACCAAAACTTGCCAAAATCTCGACACTTTTGTGCGGTGGAAACTTAGTAAGCATTTCCGAAATCTTCAAAGGGAAATCAAAATATTTCCCCTTTAAAAATAGATTTTGCGATTTCTCAAGACTAAGAAAGTCGTCTCCCATAATCTTACACATTTCATCAAGAACCCCATCTATTAGTGTGTAAAATTTGTGGGGGCCGTAATCAAGAATAAATCCATCCTCTCTAAAACTTCGGCATAGTCCCCCGACTTCTTTCTCTTTTTCAAAAACATGAACTTCAAAATCGGAGTTTTGACTTAAACGATAAGCAGCTGAAAGTCCGGTAACTCCTGCCCCGAGAACTACAACTCTTTTTTTATTGCTCATACGCTTCTAACCTTTCTGGCAATCACTCGAGTCTGTGCAGCAAAATAAGGAATCAGCATTTGATCAACCGAGAGTTTTTTAAAGACTTTTCCCATCCACTTGGCAGGCTTTGGCAAGTAAGCCTCTAAACGATAAGTAAGATATCCTAATTGTAGCCACTGAAAATGGGGTTTGCTGGATACCACTTCAAAACCGGTCGCTTCTAGCATGGCTTTAATTGTCTTAGGAACGAAATAATAGAGGTGAACCGAGAGTATAAACCAATAGTTCTTACCGGCCATTTTTGCGAGCAGATTACCGATGTTCGGGTAATTTATCACAACGATCCCATCCTCTTTTAAATACGAATTGCAGGTTTTCAAAACCTGTTTAGGATCGAAAGTATGCTCAAGTACATCCCATAGAGTAATGCAGTCTAATTTTTCTTTAGGAGCTGGAGCACTTTCCAAAGTACCGCAAGTAATGTTGACCCCATAGTTTTGATTGCCGTAATCGGAGAGATACTTTGAAGGTTCAATGCCATAGGTTCTCCATCCTCGCCCCTTGGCAACTTTCAGAAAGAAACCTGCTGCCGCACCGATATCTAAAATGGACCCGCTTTTTTTAAACTCTTCAACAGCATCAAGGCAGCGCTCAAAACTTTTAATTCGGCCATCTGCTTGGGAGACGTAAGTAGGGTCCTCTGCTTCAGTGTAACTTTTTAGAATCAAGTCTTTCCTAAGTCTAGGCGAAGTATAGATAAGTCCACAATCAAGGCATTCGACTAGGGTTTCTTTTGAAACAAAATTTCCGGAGGCGCTATAGGAAGTCAATAATTTCTCAGTGTCAGGATCGGTAGTCCCTTGGTACTTTACTTTGGAACTTCGGCTTGCGCAGAGATTACAGGGAACCTCTTCCCACAAACTTTGTGAATGACTTGAGTGATTCGATGTTACGAAACTGTCACGGTTCGTAGCGGTGTTACTTTGGGCTGATTGCATGCTTCTTCCTCCAACATAGAATGAGATTTGATAGTTAAATCCGTATTTGTGTTTTTGTACTGCCTTCGATACAAAACTTGCAGTTCAGAGAATTTCACATTGAGAGTGTTTAGAATTAAACCGGTCGTGAGTAGCCCTACAGAAGCCACCGCAACTAGCATTTGAACAAAAAGATGATTGGGCCAAAATGTTTCGGCAACAAGTCCACCGCAAATCATCAAAAACATAGAAGTTAAACCAAAGAACAGAAGAGGCCTAAGATCTCTCATTAGCCAAACGATAGTTAAAAGAACTTTATAGCCGTCGGAGAAAGTACGAAGTTTACTCTGGCTATTCTCTGGCCTTTCTCCATAGGGAAGTGGCACCTCGATGACATTAAATTCATTAATCAGAGAATAAACTGTGAGCTCGGTTTCAACCTCAAAACCTTTTCTTAGAAGCGGAATATTTTTGACGAAATAGTGGGTCATGACTCTGTAACCAGAGCAAATGTCGGTAAAGGAGCTATTAAAAATATTATTGATTAACTGTATAATAAGTTGATTGCCGAACTGATGAAATTTTCTATAGGCCCCTGAAGACTCTGCAAGGCGACTTCCTACGGTCATTTCGGCCTCGCCTGATAAAACCGGAGCTATCAATTTCCAAATACCTTTGGCATCATAGGTCGCATCGGAATCTACCATGATGTAAAGATCTGCCTCGACCACTTCAAACATTCTACGAACCACATTGCCCTTCCCTTTTTTGGGAACTACCACGACTTTTGCACCCTCTTCGTAGGCAATGGCTCGACTCCGATCGGTAGAGCCGTTATCAAAAACATAAACATCAAGATTCGGGATTTGTGATCGAAAATCTCTAATGACTTTGGCAAGAGTTAGCTCTTCATTCAGGCAGGGTAAGAGTAGAGCTACTTTAAGATGGGAGATATCGTTTAGCGTGGCTTCACTTCTCCTTGCCTTCAAATTCCCTCTTTGCATTAAAAAGCTCCCGTGATAATCGACTGTTATGTCGAAAAAACCCATTAAAAACTTTTGGCTAATGAAAACTGAACCTGACGTTTTCTCATTTGAGGATCTTGTAAAGGCTCCTAACAGTATAACCCATTGGGAGGGAGTGAGAAATTATCAAGCCCGTAATTTTATGCGTGATTTATTTAAAATCGGAGACCAAGTACTAATATACCACAGTAATATCGATGAGCCAGCAGTGTTCGGTGTGGCTTCGGTGGTTAGAGAAGGTTACCCGGATTCGTTCGCTCTTGACCCAAAGAGCAACTATTTTGACGAACAGGCTAAGAAAAAAGGCCAGTCCCCTTGGATCATGGTGGACGTAAAAGCGACTCATCGCTTAAAAAATCCCGTAACGCGCGAGCGCCTTAAAAACGAGCCCCGCGCAAAATCCATGATGGTCCTTCAACGCGGGGCAAGACTCTCTGTACAACCGGTCTCAGAAGAGCACTTTTATTTGGTTTTAGATTTGGGCTCCCCCCAAAAACTCTGACTTAGGGAGTGGCTTTCTTTAAAGTGTCTACATTAAAAGCCTGACCGCCCTTAATCGTACGGCCACTGATCGAAGTGGGGACATCGACTAAAGAACCGGTGGTCCCTAAAGTCACCGATGCCGTTCGAGTCTCCAGAGTTAAGTTAGAGTTTTTAGTCACGGCGCTATTTGCGTACAAAACCCATTGTTCAACGGCTCGCCCCATTCGATTAAGAGCTTTGGGAGACTTAATCAAGAGAGGCATAATCTCTTGAGCACCGTCCCGATAAGTGACAATCACCAATTCTTTTAGGCTGATGTCTCTCAAATCGTAACTGTATTTCACTAATCCTAAACAGACCTGTTTCACGTGAGTTTCAAAGATTGTGTTGTCTCCACAGTAAGTAGATAAAATGGTGTAGTTAGGGACATTCGGAGTCGGCCCTTCAACCGAATAGGAGCCAAAACATTCCTTAGTTCCTCCAGATCCCGAGACCTTTCCTTTCACTGTATAATTTCCACCCAAGGGTGGTGTGATTTGAATTTCGGCCCCATTTTGAGCAACGACCTGGCCGTTTAGCTCAGCCGAGGTCACCTGCCCTTGGTAATTAAGTCGCGCCGTTACCGACTGGCCCAACTGAATCGAAGTCGGGGTCACAGTGACTTGGCACTGCGGAGGATCTATGGGTACGGGGGGTTTTTCTTTAACTGTGTAAGGCACTGAACAACCTCCAACCCCTCCCGGTCCTGAAACTTTTCCTTGAACAATAAAACTTCCGACCGATCCGGGGGTGATCGTTTTCTGAGCCACACCAGAAGATGGAACCACAACTTCGTTGTTAATTTGTACTTGAGTAAAATTACCAGTAGCACGCAAAGAGGCGATAAACGACTGCCCTAAAACTATCGAATCCGGAGAGGCAGTAATTTGACAAGAAGGAGCTTGTGGCACCGAATCGGAGCAGTTCTTATTAATTCCACAAACTTCAACTCCGCTCGCAGTGGCAGTGGTCTTTATAAAATTAAGTGACTGGGCGATATCTGTTCTCGTGTTGTAATTGGTATCTTGAATATTTCCCTTCGAATTGATTCCCAACAAAAGACGTTCCCCTTTATCGACAACGAAAGCGGGACCTCCTGAATCTCCGAAACAAAGAGCTGCTCCATTGGGTTTATGAGAGACCATGTCAAAATTGCTAAAAGAAGTGATCACAGTTTCACCATATCTTAAAATCCCGTCACTTCCTCCGCTACCACCTGCTTGAGTACATCCATAACCCAACAAAGTAATACCTAACCCAGTTTTTGCCGTACCCCCGATCGAAGCAGGTTTAATGCCTGTGATCTCTTGATCTGTCACTCCGATAGAGAGGTCGTGATCTTGACTTGAGAAAAGATTACTTCGATAAATTTTTGCTCGGTAGGTCACGCCCTTAACTTTAAATTCTGCTGTGGCCCCATTGGGTGCGCAATGTGCTGCAGTAATAATAGTCTTTGGACCCACAACGGTCGCAGTGCAGTAAGAACCTGAGGTATTAATCCTAACAACCTCCTCATAGGTTCCGGGCTCTACTGGCTTGCCGTTAATGAGCCGGATGCCCAACCCCTGTCCAAAAATCGAAAGACCCATCGCAAGATTGAGAACCATCACAAACGCAGCTGATTTCATATCCGTCTCCATAAAATTGATTTCATTTTCTCTGTAAATTCTATGGTAACTTAAAGAAAGAAATAACAAAGAGGATTAGATAAGCTAGTGTTAGCGGGAGTTAAAATGAGATGTTCCAGCCTTACTGGACAGTTCCTAGGATTCGTGGCCTCGGGCCTCCGCCAACCGCAGGCGGAAGACTAAAAATTTCCGTCCGAGTTCTAAACTCAACGGAGTTATTAATATCGTATCGCAAAAGATAGGTTAGCCTTAGACTCAGTTGATTGTTATTCATATTGATACACAAAGAAGCGGCTAAGTTATCTCCAAAATTGCCCGTGGGAAATACCATCGGGGTAGGTCGAGCCGCTGCTTCGAAAGGATAAATAACAGGGGCACCCCCATCGATCCTAACAGAGACCGATACAGGAACTTGCCCGGCGGGACAAGCCCCAGGACATTGAAAATTGGCCGGCAAAACACCAAGAAGTCCCCCAGGGGCACCACAATTCACTTGAATGATTTGGACAGAGTCGGGTAGGGGGTTCAAGGTTGTCAAATTGACTCTAGAACGGCTAATCGAAAGATTTCTTCTTGGATCTGCGGGAGTTGTACTGGTGACCCCACCCGGTTGTACTTTAGTCATCGATTTTTTAATTTGAGAAAAAAACTCCTGCATTTCGGAAGCAGC
>Ga0194132_10007487_pt1 | contig 16236 bp, 14 predicted proteins | sample TA2KigOf80mmetaG_FD_148612 | JGI IMG/M metagenome (GOLD analysis project Ga0194132, IMG submission 148612) | Freshwater microbial communities from Lake Tanganyika, Tanzania - TA2015054 Kigoma Offshore 80m | ecosystem: Environmental > Aquatic > Freshwater > Lake | place: Tanzania: Lake...
TGACTCCAAGTTCGGCAGGGCGCCCATCGAATACCCCCACGAAGACCTGCGGGAGATACTGGAGGAGACATACGGCATCATCGTCTACCAAGACCAGGTGCTGCACGTCCTGCGCCGGTTCGCCGGCTACTCGCTCGGCTCCGCCGACATCGTCCGCAAGGCCATGGGCAAGAAGATCGCCGACCTCATGGCGAAGGAGCGCGAGAAATTCGTCGCCGGCGCCCTCGCCCGCGGCTACGAGCGCGAGACGGCCGAGGCCATCTTCGACCTCATCCAGCCGTTCGCGGGCTACGCCTTCAACAAGGCCCACAGTGTCAGCTATGCCGTCGTCGCCTACTGGACCGCCTACTTCAAGGCCAACTACCCCGTCGAATTCATGACCTGCGTACTCAACGCCTACGGCGCCAACTCCGACAAGGCAAGCGCCGTCATCGCCGAGTGCAAGCGCCTCGACATCCCCGTGCTGCCTCCCGACATCAGCCGTAGCCGCGTCGAGTTCGCCATCGACGAGACGGACGACGGCACGCCCGCCATCCGCTTCGGGCTCGCCTCCATCAAGAACGTCGGCGAGTCCGCCGTCGAGGACCTGGTCGCCGAGCGCGAGCGCAAGGGCGCCTTCACCTCGCTGGGCGATTTCTGCCGCCGCGCGGGCAGCCAGGTCGCCAACCGCCGCGTGCTCGAAAGCCTCATCAAGGTCGGCGCCCTCGACGCCCTCGCCAAGCGCGGCTCGCTGCTCGCCTCGGTCGAGACCGTCATGCGCGCCATCCAGCGCGAGGCGCAGCTGAAGGACTCCGGCCAGTCCACGATGTTCAACCTTTTCGGCCAGTCGGTGGCGACGCCGATGGCCGACATCACCCTCGTCCCCGCACCCGACCCGTCCGCCAACGAAGCGGCCCAATGGGAGCGTGAGCTGCTTGGCGTCGCCGTCACGGCGCGCCCGCTGGACGCGCTCTACCGGCACGCCCCCGCCGAGGCGGTCCTTTCGCTGGAGCAGCTGGAGCACGAGGTGCCCGACGGCGCGAACGTCACGCTGGTGGGCCAGATCACCACCGTCCGCTACGTCATGACGAAGCAGCAGCAGCGCCTGGCCTTCATCGTGCTGGCCTTGCCCAACGGCAGCGTCGATGTCGGCGTCCGCAGCCGCGCCCTCGCCGAGGCCGAGCCGCTGCTGCGCGAGGGCACGCTGGTGCTGCTCACCGGCAAGTCGGGCCGCGGGCGCAACGAGGAGTTGGTGGTCTGGTGCGACCGCGTGCAGGAGTACCGCCTGCCGGCCGACGATGCGTCCGCCCCGGACCCGGAGCCGACCGGCCCCCGCCTGGAAGAATGGCACGAGCCGGAGCCGGCGTTGGCCGTCGCCGGCGCGTCGCCGAAGCCCCCCACCAACGCGGCTCCGAACGCGAGCAACATGACGACACCCACGCAGCCCAGGCCGGCGGCGCCGGCGGCGGGCTCCCCGCGTCCCAACGGCAACGGATACGGCCACGGCAAGGCCAATGGCAATGGCAACGGCCACGCCGCGCCGTCTAGCGCCGCGCCCGAGCCGCCGCAGCGGCGCAAGGTGCTGGTGCGCCTGACCGAGACGGAGCAGCCGGAGGAAGATGCCTACCTGTTGCGCGCGGTGCTGTCGCTGCTGCTGGAATACCCCGGCTCCGACGGCGTCGACCTCATCATCTCCAGCCAGGGCAAACGCTACCGCATGGAGATGCCCATCATCACCACCAGCTATTGCCCGGAGCTGGCGGCGCGCATCGCGGAGCTGTTCGGACGGCAAGACGCGGTGCTGGTGCAAGGGCCGGCCGGCTGATGCGCCCGTTCAAGGACGAGTGGGCCGTCGTGACGACGGAGCAGCTCGAGCCGATCGCCCAGATGCTCCGCCAAATGCTCATCGACGCCGGCATCCCGGCGAAGCTCGGCGTCGATAATGTCCGCGGCTATCTCGGCGCCTCCACGCCGCCCATCCCCGTGCTCGTGCCGGTCGCGTTCCTCGACGAGGCGAAGGCCTTGCTCGCCGACATCGCCAGGGGCCCGGACGCCCCCTAGCGCCGCACGCCCTCCAGCCGCAGCAGTCGCTCCTTCAGCGGCAGCCCCACCGTGCCGGCGAACCCGTGCAACCCGCCGTCGGTGCCCAGCACGCGGTGGCACGGAATCACGATGGGCACGCGGTTGCGAGCCATTGCCGAGCCCGCCGCGCGCGATGCCGCCGGATTGCCTGCCCGCGCCGCCAGCCACGCATACGTGCGCGTCTCGCCGGCCGGTATCGTCTGGCACGCCGCCCACGCCCGCCGGAAAAAGGGCGTCGCGTCCCCCAGATCGAGCGGCACGTCCCATCGCCCGGTGCCGCCGTCGAAGTAGGACTCCAACTGCCCGCGGAACGGCTCGAACGCGCCGGGGCGGTGCTCCGGCGCCTCCTTCCGCAGCGGGGCCGCCAAATGGTCGAGCGCAGCCTCGGGCGTCGGCTCGGGCAGGCTAGCGTGGCGGATGCCTAGTTCACTCCCGATGGCCGCCACCCAACCCCAACTCGTCGAGAACGTGCCATACCAGCGAGCCATGCGCATACTCCTGGGTCGTTTTTTCCGTGGCCGCAATTCTAGTGCGGCCGCCCCCAAAATACATCCGTCGAATCGTCCCGCTGGGTCGCGAGGATACGAGATGTCGGGCCGCGCGCGGAACTCTTACAAACCACTCACGTCGAGCGGTTGCGCCGGATGGTTTCCGCGTATATTCCGATGCCGCATCCAGTCGCTAATCGCCATGAAAAAGAGGTCGTGGATTGGGCACGGAAACGCATTGACTTCCTTCTTACAAACCTCCTAAATGGTGCCTGCTCATGCGCGGATGCCGGCCGGAATCGATGGCTCGAGCCGTGCCGTTCTCGCGTGTGAGCGCGGCCGTATCGCGCAACGTCCCTCGTTCGAGTGAAACGGCCGTGAGCCGGCTGGCTGGGCCCTTTTGGTGGGGAGTTGCCGCGGGCGCCGCGCACGCTGGGGAGCGTGCCGGCAAGCAGGGGAAACGTCCGATGGCGCGTGGTGGGCGAAGCAGGTCTCGAACCTGCGACCTCCTGTGTGTAAGACAGGCGCTCTGACCGCTGAGCTATTCGCCCGCATCGCGACGGCGCGCCGGACTAAGCACATCGTACCAACACCCGCCTGCGGTTGAAAGCACCGTCCGCGCCCTGGTGGCGCGGCCACGGGCATCGGCGGGCGGCACGTGGGTGCGTGCGCGCCAGGCGGGCAGCTCCGCGAGATCACGTACGTGGGGGGGTTCACCCCGCGCGCCTCGGCCGTCCCGCGGGCAGATCACACACGACGTCCACCTTGCCGGGCCTTGCACGCACGGCCTTGGTGGAGTCATGCGGCACAACATCCATTCGGCCTCGCGCATACGGGCATCAGTAATTTCCCCTAAGGGCATCTTTTTTGCGTTCGGTTGTGACCCCTATCGGCCGCTACCTAGGATGGCCGCGGGTTCGAATCAGCGCTCGGGAAAAGCGCTAACGAAGGAGAGGGGAAATGCGCACTATCGAGATGGAGAAGGCGGTTCGGGAAGCGTTCGCGAACCGGCCGATCCCGTCCCGTATCGTACCAGAGGGCCCCGTGGCCCTGGCGGACGTTCTGAAGGAGATGGAGGGCCGCAAGGCCGCCGTCACCCTGAGCGGCCGCGCGGCGCGGATCGAGGGCGAGCTGGTCGCCCAGCGCGCGGCGGAGGCCTGGCAGTAAGGCTCGGACGCGGCAACTCGTGTCTGAACGTTTGGCTGGCTGACCCAAGGGTCGCCTAATGCGCGGCGTCATCCAGCAGCAGCTCCGGGCGGCGGTGCGGCGGCACCGCCCTCCACATCGCCGCCAAGCACGGCGCGACCGTGACCGGGCTGAACATAAACGAAAAGCAAATCGGCATCGCCCGCCAACGCGCCCAGGAACGGGGACTCGACCGCCTCACGGCTTTCCAGTTCTGCGACTGCTCGCAACACCTGCCGTTCCCCGATGCCTCGGTCGACGTCATCATCAACATCGAGAGCGCGTGCCACTACGCCGACCGTCCACGGTTCATCGCGGAGTGTGCCCGCGTGCTGCGCTCCGGCGGCCGCCTCGTCGCCCAGGACTGGATGGCCGCCGACGGGCTATCCGAGGCCGATCGCAAGCGGTACATCGCGCCCCTGGAGGCCGCGCGGTTCCTGCACCGGCTGGACAACCTTTCCAGCTATCGCGGCCTCTTGCAAGGCGCCGGTCTGCGGGTGACGAAGGCCGAACTCATCAAGGATGGCATCAGGCCCAACGGCTACATCATGCGGATGGGCTACCGCACCGTCACGGAGTGCGGCCAGCGGCAAACCCTCACCGACTATGAAATCGCCAACCGCGAGCGGTTCCGCACTTTCTCGGAGTCGCTGCTTGGCGGCTCCCTCAAGGTCGGCTATTACGTCGCGGAGAAGCCGCGACCGTCACCGCGTCGGGTGGACGCGGCTGGGGGAATGAATGGTGGAGGTGGCGCGCTTGGCGGGACTTGAACCCACGACCTCAGCCTTCGCAGGGCTGCGCTCTATCCAACTGAGCTACAAGCGCATGTTCGCCTCAATAGGCTATCAGGGTAATGGTGCCGAGGGCGAGATTTGAACTCGCACGTCCTTGCGAACACTACGCCCTGAACGTAGCGCGTCTGCCGTTCCGCCACCTCGGCCGGTAGCCTGGTGGGCGATACAGGACTTGAACCTGTGACCTCCTGCGTGTGAAGCAGGCGCTCTAACCAACTGAGCTAACCGCCCGTCCACGTCCGACATCTACCACGGGTGAGATCCTGACATTGTCTTACCCACGGAGGACGGCTCTTTGTCCGTAGGGAAGCCGGACAGCTTTGTATGGTAGCCGATGAGGCCATGCCGCGCAACGCGGCGACGTGCCGGATTCACGGCCAACGCCACCTTGCAATCGCTCGTCGGCCGCGCGCATATTGCCACCATCTTACCCACGGGAGGGCCACGCAAGGCTCAAACTGCGAATCGCTGGCCGCGTCGCGCAACCTCGGATCCGAAGGCACGATGTGGGAGGGCGCACGGATAGAGACGATCCTTGAGATCCAGCGGTTCGAGCATCAGTGGCGCGAGCTCACGCCGGGCGCCGGCGTTTATTACGTGCGATTCGAGAGTCTAGCGAAACCGCTGCGCGTCGCGATCCTCGACGCAAGAAGCGAGGAAGCGTGACGAGTCAGGAGTTTGCCTTCAGCACGACGAACGGTTGCACGAACCGCCGGATCGACTTCCATCGCGAGAACTGGAATGAGCACGCACACGGGAAACGGCGAGAGATCATCGGCCAGGAGGCAGCTGCCGAGGAAACGTGCCGAGACCCTGACTTCGTCGTGGTCAACCCGCACACCGGGGCGATATTCAAGTTTCGCAAAGGTGCGGTCGGCGGACCGTGGCAGGATTATTACATGCTCGTAATCGAGGGCCATCGTGGGACGGCACGCGCGATATCGGGCGCACCGCCATACTCGTCAATGATCACTACGCGCTTGAAAGGGGCGTAGAATGGCTTTGTGCGAATCGACCGCCCGATCCACCACTCAGACAGCGAGGCTGAAATAGGACTGAGCGAAAGCCGCAAGCGCGAACTCGAAGAAGTGAATCGCCATCGCGGCGAGGCCTACGCGCCCTATCTCCATCGCGTCGAGGAGCGCAACGCCGACCCCGGGGCGACGGTGGATCTTCTCGGCATGGAGATAGACTACGCCGCCGATACCGACGTGCTCTACCTGACCATCGGGAAGGCACCACGCTCCGGTGTCACCGTGGCCGTGGAGCCTATCGTCGTGCTCGTGGACCCGAGCACGCTTGAAGTCGTGGCGCTGGAGATCCCGTTCTTCTCGAAGAAGATCGAGAAGGACATACTTACGGGCTACTGGGCGACGATGCTCGATCAGATGCGGCGCACTCCTCGGTTTGTCTTTGCCGGCGCATCGGAACGCGACACGGTTGTGCGAAATCTCCGGGCGGCTATCAGCGCGTAAGCAAACATTGAACGTCGGACTTCCCCGACGGGCTCTCGATCTCGATCGAGCGCCCGTCTGCTTTATCTGCCGCTAGAGGGCCCTTGGTGCCGGCTAACCGGCCCACGCAATGCCGGTGATGGACTGGAGACGAACCCAAGCGGCCCTCCGCTCGCCCTTCCACCGACTCCCCGAATCGCGCGCCTCCACCCGGCGGGCGGCCGCCCGTCGGGCTGTATAATCGTCGGCGGTGCGCCCGCGCCGAGCCGGCCCGGCCCGCCGCGAAGCCACCGCCCGCAACATCGCCCCTCGGCAGCAGCGAGGTCTTCACGTGAAAGTATGCGTCGCCGGCGGCGCCGGCTATGTCGGCTTGGTCACCGGGCTCGGCCTGGCGGAGCTCGGCCATCGCGTCGTCAACGTCGACGTCGACCAGCGGCGCGTCGACATGCTGCGGCAGGGCCGCAGCCCCATTCACGAGGCGGGCATCGACGCCATGCTCGCCCGCAACCTCGCCGCCGGCCGCATCGCGTTCACCGCCGACCTGCACCCCGCCGCGACGGAAGCCGACTGCATCTTCATCGCCGTCGGCACGCCGTCCCGACCCGACGGCCAAGCCGACCTCTCCCAGGTCATCCAGGTGACCGAGTCGCTCGCCAAGCCGCACGCCGGCTACCAGGTCATTGTCATCAAGAGCACCGTGCCGGTCGGCACCGCCGAGCTGATGCTCAACATCCTGAAGCGCCAGCGCGACGAGGGCGTGGACTTCGACCTCGTCGCCAACCCGGAGTTCCTGCGGGAGGGCCAGGCCCTGTATGACTTCTTCTATCCCGACCGCGTGGTCATCGGCTCGTCGTCCCCTCGGGCCACCGGCCTCGTCCGCGACCTCTACGGCGACGTGATGACCGGCACCGGCCACTGGAACGTCGGCGCGCCCACGCCCGCGCCGCGCGCCGTGCCTGTGGTCGAAACCGACCTTGCCTCCGCGCAAATGATCAAGCACGCCGCCAACGCCTTCCTCGCCACCCGCATCTCGTTCATCAACGAGATCGCCGGTATTTGCGAGCGCGTCGGCGCCGACGTCGGCCAGGTGGTGCGCGGCATCGGCTACGACAAACGCATCGGGCACGGCTACCTCAGCCCCGGCCTCGGCTTCGGCGGCCCCTGCCTCGAAAAAGACCTGCGCGCCCTGATGCGCGTCGCCACGGGCAACGGCTTCAACCCCGAGGTGCTCTCCGCCGTGCTCGCCCGCAACGACCGTCAGATCGAGTCGGTCATCGCCAAGCTCAAGCGGCAAACGGGCTACCTGCTCTACCGCAAGCGCATCGCCGTGTGGGGCCTGGCGTTCAAGGCCGGCACCAACGACGTGCGGAGTTCGCTCGCCCTGCGCGTCGTCGCCCGCCTGCTGGAAGAAGGTGCGTCGGTCCAAGCCCACGACCCCGTCGCCATGCCCGAGGCCCGCGCCATATACCCCGACGTGACCTACCGCGACGACCCCTACGAGGCCTGCGAGCGCGCCGATGCCTTGCTGATTCTGACCGAATGGCCGCAGTTCAAGGAGCCGGACCTGGCGAGGCTGAAGGCCCTGCTCGCCGCGCCGCGCATCGTCGACGCGCGCAACCTGCTCGACACCGCCAAGGCCCGTGCCGCCGGCTTCGATTACACGGGCGTCGGACGGCTGTGAGCGACGCTGGAAGGGACCGTTCCATGCGTCCATACCTCGTCACCGGCGCGGCCGGCTTCATCGGGTTCCACGTCGCCCGCCGCCTGCTCGACGACGGCCACGAAGTCGTCGGTATCGACAACCTCAACGACTACTACGACCCGGCGCTCAAGCACCGGCGCCTCACCATCCTCGAGGAGCGGCCCGCGTTCACCTTCGTCCGCGGCGACGTTGGCGACCGGCACGCCATCCAGTCGCTGTTCGACCGGCACCGGCCCGCGCGGGTCGTCCACCTGGCGGCGCAAGCCGGCGTGCGCTACAGCCTCACCCACCCGGAGGCCTACATCCAGTCCAATATCGTGGGCTTCTTCAACATCCTCGAAGCGTGCCGCCATGCCGGTGTCGAGCACCTCGTCTACGCCTCCAGCAGCTCGGTCTATGGCGTCAGCACCGCCACGCCCTTCTCCGAGCATGAGGACGCCGACCATCCCGTGAGCCTCTACGCCGCCACGAAGCGTTCGAACGAGCTGATGGCCCATACCTACAGCCACCTTTACCGCCTGCCCACGACCGGCCTACGCTTCTTCACCGTCTACGGTCCGTGGGGCCGGCCCGACATGGCGCTGTTCTTGTTCACGGACGCCATTCTGCACGGCAAGCCAATACAGGTGTTCAACAACGGCGACATGCGTCGCGACTTCACGTTCATCGACGACATCGTCGAGGGTGTCGTGCGCGCCCTGCGTCATGCGCCGCGGCCCGACCCATCGTGGGACAGCCGCGCCGGCGACCGCGCGACCAGCTCGGCGCCCTTCCGCGTCTACAACATCGGCAACAACCAACCCGTCGACCTCCTGCGCTTCATCGCCGTCATCGAGGAGTGCCTGGGCAAGCAGGCCCGCAAGGTGCTGTTGCCGCTGCAACCCGGCGACGTGCCTGAAACCGCCGCCAACGTGGACGACCTCATGTCGGCCGTCGGCTTCACGCCCTCCACGCCGATCGAGACCGGCATCCCGCGCTTCATCGACTGGTACAAGCAGTATTACGGGCTGCGCTAGCGGCCGGTGCCGCCACGGCGTCAGATCGAGGCGGGCTCGACACCGGCGCGCCGGCCGAGGCTTGCCAACGCCGCGCGACGTCCCGGCCCCAGGCACCACAGCACCAGCACGGCCGTGCCGGTGACATTGACCGCCGCCATGACCCACACCATGCCGAGCGCGCCCGCCCACGGCACGACGACCAGGAAGCCCCCCACCGTGGCGACGCTGAGGCCGACCCGCCAGGCGAAGCGGAACCGCAGCTGGCCCCACACCAACGTCAGCGGCAGGAACGGGAAGATGAGCAGCGCGAAGGCGTGCATGGGGAGCAGTGTCCGCAGGAAGGCATACGCGGGCGCGTAGCCTTGCCCCAGCACCCAGACGAACAAGGCCTCGCCGAACGTCCACGTGACGGCCAGCAGCCCCACCGCCAGCGGCACGCCCGCCATGCCCGCGCCCTGCCAAATGAAGCGCCACGTCGCCGCCCAATTGCCCGCGTGCCAGTAGCGCGAGAGGTAGGAGAGCGACACGGTGTAGAGCGGTGTCGCCACGTAGGCGGGCACCGTCGCGACCGTCTTCGCGATCTGGTAATATCCAACGCGCTCCGGCGTGGTGAACAGGCCCAGCAACACCAGGTCGATCCGCTTCGACAGCGTGCTCAACACGTCCTCGCCCTTGTTGTAGAACAGGAATCGCACCACCTCCGCACGCTCGTCGCCAAGGCTAGACAGCGGCTCGCGCGTCCACCGCCCGCCCGACCTTCGGGCGAGCACCAGCGACGCCACGGCCAGCAGCAGCAGGCTCTGCGCGACGGCGGCCGCCCCCTGCGCCAGCACCACCTCGGTCGCCCCCGCCCACGTCGCGGCGGCGCCCAGCACCAGCCCGGCGCGCAGCACCACCATGCCCGCGTTCAGCAACGCGAGCGGACGGAACTCACGCAGGCTGGAAAGGATCCCGTTCGAGGTGTCCACTGTCGCGGCGATAGCCAGCGTGGCCGCGTGGAACACGACGACCCACCACAAACCTCGGTCGTGGAGGACGGCGCTGGCGATCCACGGCGACGCCGCCGACACCGCCGCCGCGCCGGCCACCGCCAGCCCCAGGTTCGCGCCATAGGCAAGGCGCACCAGCGCGCGGGCCTTGCCGCCCTCGCCCTTGCCGATGAACCCGCCGACGTAGCGCACCACCAGGTCGTTGGAGTCCGCCGACAGCAGCCGGACCACGAGCAGCGGGAACGACGCGATGAGCCCCACGAGGCCCAGTTCCGTGACGCCGAGCCAGCGGGCCACCAGCACGCCCTGCGCCGTGGCGACGACGGCGCCGAACCCGTTGGCGGTCGTCAGCTGCAACACGCCGCGGGCGGGGCCCGTGCGCAGCATTGCCATGCCGCGTCGCGCCAGGCGGCCCGGCCCGCCGCTAACCACGGCGCGCCACGCGCACAGTGAAAACAGCCTCGTCGGTCAACATGAGAGGCGCGTACGCTCGACGGGTGTGTGCGAGAGCACGGGCGTGGTTTCTCGGCATTGCGTCACGCGTAACGGGCATCGACGTTGCGCCCCGGCGCCACCGGCGAAGCCGACACGCACCGATACGATGTTGTCGCGGCCAGCGCCAAATGAATCTATCCGCGGTATGACATACCCTGGGGCTGCCCGTATCCCGATTGGACATATCCTCGGCGCACCAGCACCCGCCCCCCACTGGCGGTCGTCCCGGCAAACGGCCCACGCCTCGATATCGCCGCGCGTCGTGGTCAAGGCAAGGGGCGCCTTAGCCTGGGTCCACGGGAAGGTTCGCCTTCCCGCTCCGCGAGTCCCAACGCGCCAGCAACGTGTTGCCGGCCGACCGCAGCAGCAGGTAGAGGTCGAGCCGCGGACTCATCCGTCGGATGTATTCGAGATCGTACACCAGCTTCGCCTCGCAATCGTCCGTGCGGTCGAACACCTGGGCGAAGCCGGTGAAGCCCGGCCGCACCCGCAACCGCTCCCGAAAGGCGGGCAGCCGCTGCTCGATCACGCGCTGCTCGTCGACGTCCAGCGCGCGCGGGCCAACGAGGCTCAGATCGCCCTTCCAAATGCTCAACACCTGCGGCAGCTCGTCCAGCCCCGTCTTCCGCAGCAGCCGGCCGAGCCGCGTCACGCGCTTGTCGCCCGGCAGCGTCCACGATGGCCCCGTCTTGTCGGCGCCGCGGCGCATCGTCCGGAACTTCGCGATCGTGATCACCCGCCCATCGAGCCCGACGCGCCGCTGCCGGTAGAGAATGGGGCGCCCCTCGAACAGAAGCACCAGCAGCGGCACCAACGTCCACAGCACCACCCACAGCGGCAGCAGGACGACGTGCGCGACGCTGAGCACGGCCAGGTCGAACGGCCGCTTGTAACCCGCGCGCGCCGCCTCGGGCGCCTGTTGGGCGTCCCCGGCCGGCCGCTGGTATTCCACCGACCCCTGTGTTTTCACGAGTTACGCCACGCCCTTCGACACGCCGGTCTCGACGGGCGCCGGCTGCTGCGCCGCGCCTCGGCGGTCCATCTGCCGCCAGATCCACGGATAGGTCTTGGCGAGGCCTTCGCGCAGCGTGGTGCGCGGCTCCCAGTCCAGCAGCTCGCGCAGCAACGAGTTGTCGCTGTTCCGCCCACGCACCCCCTGCGGCTTGGTCAGGTCGTGCCGCTTGTGAATGCGCTTCCCCGCCGCCGCCGCCACCGCGTCCACCAGCTCGTTCACCGTCACCAGCTCGTCGGTGCCCAAGTTCACCGGCGCGTTGTAGTCCGACCGCATGATGCGGGCCAGGCCCTCCACGCAATCGTCGATGTAACAGAAGCTGCGCGTCTGCTCGCCGTCGCCCCACACCTCGATCTCGTCCTCGGCCTTCGCCACGCTCACCTTCCGCATGATCGCCGCCGGCGCCTTCTCCTTGCCGCCGTCATACGTGCCCAGCGGCCCGTAGATGTTGTGGAAGCGCACGAGGCGCACGTCCAAGCCGTGGTCCTCGTGGTAATAGGTCGCTAGTTGCTCCGCCATCAGCTTCTCCCAGCCATAACCCTTCTCCGGGTCGGCTGGGATGGCGTCCCGCTCCTTCAGGTTGCCCGCTTCCTCGCTCGTCTGCAGGAAGCTAGGGTACACACAGGCGGAGCTGGTGTAGAGGTAGCGCGTCACGCCGGCGAGGTGCGCCGCCTCCAGCATGTTCGCGTCGATGAGCAGGTTGTTGCGCGTGAGCTGCGCGTGGTTCGCGCTGATGTAGCCGATGCCGCCCATGTCCGCCGCCAGGTGGTAGACCTCATCGACCCCTGCCACCGCGCGGGCGCAGCTCTCGAACGAGCGCAGGTCGCCGATCAGCATTTCGTGGGCGTCGCTCGGCTCGAACTCGGGGTACTTGACGTCGCCGCCGCGAACCCAATGACCATCTGCCCGTAATCGCTTGACCAAGTGGTGCCCAATGAACCCACCGGCGCCCGTCACCAGAATCCGCATCCCCCATGCTCCTTCGCTACGCCCGGTGCCGTTCGTGGCGCGGGCGGCGCGTGTATTGCAGCAGCTTGCTGGCCGGCTTCAACACCGGCACCAGCAACCCCAGCAGCAGTTTCGACCTGCCCCAGGCGCGAAGCGACTCGATATTACCCGTCGCGATGTTGCGAAGGGAGCGGTTGCTGTTGCCGCCTAATGTCATCCTGGTGAGCACGCGGGGCAGGTAACGCGCGTTGGCCCGGTGCCGGTACAGCATCCGCAGCATGTGGTCGTAGTCGGCCGCGACGCGGAAGCGCAGGTCGAACGGCCCAACCTCGTCGTACACGCGCCTGCGGACGAACAGCGAGAAGTGCGGCGGCATCCACCCCAGGTACAGCTTCCACCGCGCGAACGCGCCCGCCCGCCAGTAGCGCACCACCTGGTCGGCGTCGTTTACGTACACCAAGTCGCCGTAACAGGCGTCGATATCGCGCGAGGCCATCGCCGCCGCCACGTCGCGCAGCACGTCGGCGTCCTCATAGCGGTCGTCCGCGCCGATCAGCCCGATCACCTCGCCAGTCGCCCGCGACACGCCCTTGTTCAGCGCGTCGAAGATGCCCTCGTCGCGCTCGCTCACCAAGACGTCGATGTCGCCCCGGAACCGCCCGATGGCCTCCAGGGTCTCCGGCTTCGATCCGCCGTCGACGACGATGAGCTCGACGTCCGGCATCGAGCGGCGCTGCTCCACGACGGAGGCGATCGCCTTGCCGATGCGCGGGTCGTTATAGACGGGAATCACGATCGAGATGCGCATGAAGCCTATTGCCGCCTCGAAGTGTAGGCGATTCGGAGAATGACGCCTAGTCCGGGTGGCGACGGTATATCGTCCCAACGCTATCATGGTGAGAATGATCGACTCGCAATGCCATCTCCGGCGCCGGCCGTGGGATCGTGCCCCGGTCGCGCTCCGTGTCCTTGTAGCGGAGCGGCGCGTTCGCGCGGCCTCGGCCCCGCCGGGCGCCACCCCATGAAGATCGCCTTCTACTTGCCGCGCATGGGCGACGGCGGCGTGGTGCGCGCGACCCTGCTGCTCGCCGGCGAATTCACCGCGAACGGCCACGCCGTCCATCTTGTGACGGTGCAAGCCCGGGGCGTGATGTATGGATCGCTCCCCAAGGGCGTCCGGCTCGTCGAGCTGGGCTCCAGCCGCACGTTGTCGTCCATCCCCCGGGTGGCCGCCTACCTGCGCCGCGAGCGGCCCGATGCGTTCGTCGCCGCGCACTACCACGCTAACATCGCGGCGATCGTCGCGAAGGCGCTCGCGCGCGGCCACGCAAGAATCGTCATCACCGAGCGCGTCGCCGTCGGCGCGTCGCTGCTGACCGAGCGCGGCGTGAAGGGCCGCGCGCTACGTCTGCTCGTGCGTAAGACCTACCCGCGAGCCGATGCCGTCGTCACCAACTCGCTCGACAACTCGGCCGAGCTCGCCGCGCTGTTCCGCTGGCCGCCACACCGCGTCCACACGATCTACAACCCCACGTTCGCCGGCGACGTGCCCCAGCGGGCGGCCATGCCCGTCGACCATCCGTGGTTCCAGCCGGGTGGGCCGCCGGTCATCCTTAGCGTCGGACGGCTGTCGCCGCAGAAGGACTACCCAACGCTGCTCCGCGCCTTTGCCCGCGTCCGGCGGTCCCTGCCCGCGCGGCTCGTCATCCTCGGCGAGGGCCCCGTCCGGCCCGAGCTCGAACGCCTGTCCATCGAGTTGGGCGTGCAGGCCGACACCGCGCTCCTCGGCCACGCGCCGAACCCCTACGCCTACATGGCGAAGGCCGCTCTGTTCGTGCTCCCATCCCGGTTCGAGGGGCTGCCCAACGTGCTCATCGAAGCCCAAGCCTGCGGCGTGCCCATCGTGTCGACCGCATGCCCCACCGGCCCGCGCGAGATCCTGCTCGACGGCGAGGCGGGCGCGCTCGTCCCCGTCGGCGACCCCGATGCCATGGCGGCGGAGATCGTCTCGCTGCTGCGCGACGACGCCCGCCGGGCGCGCTACGTCGCGGCCGCCGCCGGCAACCTCGACCGCTTCACCCCGCGCCGGTGCTACGAAGGCTACCTCCGCCTGCTGGAAGGCCTCGGCGTCGCGGCGCGGCCCGCACCCGTGGCATGAAGGACGCGCAAGCCATGACTCCCCAAGGCAACCGGCTCCACCTCGGCTGCGGAACGGTGGCCCCGGCGGCGTGGATCAACGTGGACGGCTCGTGGAACGCGTGGTTGTCGAATCACCGCCTCCTGCGCGGGCTGCTGCGCCGCGTCCGCATCGTCACGCCCAAGGACGACGCCATCGCGTGGCCGTCCAACATCGTCGTCCACGACGTGCGGCGGCGGCTGCCGTTCGCCGACGGCTCCATGTCGGCGGTGTATGCGTCGCACCTGCTGGAGCACCTCTATCGCGACGAGGCGCGCGCCCTGCTCCGCGAATGCCGTCGCGTCTTGGCTCCGGGCGGCGTCCTGCGGCTCGTCGTCCCGGACCTCGAATCGCTGGTGAACGAATATCTCGGCCGGGCCGCCGTTGGAGCGCCGGGCGAGGGCCCGCCATTCGAGCACGCCGCCGACCGGCTCGTCCACCGGATGCTCATGCGCTCCCCATCGCGGCCCGCCGGCAACCTCGCTCGCCGGCTCTATGGCGGCGCCAAGGACTTCCACAGTCACAAGTGGATGTACGACGCCGCTTCGCTCATCGCACTCGTGGGCGAAGCCGGCTTCACCGACGCGCGCCGCCACGACTACCTGGACAGCCGCATCCCCGCGATCCACGAGGTCGAGCGCGCCGAGAAGGTGCTGAACGGCGAGGGCATCTGCGTGGAGGGGGTCAAGCCCCCGGCCGGCTGACCGCCTCGCTACCGCCATTCCACGGCCGCCCGCTCGACCACCGACTGGTACTGCTCCCCTACGACCTGAGCGGAGAACCGGGAAAGCAATGCCGTGGCGCGGGCGACATGGCCGCGCGCCAACTCCGGCTCGCGCAAATACCGCGCGATCGCCTCCGCCATCGCCGGCGCGTCGCCCACCGGCACCAGCGTTCCGGCGGCGCCGTCGGCCAGGATCTCGCGCGGCCCCGACGGGCAATCGGTGGAGACGATGGGCACGCCGCACATCTGCGCCTCGATCAGCGCATTGCCCACCCCTTCGTAGACCGACGAGAACGCGAACACGGAAGCGCGTGCGACGTAGGGGAATGGGTTTTCGATGAAGCCTGGCATCCACACCCGGTCCTCCAGCCCCAACTCGCGGACGAGCGCCTCCAGCCGCCCGCGCCGCGACCCCTCGCCCAGAATCAGCAGCCGCGCCTCATGCCGCTTCACCACCTCGGCGAACGCGCGTATCAACGTCGCGTGGTCCTTCTCGTGCGACAGCCGGCCCGCCGACACGATCACCGGCACCCCTGCGCCGTCGGCGAACCAGGGGTGGTCCACCGGCTCGCTCGCCTGCCGCCGTATCTCCTCCCGGTCGCTGATGTTGTAAATGGTCACCACCCGAGCGGCGGGCAACCCCAGCCGGCGCAGCACGTCCTGTCGCACACCCTCGGAAACGGCGATCACGTAGGCCGCCCGCCGGTACGCCATGCGCTTCAGGCCGAGCTTCACGCGCCAAACGAGGCCGCGCCCGCCGGCCACGGCCACCGATGGCGTGTTGCTCTCGCGTATCACCACGGCCGCCCGCGAACCCGTTAGTCGGTTGGCCGCCACCGCCAGCACGCCAAACTGGAACGCCAGCACCACGTCTGGCCGCGCTTGGCGCAGGTTACGCACCAGCGCCGCGAGGATGCGCACGCCGTTTCGCGCGTCGCGCGGGACGATGGCCGCCCGCTCGAGCCAGCGCAACGGCAGCCGCGCCGATTCGACCCGCGCCGGCGGCCGCACATGCGCGAGGAAGTAGGGGTCGCCATCGAACGTCAAGCCCTTGGTGTCGGGCAGGCGTTTCGTCAGCTCGGCGCTCAGGTTGAAGAAAGCGCGCTCGATGCCCCCTCGCCGGGGGAATGGGTAGAACAGCACGAGCCTGAGCCCTCGCTTATCCATGCGCCGGCGTCCCGCGCTCGCCAGGCACCAGCGCCAGCAGCCG
>Ga0194132_10007488_pt1 | contig 16235 bp, 17 predicted proteins | sample TA2KigOf80mmetaG_FD_148612 | JGI IMG/M metagenome (GOLD analysis project Ga0194132, IMG submission 148612) | Freshwater microbial communities from Lake Tanganyika, Tanzania - TA2015054 Kigoma Offshore 80m | ecosystem: Environmental > Aquatic > Freshwater > Lake | place: Tanzania: Lake...
ATCAGGGAATTGCATCATCACAAGTGGGAAAACTACTGAGCAATATTAAAACAAATGAATTACTTAAATAAATTAGCTAATAATTAAAGAAACGATAAGGTAGATAATGTTTTGAAAATTCTGGTTATTGGTTATGGCTCAATTGGTAAAAGACATGTTGGTAACATACTTCGTCATACTGATTTTGATGTTATAGTCTGTACTAAAATTTCTAAACAATCGAAAAATAACAGATGTAAATTTTTTCATACAATTGAAGAATCCCTAAGAGAAAAACCCGACGCAGCAATTATCTGTTCATATACTAGTAGACATGTTGAAGACTCTATTAGATTAGCAAATAAAGGAATCCATTTATTGATTGAAAAGCCATTATCGAATTCACTAAAAAATACAAAACATCTATTGAGAATTATCCACAAAAAAAATCTAATCACATTAATGGGCTGTAATCTGAGATTTCATCCCTGTATAATCAAAATGAAAGAATTAATTTCTAAAAAACAAATTGGTAAAATACTATCAATTAAAGTTGAACATGGATCTTATCTTCCATATTGGCATCCCAATGAAAAATACCAACATGGGTATGCTGCCCGTCAAGACTTAGGAGGTGGAGTTTTACTTACATCGATCCATGAAATCGATTATCTATATTGGTTTTTTGGTAGTTGTAAAGAGGTTTTTTCAATTACTGACAAAATTAGTAAATTAAAAACTTCAGCAGATGATTTATCATCGATTTTACTACGATTTCAAAATAACATCGTCGCAGAAATTCACCTCGATTTTTTCCAACGTCCTCTTGCACGTAGTTGTAAAATAATTGGTGAAAATGGTACATTATCTTGGAATTTTGATGAAAATATAGTGAATCTCTATGACATTAAAAAAAATAAATGGATTAAAAAATTTATATTAAAAAATTATGATTATAACGATATGTATGTAAATGAATTAAAATATTTCATTAATTGTATTAATTCTAAAAAACAAACATTTAATGACATTCATGAAGGTGTTGAAATTATAAAAATAGCTCTGGCAGCTAAACATTCTAGCAAAAGGAAAAAGATGGTTTTAATTAATTGAATTCAAATATTTTACATCAATTATTTGATCTTACTAATAAAACAATTGTATTAACTGGTTCTGCAGGATTTTTAGGTGCACACTTCGCAAATACTCTTAGCTCTGCTGGTGCTAATGTGATTTTAGTGGATATTGATGAAAAAAGGAATAAAATCATAGAAAATCAAATTTTAAGAAAATTTTCAACTAAACCTAAATCATTTCATGTTGATATATCCGAACCATCTCAAATAAAGGAACTTGTACAAACCATTGTAAAAGATTACAAAACTATTGATGTTCTCATTAATAATGCCCAATTTCTTCCAAAAACCCACCCAAAACGAGATACTCCGTTTGAAGAATATCCATTAGATCTATGGGATAACTGCATCTCCGTCAATCTCCGTGGTCTATTTTTGTGTAGTAAAGAAATAGGCAATCGTATGATTAAGCAGGGGGGAGGTAACATTGTGAATATCTCGTCAATATATGGCTTGGTAGGTCCTGATCAAAGAATTTATGGCAAAAGCAGACTAAATTCACCTGCATTTTATGCAGTAACAAAGGGAGGCATGGTTAATTTTACTAGATACTTAGCCTCACAATGGGGACAAAAAAATATACGCGTAAATACTCTTACACTTGGCGGCGTATACAATAATAAATATCATAAAAATTCATTTGTAAAAAAATACTCAGAGAAAACAATTCTGGGAAGGATGGCAAAAATTGATGACTATGACGGCGCGCTATTATTTTTGACTTCCGACGCATCGTCATATATGACAGGTTCAAATCTAATTATTGACGGGGGTTGGACGGCCTGGTGATCTCTATTTCATTAATAGTTTTGCAATCTTAAATTCAAATTTTGTATCTATCATGAATCCTTCTTTTTGAGTAATCTCATATGGAAGAATTTTTGACATAAAGATTTTTCTCTGTTTCAATAAACTTGAGACGTCAAAAACAAAAAGACCATTTAATTGATATACAATTGGAGATTTTTGTCTCGACGTGATCTCCTTTTTAGTTTTTTTACTAATTTCTAAAAATCCACCCTTGTTGACTTCAACCATATTGAAATATGGGTTTAGATGTTGCTCGTATACTGAATACACTCCGTCACATTTTTCACTATCAAATAACAACAATGCTTCTCCCATGTTCTTTTTTGTGATGAAAGGAACTGTGCAATCTCTTGTAAGTATTGTGTCAAAATCATAACCTAGAGCCTTTAGATTTTTTATCCCATGAATTATGACGGGAACAATTCCTATGGAATCACTAGCTAATTTTTTTGGCCTCATAAATGGAACTTCTGCCCCAAAATCCATTGCAATTTTTTTAATTCTTTTACTGTCTGTGGAAACTATAACATGACTAAACAATTTTGAATCAATAGCTGATTTTATAGCATGAGCAATTAGAGGTCGTCCTCCAACAATTCTGATATTTTTATTAGGAATTCCTTTTGAACCACCTCTGGCAGAAATAAAACAAATAGGTTTCACTAATTAAGAATAAAACTTTTAATATATATTCCGTAACCTATCTTTACTTATAAGTAGATATCTTGAAAACAATTTATGAAAATTGAGAATCTAGAAATTAATTCCAATAGACCTGTGTTTATTATTGCTGAAGCGGGGATAAATCACAACAATGAATTAGATCTTGCGTATAAAATGATTGATGTCGCAGTTAACTCTGGCGCAAATGCTATAAAATTTCAAACCTGGTCAACCGATTTAATGCAATTAAAAAATTCTTCAAAGCCATTCTATCAAAAATCAATTAAAAAACAATCGTATTATGAATTGATTAAAAGCTTAGAACCCTCAAAAAAAGATCAAAAAAAAATTTTCCTTCAGTGTAAGAAAAAAGGAATAATATTTTTATCCACTCCATATGATGAAGCAAGTGTAGATTTTTTAGACAGTTTAGGTGTATCGGCTTTTAAAATCTCATCATCCGATTTAACAAATCACATACTCCTAAAACACGTGGCAAAGAAAAATAAACCAATATTACTATCTACTGGACTATCTGACCTTGAACTTATTAAATCGTCAGTAAATATTTTTCAAAAATTAGACATGAAACACAAACTAATCTTACTTCAAGCTACGTCAAACTATCCGACACCACCAGAGGATATTAACCTGAGAGTTATACCTGAATTAATTAGAAAATTTAATCTCCCGGTGGGGCTTTCTGATCACACAATAAATTCTATTGCCGGTATAGGTGCAGTAGCATTAGGAGCATGTGTTTTGGAAAAGCATTTCACTTTGTCAAGAAAGCTCAAAGGACCTGATCAATCTTCTTCACTAGAGCCAAAAGAACTACAGAATTGGATATCACAGATTAGATATTTGGAAAAATGTTTGGGTACTAATATTAAATCAATTACAGATTCAGACAAAAAAAATCTATCCATGAGAAAAATTCTAGTTCTAAAATCAATCAAAAAAAATATGACTATACAAGAAAAACACCTGACTGCGATGCGTGGAAATAAATTTGGTGTTTTACCTTTGGAAAAAAATCTTAAAAAAATAATAGGTAAAAAAATAAAAACCACAGTTAATAAAAAATCTCAATTTTCGTGGGACATGATCTAATGTATTATTTACAAATATTTTTTAATTCAGACTAAATGGTTTTAACATGGAACCTGCTAAAATAATTCAAATAAATAAAAACACAAAACTCAGAGAATTCAATAACTTTCTTCTTAATTTAAGTAAAGAAACATATTATAATTTTAACACTTTTGGGACATTAAAGAAATCAAATTCATCAATTAAAATAGCAAAAACAGAACTAAAACGTACAGATAAAATTAAATTTTTTACAACTATTGATAATAAACTAATTTCTTACAGCTTCTTATCCAAATTCACAAAACCATCAAAAAAACATAATTGTGTATTGGGAATTGTTATTGCTGATGATTGGCAAAATAGGGGATTTGGAAAAAAAATTCTTAAATTTATGATTAAAACAGCATGGAATCAAAATTATGAGAAAATATGGCTTACTGTTTTTTCAGATAATTATAAAGCAATTAAGCTATATGCATCATTAGGATTCCAAATTGAAGGGATTTTTCTAGATGATGAGATAATTGGAGGTAAAAAAAGACATGTTGTAAGTATGGCGATATTTAAAAAAAATCTGAAAATCTCTAAAAAACGCTCTATTATTATAAAAAACTTAAAAAGTCTTTGATATGTGTATATGTAGAAACTTGAATTTATTATTTATTTAATGCATTTTGCGTCATAATAACCAAATTATACCCTACTTTTACACGATGAACATGGATGAAATTAAAGTTCCTATGGCAAAACCTGTTTTTGAAAAAGAAGAGCTTTCTGGAATAATTGATGTAGTAAAAAGTGGTTGGTTAGGACAAGGAAAAGTTACTGAAAACTTTGAAAAAACTTTATCAAAATATTTTGGCACCAATGTAGTATGTGTAAATAATGGATCCTCTGCAACAATGTGTGCGCTTTTAGCTCATGATATTAAACCAGGAGATACAATCGCTGTTCCAGATTTCACGTTTATCTCTACCTGTTCTGTTCCTAAAATACTTGGAGCAAAAATAATTCCCGTTGATATTGATCCACTTACACTAAATATTGATCTAGACTCTTTAGAAAGAGTAGTTTCCAAAAACAACGTCAAAATGACAATATTTGTTGATATCGCAGGATTGCCAAATGATATAGATTCTTTAGTAAAGCTCTCAGAAAAACATAATTTCTCACTGCTAGAGGATGCAGCCGAAGGATTGGGTTCAGAATATAAAAATAAAAAACTTGGTGCTTTCAGTCATACCTCATTTTTCAGTTTTCATATTGCAAAATTAATTACAACGGTGGAAGGTGGATGTATAACAACTAAAGACAACAAATTATACCGAAAACTCAAGGCTATAAGAGATCTAGGTAGATATCAATCAGGTTACAAACATGATCTTGTAGGTACAAATCTACGAATTACTGATCTGCAATCCGTAATTGGTTTAAATCAATTTAAAAAAATTGACAAATTTATGACAAAACGTATTGATGTAGCAAAACGGTTTAAATCCGAAATAAAAAATTTAGACTTTCAATCTATTCCAAATTATGCGACAAAACATGCATACATGCTATACTTTGCTAAAACAAAAACCGTCCAAACCCGTAATTTGTATGTAAAAAAATTACGTGAAAAAGGAATCGATGCCAGATTATCGTTTTACCCATTACATTTACAACCGTGTAATCCGGAATTAAGAAAATATGTTTGTAAACAGTCTAAAACAGTATACGATACAGTTTTCACATTGCCAATGTATAACTCATTAACCGATGATGATGTTGATCTGATCATATCTGTATGTAACAAAATTAATGTTTAGTTTTTAAGTTACAAGCATTTTGAATTATTTTTAAATTTTCTATAATTTGATATGGCTCCAAATTCATACTTTCTAAAATTACTGGAATATTTTTGAATTTTTTTAGTGTATGTACCTGCCAACAATCTCTAGTCAAACCCAAATGTTGATCTTTTAACCCATTGTTATTGCTTATATGAATTGCCATGACTTTGTCTTGTAATCTTTTAACAAAATGATTTTTATCAAATTTTAACCAATGCGACGTAACAGAAGTATGACCTAAATCTAATAAAATACCTAATTTACTTCTATCAAAAAATTTGAATAATAATTCAATCTCATCAGATTCTGCAAATAATAATAATTCATTCTTATTTTTAATCAAATTAAATTTCTGTACCACATTTGGTTCTATTGCTAGTTTAATATTGTATGAAGAGGCAAAATCTATTATTTCATAAACAGAGTTCAAAAAATTTAAAATAGCTTTATTTCTGTGTGGAATTTCATCATAATCAAATTTTATCCCAAGTTGTTTAGGGTCTACCGTAAACCCGGCATGAAATGAATATAGTGAACCGTTAATTTGATTACAAAGCTCAATTGCAGTTTTTGCAAGAAGAATGCTTCGTTTTCTAATAGTTTTATCTTCTGAGGCTAAATTGAAATTAAATGGAACCTTAGGGGGCGGAAAATAATTATGAATAACATAATCAAAGTTAAATTGTTTTAACCTCTTTACATCAAAAAATGTATGAACAGAGCCTAACTCTACTTTTTGAATTCCGATCCTCTCATATTCATTTAAAACTTTTAAAACATTACCTGGATTTTTTAAACAACTCGTCGATGCATAAATCATACAATGCAAATGACTTACTGTTTATTATCTCATTTGAATCGTAAACGTAACTCAATCATTAGTCAAGCTTTTATTGAAATTATTTTTTCAAATGATATTGGTAAAATTCAAATTTACAAAAAAATTAGATAGCCGTTTACAGAATGTATTTGATATTCTTTCAGATTATAATAATTCTGAAAAATTTTTTCCATATATAAAAAAATGTAAAATTATCAATCAAAAAGAAAACGAGATATTTACCGAAGAAATTCTTTTCATGGGAAGTATAAATTTTAAATTAAAACAAACCTCATTACACATAATTAATACAAATAGTATTGTTACAAAAATTCTGACTGGACCATTAAGGGGAAGTAGACTAAGCTATTTTTTCAAAGAAAACAACTCTAAAACCGAACTAATTGTGGATGCAGAATTAAAAGTGGGTCTCAAATACAGAATTCTTTCTTACATTCTGAAGAAGAAATACAAACTATATCTATCCAGATCACTTGATTATGTATCGGATATATCTTCTCTTACTGAAAAGGTTTCGTGGAAAAATAGCTTATCTGATAATGGTGAGTGTATAACAATCTCTAAAAATGAATTAAACAATTTAAAATTATTTGGCTGGTGGAAAAGCGATATGCATGAAATCTTCAATGATAATATTTACAAATTTTTACCAGTAGAAGATAAAATCGTTGTTGATATAGGTGCAAACATTTGTGATTCCTCGATATATTTTTCTCAGATGAAAGCAAAAAAAATTCTTGCAATAGAGCCATACACCAAAAATTTCAACATTGGAAAAAAAAATATTCTAATTAATAATTTAAGTGAAAAAATTGAGTTAATTCAATCCGCATGTTCAGATAAAATTAAAAAAATTCGACTAGATCTTGAAAAAGAAGGAACCGGATTACACGTAAATAAATCTAAAACTGGATTTGAAATCCAAAGCATAACTTTGGAAACAATTGTTAATGATTATAAACTAACTTCAGCTATTTTGAAAATGGATTGTGAGGGCTGTGAATATGAAAGTATTCTTACGTCGTCAAACAAAACACTATGCTGTTTTTCTCACATATTAATTGAATATCATCATGGATTTACAAAATTAAAAGAAAAACTAGAAGAATGTAATTTTCATGTAGATGTGAAACAATGCGGAATCACTAGAACCAAAAACTATGGTTATCTTTTTTGCACAAAAATTAAATAATTTTTCAATTTATTCTCATTAAACTAAAAACCCATTTCTTTATCTCTTTCAAAAGATTTTACCCATCCTTTCTGTGGTTCAATATGTGAATTAATGTTAAAAATTTCTGGATTGTCATCTAGCCATGTTGTCACATCTTTAATTTCAAAATATCTGTTCTTTGATACAAAATTTTCAAAAACTTTTTTGATCAAATCATAGTCTACTTTATAGTCCAAATTGAACCTATATTTTGACAGATCTTTCTCATAATCTAGTCTGTATATTTTAAATTTATGTGGCTGCATCCATAAAAAAAATGTAACATGTTCTCTATCTGATGGTTTTTTTGTCTCTCTCTCAATCTGGTCAAGAATTTTTTTTGAAAACACTTCAACACTAGTTCCATCCGGATATGTTCTTGGTGTTGGAAATAAATTACTTACATAGTCATAGGCAGCATTTAAGTAAGAATCTATGGTAGTATCGATGGTTTTAGCATCTATTAGAGGACAATCACCACAAAGCCTGACTATAATATCACCATTATAAAATTCCGCCGCGTTTTTGTATCTTAACAGAACATCATCTTCAGAACCTCTGAAACAGTCAATTTGGATTTTTTTGCATACGTCTTCAATTACATCGTCAAGCTTATTTGTAGATGTTGCAACTACTATCTTATCTAATTTCTTAGATTTGGAAACTCTCTCGATCATAAGTTCTAACATTGTTTTATCTACCGCTTTTAACATCATTTTTCCAGGTAATCGCGTTGATGCCATTCTTGCTTGAATTATTGCTAATATCATGAAAACACTCTACTAATTAGACATAAATTGGTTCTTTTTATTACAAAGAATATTGAAAGAAAAAATTATTTTTTGGCTTGATTCTAATATGTTAAATTATTTTTTGTCGTATTATATTCAAAAAAATGTCAATTATGATTTCTATGCAATTATTGATATTACTAACAAAAGTAAACAATTTTTCAAAACACAAACTTTAGTTAATTTTTCAAAAATATGGTTTTACCATGATCATGTCATCTCAAAAACTTCTTATGATAAAGAATATCTACAAAACTTCGAAAAAAAATATGGAATTAACTTATGGGAGCTTAGTCTTAACGAAAGAATATTTAATTTTTATAATGAATATTATAAGTTCTCAAGCGACGAAATCTTATCCATTTTATACAGTGAATGTAAATTCTTTGAACAAGTTTTACTAGAAACAAATCCATCTCATCTCATAATTCGAGAAACTGCATTACATCACGATTATTTATTTCATAAAATATGTAAAAAACTTGGCATAAGAATACTAATGCTTAATCAGTCTAAATTCGGCTACAAATGCATTCTGTCTGAAGAGCTGCATTTCCTTGATGATCTTCAGACTCTGGAAAATATCGAATATAGTGGAAGAACGTTTGATGAATTACAAAATTATTTGAAATCACTTGATTATTCAAAACAACTAATATCTTACAAAAATAATATTCGCTCTTCAAAATATGAAATGATAAAAGCTGCTATAAATTTCCTTTTGACACCAAATTCCAATATCAAAACCCATTATACATATTATGGAAGAACAAAAATTCGTGTAATCTGTAAAGAGATACTCTCTGGATTCAAGAAAAGAATTAGAGAAAGATACATCAATAAAAATCTCCATAAAATCGTCCCAGATGAAAAATACATTCTATTTACTTTACATATGGAACCAGAACGATCTTTGCTTTTAGCAGCTCCGCTTTTTACGAATCAGTTAGAAATTATTAGGATCATTGCAAAATCAATCCCTGTTGGTTACAAGTTATTAGTAAAAGAACATTATTCACAATCTATTCGTGATTGGCGAGAATTATCTTTTTACAAAATAATTTCAAAAATACCAAATGTGATACTCATACATCCTTCTACCTCTATTGAAAAATTAATACAAAAATCATCATTAGTGATATCTATTGGAGGGAGTGTATCATTTGAAGCATGTTTTTATGAAAAACCATCAATAATTTTTGCTGATCTTGGATATAAAATAATTAATTCTATTACTAAGATTAACAACATTGAAGATCTATCAAAACAAATTTCTGAGTCTTTATATAAAAAACCAAAAATTGAAGATTTAGATCGATATGTTGTTGCCATGGATGATAATTCATTCGAGTTTGATCTCTGGAATTTTCAACTAAAATTTCTTAATGAATTCTTTTATGGTGGTAGATATGTCGATGTAGAAATTTCTGAAAGTAAAATAAGAAAATTCCTTGACAAAGAAAGCGATATACTGAATTCGCTGGCAATTCAATACATCAAAAAAATTAATTCATTTAAAAAATAATTTCTAATAAAAAATTTTAATAGTTTTAATATGTGATTGATTTCTTCATAACAGTGAAAAAAATCCAAATTACTTCAAATCGTTCAATTGGAGAAAATGAATATCCATTCGTAATAGCTGAAATCGGTAATAATCATAATGGTGATATTGATATAGCTATGAAAATGATTAAAATTGCTAAAGATATAGGAGTGGACGCGGTAAAATTTCAAGTAAAAGACGTTGAAACTGCTTTTTCTAAAGATCTTTTGGACAGTCAATATGATGGCCCAAATTCGTTTGGTAAAACATATCGCGAACACAAAATGGCCTTAGAGTTTTCTAAACAACAATTAAAACAACTATATGATTATTCAAATCAACTTGGAATCATTTGTTTTTCAACTCCGTTTGATGTAGAATCTGTTAAATTGCTTGAAGATCTAAATAATCCACTCTATAAAATATCGTCTTTCCACGTAACTGATCTAAAATTGATTGAGGTAATCTGTAAAACTAACAAACCAATAATTCTGTCTACTGGTATGTCTACCATTCAGGAAATCGATAAAGCAGTTAATTTGATAAAACAATATCATCAAAATTTTATCCTTTTACAATGTACATCATGTTATCCTACTCAAGATAAAGATGTTAATCTTAATGTAATTCCTTTTTTCCAACAAAGATATGATTGTCTTGTTGGTTATTCTGGGCATGAAAAAGGATTAGCTATAACTACAGCTAGTATAGCTCTAGGATCGTGTCTTATCGAAAGACATTTCACATTAGATAGGACAATGAAAGGTCCTGATCATGCATCCTCTGTTGAACCTACTGGAATGTCGTTGATAGTTGTTAGAGCAAAAAGAATATCTGATGCATTGGGAACATCAGAAAAGACAGTTTTGGATTGTGAATTAGCTAATAGAAAAAAATTCCGTGGTTATTGAATTTTTTTATTGAAATTGCATAGACAGATGAAATTTATCTCCCTATTGCATCACTAGATATTTTTTATCTTTCGATTCAAATATATTTATATTGCATGAAGTTAGTGGCAATCTTTTATTTTTGATATGGTGAATACTTCACAAATAATCTAACTCCCATAGTGTTTATCCTACTCAAAAATGGACAGAGATTATTTTTTTTAAAAAAATTGAGCATATAAATCAAATCTGGTACAAAAAATTTTTTGCTATTTGTATTTTACAATTAAATCCGCCATTTCTCTAAAAGCACCCCTACCACCTTCTAATTTACAAACATAATTAACAATTTTTTTTATTTTGTCTACACCATCTTTTGGTGTACAACAAAAACCCACAGATTTCATTATCTCAATATCATTAACATCGTCGCCAATATACGCAACTTCATTTGGTTTTATATTATATTCTTTACATATTTTTTTCATTTCATTTTTTTTATCTAGTGCACCGATTATTGTTCTTTCAACTTTTAGTTTTTTTCCTCGTGAGATAGTTATTTTGGATGTTTCTCTTGTTATGAGTATAGTTTTGATGTTTTTTTCCAAAAGTAATTCTATACCCATTCCATCTCGAGTGTTGAATTTTTTTAAATATTCACCATTTTCATTATAATACATTCCACCATCTGTTAAAACACCATCAACGTCTGATAAAACTAATCTTACTGCTCGACACTTTTCTTTGATCGTATTTCCCATGTGTTTCTTTTACATTAAGTTATTATTACTGTTTTCATGAATAACTCAGTGTTTCCCAATATTCTTTTTATTACTCTTGATAATGTTCGCGCTGATAAATTTAATAGTTCAAGTTCGATAAAAACTCCAAATCTGGATAAGCTAATTGAGAACGGAATTTTTTTCGAACAGGCTATAAGTGGTTCTGATGGTACAACAATAAGCTTATCAAATATTTTTACAGGAAATTATTCGATTAAAACTGGAATCAAAACATACCATTTTGATAAACACATTCATACTTTTTTCGATGATTTACAAAATAATGGTTATTACACAGTGTGTTGCATACCTGATATTCTATTTCTAAAACAAATTTCTTCAAAGTTTGATGATTCGATAGTTTATTCTTATGTGAACCGTGATTCCTATCTGACGCTTTTTGGTGGAATTGGTGATAAAATTGTTGAAAAATTAAAATCTGTTCCAAATGAGCCTTGGATTTTTTATATGCATCTTATGGATGCCAAACCACCAGTAATAATTCCTAAGGAATTTGATGATGCCAAATATGGAAAAACTAAAAGTGACAGAATCATATCTGCCATCGATTATTGGATTGGACAAATCATGCATGAAATCGATGTTACAAAAACTATCGTTGTTGTGTCTTCTGATCACGGTAATTTCATACCATTTGATGAAAAAGGATTAAACTCAATGCCCACTTTTATCCAAAACCAAATAAATAAAATAAAAAAATTTTCATTTTTTCAAAAAAATGGAATTATGTTTTACCTAATAGTAAGAAAATTTATTGGCTTAAATAATCGCCGCAAATTAAAAAATCTTGACAAAATTCAAATTCGTAGTTTTGAAACTAGAACAAAAACTCAATTATTTGACGAACTAATTAGAATTCCTCTGCTCTTTTCAGGTTTTAGTATTAACCCAAATCGTATTACTGCATTAGTAAGGCAAGTTGATATTTTTCCAACCCTTTTTGATCTTATTGGATTATCGTTTTCAAAAAATTGCAACGGCCGAAGCTTATTGCCTTTACTAAATGGAAAAAAACTGGAAGAAGTGCCGGCATTTATTGAAAATGCTGTTCTTATTGAACACAATTCAGAGATGTCAAAAAAAGAAGGAAATTTAATAGGAATTCGAACTTCTATGTGGAAATATCAACGTTCTCGTTATGATAAAAATTCTAACGTTTCACTGTATAATGTAATAGAGGATCCTTATGAATTAAAAAATTTATCAGAATCACACCATGATATGATAATTGAAATGGAAGAATTACTACAAACCATATTATCACAAACCCGTAATCAATCAAAAGACTCGCTAAAAAAACTCATAGCAAAAAAGAAAGCAAATCTGTCTCTACGGGAATAAGAATTTAAAGATCATAATGAACATCCGTATGTGAGTAATAGAACCGCTATCACAATTAACTCTAAATTTTTTGATGAAATATCAAAGAAAATAAAAAACACTGAACAAGGATTCGCTTCTGTTGAAGATTACGTTGATTATGTTTTAGAAGAAATCCTATTTGGAAGTGATGCTCAACAAAATGAGCAACAAAAGCAGATGATTGAAAATGAGCTTAAAAAATTAGGCTATATCTAGTAATATTTTATCAAGCAACAATCAATAATATGATGTACTGATAATCGGCGTTGACTAAATGAAGAATCTGATTTTCATAACAATGGATGGTGCACGTCTTGATAGTGTCATTAATGGTATTAATTATAAAAAATTAATAGAAAAAAGCTCATTTTTCTCTAAAGTTATCGCATATGCTCCATATACGATAGCTGCAATGCATGCCATTTTCAGTGGTACATATGGAAATAAAACCGGTGTAGATAGCTATTGGTCAAACATGCACTTTAAAAAAGACAAATACAAAACATTGGCAAAATATCTACAAGATGAAGGTTATGTAACATATGGTGATGTAATAAATAAACTGGTTCTACCACCATCTGGATTTGATGAGCTAGTAGTCCATGACGAAATACATGATGATCTCACATCTCGTCATCTGGCTCTACTAGATAGAGTAAATGTGATTAGAAAAGAAGGCAAAAAATTCTTCTTGTATCTACATTATAGTAATATCCATACTGGAATAATGCTAGAAGTACTTCAAAAATATAATAATTTCAGTTCTGAATATTTTGCTAATCGTAGTAAAAATGAAGAACGTTATGATAGGTTGTTTCAAGATGCTGATAATTACTTAGGTGTGCTGATTTCCTATTGTGAGAAGATGAATATCACCGATGATACTCTGATAGTAGTTGTGTCAGATCATGGAATAAGTGTAGGAGAAAAAGTCGGAGAGAGGGCTTATGGTGTTTTCTGTTATGATTATACCATAAACTCAACTGCGCTTTTTTATCACAAAAATCTGCCGTCAAAATTCATTACTGCACAAGTCAGGTCTATAGATATACTACCGACTGTACTTGATCTTCTTTCTATTCCAATTGATACTAATTATAATCTCTTTCAAGGTGAAAGTTTAGCTCCATTCTTACATGGAAAGGGGATGCCTAGAATCGCATTCTCACAATCTGGAAATCCACTTGAGACGAATAGGCCTCCAGAAAAGCCAAATGTTTGGGCCATACGTACACCAGAATGGAAATTTATTAAAAACACACACAATAACACCGAAGAACTATACCATCTTGTCGAAGACTCGAAAGAAGAAAACAACGTCTTGACAAAATTTCCCGATAAGGCCCAAGAATTAAGAACTGAATTAGAACGCTTAGCATTTGATGTATAGATTTAACTAAAGATATTATATTGTGCATAACTATGGAAACAAAAGACAATCTAACATATTGGAACTCCTTATACTCCTCTAAAGATTTTTTTGGTACAGGTCCAACTAAATTAGCAAAACTTGCTGAATCTTTACTTGACAAGAAAATCATGAATATTCTAGAAATAGGATGTGGTCAAGGTAGGGATGCAGTATTCTTTTCTACACTAGGGCACAATGTTAACGGTTTTGATATATCAATCAATGCAGTAAATTATATAAAATCTATAAAAGAATCCATGAAATTAGAAAATCTTAATGTCTTTGTCCACGATGTTGAAAAACCTCTTCCGTTTAAAGATGACTCATTCGATTTCATATATTCGAATCTAGCGCTACAATTTTTTGATTTGGATAGACTTTATCAAATACTTGAAAATATTTCCTCAGTCATAAAGAAGAATTCTTTATTCCTATTCTCAACAAAAAAATTTGGTGATAAGTATTATGATTTTGGTAAAAAAATAAATGAAAATGCTTTTGAGTATAAAGGAATAACACGTTACTTCTATTCTGAGAATGAACTAAGACATCTACTTTCACAAAAATTTGAGATTATTACTTTTGATGAAGACTGTCACGTTAATTTGGACTCGACAATAAGCGTTTGGTGGAAAATCCTCATACGCAAGTCTTAATTTCTCTGTTTTATTCAATATCCTGCCGCAATTTTTCAAATATTATATTTAGATACATCCAATCAGATGTACATCAATTATAATCTTGATTTCACAAAATCAATTGCTCTAACAGGGGAAGGATCCGTCTTTAACTTGACTGCCAGATAAATTGAAGCATAATCAAGCATGTAGATAAAGGTGACAACCTTTGTCAGAATACTGCCGCCAGTAGAAATCAGCTCCAGATAATCGATGTTTTTTTTGCCAAAATATTCTTTTAGAATCTTCCATCTCTCCTGTGTTTTGTAATAGTCGTCTTTACCTCTTAGTAATATTGGCTGCACATTTGATGGCTTTTCCCATGCGACAATCCCGTTATGTGATGACTCTATGACATCTTCTATTATAGCATGAATTTTGGCGTTTTCTTGCAAGGAGTTTCTAAATCTTACTGCAGCTGCGTTTAGCCCCCATGGGTAGTAAATAATGGGAATCCCCCTAATCCACTGAGCCAATTCCAATGCCTTGTTGGCCGAGCTGAGATTATCGGACGCAATATTTTTCCCGAGTTTTTGCATTTGTTTTATGGATTCCATTATGTCACTGTTCTTGATTGGAAGCAACGGTTCGAGTATTGCTAACATGGAATACAAAAATGATGAAAACGATGCCCTTGGTGAATGAATCTGTTGAATATTTCTGTGTTCTATTCTGTTTCCATTGCAAAATCTCTCCATTTTCCCCCCTGATGAAAATGCGATAACATTGGTTTGGATTTTTTTTGCAGCTCGCAGTATTGATATTGATTCATCAGTGTTTCCAGAGACACTTGTTACTATAACCAGCGTTTTTTTGTCTACCGTCTTTGGCAAAATGTATCCTTTCACTATTGAAACATGAATGTTAGTCTTTGAGAGTATTGAGGAAAATACGTCTCCGATAGAACCAGAACCTCCCATACCGGCAAAAACAATGTGGTCTATACCATCTAGTCTGATCTTGTCCACTCTTGCATTGTATGACTCTTTGACAATCTGAGGCCATTGATCATACGTCTCGTACATTTTTTGAAGGTCGTATTTTTTAAGATCATTTAGTGTAATCATTACGCAAATGGAATTTCAGATTACATATAACAGTGACTAAACACTCATGCTAATTTGATATATCCAGCCATTATCTCAAAATAAATGGTATTCGAATCCAATGGAGAAGGCGGAGA
>Ga0194132_10007489_pt1 | contig 16234 bp, 12 predicted proteins | sample TA2KigOf80mmetaG_FD_148612 | JGI IMG/M metagenome (GOLD analysis project Ga0194132, IMG submission 148612) | Freshwater microbial communities from Lake Tanganyika, Tanzania - TA2015054 Kigoma Offshore 80m | ecosystem: Environmental > Aquatic > Freshwater > Lake | place: Tanzania: Lake...
CTCGACGTACTGTTCAAGTACGCCTGCGTCGCCCTCCGGTCCGAGGCTCGCGAATCTTCGGCACTCTCGACCGCCTCGCGACGTGATCTGGTGAGAAATGCAGGCTAGCCTGCCCGGATGAGATTTGCGGCTCTCGTCGCGGCACTCTCCGTGCTGGCGGCGTCTTCCAACGCTCTCGCCGCGCCCGGCAAGGTGCCGACGCGGCTTCTCGATGAAGCACGGCGTGCGGGCAAGGTTCGCGTGATCGCCGAGCTCGAGGAGACGGCGGTCGTCGAGGGATCCCTTCCCCGTCGCGCCGTCACGCGACAGCGTGCACGCATCGCCGCGGCGACCCGGCGGGTCGAAAGCGTCCTCGCCGGCTCGAACGGACGCGTGACACGCGCGTTCGGGACGATCCCGTTCGTCGCGCTCGAGGTCGACGCCGCCGGGCTCGAGGCGCTCTCGCGCTCCGCGGACGTCAAGGACGTCGCCGCGGACGAGCTCTCGTTCGTCTCGCTCGCCCAGAGCGGCCCGATCGTCGAAGCAGACGAGGCGCACGAAGACGGCTTCGACGGCGAGGGCCAGACGATCGCGATCCTCGACACGGGCGTCGACGCGGACCATCCCTTCCTCGAGGGACGTGTCGTCGCGGAAGCGTGCTTCTCGGCGCTCGGCGACTGTCCGAACGGGAGCACGAGCCAGCTCGGCCCGGGCTCGGGCGCCCCGTGCGCGTACGCACCGGAATCGTGCGCGCACGGAACGCACGTCGCCGGCATCGTCGCGGGCTCCGGCGCGAGCTTCGACGGCGTCGCACCGGCTGCCGACGTGATCGCGATCCAGGTCTTCTCGCGCTTCGAGGGCTCGTTCTGCGACGGCGCGGGCGAGGATCCGTGCGCGGCTTCGTTCAGCTCCGATCATGTCGCGGCGCTCGAGCGGGTCCTCGAGCTCGCGGAGTCGCACGAGATCGCCGCGGTCAACATGAGCATCGGCGGCGTCGACCCGTTCACGTCGACGGCGGCCTGCGACGCCGCCAACGCGGCGCGGAAGGCGGCGATGGACAACCTCCGCTCGGAGGGCATCGCAACGGTCGTCGCGTCGGGGAACGAGAGCTTCACGAACGCCCTCTCGAGCCCCGCGTGCATCTCGTCCGCGGTGAGCGTCGGCGCGACGACCGACGGGGATCAGGTCGCGGGCTTCTCGAACTCGGCCTCGTTCCTCTCGCTCCTGGCCCCCGGCGTCGGGATCACGTCGTCCGAGCCGGGAGGTGTCTTCGTGTCGATGAGCGGGACGTCGATGGCGGCGCCACACGTCGCCGGAGCGTTCGCGCTCCTCCGCCAGCAGCGCCCGACGGACGGCGTCGACGAGACGCTCGAGAGGCTGCAGGAGACCGGCTTCCCGGTGACGGACGCGCGAAACGGCGTCACGACGTCGCGGATCCGCCTCGCCCTGGCCCTCGACGTCGGCGCGGCGTCGAGCCCGGGTCTGCTCGAGAACCCGCCCGACGGAAGCGCCGCGAGCGGCATCGGCGCGTTCACCGGCTGGATCTGCGACGCGGACGAGGTGCTGATCCGCATCGACGAGGACGACACCTTCGCGGCCGCGTACGGAACGTCGCGGGGCGACACGCTCGCGGTGTGTGGCGACACGGACAACGGCTTCAGCCTGCTCTACAACTTCAACCTCGCCGGGGACGGCGAGCACGTCGTCGAGCTGATCGCGGACGGCGTCGTCCTGAGCCGAAACACCTTCACGGTGGCGACGTTCGGCGTTTCCTTCCTCTCCGGAGCGCCGGCCGAGAGCTACGTGCTGCCAGATTTCCACGGACACGACGTGACGGTCACCTGGCAGGAGTCGCGGCAGGACTTCGTCATCACCGACGTCGACTGAAGCGAGCGGGGGCGCTTGCGGCGCGCCGGTGGGAATGGGAGAGCAAACCCCTTCCCAGGAGGTAGCCGCATGGATTTCCATCTGAGCGACGAGGACCGGCAGCTCCGCGAGACCGTACGCCAGTTCGTCGAGGAGATCGTCAACCCGGTCTGGCAGGAGATCGACAAGACGGACCGGATCCCCGCGACGGTCCTCGACCGTGCACGCGAGCTCGGCCTCTTCGGCCTGTCGATCGCGCCCGAGTACGGCGGCCTCGGCCTCTCGATCGTGCAGAAGGCGCTCGTGCACGAGATGCTCGGACGCGGTCCGTGGGGCCTCGCGAGCTACATCAGCGTGCACACCGGCATCGGCTGCACCGGCATCAACCTCTTCGGGAGCCCCGAGCAGAAGGCGAAGTACCTGCCGAAGATGGCCTCGGGGGAGTGGCTCGGCTCCTTTGGCTTGACGGAACCGGACGCCGGTTCGGACGCGGGCAACCTGCAGACGCGCGCCGAGCGGAAGGGCGATGCGTGGGTGCTGAACGGCCGCAAGGTCTTCATCACGAACGCGCCCTACGCGCACCACGTGCTCGTCTTCGCGCGCACGGACGTCGGCATCACCGCGTTCCTCGTCGACACGGACACGCCGGGCTACCAGGTCGGACAGGTCTTCGACACGCTCGGCCATCAGGGATCGGCGATCTGCGAGCTCGTCCTCGAGGACTGCCGGATTCCCGCGGACGCGATCGTCGGTGAGGAAGGACGCGGCTTCGACATCGCGAAGCGCTCGCTCTCCGAGGGCCGCACGATGCTCGGCTCGCGCTCCGTCGGAGCCGCGCAGAAGGCGATGGAGCTCGCGATCGAGCACGGCGAGCAGCGCCGCACGTTCGGGAAGGCCCTCCTGGATCACCAGGCGCTGAGCTTCCGCGTTGCGCAGATGAGCGCGCGTACGGACGCGGCGCGGGGCCTCTGCTACCGGAGCGCCTGGATGCTCGATCGCGGCGAGCAGGCGATCCGCGAGTCCTCGACGGCGAAGCTCTTCGCAGCCGACGGTCTCTGGCAGACCGTCGACGACGCGGTCCAGATGCTCGGCGGCTACGGCTACATCCGCGGCGAGTACATGCTCGAGCGGATCTGGCGCGACGCGCGCGTCGTGCGCGTCTACGACGGGTCCTCGGAGGTGCAGCAGATCGTGATCGCGCAGCGCCTCCGCAAGGGAGACGTCGAGAGCCGCTGGTAGCCCGACCCGGCGACGTGCGGACCGCTCTGCTACGCTCGCGCGGGATGGGCGGGGCGCGCGGCTACGAGGTGGTCATCGTCGGAGCCGGCATCGCCGGGGCATCCCTCGCCCATTTTCTCGCCGAGGGGGGCCTCGGCGACGTCCTCCTGCTCGAGCGGGAGGAGCAGCTCGCCGTCCACTCGACCGGCCGGAGCGCCGCGACGCTGAGCCAGCTCGATCGCGTGCGGACGTCGATGGAGCTGATCGTCGCGAGCGCACCGTTCTTCCAGTCGCCGCCGCCGGGCTTCGCGGAGCACCCGCTTCTCGACCCGATCGGCGTGGTCTCGCTCTTCGGCGAGGACGCGTGGAGCGAGCTGGCGCCCCGAATCCCGGCACTGAACCGCTTCGGCCTCGCATGCCACGCGATGACGCCGGCGGAAGTCCTGCGCCGCTCTCCCGCGCTCGATCCGACGACGTTCGCCGCGGGATTGATGGTGCCGGGGGACGGGCGGCTCGACGTGCACGAGATCCTCTCGTCGTACGTTCGGCACGCGCGCTCGCGCGGCGTCGAGCTCCGCACGTCGAGCCCGGTCGAGGGTTTCCTGATCGAGGCAGGACGCTGTCGCGGCGTCGTCGTCCGCGGCGAGACGATCCGCGCGCGCGTCGTCGTGAACGCGGGCGGGGCGTGGGCGGCAACGCTCGGCGCGCAAGCCGGCGCGAGCCCGATCCGCCTCGTCCCGCACCGGCGCACGATCGTGACGTTCGCGCCGCCGGACGGCGTCGACGCTTCGAAGTGGACGTTCGTGTCGAGCGACCCGCACTCCGTCTACTTCAGCCCGGAGGCCGGCGATCTCCTCCTTTCCCCGATGGACGAGGAAGCGATGGAGCCGTGCGACGCGACGCCCGACGACGAGGTGATCGCAGCGGGCCTCGCGCGCTTCGCGCATCTCGCGCCCTCGCTGGCGCCGCGCTCGATCAAGCGGCGCTGGTCGGGCCTGCGGACGTTCTCGCCCGATCGCGTCCACGTCGTCGGCGAGGACCCGGCGCGGCGGGGCTTCTTCTGGCTCGCGGGCCAGGGCGGCTGCGGGATCGAGACGAGCCCGGTCATCGGACGGGTCGCCGCGGACTTGATCTTGCGCGGGGAGACGCGACACTTCGACGCACGCCGGCTCGATCCGGCTCGGTTCGCTTGAGGGGAGGAGGAGCGGTGGCGAAGACGTACACGGCCAAGGACATCACGGTCCTCGAAGGGCTCGAGCCGGTCCGGAAGCGCCCGGGCATGTACATCGGCTCGGTCGACTCGCCGGGCCTGCATCACCTCCTCTGGGAGATCGTCGACAACAGCGTCGACGAGGCGATGAACGGCCACTGCAAGCGGATCGACGTCGTCCTCGGGAAGGACGGCGAGACGATCTCGGTGCGCGACGACGGCCGCGGCATCCCCATCGACATCCACCAGAAGTACCGGAAGCCCGCGCTCGAGCTGATCCTGACGACGCTCCACGCGGGCGGGAAGTTCGAGGCGAAGAATTACTACCACTCCGGCGGACTGCACGGCGTCGGCGCCTCCGTCGTCACGGCGCTCTCCGACCGCATGGTCGTCCGCGTCCGCCGCGACGGGACGGAGTTCGAGCAGAGCTACTCGCGCGGCGTCGCGACGAGCAAGCTGAAGAAGATCGGCAAGGTGCGCGGCAGCGGCACGACGATCGAGTTCCATCCCGATCCGAAGATCTTTCCGTCGATCCGCTTCGACTCGGCTCTGATCGCCGAGCGCCTCGAGGCGAAGGCCTACCTCCACCCGGTCACGGTCACGTTCGAGGACAAGACGCGCGGCGAGAGCCACACGTTCCACTACGAGGAGGGCATCCGCGCGTACCTCGAGAAGCTCCTCGGGAGCCAGAAGCGGAAGCGCGTCGCCTCGGAGGTCTTCTACGCCTCGCGCGACGAGGAAGGGCTCCGCATCGAATGCGCGCTCGCGTGGACCGAGGACACGAGCGAGACGTTCTCGTCCTTCGTCAACAGCATCCCGACGAGCGCGGGCGGAACGCACGAGAACGGGCTCAAGAGCGGCCTCCTCAAGGCGGTGCGGAACTATCTCGAAATCCACAACCTCGTCCCGCGGGGCCTGCAGATCGCGGCGGAGGACGTTCGCGAGGGCGTCGTCGCCCTCCTCTCCTGCTTCGTGCCGGCGCCGCAGTTCCAGGGGCAGACGAAGGAGAAGCTGAACAACCCCGAGCTGACGCCCGCGGTCGACGCCTTCGTGCGTAGCGCCCTCGAGAACTGGCTCCTCGGACACCGCTCGCCCGCGGATGCGATCGCGGGACGCGTCGTCCTCGCGGCTCGGGCGCGCTCCGCCTCGCGAGCAGCGGCGAAGGAGGTGCAGCGGAAGTCCGCCGTCTCGCACCGTCTGAACCTTCCCGGGAAGCTCGCGGACTGCAGCTCGACCGATCCGTCGCGCTCCGAGCTGTTCCTCGTCGAGGGGGACTCCGCGGGTGGCTCAGCGAAGCAGGCGCGCGACCGGCACTTCCAGGCGATCCTCCCGCTTCGCGGGAAGGTCTTGAACACCGAGCAAGCGTCCGCCGCGAAGGTGCTCGCGAACGTCGAGCTGTCCGACATCGTCAAGGCCCTCGGGTGCGGGATGGGACGCGAGTTCGACGCCTCGAAGCTCCGCTACCACCGCGTCTGCCTCCTGATGGACGCGGACTCCGACGGCAATCACATCGCGACGCTCCTGATGACGTTCTTCTACCGGCACCTGCCGGAGCTCATCCAGGGCGGCTACCTCTACCTCGCCGTCCCGCCGCTCTACCGGATCGACATCGGGAAGGAGACGCACTGGGCGCGCGACGACGAGGAGCGCGCCGAGATCCTGAAGAAGCACGACAAGCGCGGCACCGCGCAGGTGCAGCGGTTCAAGGGCCTCGGCGAGATGAACCCGTCGACGCTCTGGGAGACGACGCTCGACCCGGCGACGCGGACCCTCGTGCAGATTGCGATCGACGAACCCGCGGCGACGGAGACGACGATCCAGACGCTGATGGGACGCGAGGTCGCGCCGCGCTTCGAGCTGATCATGGACCGCGCCCTGGCGGTCGCCGATCTCGACATCTAGCTGACGAGAGGGGCGCCGCCCCTCTCCCCCATCGTGCAAAGCCCGACGGGGCCCCTGCTCCCCGCTCGCTGTCGCTCGGCCGCGCGCTGCCCGCGCGGAGGTCCGCGTTTCGGGGTTGTCCGATTCGCTCGGGAGGAGTAGCCGGTTGGACATGGTGACCGAGATCGGACCGAAGGAGTTCCGCTCCCGCCTCGCCAGCGGCGAGACGCCGGTCGTCCTCGACGTCCGCGAGCCCGAGGAGATCCGCCGCGCGCCGTTCGCCGGCGCGCTCGAGATCCCGATGGGCGAGGTGCCCGGGCGCCTCGACGAGCTCGACCCCACGGAGGAGATCGTCGTCCTCTGCCACCACGGCATTCGCAGCCGGCGCATCGCGGCCTTCCTCGAGACGCAGGGCTTCCAGCGCGTATCGAACCTGGCCGGCGGGATCGACTCGTGGTCCGCGGAAGTCGATCCGGGCATTCCGCGGTACTAGCCGAGCGCGACGGAGCGACGGTGCGCGAGCGCTTCTTCGACGTCGACGGGCTCCGTCTGCACGTCGCCGACTTCGGCGGTCCCGACGCGGCGATGCCTACCTTGCTCCTGCACGGCGGCATGGCGCACGCGGGCTGGTGGGATCCGCTCGCCACGCGCCTCGCGGAGCGCCTCCACCCGTTCGGGCTCGACCGGCGCGGACATGGAAGAAGCGACTGGGCGGAGCTCGCGAAGTACGGCTGGGAGACCGACCTTCGCGACGCCGAGCGCATTGCGGGCGAGCTCGATCCGCGCCCGTGGCTCGTCGTCGGCCACTCGCAGGGAGGGCTCATCGCCGTTCACCTCGCCGTTCGTGCGAAGATGTCGATCGCGGCGATGGTGATCCTCGATGCACCGCTGCATCCCGGCGCGCAGTCTCTCCGGCGCGCGGGCGACAGCTTCCGGCGCATGCCGCAGATCCGCTATCCGTCCCTCGAGCACGCGCTGAAGCGTTTCCAGCCCTACCCCGCCGAGCACTACGTACCGGCGGAGATCCTGCAGCGGATCGCGGAGCAGAGCTTCAAGCCCGACGACGAAGGCGGCTTCGTTTCACGCTTCCACTGGAAGCGCTTCCAGGCGGACTCGCGCGCGGAGAGCCCGCTGCGCGACTTCGGGGGGGACGTCCGTCGCGTGCCGGTGCCGACCCTCGTCGTGCGCGGGAGCGAGTCGACGATCCTCTCCGCCGAGGAGCACGCGGACTTCGTCGCGTGGCTCCCGCACGGACGCGGCGCGGTGATCCCTGGCGCGACGCACAGCCTCCACGTCGAGCGCCCCGACGAGGTCGCGGCCGCCATCTTCGAGTTCACCGCGACGCTGTAGAGCGCTGCGGCTCGCGTTTCAGTCCCGCAGGTGACCCGCGAGCATGCGGCCGAGCGGGCGGGTCGGCTCGATCCGCTCGCTCAGGATCTTCAGCACGGCCGTGATCGGCGCCGCGAGAAGCATCCCGACGACGCCCCAGATCGCTCCCCAGATCATCAGCGAGAGGAGCAGCGCCACCGGATGAAGCTCGAGCGAATCGCCCATCACGAGCGGTTCGACGAGGTTCCCGATCGCGAAGTGGATCGCACCCGGGATCACGATCGCGAGGATCGCGCCGGTCGTCGAGAGCTCCGGGTTCATCAGCACGACCGGCAACGGCAAGAGGGTCGAGATCAGCGACCCGAGGGTCGGGATGAAGTTCAGGAGGAACGCGAAGAAGCCGAACGCGAGCGCCAGCTCGACGCCGAGGAGCTCGAGCGTGACGCCGACGAGGACGCCCGTCACCGCCGAGATCAGGGTCTTCATGACGATGAAGCCCTTCACGCGCGACTCCATCTCCGTCCACACGTCGAGCGACTGCGAACGCTGACCGGTGAGACCGATCAGCAGGAAGACGAGGAACACCGTGACGAGAAGCCCCTGCGAGGTGAGCTCGAGGATCGCGTTCGTCGTGCCGAGGAGAAAGCCGCTCACCGTTCCGCTCGGGAGCCGCGAAAGCGGCCGCAGCAGATCGTCTCGCGAGACGCCGAGGTGCTCGAGCGGCAGCGTGCGCGCCGCCCAATCGAGAAGATGGCCCAAACGATCCTGGTAGGCGCTGGCACTCGCCGCGAGCTGGGCCACGGCGCTGGAGACGACGGCGACGGAGAGTGCGAGGAGCGCCATCGAGACGAGGAACGTCATGAACACCGCGAGCGCCTTCGGGAAGCGGAGCCAGCGGATCTGGAAATCGGCGAGCGGCGCGAGGCCCGCCGCGAGGAACAGCGCCAGCACGAACGGGATCATCACCGACTTCAGCCAGAAGAGCGCGAGCGCCACGAGAATCGTCGTGATGATCAGGAAGCAGGCGGTCTGGATGCGGAGATCGAGGAGGCCGGCGTCCTTCGGTGCGGGGTCGGTCATCGCGGGCATCGTGCGGGTCGCGGCGCGCCAGGTCAAACGAGATGGCTCGCGAAGACGCCGTGGTTGCCCCGGACGAACGACGAGCGCTACGTTCTCGGCGAGGAGGCGACCGATGCAGGAGCTCACCACCGTGCGATTCGAGGTCTCGGATCGAATCGCGACGATCACGTTGAACCGCCCGGACAAGCTCAACGCCATGAACCAGGCGATGAAGGACGACCTCCGCGAAGTGTGGACGGAGGTCCGGGAGAATCCGGACGTCTGGGTCGCGATCCTCACCGGCGCCGGGCGCGCGTTCTCGAGCGGCGCCGAGGTGGAGGCGCTCGACGGCAAGGGCTTCCGGCGGACGGACCACTGGAGCAAGCTCGCGATGATCGACATCATCCGCGCGCTTCCCACGCCGCGACGGATGAGTGTGAAGAAGCCGGTCATCGCGGCCGTGAACGGAGTCGTGAACGGAGTGTCGCTCGACCTCGTCACGGAGTCGGACATCCCGATCGCCTCCGAGCGCGCGCAGTTCTTCGATTCGCACGTCTCGATCGGATATGTGTCGTCGCACGAGATGGTGAACATGGCGCGTCGCGTTCCGCTCGCGGTCGCGATGCGCATGGCCCTCCTCGGCAGCAAGGAGCGGATGAGCGCGGAGCGCGCGCTCGCAGTCGGGCTCGTGACCGAGATCGTGCCGCACGACCAGCTCCTCGACCGTGCGCGCGAGCTCGCGGGGCTCATCTGCGAGAACGCGCCGCTCGCCGTCTGGGGCACGAAGATGGGCATCCTGCGCGGCCTCGAGCTTCCGGTCGAGCAGGCGGAGGAGATCGCGGCGAACTACCTCGAGATCGTCGAGCAGACCGAGGACCACGACGAGGGTCCGCGCGCGTTCCTGGAGAAGCGCAAGCCGGAGTGGAAGGGACGCTGAGCCGCGGGCTCAGCCGTCGCGCTTCGCGAAGAGCAGGTCGATCGCGCCGCCGGCTTGGCGACCCGCGTCCTCGCGCAGTCGGGGCTTGTCGACCTTCTGCGTGCCCGTGCGCGGCACATCCGCGGGATCGAGCCGGAAGAGGTGTCGCGGGACCTTGTACGGAGCGAGCGCGGTCCGGCAGTGCTCGAGAACCGCATCGACGGGAAGCGAAACGCCAGGCTGGGTGACGAGGAACGCGGCGACGTTCTCCCCGCGCACCGGGTGCGCCACGGGAACGACGTACGCGGCGCGCACGAACGGCAGCGCCTCGAGGCACGCTTCCACCTCGGCGGCGGCGACGTTCACGCCCGCGGTCTTGATGACCTCCTTCAAGCGGCCCTCGAAGTGGAGCGTTCCCGTGTCGTCGAGACGTCCGAAGTCGCCGGTGCGGAAGAAGCCGCGCGCGTCGAGGTACTCCTCCCTCGCGACGCCGAGGTAGCCGAGCATCAGCGAGGGACCGCGCACGCGCACCTCGCCGACCTCCCCTTCCGGCCGCGGCGCGCCGGTCTCCGGGTCGACGATCGCGACCTCCGCGCCGGGAAGCGGACGCCCGAAGCCGCGCTTTCGCACGTCGGGCGGGTCGTCCCAGCGTGCCGCGCAGATCGTGGTCGCGGTCTCGCTCAGGCCGTATCCGGCGATCGAGACGTGGTCCGGCGCGAGGAGCGTCTCCGTGACCGGCGTCTCCGCGTACATGCCTTTTCGCAGCCGGAGCCGGCGTCGCGGAAAGCTCTCGTGCTCGCAGAGCGCGGCAGCGAGCTGCCAGCCCGCATAGACGGTGATCCGCTCGCGCTCCATCAGGTCGAGAGCGGTCGCGGCCTCGAAGTGATCCTGCAGCACGACGGCGCCGCCGGCGGCGAGGCTCAGCAGGCCGATCACGACGAAGCCGCCCGTGAAGAACATCGGGAGCCCACCCCAGGCGCGGTCCTCCGCCTCGATACCGAAGGCGTCTCCCGCGACGAAGGCCTGGTGCACGAGCGAGCGGTGCGCGTGCACGAGCGCCTTCGGCTTCGCGGTCGAGCCGGAGGTGAAGAAGATCGCGGCGGGGCTCTCACTCGTCGAGTGGTCGAGCGCGCGGAGAGCCGAAGGCCCGTCTTCGGGAAGCGAGCCCAACGCAGCGTAGTCGAGCGATCCCGGAGGGACCTCGGAGCCGGCGGAACCCTCGACGACGGCGATGCGCCTCTGCAGGAAGCCCGCCGCTTCGCCGCTCGCGGTCAACGCGTCGAGACGCGCGACGTAGTCGTGCTTCAGGAAGCTCGGTACGTAGACGACCGTGTCGAGCCGCGTGTGCGCCACGTGGAACGCGAGCTCCGCCTCCGGCGCCATCGTGTTGAGGCACACGGCGGCGGCGCCGGTCGCCTGGATGCCGAAGACGGAGGCGAAGAACTCGGGGCGGTTCGGGAGAAGCACGCCGACGCGGTCTCCCGGTCCGACCCCGAGCGCGGCGAGACCTTCGGCGACGCGCGCGGTCTCTCGTGCGAGGCGCGCGTAGCTCCAGCGTTCGTCGACCGTGATCAGCGCTTCGCGCTCGCCCCAGCGCGAAGCGCACCACGCGACGAGGCCGGGAAGCGTCGCGACCTCGACGGGAACCCGGCCCTTCACGATCCGGAGAAGCGCGGCGTGCGCTTCTCGACGAACGCGCGCACGGCCTCTTGATGGTCGGCGGTCTCGCCGAGTGCGCCCTGCGTCCACGCTTCGAGCTCGGCTGCGTCGTCGAAGCTCGCGCGTCCGGCAAACTCGAGAACCCGCTTCACGTTCTGCACGGCGAGAGGCGGCTGTTCGGCGATGCGCTTCCCGAGAGCGAGAGCGCGCTCGACGTCCGTGCCTCCGTCGACGAGCTCGTCGCAGAGCCCGATGCGAAGCGCCTCCGCCCCGTCGACGGGATCGCCCGTCAGCGCGAGCCGCTTCGCCTGTCCAATCCCGACGCGGCGGACGAGGAGCCAGCTCGTCCCGCAGTCCGTGACGAAGCCGACGCGCACGAACCCGAAGTGGAAGCGCGCGTCCCGACTCGCGACGATCACGTCGCAAGCGAGCGCCCAAGCGCAGGACATGCCCGCGACGGCGCCGTGCACTGCAGCGATCGTCGGCTTCGGCAGCTCCAGGAGCTGCTTCGTCCGGGCGGTGCCGTGCCGACCGCGCTCGTGTCCGACGATCGCGCTTCGCCCGAGACGGTCGCTCTGGCCGAGAGCCTTCAGGTCGGCGCCCGCGGAGAACGCTTCTCCCGCTCCGGTCAAGACCACCGCGCGGACGTCGGCGTCCGAAGCGGCGCGCGAGAGCGCCTCGCCCGCCTCGTCGGTCATCTCCGGGAGGAGCGCGTTCCGTGCATCGGGCCGGTTCCACCGGAGCAGAGCGACCGCGTCGCGCACCTCGTACTCGATGTAGCGGTAGTCGCCCATGCACGCGTGGCGTGAGGCTCAGATCACTCCGGCGGCGCGGAGCCGCTCGCGCTCGTCCGCTTCGACGCCGAGCTCCGCGAGCACCTCGTCCGTGTGCTCGCCGAGGACCGGCGCGCCGCGTTTCACCTCGGTCGGGCTGCCGCCCATGCGGATCGGCGAATTCAGGATCTCGATCTCGCCGCGCGTCGGATGCGGCACGCGCACGAGCGACTCGTTGAAGCGGAGCTGCTCGAGCGCGAAGACGTCGCGCAGGCTGTTCACCCGGCACGTGGGGATGTCCGCGGCCTCGATCCTCTCGATCCAGTGGGCGACCGGGTGCGCGGCGAAGATCTCCTCGAGGACGGCGACGAGCGCCTCGCGGTTCTGCACGCGGTCGCGCATCCCGCGGAAGCGCGGATCGCCCTGCAGCTCCGGACGACCGATCGCGGCGGGAAGGCGCTTCCAGAATGCACCCGTCAAGCACGCGACGATGAAGAACCCGTCCTGCGCGCGGAACGCCTGGTACGGGACGATGTCGGGATGGCCGCTGCCGAACGGACCGAAGTCGCGTCCGCCGACGTGCGTCTTCAAGCCGACGTCCGCGAGGAGCGAGATCACGGCGTCGAGCATCGCGACCTCGACCTTCTGCCCCTTGCCCGAGCGCTCGCGCTCGTAGAGCGCGCTCGTCACGGCGAGCGCCGAGTAGATCCCCGTCGTGATGTCGGCGACCGGCGGACCCGCCTTCACCGGCGGGCGTCCCTGCGCCTCGCCGGTGATGCCCATCACGCCGCCCGTCGCCTGCAGGATCAGATCCATGCCGGGCTTCTGCGCCATCGGGCCCGTCGGGCCAAAGGCGGTGATCGCGCAGTAGACGAGACGCGGTTGCAGCGCGGAAAGGGCTTCCCAGCCGAGACCCTTCCGGTCCATCACGCCGGGACGGAAGTTCTCGAGAACGACGTCGAAGCGCGGCACGATCCGGCGAATCAGATTGCAGCCGTCGTCGGTACCGATGTCGACGGTGATGCCGCGCTTGCTCCGGTTCAGGCCCCAGAAGTTGAGGCTTCCCGTCTCGAATGTGTCCTCGCCCTGCCCGTAGCGGATCGAGTCGCCGCGGCCGGGCTTCTCGACCTTGACGACGTCGGCGCCGAGGTCGCCGAGAAGCGTCGAAGCCCACGGCCCCGCCGCCTGGTGGCTGAAGTCGAGCACGCGGACGCCGTGCAGCGCAGCGGGACGCTGCGCGGTTTCGGAGGCCGAAGGTTCTCGTTCGCTCATGCTCGTCCCGGCGCGGTCGATCTCGCGCCCCGGGCACGGTCTAGCTCAGGACCCGGCTCGCTGACCAGCCCGTCGCGCTCGCGGACGGCCATGTGCCCCGCGGGCCCGGCGCGGACCCTCCCGACCCTCGCCACGCGCACGCCGCGCGCCACGAGTGCCGCGGAGATCTTCGGCCACGCTTCCGGCGCGATCGCCGCGAGGAGTCCTCCCGAGGTCTGCGGATCGCGCGCGAGAGCGAGGCGCGGATCGTCCTCGAGGCCGGCAGGGATCTCGACGGTCGCCTCGAGCGCCTCGCGGAGTCGCGCGTCCGCGCTCGAGCGCCAACCGCACGCGAGGAGCTCGAGCGCACCTGGAAGAGCCGGGATCTCGCCAAGCCAAAGATCCGCGGCGACGTGGCTCGCCGAGAGCACCTCCTCCAGATGACCAAGGAGGCCGAAGCCGCTGACGTCGGTGCAGCAGCGGACGCCCGCCTCGACGAAGACCGCCGCGGCCGCGTCGTTCGCGCGTCTCATCTCGTCGAGAGCGATTCCCGTCCACGTGCTCGGGCATTCGCCCGCGCGCGTCGCGGCGAGGACGACGCCCGTGCCGAGCGGCTTCGTCAGAACGAGGAGGTCGCCCTTCCGCGCGCCGCCCTTGGTCATCGCTCGGCCCGGGGGGACGCGCCCGAGCACCGTGAAGCCGATCAGCGGCGTCTCCGCGTCGATCGAGTGGCCGCCGACGAGATCGACCGCGAGAGACGAGAGAGCCCGCCGCGCTCCGGAGAGGAGCTGGAACAAGTCCGCCTCCCTCGTCTTCGCATCCGCGATGCGCACGCCCGCGAGCGCCAGCGCGGCGAACGGCACGCCGCCCATCGCATACACGTCGCTGACGGCGTTCACGGCAGCGATCTCCCCGGCGGCGACGAGGTCGTCGACGGGCGCGGGGAACGCGTCGATCGTGAAGACGAGGTCGCCCTCGCCCGGGACGCGCAGAACTGCGGCGTCGTCCGGAGCCGCGAGGCCGATCGCGACGCTCTCCGAGGTCGGGATCGCGAGCCGCTCGAGCACGCTGGCGAGCGCGTCGGGAGCGAGCTTCGCGGCGCAGCCGCCGCATGGCGCCATCGGCACGTTCGCCGCGACGGACGACGCACGCCGCAGGCTCGTCGTCCGGGGCGGCGCGTAGCGCGCGATGAACCGGCGGTCGATCCAGTCCTTCAGCCACCACCAGAAGCGGCCGTGCGAAGCGAAGCCGTAGTAGCTCACGGCGGCCCGTCCGTCCCCCGTCGAGAGCAGCGAGAGAGCGTCGCGCTGCGGGCGATATCGCGTGAGCTCGCCCGGCTCGCCCGCCGCGAGCGCGCGGACGTTTCGCTCGAGGACCGGCCCCTGGCGCACCGCGTAGACGCCCGCTCGCGGCAGCTTCGGATGGCCCTCGAGCGCCGCGCAGTCGCCTGCGGCGAGGATCGCGTCCGCCGCGATGCTCCGCAGCCGATCGTCGACGCGCAGGAAGCCGCGCTCGTCGACCGGGAGGCCCGAGGCGGCAAGGAACGGAAGCCCTTTCGCGCCGGTCGCCCACACGACGAGTGACGCTTCGAGCGCTTCGCCGCTCTCGAGCGCGACGTGCGAGTCGTCGACCGAGGCGACGCGCGTTCCGAGGTGCGTCGCGATGTCGTAGCGGGACGAGAGGCGCGCGACGAGCCGTCGCATCGCGGGCGAGCCTCCAGGCAGGAGCTCCGGCGCGCTCTCGACGACGGCGACGGTCGCACCCGCGATCCCCGCGAGTTGCTTCCGGAGTGCGAACGCGACCTCGAGACCGCCTGCGCCCCCGCCCGCGACGACGACCCGCGCCGGAATCTTTCCCGCACGCGCCTCGTCGAGGAAGCGCGCGATGCGCGGTGCGGCTTCCTCGACGGGCTTCGCGCCGACGACGATTCGCGCCCCGCGGACGGCGTCCATTCCTCGCGGCCGCGAGCCGACGTCGAGCGACAGGACGTCGTACGAGAGCGTCCCGTGCTTCTCCGTCTCGATCGCACCTCGCTTCGGATCGAGCGAGAGCATGCGATCGCGGAGGTACGTCGCGCCCGCACGCGCGGCGAGAGCCGCGACGTCGATCCAGCCCTCCTCCTCACCGTAGAGCCCGACGAGGCGCCCGGGAACCATCCCCGAGTAGACGGAGAGCGGGTCCGGGCTCATGAGCGTGAAGCGCACGCCCGCGACGGGACGCATCGCGAGCGAGCGCAGCACGTGCACGTGCGCGTGCCCACCGCCGGCCAGAACGACGTGCCGGCGTGGCGCGTCCGCGGAGCGCGGTCGCATCGCGCCTCAGCGCCCGGCCGTGCGCACGCGACGGCGCGATGGTCCGGCGTCGCGATCCCCGACGAGCAGCGAGAGCCGCATGGTCCGCGCCACCTCGGTCTTCCAGCGGCGCAGCTCGCGCGTCGGTGCGACCACCTCGACGCGACCCGTCTGCCAGGTATGAACGAAGGTCAGCATCCCCGTGAAGCCGAGGAGCAGATGCGGGACGCTGACGTCGCGGAAGGCCCCGGCGCGTCTCCCCGCACGCAGGAAGCGCTCGAGGTCGTGGTAGATGCGCAGGCCGCTGCGCGAGGTGAGCTGCTCCACGGCTCGGGGATCGTCGAGCAGCTCGCGGAAGAGGATCGCCGAAAAGTGCGGCCGAGCGACGAGGAAGTCGATGTAGGCCTCGACGAGACGATCGAGCTTCTCCTCGTAGTCCCCTGCTCCGTCGATCGCCTCCCCGACGGCGCGCGCGAGCCCCTCGAAGAGGTCCCGCATGACGATGTTGTAGATCGCCTGCTTGCTCGCGAAGTGCTTGAAGAGCGAGGGCGCGCGAATGCCGACCTCCTGCGCGATCTCGCGTAAGCCGACGCCGTCGTAGCCGCGACGCGCGAAGAGACGTTCGGCGGCCCGGAGGACCTGGTCGCGGCGGGTCGATGTCGGGGCGGCGTCGGTCGGGAGAGTCGTCGCTCGCGACGGCTCGACGCGAAGCCGCCCGCGGCGGTCAGTCGCTCGAGCCCGCATCGCGGGCGGCGGTCTCGGAAGCGGCTCCCTCCGGAGCGCTTCCGCCGCCGCGCCGGCG
>Ga0194132_10007492_pt1 | contig 16230 bp, 16 predicted proteins | sample TA2KigOf80mmetaG_FD_148612 | JGI IMG/M metagenome (GOLD analysis project Ga0194132, IMG submission 148612) | Freshwater microbial communities from Lake Tanganyika, Tanzania - TA2015054 Kigoma Offshore 80m | ecosystem: Environmental > Aquatic > Freshwater > Lake | place: Tanzania: Lake...
GAACGAAAAAGCGTTGTGTTCATTATGGAAATAAAAAAAGTTTGAACCCTCTTCTGTCAAACCACCGCCGCGCAAACTGTAGGTTGGAAATTGCCGACAATTGCCGACAGACTTCGTGTCAAAATAGCGTCGCGACGTGCCGAATAGACAAGACGCGAGACATGCACGAGACCATTGAAAACATTGATTTATATGAGGTTTTTGAGGAAAAATCGCGATGGTGCTTTTACGGTTCTAAACACCGTCTTTTTCGGATATCCAATCTCTCGGGTCTGAGGATCGGCGCCGAACTTCAAGGCGCGCAGTTGAGCCGGGCTGAGAGTTTCGGCATGCGCGGCCAGATCCGTTATGGCCATGGTCTAAAGCGTGTTGTGCTTCAGCAGAAATGTCGCGGCATTTGGGTTTACTCATGCCGCAAGCGTAAAGAACTGAAAACGGAATGTTCCGAACAAAATGCTAACCTTCGTATCGGCAATCCGCTATTGCGGAGAAAAGCCGCGCCCTACGCGAGGATTTGGGTCCCGCATTGCCTCTTGCACCGCTGCTTCAATTTAGTAAATACTAGAAAAACTTTATTCAAAAACAGAACGTTAAGTGATTACATCTCGCACCCCAAAAATGACGAGCGACGAAAAACAGATGAAAGCCAAGCGGACAAAACGGTTGGAAGCGCCTCCGAAACAGGGGTTGTACGACCCTCAGTTCGAACACGATGCGTGTGGTGTCGGATTCGTAGTCAACATCAAGGGCAAGAAGTCCCACCAGATCGTGCAGCAGGCCATTCAGGTGCTGATCAACCTGAACCACCGCGGCGCTTGCGGGTGTGAGGCCAACACCGGTGATGGCGCTGGCATCCTCATGCAAATGCCGCACGCGTTTCTGCAGAAAGCTTGCCGTGCTGCGGGTGTGCAACTCCCGGAGCCCCGCGAATATGGCGTCGGGATGATTTTCATGCCAGTCGATGACGTCGAGCGCCGAAACTGCGAAGAACTCTTCGAAAACATCGTGACCGAAGAAGGGCAGCAGTTCCTCGGCTGGCGAACGGTTCCCACGAGCAACGAGCTTTTGGGAAATACCGCGAAGGCCTCCGAGCCCGTTGTCCGTCAAGCATTCATCGCGCGAGGCACGAAGATCACGGACGACATGGCGTTCGAGCGCAAGCTCTATGTGATCCGGAAACGGGCGGAGAACGCGATTCGTTTCGGCGGAGTCAAAGGCGGCAGTTCGTTCTACATCCCCAGCTTGTCCTACAAGACGATGGTTTATAAAGGGATGCTTTTGACCGAGCAGATCGGACCGTTTTATCCGGACTTAACCGATCCGGCGATGGAGACGTCATTGGCGCTGGTTCACTCGCGGTTTAGCACGAATACATTCCCGAGTTGGGAAAGGTCGCATCCGTACCGTTACATGGCCCACAACGGCGAAATCAACACGCTCCGCGGCAACATCAACTGGATGCACGCGCGGCAGGCGATGTTTGAATCGGAATTGTTCGGCGACGACATCAAGAAGATCCTGCCTATTATTAATACGGATGGCAGCGACTCGGCGATGTTCGACAACTGTCTGGAGATGCTCGTCATGACGGGACGTTCTCTGCCGCACGCGGTCATGATGATGATTCCCGAACCGTGGGAAAATCATGAAAGCATGTCGCCGGAGAAACGGGCCTTTTACGAATATCATTCTTGCTTAATGGAACCCTGGGATGGCCCGGCTTCCATCGCCTTCACAGATGGCGTCCGCATCGGCGCCGTGCTCGACCGCAACGGCCTGCGACCCTCGCGCTATTACGTGACCAAGGATGATCTGGTAATCATGGCTTCGGAAGCGGGCGTCCTGCCGGTCGAGCCGGAACGCGTTCTGAAAAAGGGCCGCTTGCAACCCGGCCGCATGTTCCTCATCGACACAGAACTGGGCCGGATCGTCTCCGACAGCGAACTGAAGGACGAGTTCGCGAAGGAGCATCCATACCAACTTTGGCTCGAACAAAACCATGTCTTGCTCGAGAACTTGCCGGAACCTCCGCACGTTCGCGAACCCGATCACGAAAGTGTGCTGCAACGCCAGCAAGCATTTGGTTACACGTTCGAAGACTTGCGATTCGTTATTGGACCGATGGCCCAAGATGGCGTGCAACCGATCGGGTCCATGGGCACCGATACGCCGCTGGCCGTGCTCTCGAACAAGCCCCAGTTGATTTACAATTACTTCAAACAACTCTTCGCGCAGGTCACGAATCCCCCGATTGACCCAATCCGCGAGGAAATTATTACTTCGACGGAGACGATGGTCGGGTCCGAAGGAAACTTGCTGAAGCCAATGCCAGTGAGTTGCCGGATGATCAAGCTCGAGCATCCAATTCTCACCAACGAAGAGTTGGAGAAACTTCGGCACGTCGACCGCCCGGGCTTCAAAGCGGTCACTTTGCCAATCCTGTTCAAAGCGAGCGACGGCGCGAATGGGCTCGATAAGGCGCTGGGCGAACTTTTTGCGGCAGCCGACCGCGCGATTGCTGAGGGTGTGAACATCATCGTGCTTTCGGACCGCCGGCTGAATCGCGACCTGGCGCCGATGCCCGCGATGCTCGCCGCCGCCGGCCTGCACCACCACCTGATTCGCCAAGGCACTCGCACGCGGGTCGGCCTGGTGCTCGAATCGGGCGAGCCGCGCGAGGTTCATCATTTCTCACTGCTCATCGGTTACGGTTGCAGCGCGATTAATCCTTATCTCGTGTTCGACACGCTCGACGACATGATCCGCGAGGGAATGTTGCCGAAGCTCGATCATAAGAAAGCCATCGAGAAGTACATCAAGGCCGCCGTCAAAGGCGTCGTCAAGACGATGGCGAAGATGGGCATCTCCACGATTCAGAGCTATCGCGGCGCGCAGATTTTTGAAGCGATCGGGCTGAACAACGACGTCGTGAACAAGTATTTCACTTGGACGCCGTCACGTGTCGAAGGCGTCGGGCTCGACGCGCTCGCGGAAGAATCTTTGGCGCGGCATCGGCAGGCGTTTCCGGAGCGGCGGGTGAACGGCCACGTGCTCGACGTGGGTGGGCAATACCAATGGCGTGCGGAAGGTGAGTACCATCTGTTCAACCCGCAAACCATTCACAAGCTTCAGCTCGCTTGCCGCACTGCGAACTACAAAGTTTTCAAAGATTACTCCGGACTCGTGGATAACCAGTCCAAGAGCCTTTGCACACTGCGCAGCATGCTCGATTTCAAATACGCCGAGAATGCCATTCCCCTCGACGAGGTCGAACCTGTTGAGGTCATCGTCAAGCGATTCAAGTCCGGCGCCATGAGTTACGGGTCCATCAGCAAGGAAGCGCATGAGGCGCTCGCGATTGCGATGAACCGGCTCGGAGGCAAGAGCAACACAGGTGAAGGCGGTGAAGATCCGGAACGTTACGTCTGGAAGAGCGAACGTGGCGATTCGAAGAACAGCGCCATTAAACAGGTCGCATCCGGCCGCTTCGGAGTCACGAGCCACTACCTCGTCAATGCGAAGGAACTTCAGATCAAGATGGCGCAGGGCGCAAAACCCGGCGAAGGCGGAGAATTGCCGGGACGCAAAGTTTATCCGCCAATCGCGAAGGTCCGTCACACCACGCCTGGTGTGGGCTTGATTTCTCCACCTCCGCATCACGACATTTACTCGATCGAGGACCTCGCAGAGTTGATCCACGACCTTAAGAACTCGAATCGCAACGCACGAATCAGCGTCAAGCTAGTCGCCGAAGTCGGTGTCGGAACCATCGCAGCTGGCGTGGCCAAGGCTCATGCCGACGTGGTTCTCATCAGTGGTCACGACGGCGGCACTGGGGCCTCGCCGCTTTCATCGATTAAGCACGCGGGCATTCCGTGGGAACTTGGTTTGGCTGAGACGCACCAGACGCTCGTGTTGAACAATCTTCGCAGCCGCATTTATGTCGAGACTGATGGGCAACTAAAAACGGGGCGGGATGTGGCGATTGCCGCGATGCTGGGCGCTGAGGAATTCGGTTTCGCCACGGCGCCTTTAGTAGCCATGGGGTGTATCATGATGCGCGTTTGTCATCTGAATACTTGCCCTGTTGGCGTTGCAACTCAGGACCCGGAACTGCGCAAGAAGTTCATGGGCGATCCGGATCACGTCGTGAATTTTATGCGGTTTATTGCTCAGGAACTGCGCGAAATCATGGCGCGGCTCGGCTTCCGCACGCTCAACGAAATGATTGGCCGGACGGATCGATTGGAACCCTCGAAGGCCATTGCGCATTGGAAGGCCAAAGGCCTGGATTTCTCGAACATTCTTTATCAACCGACGGTCGGGCCAGAAATTGGCCGTTACCGTCAGATCGATCAGGATCACGGTTTGGATCAATCGCTGGATGTCACGACGCTGCTTGAGCTGTGCAAGCCTGCCATCGAGCACGGCGAAAAAGTCCGCGCTGAATTGCCGATCAAAAATGTGAACCGTGTCGTTGGCACGATCACTGGCGGTGAAGTGACGAAGAAGTGGGGGCCAAACGGCTTGCCCGAGGAGACGGTCCAGATCAAGTTCAAGGGGTCGGCCGGCCAGAGCTTCGGAGCGTTCATGCCGCGTGGGATGACGTGGATATTGGAAGGCGACGCCAATGATTATTTTGGCAAGGGTCTTTCCGGCGGCAAGCTTGTCATCTTCCCGCCAGCTGGATCGACCTTCGTGCCGGAAGAAAATATTATTATTGGAAACGTAGCGTTTTACGGCGCCACGAGCGGCGAGGCATTCATCCGCGGAATGGCGGGCGAACGTTTCTGTGTTCGAAACAGCGGAGTCAACGCAGTCGTCGAAGCTGTGGGAGATCACGGCTGCGAGTACATGACGGGCGGCCGAGTTCTGGTGCTGGGTCCGACGGGACGCAACTTTGCCGCTGGGATGTCCGGTGGCATCGCTTACGTTTTGGATGAGACGGGCGAGTTTCCGGCCAACTGCAACACACAATTAGTGGGCTTGGATAAACTTCAGGCGGCGGACGAAATCGAACAGGTTTGGAAAATGATTCAGCGCCATCAGACTTACACCCAAAGCGCGCGCGCGGGGAAAGTCCTCGCCAACTGGGACCAGATGGTTCCCAAATTCGTCAAGGTCATGCCCAAAGATTACCAACGAATGTTAGCCTGCATTGACCGCGCTCAGGCCCAAGGACTCACGGGCGAAGACGCGCTGATGTCGGCCTTCGAAGAGAATGCGCGTGACTTGGCGCGTGTGGGCGGTGGATAGTCTAGTGCATTTCGGCTAGTGTGTTTTGACTATGTTGATTCGATACATCCAGACAGCAATGGCGCGCGCGGAATTCGAGCGAATGGAAGACCGTCGTTATTTCGGCACAATTCCACCATGCAAAGGCTTGTGGGCGGACGGTAATTCAGTCGAGGAATGCCGAACCGAGTTAAACAGCGTACTAGAGGATTGGATTCTCCTCAAAATTCGCCATGGCGATACGATGCCGGTGATTGACGGCGTGGATATCAATCCACAGCCCGAATATGCCAAAACCGATTAGCCGCCGGGACTTGATTCGGCGCTTGCGCGCTCTTGGCTGGGAGGGACCGTTTGCCGAGCCGGCCCCACTCACAGATGAGAAAAGGCGAACATACGCTCCCGATTCCGAATCCACACGGCAAAGACATTGATTGGACACTCACAAAGCGAATTCTAAAGCAGGCCGGAATTGACCCGGGCGATTGGGAAAGATTAACTTGATTTGAAGAGAGACAGATGACGGCAACAAAGACAGCGCCTCCGCAAATGACAGGCAAACGCGGCAGAAAGCAGTTGGCCGAGGTTTTCCCTGGCGGCGGGTTGCTCGAGAGGCGGCTCCGGCCTCGGGGTGAATTATGGACCGACGACGAGTTGATGGCAATAGGCGCAGACGATCTGAAACGTGAGCTGTGGAATGGAAAGATAATTACTATGCCTCTCGCGGGTTGGCGTCACGGCGATATCATCGTTCGGCTGTCCACCGCGATAGCCGCGCACGTTTACGAAAATCGCCTCGGCAGCGTGTACGACGGGCAGACGGGATTTCGATTGAGCACGGACTACTGCCTTGCACCGGATATTTCATTCGTCGGGAAGGAACGAGTCAGACTGATTTTGCGAGATCAAGACAAGTTGTTTCATGGGGCTCCTGACCTTGCGGTTGAAGTCCTCTCCCCCAGTGACCCGATCACTGCCACGGAAAAGAAGATCACACTCTGCTTGATCCACGGAACTCGACTGGCTTGGATGGCAGATCCGAAAAACAAGATCGTTCGCGTCTATCGCGAACCGCGAAAGTTTGAATTGCTGCGATCAGACCAAGCACTGACCGGAAACGCGCTGTTGCCAGGCTTTCGTTACTCGTTGTCGCGCCTTTTCTCCGACCCTATTCCCGATTGAATCCGTTGACCTAACCTCCCGATCTAACACCAATGGGTAAACCTACCGGCTTTATTGAATATCTCCGCGAGCTGCCGCTCGACCGTCCTGCAATCAAACGGATTAAGGATTGGAACGAATTCCATTACCACATGGAGGACAAGAAACTCCAGGAACAAGGCGCTCGCTGCATGGATTGCGGCATTCCCTTCTGTCATACCGGCGCCTTGCTGAGCGGAATGGCCTCAGGTTGCCCGATCAACAACCTAATTCCGGAGTGGAATGACTTGGTTTATCGCGGCCTTTGGCGCGAGGCGCTCGACCGGCTGCATAAGACCAACAATTTCCCCGAGTTCACCGGCCGCGTTTGCCCGGCGCCATGCGAAGGTTCCTGCGTGTTGGGCATCAACAATCCGCCGGTCACGATCAAAAACATCGAGTGCTCGATCATTGATAAGGGTTGGGAACAAGGATGGGTTGTGCCCGAGGCGCCAGCCGTGCGGACGGGAAAGAAAGTTGCCGTTGTTGGTTCAGGACCAGCGGGGCTGTGCGCTGCCGCCCAGTTAAATCGCGCGGGCCATGCCGTGACTGTTTTCGAACGCGCGGATCGCGTCGGTGGCTTGCTCATGTACGGCATTCCGAACATGAAACTGGACAAGTCACTCGTTCAGCGGCGCGTCGATCAAATGGCTAAAGAAGGTGTGGCCTTCGTGACCAACACCGAGGTGGGAAAGAATTATCCAGCCGAGAAGCTGCGAAAAGAATTCGACGCCATTGTCCTTTGCACCGGAGCGACAAAACCGCGCGACTTGCCCATCGAAGGCCGGCAGCTTAAGGGCATTCATTTCGCGATGGAGTTTTTGCACGCAAACACCAAAAGTCTTCTCGACCAGCACAAGAATGGAAATTACATCTCTGCGACCGACAAAGATGTCATGATTATTGGCGGCGGGGACACGGGAACAGACTGCGTCGGCACCGCCTTGCGTCACGGGTGCAAGAGCCTTGTTCAATTGGAGATTTTGCCAAAGCCGCCGCTGGACCGCGCGGCCGATAACCCGTGGCCAGAGTGGCCGAAAGTTTACAAGCTGGATTATGGCCAAGAGGAAGCCGCCGCTCTTTTCGGCGCTGATCCGCGCGTGTATTTGACAACAGCCAAGAAATTTGTGGGCGACGATTCGGGCGCGGTGGAAGCGGTGCACACGGTCGAAATCAAGTGGGAAAAGAATGAGAAAGGCCAATTCGCTCCGAAGGAGGTTCCGAACACTGAAAAGGTTCGGCCCGTGCAATTGGTCTTGCTCGCGATGGGTTTTCTCGGACCCGAGCAACCCTTGATCGAGCAACTCGGTGTCGAACGCGACGCGCGGTCAAATGCCAAAGCTGAATATGGCAATTATGCGACGAGCGTCCCGGGCATTTTCGCGGCGGGTGACGCGCGCCGCGGCCAGAGTCTTGTTGTTTGGGCGTTCAATGAAGGCCGCGGCGCTGCGCGGGAATGCGATCGGTATTTGATGGGATCGACGAATCTTCCGTAGCAAATTGAACAACGAGTTTTAAGGCAGGGCGAACCTGCCAATCGCGGACTGTGCCAATTAGTGTGCTTCGGTTTAGAGAGCTACTTCCTTTTCGTAACCTTCAAGACCTTAATCTTCATTTTCCCCAGCAGGTTCACCCAAGCCCAATCCTTGGAATCCTCGGCGAGATTGATGTGCGTGGCATCGACATAAACCTGATTCCAAGTCGGGTCCACCGTAACCCACTGATGTCCGTCGTGAATCTCAGCCCACGCATGCCAGCCGAAAATGGGCGTCCCTTCGTTCGCATACATGACGCCGCCGACCTCGCGCGCGGGGATGCCGAGAGACCGCGCCAAAGCTACGAATAACATCGTGATCTCAGTGCAATCTCCCGCGCGATTGCTCAGCACATCCAAGGCACTGGTCGTATTGGCGGCCATGGTTTGCCGAACATTCCGGAAAACCCATTCCTGCAAGAGCCTTGCCTTCTCAAGTGTATCCTTTTCGCCCCCGATGATTTCTTGCGCTTTGTTTCGGATCGATTCCTGGTCCGATTGCAACGTTGGCGTTGCTCTCAAGTATTCCTCGCGTTTCGACGCCGGAAGCGGCGTGGATTGCGGCGCTTTATGATCGCGCATTAATTCCAGAATCACGGCGGACCCTTGCCGCGAGCGCACTCGTTGCCGGTGCGACGCCGGAATCCTAAAATCGTTCAAGCCGACAATCCTCAATGTCAGCGCTTCCACGCGATCTGGCGCCCCCAGGTCTTTGTCGACGCGGATCGACGAGGCTTCCAGCATGTCAATCGGCTCGGCGCCTGGCATTTTGGCGATGGACTCTTTCTCGGCACGCAACTCGAATAGCCCTCCCATCAAACCCTTGATCGGCGTTCCATCCGACATCATTTCACAATCCATCACCATCCCGTCCATATTGACCGACACCTGATGAACTGGTGTTTTGACTCCACCCCACAGGATAATCTTCCTGCCGCGATAAATGTGAACCTCTTCGCCATCGACCTCTTCCTGGTCCCAAAATGTCGAATAGCCGACGAATTGAGCTCCCTTCGTGGGCGTGCTCGTCAACCATTGGTCCAATTGACGAACTCTCTCCAGCGTATCTTTGGGAACCGGAACCCGACGATTTATTTCTCCGGCTTTGGTCCGAGTCGTAATCACGAGGCCATTGCCATCGCCAACGACCGTCCGAATTGTTTCGGCGCCATCTTCAACGGTCCGTTCATTTGCCGCAACGATCTGCCCTTCGCCTTCGAGTGAATAATGGATGACGCTTTTCTCTTCGAATGACGACTTTTCACCAGCCGAAAGAAAGCTCCCTTCCATCTCAAAAGTGCAAGTCGCCACTTCCTTGCCTTCGTGGTGGCCGAGTTTCAGCTCATCGACTGCCCAGCCAAATTTGTGATTCTTGAGATAAACGCCATAAGCCTGCCGCCGTTGAATCTTTTCGGCGTAAGCGCGCAGCGAGTTCGGTTGCGAGGCGGCTTCCACGTTCGCCCAGATGCCCAGGCCAAGCAGAAGCGCCGCAATGACCGAACGGAGCCGAGCCGTTGGTCTCGCCCATGTTTTGGCGCGGGCGCCGATATTGTTCTCGCGCCGCAGCTTCATTACCGGCCCTATCACCAAGTTGCGGTTGCCATTCTGATCGTCCTGTCGAGCGTAGGTGTTTATGGAGCGCTGGAGCATGCTTATTTATTAATGTTTATGGGCCGGGTCCGTCTTTCCGCCCGCTTCGATGAAGGCCAGAAGGTCCAGTATCTCATCCTTGGAGATCAAACTGAGCAGTCCTGCAGGCATGAGCGATAATTCTTGTGGCTGCCGCTGTGTGATACTGCTTTTCGGAAGGAGCTGAATCAGGGCATCGGTCGGACCGCCGTGAATGGTCACGCTCTCAGCGTCTTCCTTAACGATCATTCCCGAAACCGTATCGCCGTTCTTCAGTTCGAAAGAAAAGTTACGGTAACGATCGCCAATGATTTTCGACGGGTCGATGATTTCCTGAAAGACGGCGGCGCGATCTCCTTTGAAGCGCGCGACAGCATCGGTCAATTCCGGGCCAAAGGAATAACCCGCCGGGCCCAATTTGTGGCACTGCTGGCACGCCAGTGAGGCGAACAGTTGCTTGCCTTTTTCGAGATTTCGAGACTGGCCCGCCTTTTCCAGATCGGGCGCGAGGTCACCTACCTTCCATTCAGTAAACTGAGGCGGAGCTGGTTCGGCGTGCGAGGCGAGATAAGCCTCCACGTCATTAACCACCGCCAACGTTCCAGTCATCCTGCGCCAATGCCCCGGAAACGTGCAAACATAACCGTACTCGCCGGGGTCACTCGGCGCGGTGAAACTGAGCTTTGCCCTCTCGCCCGACGCCAACATTTTTGTGGCCTGCAAAACCTTCGGAGAATCGGGCACGTAAAGCCGGCCCTGGGCATCGGCATCCGGAGGCATTTTCTCGGCGGCCAAACCGATTTCCTCCACCGATCCGCCGGTCACAATCACGAGGTTATGCGGCATGGCGTCGTCATTCTCGAAGACGATTTCGATCGGCTGTCCAGCCTCCGCGACGATGCGTTGTTTATCATACAACATCTGCTCGTAGATCGTGCGGATCACCACGACGCGGATGCCAAGTCCGCGTATAATCTTGTTCACGGCTCTTGTTCTTTCGATGGGAAGCAACGTGGCCAAATCCGTGGCAAATTGAATCGCATTGATGAAGTCGGTGTCCGCGCGCTGAGACGGCGGAACATCTTGCAAATGGGCCAGCAATTGATCGACCAATGGTTGAGCGTGCTCTTTCGGCCAAGATTTTTTCGGGATACGCTGGAGAGCTGCGATTGCGGCAGTGCCATCGGAAGCGGATTGAACAAACGGCGCGAGTTTGATGAACGTTTCACCTTCTCGCTCTGTGACCGCAGCGATCGCAGCCATTGCCGCCTGCCGCGCTTTCGGCCAATCGGCCCTAGCCAAAAGCGGCTCAATTTGGGGATAAAGCTCGCGCCGCAGACGTGCATCGCGAATCATTGGCGCCGCTTGCAAAACGTCTGCAAGACGCTCCTCCGAAACTTCAGCCACTCGCCAGACACGCTCCGTCGAGCCATCCGCATTCATTAGGGCCGCATAACCAATTTGCCGACTCAAAGGCCAATGCGAGCTTGTCGCAAGATTCTCGAGGCCCGTTCGCTTGGCAGTTAATTCGTCGCTTTTGAATTGCAGCAACACCGCCGCCAGTTCACGAATAACTGGCGAGGACTCCTCACCTTTCTTGTCGAGTTCATTCAGGCCGGTCAGCAGCTCGGTCAAAATATCGGTTTGACGGAGCTTGGCCAGCCCTTCGAGCGCTTCGAACCGAAACTTCTTTTCCAGCCCCTTCCGTTGCAGCAACGCAACGTAAACGAACTCGCTCCGCGGCGCCTCGATCAATTCTTGATTGGAAAGACGATTGAGAACATACGCGGCCGCGACCGGATTCTTAGGCAGAAAGAACGCTTTCTTGCCTTCTTCCACCTGCGCCATCGGACGCAGCAGGAGAGCTGTCAGAATAAGCGCGAAGCAGCACGCCATCCGCCATCGAAATTCGAACGAGTGTGAGAAGCACATGAACTTTCGAGAATATATGGCACGGCGAACCCAACCGCTCAAGTGCTCTCTTCTTCATCATCATGGGAGCGCGGACCGCCGAGTCCGCGTGTTGCTCTTCGTTTTCTATCCGTGCCAGTCGCGGACTCGGCGGTTCGCGCTCCCATGACGACAATCAGGACAAAAAGATGTGGCAATTGTGACACGATTTGGTCACATCTTCCGCCGTCATGACGGAACTTAAAGGCGCGATGATCGGCGCGGGATACTTCGCGGGCTTCCAAGCCGAGGGATGGAGCCGAATTCCTGGCGCGCGGATCGTCGCCGTCGCTGATTCAATCCCGGGCCGCGCCAAAGAGTTTGCCGAACGTTGGAAAATTCCCCGCGCCTATCTGGATGCCCAGGAGATGTTGGCGAACGAAAAGCCTGACTTCATCGATATTGCCACCAGACCGGAGTCGCATCTCCAGTTAACCTCTCTCGCTGCGGCCATGGGTGCGCATGTCATCTGTCAGAAGCCGATGGCCCCAACGTGGGAGGAATCGCTCCTTTTAACCAAGACCTGCCAGGCCGCGGGAGTCCGATTGATGATCCACGAAAACTGGCGCTGGCAACCGTGGTATCGGGAGATCAAACGTTTGCTGGATCGCAATCTGTTTGGCGACGTATTTCACCTGAGCTTTCAAATGCGGACGGGGGATGGGCGCGGTCCGGAACCTTACACCGGTCAACCTTACTTCCGGCAGATGGAGCGCTTTTTGGTTTATGAAGTGGCGGTGCATTTTCTAGACACGTTTCGATTTTTGGTGGGAGAAATCGACACGATCTTTTGTCAGACCGATCGAGTCAATCCAGTGATTCGTGGGGAAGATTACAGTCTTACCCAACTTCGGTTCGCCAACGGCTGTCGAGGTCTGATCGACGCGAATCGCATCAGCGGTCCGTTGCCGGTGGAAGTAACTCTGGGAACGTTACGCCTGGAAGGTGATCGAGCGATGGTCCGGCTCTCGCCCGACGGTCGTCTTTGGCTCACGGAATATGGCTGTGACGAGAAAGGCCATGAATTCCCAAGCACCGATCAGGGTTATAAGGGCGACAGCGTTCGAGCAACGCAACAACATTTCATTGAGTGCCTCCGCTTAGGCCAACCTTGCGAAAGTGAAGGTGTGGAATATCTGAAAACTGTCGCAGCCGTCTTCGCGTGTTACCGATCTGCCCAAAGCGGGCACGTCATTTCTCCCAGCAGCCACTTTTTGCTCTCTTCGTGATGCGGCATCGGTTTCACTTCGCCCTCGCTCGCGCAGACAGGAGTGCGCCTAACACGCTGTTTGCGATTCAGCGCTGTTCGCTTCGTCGGCTCGCCCGGCCGCGTAGGCTTCAAAAACCCGGCGAATCTCGTCCCGCACTCGCCGAAAGACTTGCATTTTTTCCTCGTCGGTTCCACTGGCGTGCGCCGGGTCATCAAACCCCCAATGATGTCGATTCACTTGCCCGGGAAACGTTGGGCAAACTTGATCGGCATTGCCGCAGACAGTGATGACGGTTTCAATTTTGTGACCCAGAAACTCGTTTAGATGCTTGGAGCGGTGGGTTGAGATATCAATCCCGATTTCCCCCATCGCCTTGATCGCCAATGGATGCACATAACCGGCAGGTTTTGAACCCGCGCTTTGCACGTCGAGATACGCTCCTGCGACCGCCCGAAGAATTCCTTCGGCCAAATGGCTGCGACACGAATTGCCTGTGCACAGAATGAGAATTGTCGGCCTGTTCTTGCTCGTAGTCATAGGATGGAAACGTCAGGCGATGGCCGCTCTCTTTGCGCAGCATTCTTCTTCTCTCACGCATCCAGCGGGTGCGGTCATTCCCAAGGTCTTGTTTTCCTGAAAAAGAAAACCGCAGCAAGCCGCTGGCGAGTACGGCCCCAGCGCATTGACTGACCATATAAGGCGCAAGCTGCAAACGTCCCAATGAATTCCGAAATATGCTTCTGCATAATCTATCTAAATCGAGACACACGATATTGGCACACTTCGCCTTTGGTTCCAAGGGAGGGCGCGTCACTCCGTGCGCGCCGCAACTGCACGTGAGCGGCCTCAAGGCTGAACCGAGTTTTTTCGGGGAAACCGGCTGCCGGTCGAGCAAGTCAGCTGGGACGACTGCCAGCAATGGTTGCGCGAGTTGAACGCGGCGGAAGAAGCGAGGCATCCAAGTCTTTGAGCCGCTGCAAACCCGTTGACTCCAATCTCATGCTGCTGTGGGCTAACGCTCGATAACGTCGAACGTTAGTTTACACAACGGGTGGAGCCTGTTCTGTCCCGCGTTTTCCGAATTTGTCAGCCAGCCATTGGCTTAGCACTCCTTTGAGCCCATCTTCCGTAAGAGGTTTGCTCAAGTAATCATCCATCCCTGCCGCCAGGCATTTTTCGCGGTCACCGACCAATGCGTTCGCCGTCAGTGCGACAATAGGAACGTGCGCTAACGGCCCGGATTTGCGGCGAATTTCGGCTGTTGCTTGATACCCATCCATGTGAGGCATCTGGCAATCCATTATGCAATGCACTAGCTGAAAGTCGTGCATTTTTAAGAAGATTTTTTGGCTTGTGGTTTGAACAGAAGATCGCAAAGGACCCGAAGATCTGAGCATTCCCCAATCAAATTTCTTTGCGGGCTTCGCGATCTTTGTGTTAGCCGGGTTTTCAAGATGGGTTTGGTTGCGGCTTCGGCGCGCTGGGATCTCTGCGCCCTCTGTGGTTACTCCGTCTTCCGGCTATCGCCCAAGAACCGCACTGATCACGCTGGTTAGGGCACAAAGCACGCCTCGGCTGCGATGAGGGGCTGAGATCGCAGACCAGGCGAACTTGCGAATCTCGAATTTGTAGGATCCGAAATTGATTAGCAGGCGGTGGAAGATGCGCGGAAGGCGTTGGAGAAATTTTCGAGCGAAACCAAAGCGCAGCACATCCCGGACGATCTCCCAGCCTTGGAATCACGCTGCGAAAACTCCGAGCAGGTCACCGACCACTATCTCGCGGCGCTTGCTGAGCGGCACGGATAGAAGCTGGCGACTCTGGATACCGGAATCGATCATCGGGCCGCCGAATCGATCCAGGGATGTCAAAGATTGCTTCTGGTCAGTCCTCGGCACGGTCCTTGCCTCTTGCACAATGATTGGATTTAGCCGTTGTCATGGTAAGGCGTTGGGATTAGTCAGTCTAGCGATCCTATGCATCGTCGGTCCACGGCGGTAGTGGTGTCCATTTCGCAGACAGTCTGTACGGGAATTGGACACAGCATCGGTGCCCGTCCCGAAATCTCGAACCGCGCGTTGAAGATTCTCGGGCAGGGGAATCTCCCCGCTGCCAAGCGCGTCGAACTTACTCGACTATCCAGCAGCCTAGGCGAGTGGATCGAGGTGAACGGAAGAGTGCGCGCCGCCGAAACCAGTGGCGGAACCAATGTTCGTCAAAGATCCGACCGGTATCGTTCGAACGAGGACTCAGTCGCGCTTGGCCAGAAGCAAACCGAGACCTAGAATGGACCGGCATGGAAACCCAGGCGACCCGCCTTCATCGAACGCGACCCGGCCGAATGGCCCTGGCTCTCGCCGGCTGGCTGCTGCTTTGTTTTGCGGCGGCGGCGATGGGCGGATTGTTCATGCCCGGCGAATGGTATGCGTCGTTGAAGAAGCCCTCGTGGAATCCGCCCGGCTGGGTTTTCGGACCGGTGTGGACGGCGCTCTACGCGATGATGGCGGTGGCAGCCTGGCTGGTGTGGCGTCGCGGCGGCTGGGCAGCGCAGCGACGGCCTCTGACGCTGTTCTTCGCGCAGCTCACGCTCAACGCCGCCTGGACGCCGCTGTTCTTTGGTCTGCATTGGCCGGGGGTGGCGTTCGCGGAAATCGTGCTTCTCTGGCTCGCCATTGGCGCGACGCTGCTCGCGTTCCGTCAGGTGAGTCGCGTCGCCGCGTGGTTGCTCGCGCCTTACCTCGCGTGGGTGAGTTTCGCGGCAGTCTTGAACTTTACGTTGTGGAGACTGAACTCATGAAGTGATCCCGCGACTGCACATGAGTTGTATGATGGAACATTCCCTCAAGAAGGCTCAAAGACCGCGCACTTCTATTCAATGTGCGGCCCGCACTTCTGCTCGATGAAAATTACCAAAGACGTCCGAAAAACGCTGCCGAACAGGGCGTCACCGAACAGGAAGCGCTGCAAAAGGGAATGGGAGAAAGATCTCGCAACTTCGTCGAGAAAGGCAGCGAGCTTTACGCGAAAGCGAAAGGCGGGCAGGACGCCGCAACTCCCCCGCATCCGGGTCTTCGCAGGGTGAGTTGGAAACAAGCATGAAACTATTGATTCAACAAAAGGTTCAGGCCGGCTTTGCCGTGGCGTTCGCGCTCCTGCTCGCCGTGGGAGCAGTGGGCTGGTGGAGCACGCAGCGGAGCGCGGAGGCATTTCGCGCGGTGGAACACTCGAATCATGTCGACAATGCCCGTCGACGATGACGATCTGATCCTGCCACGGTCCCAGCACTTGGCTCTGCCAGCCCAAGAGCACTTGTTCCAACAGTTCGTCGTCAATCTGGTGCAACCCCATTCTAAACACCGTCTTTTTCGGATATCCAATCTCTCGGGTCTGAGGATCGGCGCCGAACTTCAAGGCGCGCAGTTGAGCCGGGCTGAGAGTTTCGGCATGCGCGGCCAGATCCGTTGGCCCGCG
>Ga0194132_10007493_pt1 | contig 16230 bp, 12 predicted proteins | sample TA2KigOf80mmetaG_FD_148612 | JGI IMG/M metagenome (GOLD analysis project Ga0194132, IMG submission 148612) | Freshwater microbial communities from Lake Tanganyika, Tanzania - TA2015054 Kigoma Offshore 80m | ecosystem: Environmental > Aquatic > Freshwater > Lake | place: Tanzania: Lake...
AGGGGGGCACAAAAGGGGGCACAGTGACGACGCGCCCTCGCTGTCAAAACACCGCACACTATTGAAACAAAGTGGCTCCTCGGGCTGGACTCGAACCAGCAACCCTCCGGTTAACAGCCGGATGCTCGCCGCGTTGCGGCGGAAAAACAAGAACAAAAACAAAGAAAGGAAGGGGTGAGAGTCCCCTTCAATTGCCCCTGGGGAGCACAAAAGGGGGCACACTCCGCAAGCGCTCTGCGCCCGTCGCGGAGACGGCCCCCACCCCTTACCCCGAGGGGGTGGGGGTCCTCCCCTCAAAAAAGGGGCCAATTTTTTCCGGCCCCTGCACACCTCGGCAAGCGCGCATATCCCACGCGGCGCAGCGGACATGGTGGGCCAGGGTCTGAGCACAAGGGTTCCGTGAACCGTTGAGGCCGCTAATACGGTCTATCGTCCGGCAGTCTTAGCTTCCTCGGTGCTGTCAAAGTGTGGTACCGGACTTTGACTTTTGTTTTGTCGCCCCGGCTTTGGCGTCAATCCAATCGGCGCGGATAAGAGACTCGCGCTGGCGTTGCCTGATCAAGCACAGTCTTCCCGACAATGCCGGTAAAACAGTAGCATTGGATTTTCTCCTCTGCGTCGCTTCACCTGCTTGCGGCGGTGGGACTGTCGTCGCTACCTGGACGCTGGACGGGACCGGGGCTGCTGCTCGGACTCTGCGCCACAACCGTCACCCCGCTTGCAAGCTACTACAGCGACTACACAAATCCCGGGTACGACGAAGCTGCCGCATACATCCGCGGCCATGCCGAATCAGCACCGATTTTCGCGGGGAACGGGACGCGCGTCGTGAGCTACTACTACCTCAATGAGTATCCTCGACTGGGCACGGCTGAGTGGAGGTCGTTCATCGAGCGGGTGCCATTCAAGACGATCACGTTCGGGACATCAACCGGAACCGAGTCCTTCAGCGAGCGGCTGGCTCCCGGCGTGTATTGGGCCGGGGGAGAGCCACTCGACACCCTGGCCAGCCTCACGACGACATCGCACATCTGGAGAGCGGACTTGGTGTCGGCCTGCTCCGACTTCGAGGCAAATAGTGAGAAGGCCGAGCTGCTCGACAAGAAGGTCTTCACCCGTGGCGTGAGAGCGTGCCTCTTCGAAATCGTGTCACCTCAATAGTCGGGGCTCTGCGCCGAACGACGGCGCGAGCGTGCCGCGAGTCCTTCGACCAGGAGGAGGATCAACGTGGTGAGTTGATCGCGTCCAGTTGAAGAAGTGGCCGTGTCGGGATTGAACTCCACGACGTCGCACGCCACGATGTCGAGCCGGGCCATCGCCTGCTCGACGATCTCGAAGAGTTCGTGCCAGGACAGCCCGTCGGCCACCGGTGTTGACACGGCATTGCCGATCGCTTCCGGTGACAGGACGTCAAGGTCGATCGTGAGATAGCAGGGTGCCCCTTCAGGCACACGCTGAAGCGCCTCAACAAGCGTATCTCGCTGGAGCATCTGCCGTGTGGGACCGATGGCGTGAAGATTGAGGCGGCCTCCGACGGTCGGCTCCTCCGCGAGCGCACGAAACCTCGCGGTCCGCGAGTCGTTGTTCGTTCGGAGCCCGAACGCGTGAATGCCGGCAATCTGGCTGAACAAGAGGAGATTGCTGCTGACGGCGGCGTGGTTATAGCCGATCCCTGCCCAGTAGAAGAGGTCGTGGTGGGCGTCGAGCGCGACCAGGCGGAGTCCCGGATGACGCGAGGCGAGCGCATGAACGATCGGGAAGGTGACGGCATGGTCGCCGCCGACGAAAAGCGGTCTCAGCCGGCGATGGTCCAGGTTCTCCGCGACGAATCGCTCGACCTCGTCGAACAGGTCGCCGACGGTGCGTGAGGCGACACCGACGTCGCCAAAGTCCTTCAGGACGATGCCGCGGCCGAGAAGACGGGGCAGGCCTCCGTTGCATCCCACCTCGCTGTAGAGGCCGTGGTCACAGATGTCGAACCAGGGGACCAGACGTTGAGTCAGGCGACGAAGCGAGTCGGGTGCCCGGCGCGTACCGATCGCACCTGGAACGGATGCCAGGGGAACTCCTGCGATGGCGACATCCACCTCATCGTCGGGGATCCGCTCCGGCAAGTGAAAGAACGAGGGGCGGGTGAAGTACCGGAGGCGATCCTGTTCGAGGAAGAACCGTGTCTCGCGCTCTAAATCGAGGGGTGGGATCGCTCCCGTTTCGCGAGCGCCTGCCGCCGCGTGCTCGTCTTCGGCTGGCTCGAAGTACCCACGCGTCAGGAGCCGCTCGACGACGGGCGCGTCGGGTTCGGTCAGGAGTTGGCGGATCTCGTCCTGCGTACGCGCGCCGTGTGCGGCGCCTGCACGCACGAGCGCCTCCACGACACGGGCGATCCGATCGGAAACCGCCTGTGTCGGCACGCTGAAGAGCGCCGCCTCCCTGCACTCGGCGTCATGGAGGTAGTGCTGCCCCGCGTATCGCGCCACCCGTAGCGAAGGAAGGAGTCGATACTTCAGAAGCGGCCCCATTATGGCCTACGCGGCCTCAATTTCGTGAAACAATGTCCGTACGCTTGGTGCGTCGAGGCGTCCGACCGTGATCAATGTCTGTCTGGTGCAGATGCCCTTCGGTGGCGTGGAGCGGCCGTGCCTCGCTCTCTCGCTCTTGAAGGCGTATCTGTCGGTTCGCTCGATTTCCTCCAGAGTCGTCTACGCCAACCTGGCATTTGCCGACGCCATCGGCCTCGACGTATACCACGCGATCGCTCAATCCCAGCCTGAGAGCCTGATCGGCGAATGGGCCTTCGGGCGGGCGGTTTTCGGAGAGGCATCCGGCCGCGAGGCCGAGTTTCTCGATTTGATTGCCCCTTGCCTCGAAAGCTCGCAGCTGTTGGGTCAGCTCCGCAGGATTTACGGACATCTCGATACCAGGCGCCTCGTGTCGGCGGTGCGCGGGCGGACGCCGGAGTTCGTGGACCGAACGGCAAGAAGCATCCTCGATCTGGAGCCGCGGATCGTCGGCTGCACGTCGACTTTTCAGCAGCACTGCGGCGCGCTCGCACTGCTCCAACGTATCAAGGAGCTGTCTCCCGGCGTCATCACCATGCTCGGCGGCGCGAACTGCGAAGGCGTGATGGGGGCCGCGACCCACCGCAAGTTTCCCTACGTGGACTTCGTGGCCTCCGGAGAAGTGGACGCGTTCTTTGCCGGGTTCTGCGAGCGGCTACTGAAGGAGGGAGCGGACGTTCCGCTCGAGGAACTGCCGTGCGGCATCTTCGGGCCGGCACATCGCGTCGCTCCGGCCTACCCGGATCCGTGGCGCGCCGTTCTGCAGTCGCTGGACGAGGCGGCTGTTCCCGACTTCGACGACTATTTCGAGTCGCTGCGCGCGTCAGGTCTGGCCGGTCATATCAAACCGTATCTGTCGTTCGAGTCTTCCCGAGGGTGCTGGTGGGGCATGAAGCAGCACTGCACCTTCTGCGGCCTCAACGGCGAGGGAATGGCGTTCCGTTCGAAGTCGGGCCCCCGCGTTCTCGAGGAGATCGCCGCACTGCGGGCGCGCTACGGCATACATGACTTCGCGGCGACCGACAACATCCTGGACATGCGGCACATGACGAGCGTGCTGCCAGCCCTCGCCACTCTCGAGAATCCTCCTTTTCTGTTCTACGAGGTCAAGGCGAACATGAGGCGGAACCAGGTCGCGCTGATGAGTGCTGCCGGCGTGCGGCGGATCCAGCCGGGGATCGAGAGCCTCCACGATGACGTGCTGAAGCTGCTGAAGAAAGGGAACAGCTGGTTCATCAACGTGCAACTGCTCAAGTGGGCGCAGGAGTTCGGTATCCGCGTGGCGTGGAATTTCCTCGCAGGCGCGCCTGGCGAATCCGAGGCGTGGTACCGCGAGATGATCGACTGGCTTCCGCTGCTCTTCCACCTGGAGCCTCCCGACGGGAACGTGGCGCACATCCGCTATGACCGGTTCAGTCCGTACCAGGCCGCACCGCGTGAGTACGGCCTGACGCTGGTGCCTAGCCGTGCGTATGAATATGTGTACCCGGTTCCACCGCACGAACTGGCGGACCTCGCGTACTACTACGAAGATGCGGCGATATCTCATCGCGTGTGGCCTTCGTGCCACGAGGCTCTGGCGGCGGCCATCACAGATTGGGACCAGGCGTTTACAGGGACCGGTGATCAACCTGCCGCGCGATTGCTCGGGCGCGACAACGGCGACCACGTTCTGATCCACGACACCAGGGCCGTGGCATCGTCTCCCGAAATCACGCTGGTCGGGCTCGACTACCTCGTATGGAAAGCATGTGACTCCGCCCGTTCGCTCGAGGGCCTTTCGCGATTCCTCAAGGACACTGGCCAGCTGGTCACCTCGTCTGACGAGATCTCCGTGTCAGTCGAGCGGCTAAAGGAGTTGAAAGTCCTGCTGGAATGGCGCGGGATGCTGCTGTCTCTGACCGTCAGCGAACCGGTGATTCCGTACATCGAGAACGGCTTCGGGTTCGTTCGAATGTCAGAATTGCGCGAAAAACGATGGCCCGAGAGCCTCGTTCGGGAGTGCATCCGTCCGCGGAGACCTCCCTTGCCGCAGCTGGTTGCGGGGCCGTCGGGAAGTCGATTCGGAGTCCGCGAAGGCTCTTGATCCGGGCTGACATCGAGTGTGAGCTGGCCAACCTGCAGTCGAGCTGTCCGCGACAACGGCGAGGAGGGTATCAGCATGGCAGCCTTGTCGAAAGCGGATGAACTGCGCGATCGCCAGGAACTCGAGGCCCACCTGTTAAAAAAGGCCTGGCACGACGCGAAATTCAAAGAGGCGCTGCTCGCGAATCCCCGTGCGACGCTGCAGCAGGAGCTGCAAACCGTCAGCCCAACTTCGCAGATTCCGGACGGAGTCGAAGTGGTGGTCCATGAGGAATCGATGACGAAGATCCACCTCGTGCTGCCGGTGAATCCCGTCTCGACGGAATTGAAGGACGACGAGCTCGATCTGGTCGCCAGCGGGTGGAGAATCGGGCCGGTGACGCCGGTGTGCTCGTCATCCGGCAACGACGTCCTCTCGGCTCACGCGCTCGCGCCGCGCAAGGATATCTACGCCGGTGGGGAGGGTGTCGACACCAGACGATAGACCGTATTAGCGGCCTCAACGGTTCACGGAACCCTTGTGCTCAGACCCTGAGGCGACGTGGGCCCGACAGCCAAACAGGTCGGATCAGGGCCCGCTCCCGGCGAAGTCACCCTCGAGACGGGGTCCAGCAACGCGTCAAATTGTGGCTGAGCTGCGTGTTACCATCTACCCAACCCACGCTCAGAAGGAACCGTATGAAGCCAAGTCTCGTGCTGCTGCTGGCGTGCCAGTGTTCGATGGCCTACGCGCAGACCGCGCCTCCCACCAGCCTTTCGCTGGAACTGGCTTTGAGATCGACGCTCGAACGTCACCCGCTGCTGCAGGTGCAGCAGCAGCAAGTCGAGGCGACCCGCGCTGCGCTCACACGAGCGCGCTCCCAATTCGACACGGTGTTCCAGTCCCAGCTTGGCCACAGCCGCCTGTATCAACCCTTGACGGACAACGAACGGGCGGTCCTGGGCGCATCGTCGACGACGGCGAGCAGAACGGACTTCACGGTGCGAGCCATCCAGCCGCTGCGCAACGGCTTCACGGCGGGTACGACGATGGACGTGAGCCGGACGGCCGATGCGCTGGCCGCGCCGCTCGGCTTGAACCGATCCCACCTGGCGCTCACCGTCACCCTTCCGCTGCTGCGCGGCAAGGGGCGCGATGTCGTGATGGCACCGGAGACCGCCGCAGGCATCGAAGTCGAGGCGAGCGTGTACGACGTGTCGCAGTCGATCTCCGACCTTCTGTCGAGGACCGCGGACACCTACTGGAGCGCCGTCGCGGCGCTTCGGAACTACACGGTGTACAGGAACGCAGAAGACCGCGGACGCGTGTACCTGGAGACGGTGCAGCAACTCGTCGACGCCGACCGCCTTCCGCGCAGTGAGATCAGCCAGGTGCAGGCGAATCTGGCCAGCCGCGCTGCCGCCCGTCTGGCCGCCCAGCAACAACTGTCGGAAGCCAAGCAGCAACTCGCGATTGCGATCGGTCTCGGTGGAGACCAGCTGTTGAGGGTGCCGGACCCCTCCGATGCCCTGCCGACCGGCGAGCCGCAATGGACGTCAAGCTTCGACGCAGCACAGCTGCGGTCGTGGATCGATCAGGCTCTGGTGAGGCGCTCCGACCTGCTCGCGCTGAAACGACGTCTGACGTCTGCAACGCTGCTGCGCGGAGCGGCCCAGGACCAGTTTCGCCCGCAACTCGACCTTGAATTGAGCACCGGCTATTCCGGCCTCGGAGAAGGCACGAACGCGAACCGGTATCTCGCCGCGCCGTTTGTCGGCATCGGCGGCGCGGACGCCGTAGCCAACGTCCGCTACGAGCTCCCCTTCGGCCGCCGCGCCGCGCAGGCCGCACTGATGGAGGCGGATTCGAGCGCACGCCAGGTTGGGTATCGCATCGAGGAAGCCACACGGACCATCACGTCGGACGTCATCACCGCCGCCGACGCGGTTCGCCACGCCGCCGAGCAGCTCCAGCAGGCGCAGCTGTCGGTCGAATATTCGCAGCTCGCGCTGGACAACGAGCGCGAGAAGCTCCGCCTGGGCGTCGGGGAGCTCCTGGACGTTCTGGTCGTCGAAGAGCGCCTGACGGGGGTGTTGGCGTTCGCAGTACAAAGCGAGCTCGCACTCGCACAGTCGATCACGCGCCTGCGGCACGCGACAGGGACGATTGTGGCGCCCGACACGACGGGACAGGACATCGACCCCAAAGCGTTCTTCACGCTGCCCGAGCGGGCGGGCGGCCTTCAGTGAGAACGGCACGAGCATGAACCCCAGCATCTTCCGCAAAGTTTCGCTCGAACGATTGTCCTCGCCGGAACAGCTGGACGAGGCGTACCGCGTGACGACCCCCAAGGAGTGGCTGGCCCTTGTCGGCTTCCTCCTGCTCCTAAGCGCCGTCGTGGTCTGGAGCATCGAGGGATCGATCGCCACGAAGGCCACGGGACAGGGCGTGATCATCCGGCAGGGAGGCGTCATGAACGTGGTCGCCTCGGGCTCGGGGACGGTCATCGATCTGAAGGTGGCCCCAGGCGAACGGGTGCAGGCCAACCAGGTGCTTGCCGTGATCTCCCCGCCGGGAATCGGGGAACGCATCAAGGCGGCTCAAGCCCAGCTCGCGGACGCGCAACGCGAACGCGAACGGACTCGAACGGTGCAGACGAACACCGCGAAGCTGCAGATCGAGGCGTTGAACCGACAGCGAGCCAACCACGAGCGCGCGATCCTCGACCTGCATGCACAAGCCAGGATCGTGGAAGAACAGATCCCGATCGATGAACAGCTGCTCGCCAAGGGTCTCATCACCAAGCAGCGGACACTCGCACCGCGAGAGAAGCTCGTCACGATCCAGGCCCAGGTCGCCACGCTGGAAGCTCAGATCAAGCAGATCGACGCCGAACGGTTCAGGATCGAGAACCAGCCGACCGAAAGCGACGTCAACATGCGAGGCCGTGTCACCGAGCTCGAGCGCGCGGTGGCGGCGCTCGAACGGGAATTGGCGTCCGACTCCAAGGTCGTGAGCCCGTATTCCGGAGAGATCCTCGAGCTGAAGGTGTACCGCGGAAGCCCCGTGGCGGGGGGCGCACCGATCATGAGCATTCAGCCGGACGTCGAAGCCCTGGAGGTCCTGGTCTATCTGGATTCGTCACGTGCCAAGGACGTCAGGCCTGGCATGGACGCAGAGGTGTCGCCCGGCACGGTCAAGCGCGAGGAATATGGCTTTCTCAGGGGCAAGGTCACCTTCGTCGCGGACTATCCGGCCACGCCCGCCTCGATGATGCGTAACCTCGAGAACGAATCGCTTACGCAATCCCTGGGCAACGGTCCCGTCACCGAAGTGCGCATCGAGCTCGAACCGGCAGACACGCCAAGCGGGTTCCGCTGGTCCTCTCAGCAGGGTCCGCCGCTGCGCCTTTCGAGTGGAACGCTGTGCGCCGCCTTGATCGTCACGCGGTCACAGCGACCCATCACCCTCGTGCTCCCCGGCGTCCAGGAGATGCTGGGCGGGTCCTGATGAGCACGACGCCTCCAGCAGCATCGCGCCCGTCACCTCGCGTCCGGACCCCCACCGTCCTGCAGATGGAGGGGACCGAATGTGGGGCCGCCGCGCTGTCGATCGTGCTCGCGTACTACGGCCGCTTCGTCCCGCTCGAAGAGATGCGACTGGCGTGCGGCGTGTCGCGCGACGGCAGCAAGGCCAGCAACGTGGTCAAGGCCGCGCGCCTGTACGGACTGCACAGCAAAGGGTTCAAGAAGGAACCGTCACAGCTTCCGGTGATGACGCTGCCGCTCATCGTCTTCTGGAATTTCAACCACTTCCTCGTCGTCGAAGGGTTCGGAAAGAAATGGGTGCACCTGAACGACCCGGCAGCGGGTCCTCGCAAGGTGACCCACGAGGAATTCGATCAGGCCTTCACCGGCGTCGTTCTGGAATTTCAGAAGACGCCGGAGTTCCGCGAGGGTGGGGAGAAACCCAGCGTGTTTCGCTCGCTCGCCGGCCGGCTGCAGGGAAGCCGGATGGCCCTCGTCTACGTCGTGCTGACCACGCTGGCGCTGGTCGTTCCCGGCATGATGGTGCCCGTCTTCTCGAAGATCTTCGTCGATTCGTATCTGGTCGGCGGCGCGGAAGAGTGGCTCTCTCCGCTCTTGACCGCGATGGCGTGTGCCGCCATCGTGAGTGCCATCCTGAGCTGGATGCGCCAGGCCGCACTGCTGAAGATGGAGATGCGGCTGTCACTGGGCTCTTCAGCACGATTCGTCTGGCATGTCCTGCGTCTGCCGATGGAGTTCTTCGGCCAGCGCGAAGGCGGCGACATCGGCTCGCGCGTCGAGCTGAACGACCGGGTCGCGACGGTGCTGTCCGGCGAACTGGCGACGAACCTCGCCAACGTCCTGCTGATCGGCTTCTATGCGGCGCTGATGCTCCAGTACGACGTGACCCTGACGCTCGTCGGTGTCACGCTCGCGGCTGTCAACCTCATCGCGCTCCGCTATGTCGCACGGACACGCAAGGACGCCAATCGCCGGCTGCTCCAAGACCAGGGGAAACTGATCGGCACGTCGATGGGCGGACTGCAGATCATCGAAACGATCAAGACGACCAATACCGACGACTTCTTCGCCCGGTGGGGCGGCTACCAGGCGAAGGCGTTCAACGCCGAACAAGCGCTCGGTGCGTCGTCGGAAACCCTGGCCATCGTGCCGCCGCTCCTGACGGCAGTCAGCGGTGTCGCGATCATCGGCCTCGGCGGCCTTCGGGTCATGGACGGGATCCTGACCATGGGCAGCCTGATCGCCTTTCAGTCTCTGATGCAGAGCTTCAGCAGCCCGGTCAACCAGCTATTGGGGATGGGTCAGACGCTTCAGGAGCTCGAAGGGGGCGTCGCGCGGCTCGACGACGTCTACAGGTACCAAAGGGATCCTCAGACCGACCGCGACCACTCCGGCGCGACGGCCACAGCCATGGAACGGATCCAGGGTGGACTGGATCTCGAGAACATCACGTTCGGCTACAGCCGTCTCGAGCCGCCGCTCATCAAGGACTTCACCCTGAGAGTGAAACCCGGGCAGCGCGTCGCGCTCGTCGGAGCGTCGGGCAGTGGAAAGTCGACCGTCGCGAAGATCGTCAGCGGCCTGTATCCCCCCTGGTCGGGCAACGTCCGCTTCGATGGGAAGCTTCGCGATGACATCCCCCGCAGTGTGGTGAATCAGTCGGTGGCGATGGTCGATCAGGACATCGTCCTGTTCAACGGGACCATCCGTCAGAACCTCACGATGTGGGACGACTCCATCCCGGAGGAGACTGTTATTCAGGCGGCCAAAGATGCGTGCATTCACGACGACGTCTCCACGAGGCTGGGTGGATACGACTACGTCGTCGAAGAAGGGGGACGCAACTTCAGTGGAGGCCAGCGACAGCGCCTGGAGATTGCCCGGTCGCTGGCGATCAACCCGCGGCTGCTGGTGCTGGACGAAGCCACCAGCGCGCTCGACCCGAAGACCGAACAAATCGTGGACGACAACCTCCGTCGTCGGGGATGCACCTGCCTGATCGTGGCGCACCGGCTGAGCACGGTTCGCGACTGCGACGAGATCATCGTGCTTGAGCGCGGCGTGGTCGTCGAGCGCGGTACGCACGAACAGATGATCGGTGCCAACGGGCCCTACGCGAAGCTCATTCAAATGGTCTGACATGGTGACGTTGAATACGAGCCTCGCACGAGCCGTGGACGAACCGGAGACGAACCGGCCGTTCCCTGTCCACGATCCCGGTGTCGTGTGGTTCGTCACGTCCGGCAAGCTGGACGTGTTTCTCGTCCGTCTCGAGAACGGAGAGGCCGTCGGCGCTCGCCATCATGTGCTGCGCGTGGAAGAAGGCGGCGCGATCTTCGGGCTGCCCGCCATCGACGGCGGGTTTGGACTCTGCGCCGTGGCCGGCTTGGCAACGCGCACCGACCGCCGATCGCGGGACGAGGTGCGACCTGAAGTACTCCAGACCGCCTGTGTCCGCTGGGTGAAGGACCTCGCCGGCGCGACCGGCGCGAAACCGATCCGCGCCGACATCGCGCCGGACTGGACAGCGCTCGATCAGTTCCATCAATCCGCCGTCGGTCAACTCGTGTCACGGCACGAGCGGACGGCCGAGGAAGAGCAACGCCGGCTGCGGGCGCGGCCGGAGGAAGACGCGCAGATTCGTCACGGAGCGCTGCAGCAGCTGGCAGAAGTCCCGGTGTCCGGAGCGCAGGGCGCCTTGTCCGGAGCGTCCTCCAACCACCCCCTGGTGCAGGCGTGTGAGGCCGTCGGACGGGCCGCGGGTACGAGGCTGTCGGTTCCACGATCGGCAATCGCGGGTCAGTCCAAAGATCCTGCCCGCACGATTGCGCGGTATTCCGGCGTACGGACGCGCCGGCTCGTCCTGAAGGGAGAGTGGTGGAAGCAGGATAGCGGGCCGCTCCTCGCTTTTGTCGAAGCCGATGGCCGTCCTGTCGCGCTGCTGCCCCGCCGTCGCCGCGGGTACGACGCGTACGATCCGGACGCGGCAACGACCACGCGTGTGACGGCGGAGGTTGCCCAATCGCTCACTGGCATCGCTCACGGCTTCTATCGTCCGTTTCCCGCCAAGTCGCTGACGCTCTCCGATCTCGTGGCGTTTGGTCTGCGCAGCGCTTCGAGAGACTTGGTGTCCATCGTCGCTGCTGGACTGGCCATGGGCGCGCTGGGCGTCGTCACGCCGCTCGTCCTGGGCATCGTCTTCGACACCGTGATTCCGGGAGCACAACGCGGGCAATTGGTTCAGATTGCCGTGCTCCTTCTGGCGAACGCCGTCGCAGTGGTGTTCTTCGGCCTCGTTCGGAGCCTCGCCCTGCTCCGGCTCGAAGGGAAGATGGACTTCGCGACGCAGGCGGCGGTCTGGGATCGCCTGCTCAGACTCCCGACGCGCTTCTTCCGGGATTACTCCGCCGGCGACCTCGCACTGCGGAGTCTGGCCATCACACAAATCCACGCCGCCGTCACCGGCAGCGCCCTGTCGGCGATTCTGTCGGCGGTCTTCTCCTGCTTCAGTTTCTTCCTGCTCTTCTACTACAGTCCGGCGTTGGCACTTCTCGCCACCGGTCTCGTCACGTTCGCAGTGGCGGTCACTCTCGGCTGCAGCTATCTGAACCTCAAGCACCAGCGGACGATGTCCGCGATGGCGGGGCGTATCTCGGGCATGGTCCTCGAGATCGTGAACGGCGCGGCAAAGTTCCGCGTCTCCGGCGCCGAAGATCGGGCGTTCTCAAAGTGGGCCGCCGCATTCGCGGAACAGAAGCGAACGGCCGCCCGTGCGCGCCGGCTCTCGAACATCCTCGCCGTGTTCGGCTCGACCTTCCCCGTAATCGCGACCGGAGTGCTCTTTTACGGCATCGCGACCATGAGCACGCAGCCGGCGGCCGGGACCATGACGACCGGCGAGTTCCTGGCTTTCTATGCGGCCTTCGGTCAGTTTCTGGGGGCGGTCCTCGGCCTCAGCTCCGTTGCCATCACGCTGTTGCAGGTCGTTCCCCTCTACGAACGGGCCAAGCCGATCCTGACGACGCTGCCGGAAGTGGCCACCGGAAAGGTGGATCCTGGCGAGCTGCGAGGCCACATCGAGTTGGCGCACGTAGCGTTCCGCTACACCGCCGACACACCACTCGTGCTGCGCGACCTCTCGCTGACGATTCGCCCGGGAGAGCTCGTGGCGATTGTCGGACCCTCCGGATCGGGAAAGTCGACAATGCTCCGTCTGCTTCTGGGTTTCGAGAGCCCGGAATCGGGCTCCGTCTATCTGGACGGAAAGAACCTGGCCGGCCTCGACATGGAGGCGGTGCGGCGCCAGATGGGGGTAGTGCTGCAGCACGGCAAGCTGATGATCGGCGATATCTTCAACAACATCGTCGGCTCGGCCCCGCTCACCCTGGACGATGCCTGGAAGGCGGCCAGGATGGCGGGATTCGATCAGGACATCAAGGCCATGCCGATGGGGATGCACACCATCGTCTCGGAAGGCGGCGCCGGGCTGTCCGGCGGACAGCGCCAGCGCCTGATGATCGCCAGGGCGATCGTGGGCAATCCGCGGATCCTGCTGTTCGACGAAGCGACGAGCGCGCTCGACAATCGGACTCAGGCCATCGTGACGCAGGCCCTCGAAGGCATGGATGCCACGCGCATCGTGATCGCCCACCGGCTGAGCTCGGTGGTGCGCGCCGATCGCATCCTCGTGGTCGAGAAGGGCGTGCTCGTGCAGAGCGGAACGTACGGCGAGCTGATTGAGCAGGACGGCGCGTTCGCCGAACTCGCCCTCCGTCAGCTGGTGTAAGAGAGGGGCGCCGCGGAATGAGGAAAGCACTCTACGTGATGGGGTATCTCGACGACACCGACGTCGAATGGCTCGTACAGCACGGATCTCACCAGCGGGTCACGAAGAGCTCGACGCTGATCCGTGAAGGTGAGCCGGTAGACTCCCTCTACATCCTGCTCGACGGATGCCTGACGGTGACCGCGGGCAGCCTGGAACTGGCGACGCTGCTCGCGGGTGAAATCGTGGGAGAGATCTCGTTCGTCGATGCCCGCCCTCCGCTGGCGACGGTGACCGCGGCGCAGGAGTCGAGAGTCCTCGCGGTCCGTAAGGGGGACCTGAACGCCAAGATGCAGGAAGATCCGTGGTTCGCCTCGCGCTTCTATCGCGCGATCGCGACGTTCCTCGCCGACCGCCTCCGGATGACCACGACGCGGCTCGGATACGGCAGCGCGACCCAGGATGGCGGAGCGGATGCCGCCGACGAGATGGACATCGAGATGATCGAAGCCGTCTCGATGGCGGCGGCACGATTCGATCGGCTCCAGAAGCGTCTCCGAAGCGAGACGCCCACGCCGGACTGATCGGCGGGTCGCGCGACCGGATCACGAACGTGCACCGAGGCGCCGACCGACCAATCCTCAGGCGCGGAGCCCCCCCACGTGCAGCGCGCGCAGGGGAAGAAACGGGGATATCGAACTTCTTCGCACCTCCGCGAGAACGACATAGGCCTTGGCTTCCTCGCAGCCATCGCGAAGGCCCAGCTTGAGATGGCTCGACGTCCGACCCACAAATCGTCCATCGCCAAGCGGCGATGAGCCCCGCCAGCCGACAAACTGCTCGCGCTTGACAACGGTACACAGCCCATCGGCCACCATGAGATCGAGAAGGCCACCGATTCGCTTCCCCTTGCGATCGGGTGCGTGGGGAAAGAGCTCGATGCCAAGTTGAGGTGCGAGATCGGTCCCGAGATCCAGGCAGAGCGAAAGGCTCTGTACTCGCGGGCCATATCGCATGGCAAAGCGCTCGGCACGATCGACCGGTCCTGGCCATCCGATCGTTACTAGGTAAGCTGCGACTTCCTGCCATCGGACGCTGACGATTAGCCGCACGCTCCTGGTCGCACGCGCGCCCAACGCCATGATGTGAACGACGACCGCCCACTCAGGCAACTGGCGCACGCAGCGATCGATGAGGGACACGTCAATCGCAGGCTGGTTCGCCTGCGGATAGAGCGCAGCCGCCTCGTCGAACATGGCCGCGACTTCGGCGCAGAATCTCTCCGTCCCCGGTTTTTCACGCCACCGCAAGCCAGAGAGAGAGACGACCGGCTCGCGGAGCTGCGGATCGGCACGCGGGCTTTCGAGGTCGAACTCGAGCCAGATTTCGTGCAGCCGATCGTAAAGGAATGAAGCAGGATCCTGCCACGTCTCGCAGAAAACGGCGAGACGGCTCCAGGCAGCTGCCGAATCGCTGCGCGACGCCAGAGACGCCGCGAGATGGGCGGCGCCGTCTCGACGGAGACAGACGCTGAGATCCGCCGGCAGGAGCCCGGCGCCCAGCCGGACCTCGATGCCGCATCGGTGGATCAGTTCTCTTGACAGGACGCTGCCGAGAGATTGCATGTCGCGATGGCTCTCGGCAGACACGAGCGGTTGGGAAAGATGCGGCGCGCAGGCCTCGAGGAGCGGCTCGAGCGTCATGGAGACCGTTCGATCAACTCACGAGTGTAAGAGGCAGGATTCTTCGGCCACCTACCTTGAGCGCTCCCATCGCCGCCTTCATCGCGAGATCGAACTGGACCGAATAGTCCTGGCAGTCGCGCTCCCAGTAGTTCCCCGTTTGCCGCAGCGCCTCCGCCTGGCAACCGCTGCCGTGCAGGAGCACGTAGGGACACGCGAGGCACTGCTTCATCAGGACCTCTTCTCCCCTCTTACGCCAGACCGCGAGCTGCTCGTCGCGAAACTCCACCTGCGGATGGAAGGCGCCGACGGCATGTTTCGGATCGTCGACGTAATCCCAGCAGGCGTAGAGCCTCCCGTGAGGATCCAGGGTGAAGAGATTCGTGTACGCGCCGCAGTAGACGTAGTTGTAAGACAGCCCCGGCTGCTTTCCTTCGAGGCAGTCGCGAAGCTCGTGGCGCATGCTCGGTAGAAAGTCGGTGTTGAACGGGGTCTCACCGGCTCCCGCGCCGGCGCTGTGGTTCCCGCAACTCTGGCAGCCGCCGGCATCTGGCGCGTCCAGCAATTTCCCGTACATCTCCCCGTAGTTGAAGAGCGGCTCGTGGTTCTTCATGACGCCGTTCCCCTGCACCGGGGCCAGGTACGCGGCGAACCGATCGTGCCCGTGAAGTCCCTCTTCGATCAAAATGCGTGTCAGCTGCTCCAGCTTCTCGACGTTGGTCCGATCGCAGTTGATGCGCAGGGTGATGGCGATGCCCGAGTCGAGGGCCCATCGGATGTTGCTGATGATCGTCCAGAAGCTGTCCTTGGTTCCAAGTGCGATCCGGCGGCGGTTGTGGACCTCGGGAGGGCCGTCCACGGTGATCTGAACCTGCCGGATCACATCGGGCTTGATCAGATCTTTGAACGTGTCCCAATCGTAGCCATTCGAAACGGCCGTGCTCGGCGTGCCGCGGCGACGGACCCACTCGAGGAAACGTTCGACCCGATGTTCGTTTCCAGGGGCGAAGGGTTCTCCGCCAAACAGCGTGATCGAGGACTTGGGGCCGTATTCGTCCATGAAGCTGAACGCGGCGTCCATGACCTCGTCGCTCATCCCCTCCTTCAGATATTTGGAGCCTTTGAGCTGCACGACGCGCTGACTGCAATAGGTGCATCGGAAGTTGCAGTCGTAGCTCAGGATGACGGTGAAGGTGGATTCCCGCGCAACGTGGTCGATATGTCTCGTCAGCGCCGTACGCACGACCGTCTGCTCTTCGGCCTCACTCCGCGTCGTGAGAAAGCCACGCTGGAGCAGCCGGGCGTGCACGTCCGGCGACACGGATCCTTCCCGCATACCGCTCTTGAGCCAGGCGACGGTGCCGGAATCCACACGGTCCACCGCGCCTGAATAACCGTGGGCCGCTAATACGGTCTATCGTCCTCCCCGGGCGCGTCGTAACAGAGCCACCCGAGCGACACCACGAGCGGAAGCAGCAGCAACAGGCGTCGCCTCAACGGCACCATTGCGTCTTAAAACTCCTCGGAAGGGCTTTAGACCGGCGCTCGGGCGAAATTCTTCCCCGCGCCCCATATAATGACCGCGCCTGAGGCCTTCACCTATGGATGAATA
>Ga0194132_10007495_pt1 | contig 16228 bp, 26 predicted proteins | sample TA2KigOf80mmetaG_FD_148612 | JGI IMG/M metagenome (GOLD analysis project Ga0194132, IMG submission 148612) | Freshwater microbial communities from Lake Tanganyika, Tanzania - TA2015054 Kigoma Offshore 80m | ecosystem: Environmental > Aquatic > Freshwater > Lake | place: Tanzania: Lake...
ACCGTGCGCTGCGAGGTGGACGCAGAGATTTAAGCCTCAAAGTGTTCGCCAAAGTGTTCCCCGAGGCATAAGAAAACCAGCTAAGTGCTGGTCGGAGTGGCAGGATTTGAACCTGCGACCCCCTCGTCCCGAACGGCATTGACGCCCCGCGCCCGTTGATTTCCAATGACGTTTGGCGCGCGCCTGGTGACGTCATTTTCCAACGAGGGCTGCGCTTCTTTGTGAGAAGTCTCCAACCGAATGACGCGCGTGGTGGATGGGGGCCCATGGTTGCGACGTCACTTTTGCGGGGGCCTTCTTCTCCCGGCAGAGCTCCGCACGAATTCTCTTTGCGACCCACTCGACAACTGGGACAGAAACCGCATTTCCGATAGCGTGGTATCTGAGGGTGTCAATATCATCATCACTGAGATGAAAGTCCTCACTGGGCAAAGTCCACCCCCTCGGGAAGCCCTGCAGTTGTTCACATTCTGTCGGTGTCAATCTTCGCACTTCATTGCGGTACGCTACATATGATCTGCTCCAATCCGTACCGGTATGCCGTCCCGATGTAGCGGCGAGGCAAAAAGCTACCTCAGGTACGCTTGCGCCAGTTCTCGAGCATTTCGATGGGCGCAAAAATCCTAACCGCTGTCCCTCGGGGCGGAAAGTCGCTCCCCGCTCAAATAGCACGTCGAACGCGCGCGTTGCGGAGCCTCGCCAGGCGCAGATATAGACGCGCGGCCGAGATTGTGGTGCGCCAAAGTATCGTGTGTTCAGCACCCGCCAAGCCACCCCATAGCCCAGTCAGGGTTCGGGCTCGTCGGGCTCGAAGATGCCCGATAGCCTCATGTGGAAAAAGTTCCCCGGCGAAGGCTATAAGAAAGTGGTGGTGCGGCGCGGCTTTAAGAGCGTGCCATGCTCGCCGAGGCTTTTGGAAATTGTGACCAGCGATCCCGACACTTCGCTCGATTTCGAGCGCGCCGGGGCGCCTGTCCCGGCCCATGAGGCGGCGCAAATCGAGGGCGCGGGGAAATTGGCCCCGGCCGGGGCCTATTATGAAAAACAGGCCAGCGGCAATGGCTTAGCCGCCGAGGCCCCAAAAACCGCCGAGGGCGCGCAGGGAGAGGCGCCAGCGACCGGGAAAGCCGCCAAGGGCCGGAAGGGGGCCAAGGCCAGCAAGGGGGCTGGCGAGGCCCCGGTGCCCGCCGCTGATACCAATGAGGCGGCACCCGCCGAGGCCAGAGGTGCTTCTGGCGGATGGGCGGCGGCGCCCCAAATAGGTGAAAACGGCGGGCTGCGCGCAGGCCGTGCAGGACATGCGGCTGGCTGCCGAGATCGCGGAGCGGCTGGACGCCATCATCGTCCTGCCGGAGCCGCTGGAGACGCTGGACCGGCCGGTGCTGTTCCTCGTCGCGGGCGGTGCGCTCGGGATCTGGCGAGCGACGCAGCGCGCGAAGGCCGCGCGGCGGGCGCGAATGGCGGCGAAGCTCGCGGCAGAGCACGTCCAGGCAGCGACGGAGCGGGCGGGTTGAAACCCGAAAGCTATCCGAATAGTCCAACCTGACTGCTGGGCGATTCTGCCCGGCGCAGATTCTCGGATGCCTGCTCGTAGTAGCTCGACTTCAGTTCTGCACCGACAAAGCGCCGCCCTTCCGTCAGCGCAACGTGTCCCTCCGATCCAATGCCAGCGAACGGCGAGAGCACCGTATCGCCAGGGTTAGACCAGAGCCGGATCGCGCGACGCGACACCTCGAGCTGAAGAGGGCAGATGTGTCGCTCGTCATCGTGCTCTCGGGCGCTCCGATATTGCAGCGTGTCAGTCGGATCGATATCCATCCAGACGGGCGATGCGTATCGCTGCCATGCAATTACGGGGAACGTGTCGTTCGTATGCGAGACCGGCTCTGCGTTGTCGCCGGGCTTTCGCATCGTTACGAGATAATCGGGAATGCCCTGACGAGAGAGACAGGAGTCCTTCTTCATCTGCTTGTGCAGCAGGCCGATGGCCTTCGTCCGGTGCATCGCAGTTACCGGATCCTTCCAGATGCAGACCTCGGAGTGGTGAATCCATCCGGCCTCCACAAACGCGCGGATGAGATCGCCGCGGAAGTCGGACAGGCCGATGAAGCCGTCGCGCGACTTGCTCGTCGGGAGCAGCATGCAGTGGAACGACAGCAGTCGGCCGGGCTTCGTGACCCGGTACAACTCAGGGACCAGATGCCGGAAGTGCGCGAAGAACTCTTCGGGGTTGGCGCAGTTCCCCATGTCGCGCGGGCTGGCCGAGTAGGTGTAGAGCGACGCGAACGGCGGCGAGAATATGGAGTAGTGGATCGAGTCGTCTGGCATCGCGCGGACGACGTCGATGCAGTCAGCGTGGTAAAGCGCGAAGCGTTCCCCGATGGTCTGTGCGAGCACGTTCATGGCGCCTCCTGGCCGATCCACGATGGGACTCGGATCGGCGTCGTTGGGTTGTATGGATTCCATTCGCGGCCGGTAGTGCCGAGTTCGGCCATCATCGTGTCCTTCACCAGTGCGACCATCTCTGCTGCGAGGCGCGCGGCGTCGGCTTCCTTGCGGCGGTAGTTCTGGACGATGGCGTCCTCCGATTCAGACCGGATGATGTGGACGTCAACGTGATCCCGTTGACCGAATCGCCAGCATCGGCGGATCGCCTGATAGGTCTGCTCGTAGCTGTGTGATGCCCCAGCGAAGATCATGCGGGAGCAGTGCTGCCAGTTCATGCCGAATCCAGCGATGCTCGGCTTCGTGACGAGGCAGCGGATCGATCCTGTCGAGAATGCGTTGAGTCGTGTGGCCTTGTCGTCGTGATCGTCGGATCCCGCGATCTGAACGGCGCCCGGGATAGCAGCAGTGATGGCGTCGGCCTCAGCGTTTAACTCGCACCACACGATGCACGGTGTCGGCCCGGCCGCCAGCTGGGACGCGATGGCGACGCGGTCATCGACCGTCGCCCGTCGAATCGCGCGCTGATCTGCCAGCGAGGCAGCCTGTGGAGCGAACAACATCCCGGCGTTCCATGCGGCTCGATGATCAACGCGGACGACGTGGTCATGCATCCGAAGCAGAGGGAGCGAATACCCGTCGTCGTCGTGGCCGATGTCGGCGGGCGTGCGAAGAAGCGCGCCCCATGATGCGACCCATCGCCAGAACGCGCCGACAGCGTGGCCTTTGATGCGCCAGTCCTGGGTGGATCCGCCGTCATGTACGAAGTACTCAGCCAGCATCTCCTGTCGAGACTTCACGCCGAGGAACTCGGAGTGGTTCCCTAGTTCTGTGAAGTCGTTGGGCGCTGGGGTAGCAGTGCAGGCAAGCCGATACGGAGTTGCGGCGAATGCTTCGATGAGCGCGTTGCGCGTTGCGCCGGTAAAGGACTTGAGGATGCTCGACTCATCGAGCACAATCCCGACGAATGCGCCGGGATCGAAGTGTGGCAGCATCTCGTAGTTGGTGACTGTGATTCGGTCGCCGTGGTCTGCGCGCCGATATGCGGCTTCGATCCCGAAGCGACGCGCCTCCGCGATGGTCTGCTCGGCTACCGCGAGCGGGGCGAGGACAAGCACGCGGCCTTCGGCACAAACATGGTGCGCCCATTCCATCTGCATCAGAGTCTTTCCGAGGCCCGTGTCAGCGAAGATGGCGCAGCGTCCTTTTCGCAGCGCCCACATGACGAGATCGTGTTGGTGCGGAAAAAGCGATGGATTGATATTGCCGGCTGGCGCCGATCCGAATGTTGGAGCCCGACTCTTCCCGGCGATGAACGATTCGTAGGTCACGGCGCCGTTGAAGCGCTGGCCGCGAACAAGGCCGCAGCCGGAGGCAAGGATTGCTGTGTCTGTCATGGCTTAGAGTTCCAGGTTGTAGCGTTCGCGGGCGAAGTCATACGCAAAGGTTTCTGCTTCGTGCGAGCGCCCATTGTTCCAAGCGATAAACTCCCGCAGCACCCGCTCCTCTGCGCGTTTGGTGATGATGGGTTCGGCGACAGCGAGGACGGCTTTGGCCTCTATCATTCGTTGCTGAAAGAATGAGAGTTCTGGGTTGAAAATAACCTCGTCCAGCGCCCGCGCCACATCTTCAACAAGCTTCTCTGCCTCGCTCATCTCCCGCTCCATTGTGGATTCGTGACACGGTGAACGTCAGTCTGCACGCCGCGCCAGGTCGCGCAGCCGGAGGCAAGGGACGAGCCGAGAATGACTGCGACGACGAGCAGCAACAGCGGAAAATGGGTTGAGTGGAAATAGGCTTTCATCGGCTTGCTCCTTTGACCGCCAGTTCGATCTCGCACTCGGCGAAGCGCAGCACCAGATCCCGGTGGGCGTCGGCATCGGCTTCGCGGTGCAGGGCTGAAATCTCGGCGATCCGCCGCGCGGCCTCGTGGATCGCGACCTTCCGCCGGCGCTCGGCCGGTCGCATCAGCATCTTGATAGGCCAGTCAAGGATCGCGGCACTCATCTGCGCCTCCTGTAGCGTTTCTTGCGGGGCTCGGGCTTGGCTTCTGCGACCGTCGTGCATTGCCACGGCCCGATCACCGTTTCCGGCGTCACGGTCTGTCCCTGCGCGACGTAGTAGGTCATAGGGTCTATTGCCAATTCGGGGCAGGCCCCGAGATCGGTCGGCGGTGGCGTCCACGCGAGGAACGCCACCCATAGGATAGGATTGCCGCCGATCATGCCGCGACCTGCTCTCGCTCGGTTAGCTCGAGGACAGGCGCCGGGCGCGGCTGCATCTGGTCGATGCGGGGTTGCATCTGGTGAACCGGCTCCACGCCAAGGACGCGCTCGCCTTCCGTCATGCCGATCTCGACGCCGCGGGCAAATTTGCGGAAGCCCTCGAGCTGCGCCGACACATAGGCGTGGGCGTTGCGCAGATGGTTGATCTCGCCGTTTTTGTGGCCGATCTCCTCGTCCTTCTGCTTGAGCACGCCGTTTTGCGCCTTGATGGTCGCGCGCTGCTCCCTGATGATGTCTTGCAGCCGCTCGATATGCGCCTGTTTTCGGTCGCGCTCATCGCAAACGCGCTTGAGCACCGTGCCGAAGCCGAAGGCGTCATCGGCGGCCTGCTCCTCCTCGGTCTTGGTGAACATCGACATGATCCGATCGAAAGTTTGCATTACCCGTCTCCTTCCGGTTGGTGGATAGGCACTCACTGAAATTCAGCCGATCTCACGCAGCGCGGTCTCGCGCGCATTGTTGAGTTCGGCCATCGCTTCGACCGTGCCGCCCTTGTCAGGATGGCGCACAAGGGCAAGCTGCTTGTAGGCGTGTTCAATCCCTTCCTTCGTCATGCGCGCCTCACCGCATTGCCGTGCAGCGGCTTCTTCCAGCCGCCGTTTCGATTGGTGGCGAGCGGGCGGCTCGGGATCTTGCGCTTTGGCCTGGGCTTGGTCTCGCCGCGTAGGCGCTTCATCTTGGCGATCTGCGTCTTGTCGCCGCGATAAAGGCCGCGCTTCTTGTTTGTCCTAGTGCCGTGACCGGCGACGCTCACCACGTCAATGAAGGCCGGGTCGTTGGCGTGTGGCCGGTAGGACGCGGGATCCCGGTCGTCGGGATTGTCGCCGATACGGGCTCGGAGTTTCAAAGGCGGCGCGTGGTCGAAATGAACCCGAGCTGCCATCAGATCGTGCTCGTTAAGCCCCTGCCCTGTCTCGGCGCATAAGAGATAGCCGCTGTTGCGCGCCATGTTCAGCCAGATCGCGGCGCGCTTGACCGGCTCGGGGATCAGCGGGCGGCTCATAGCAAGCGCTCCTTTGCCGCCAGCGCGTGGTAGTCCGAGGCAATCGCGCGCATGATGGCAACCTCGCGATCGGCCTTCTCCTTCGACATTTTGCCGTCGCGGATCAGGCGCTCATAGACGCGCAGGCGGTAGCGCACCTCGCGGTCAACGGTGTCGAGTTTCTCTTTGGCGGTGAACGTGCGGCTCATCGTGACATTCTCCCCGCTACCCAATGCACGTCGGCGTCGCGCGTTATTTCGCGGTAGGCAGCGCGGCACCGCATAAGGCAATGGTATCCGTAGGAGCTTGGGGCGAACTCATAGGCCAGCTCGGCATCCTTAATGGCTTTGGCAATCGCTTCTCTGGCGTCGTCCATTGCGTTCACGCGGCCTTCTCCTCCTTCGCTACGAAGAACCGGTCATCAGGCCCGCAGCGTCCGATATTGTTGTCCGGCCAGGCGCGCTCATCGACGATGCTCGGGAAAGTATCTTCGGCGACATGCTTGCGGCAGCGCCCGACCGTGAACGGCACATGCAGGAACCAGATGCACTCGCGGCACAGGATGGGATTGCGCTTCATAGGCCCCGCCCCATGCGATATTCGTAGAGGCCGCTCCCGACGTGACGGCGCTCGATGGCGTGCCCGCCAAAGCGGGGCTTTCGCAGATGGCGAAGCTGCGCCGAAATCGACGCGGGCGGATCGCCAGTGATGCGCTCGATCTCTGCGAGTGTGTGCCAGTGCCCGTCCTTTATGGCATCAAACACTCGCTGGATTTGCGCGCCGAGCCTCGGATTGTCACGGCGCGGCTCATAGTCGGCGCCGTTGAAGCGCTGGCCGCGATAGAGGGCGAGCGGAGTGTCGCCTAACAGAGACTCCTTCATCCGGCTCATTCCGAAAGCGCCTCCATGAGCTCGATATACTTGAGTGATTGCTGTAGGGATTGCCGGAGGCGACCGAGATCGCCAGAACGAAGCAGCGATCGCGTGGTCTCGTAGGTGGTGAACCTATCGCCGCATTTGCGGCACACACGACGGCGCCGAATAGCCGTTTGGCTCCTGTCGATAACGGGTCTGCTATCCTTAATGTCAGTGACCTCATGGCCGCAGCCGGGGCAGGCGAATAGGCTCATGGCTGCGCCCTTTTCTGATCGAGCGCGCTTCGCCCATGGACATGCTGCCATGTTTGGCCGCGGCGCGCGCGTCGCAAATCAGCACGGCCCTGCAAAACTTGCCGCCGCCAATAGGCCGCGAGCTCGGCGTCGGTCATGGGCTTGTGCAAGGTGCTGCGCTTCCAGTCATAGGGCTTGCAAAAGTCGTCGCTGCACTTCTTGGTCATGCGGCCCTCCCGGCGTGCTTTGCGCCTTCCTCGGGCGTGACACCGACCAGGTTCCACGCCCACTCGATCAGGGCTTGCTTGGCTTTCTGAAACTCGCCTTTCGGCATCGCGCGGTAACTCATGCTCTTGGCGGTGCGCTCGACGACGACGGCCTCATGCACGGCCACGATCGACAGCGGCGCCATGGGGCGGAGGAAGGCGGCAAGGCGGCGCGCCTCTTCGCGCGAGGCGCAGGCAAATTCGCGCTGGTGATAAAAGCCGTTGGAGATCAGCCCGACCGAGCGAAAATGGTCGAAGCTGGTAAAATCGTCGGCGATGTCGTGCGGCAACTGATTGAACGCTTCACGCAGACTAGCGAAGAAATGCGAGTGTGATTTGTGCGACCGATCTTCATGCTCGACGAGCAGATAGCGTTTGCCGTCCTCAAATCGCTCGGCGCAGCGCGTGGCCTGATACGACGTCGCCGGCACCATCACACCGTCCTTCCAGATGAATTGCAGCGAACCGCTCATTCCCTGGTCTATTCTTCCTCGAACCGCGCCATATGCTTCTCGTGCACCGCTTCCGCCTTCTCGCGATCCGGCTTCATCACGATGTTGTACCGCATGAGATTCAACTCAAAATCGCCGATCTGGCCTTGCAAGAGCAAAGTCAGGCATCTCGGGAAATTCGGCTTCGTCCATGCAATCGGGGAAGTCGGGAGCCGCCTCGAACCGCGCCATATGCTTCTCGTGCACCGCTTCCGCCTTCTCGCGATCCGGCTTCATCACGATGCAGCTCTCGATCGTCACCATGCCCTCGACCGACCAGATGCTCTCGACCTCATCGAGCGTCTTGCACTGGCCCATCGCCAGATCGAGCGCTTCAAGCCAGCCAGCGGGATCGAACGGCTCGGCATCGTCGATGATCTCGCCAGTCTCGGGATCGGCGTCGATCACCTTGCCGTCGCCGGTCTTGGCGGCGTAGGGCTTGGCGGTGCGCTTGCCCTTGGCTTTCGGCTTCGCGGGCTCGGGCGGCTCCGGCTTAATGTCGGGCGGCGGCGGGGTCGGCTCGGGCGGAACGGGCGTGATGTCCTTCATGTCGCTGACGCCGATACGCTCGGCCTCGTCGGGATCTACGATGCCAGCGAGACCGAAGGCGTAGCGTGCGCACTGGATCAGCGCCTTGTGGCGGAGCATCCGGCGCGGCCATTGCTTCCACGTCTCGGTCGCACGCTTGCACTCGACCAGATACTCGGTCACGACGACTGGTTTTGACCGATCCTTGCGCCAAATGCGCGCCGTGACAGCGGTTAGATCATCGCCTTCGTGGTGGTCGTCGAACTCGATGCCGTCGAGTTGCGGATTGGAGTTGATGATGTCCGCCCAGCCGTCGATAGGCACGATTGGCTGGATGCCGCCGCCTTTTTTGGGAAAGGCGTAGATTTGTTGCAGGAGCGGATTGAGGTCGTATTCCTTGGCGACGAGCAGAAAGGCCGCAAACTCCTCTTTCGTCCCGGCCTTGGGGAACACGGTGGCGCGCAGCGTTTGCTCAAATGCCGCCGGCTCCATGCCGTAGCGGTCGGCCATGGCGACAAGAACCGACTTGCGCGCCGGGACGGGAAGATGCTCGACGTTGCTCTGTGTTTTCTCGTTACTCATGCGACTTTCTTCCTTTCTTCGATGGTGACGCCCGGCACGTCATTGCCAGCGTCGACCGCGCGCTGCGCGAGCTTCATCATCAGGTCGCGCAATTCAGGGTGAACGGTGCCGCCGATGCCGGCGGATTTCAGGAAGCCCCATAGAGCGTCCCAATCGGCGATCTCGGTGACGACCTTGACGGCCTTGACCGTGGCGGCGCGCCCGTAGCCGCCCTTGATCTGCGCGGGCTGCGGCGCAGGCGCGGTATAAGCATCATCAGGGGGCAATTTGCCGGTCGCCGACGCCTTCGCAGCGGATTCCTCGGCCTTGCGCGCATCTTCCTTCGCGGCTCGATCTTTGGCGGTGAGGTAGTCGCCGAGCGCGGCGGCGAGCGCGTCAGCGGCCGCCTTGGCATCCTTCACAAGCGGCTGCCATGCCGCGTCGACCGCCTTGCCCGCCTCGAGGTGCGGGCGTTTCTCGGCGTTGCGCTTCTTGTCGGCTTCGCGTGCCAGCTCGAGCAGCCGGGAGCGCAACGATTGCGCCCGTGCCATCTGGTCGTCGCTGGTGATCTTGGCGTAGTCGGCGAGTTTCGACTTTACCGCCTCGATCATATCCTTGATGGAGTCGGTCTCGGGCGGCGCGTTGCCGCCGATGGCGTGGCGATCCGGCTCCGGTTCGGGCGCGGTAATCTCGGCGGGAATGTCCGGCCACTCGCCCGTAGTGACGGCCGCATCATAGGCGTCCTTGGTGACGGGGTTCTTGCAGCATTGCAGCCAGTGCATGTTCGGGACGGCGGTGTGGCCGTCGACCAGTGCGATCAGCTCGTCATTGATGAGAAAGATGGCGACCGGCTTGAAACCGCTTATAGCGCCGCGGCCCGCACCCATGCCCCGCTTGTCCTCAAAGCGCCGGCGATAAAAGCCCGGCTGCGGATAGCCGTCATGCACGGCCAGATCGGCGGCGGGATCTCCAATCTTGTGTGGGTTGGCGAGCGCTCGCCAATACCAGTCGTAGGTATACTCAGTGCGGGGTTCACTCATTCGGGTCGCTCCTGCATTTTTCGCAAGCGTGGCGCCCCGGTGTATGCTTCGTCATAGCGCCCTCGCAAATCTGCGTTCGGTGGTGACGTGCGCGGCATCGGCGCGGCCTGATGCGCCGATCTCCTCGACGATCTCGTAGGCTTCCGGCAGCACCACCTCGACGAAAGCCGGGAGCGGGCGCGCATCGCCTTCGTCGAAAAGCATGTCGTCCTCGGCCATCTTCTCGATCACGGCGCGGGCGATGGTCTCGCTCACGTCCGATGGCGTTTCGTCATGGGCGAGGAACAGCACCGCCACCGCATCCTTGCCGTGATGGTCGTAGGCGATCAGCCGCACCGCTTCGGCGCGGGACATGATGAAATTCTGTTCGACGTAAGGCTCGCCTTTGTGCTCGCGCACGATGAGATAGGCGCACCAGCCGTCCTTGCCCGCAAAGATCAGATCGCGAAGGGCTTGCGGCAGGGTGCGGATTGGATCCTTGAGCCCCCTCATGGCGCGACCTCGCGGAAATCAGGATCGCGCTCGGGCGAGTCGTAGAGATCTTCGACGAGCAGCCGGTTGTTGGCTCCGATGGCGTCGCGTAATCGCTCGATGCGCCAGAGCGCAACGGCGAGCAAAACGATAATCACTAGGTCAAGAAACATGGCGGCCCCTTGGAAGGCCCGGCGCCAACGCGGCGCCGGGAGGGTGGGGGAGGAACGCCCGTGGCGGGCGCAGCTTTGTTGCATGTGGCGCGACAAATGTCAATAGGTGGGTTGCCTGCGATGCGACAAATTTAGGGGAAGCAAGCGACCAGATAGCCGATCAGCCCTTGGCGCAGCCGCTCAATGAGCGAGTGAACAGGCGACCGGGCGCGGAAAATCACGCCGCGGAGCGTCGTATGCCCGGCCGGGGGTTGGCTTTCTTTGGTTTTTTGGCCCTTTCCGGCAGGGCACCAGCCTCAAATAGTAGCACGATAGCCTGACGCAGTTTGGCCCGCTCCTCGCTCGAGCGGAACTCAAATAGGCGTCTAAGCCAGTCCTCGTCAGGGTGCCGGAACAGCTCGTTAATCTCGTCCCTATGAAATAGATTTTTTAGTATAGTCAAATACTTAGTTTCTGGTAGGGTGCCAGAAAACCACCTTGAAACGGGTGGATTTGTTCAGGCCGAGATCGGGATTCGCCTCTAAAATATCCCGAAGCACGTCGGCCTGGGTCATATGGTGATACTCGGCCCACTCGGGGATGAAGTGGATGCGCTCCTCGGGCTCTTTGGGTGCTTTCACCATACGCAACACTAGCCCTAGGGTCATTTTGAGGCGTTAGCGCATAACGCAACTTTGAGGCTTGCGCCGGGTTGCATTTTATGCGACTAAAGCAGATGCTTCACGAACATGCGCTTCGCCGCTACCGCCGAAATAAGGGTATTTCCCTTGAGGATCTTGCGCGCCAGGCCGGCGTCACCAAGGGAACGCTCTCCCGTATCGAGACCGGCAAGCAGGAAGCCTCGCCCGGTCTTATCCGGCGCCTGATCGCCCTTTCGGCTGGCCGCCTATCTTCCGACGATTTCATTTTCGCGCCGGTCGGGCAATCGACCGTGGAGACCGCCGCCTGATTTTGCATCGAGTAGGGGAGTTCAGTCTGTTGAGTGGGTGGACAACGGCAGAGATCAGACTGTTGCGCGATATTTTCCCCATAGCCACGACCGAGGAATTGGTGCTCGCCTTCCCGCGCCACACGATCAGCGCCGTGCGCTCCCAAGCGCGAGCCCATGGCATCCGGCGCAACAAAGCGGCCCCGAAGGGTTCGCCTCTTCCACACCCTCTGGTCAGACAACTCGCCCGTCAGCGCATGGCCATCGGCATGACGCGCTCGGAGTGCGCCCGGCGCGCCCGGGTCGATCGCGCTCATCTGTATCGCATGGAGCGCAGATCAGGGCTGCCTCGCGCGGACACCTTAATCCGGTGGGCCAAGGTGCTCGATCTGCAACTCACACTTACCCCGATCAATCCCGTAGCAGGGACGGGAGAGCCTAGAAGCGCCGCGACGGGGGGATTTGGCGTCATTCCAGGCTCTCCCACTTACCGCCCGGACGCGTAATGAGCCGAGCGATGTGTAGCGTATGCGTAAGGTGCCCACGCATACGTTGTGGCCGCGCAGCGAAGTTTGCGAACTGCGTTTGCGTGCGTGCGATTTTGTCGAGACAGCAGTCTGTTGCTCGCCGACTCAAGAGCACTGGTACTTCAATCAACAGCCTCAAGTTCCTCGACTGGTCAAAGATCACTGCTGAAAGACTTTGACCTTCGAGATCTTTACAACTTACTAAGGATGTAGACAATGCCAGAATTAGACAAAACAGAACAATTACATTTGATTTCGTATTCAGGCGGAATCGGATCTGCCGTATCTTGTTTATTAGCACATGAACGTGGTTTGAACTATGAGATAATTTTTGCCGATACCTTGATTGAAGACGAAGATTTATATCGATTTAACAACGATATTGCTCGAATCACAGGCAAATCTATCAACTGGATATCGTGCAATAAAAACCCTTGGGATGTTTACATCGACGAACGGTACATCGGAAACAGCAAAACTGCTCATTGTTCTCAACGACTTAAAACAGACATTGTACGAGAGTTTATCAATGATTACTACATTGAACAAAATCCAATTTTGATTCTTGGCATGTCTATTGAGGAAATAGAACGTGTGGAACGAGCAAAGAAAAACTGGTTGCCTATTGAGGTAGACTCTTTGTTAATTCGATTTAACTTTAATAACAGACATAGGCAAGAACAGTTGTTGTCTAAGTACGGTATTGCTTTACCACGATTATATTCATACGGATTTCCCCACAATAACTGCGGAGGATTTTGCTGTCGAAGTGGCCAAACGCAATTTGCCACACTTTTGCATCATTTTCCAGAAAGATATCAATGGCATGTGGAACAAGAGGAAAGAGCGTTTAACGCTATTGGACCAACAGCCCGACCGTTTATTAGATATACAGTCAATGGAGAGTTAAAATACCTTCGATTATCTGAATTCAAACAACTTGTCGAGTCAGGCGAACTAACCCCGCCACTTTATGATTACGGCGGCTGTGCATGTTTTATTGATGAAATTCAAGAATATAACGACAACTTACTGAGGGATGCGTGATGAAAGTGCTTGTAGCCTGTGAGTTGGCTATTTCCCGACGCCCGAGGAAGCACACGCCGCATACGTTGTGGCCGCGCAGAAGCATTACCGAGATTTTGCGAATGATGGCACGCCATGAGCGAGCGCAGACATACCGATAAGTCCACTATAGACCCCGCGAGCGTCTGGGCGCTGCCTGACACGCATCCGGCCATGCTTGGCAATCGCACCCTGTTCCCGTCCACCGTGATCGAGGTGACGAAGGATGCACCGGATCGCTTGCTGGTCTCGGGCAAGAATAACCGCAAACTCGGCAAGACGGTCGAGAAGGGGCGGTTTAAGGGCTACGCGCTTTATTCGCTGTCGCTCGAGGAGCGCGCCACCTGTCCGGCCGACTGTTCGATGCGGGCTGCATGCTACGGCAACGGTATGCAAATGGCGCGGCGCCATCGCATCGGCGATCCCGACGTGTTCTATGACCGGCTCGGCATGGAGGTGTGCGAGCTGCTCGACGAGCACCCGCAAGGTCTGCTGGTCCGGCTGCATGTCCTTGGCGATTTTCCCAACGTCGAATACGTCGCCAACTGGAAGGACATTCTCGACGAGAATCCCAAGGTCGCTTGCTACGGCTATACGCGCTGGACGCGCAAGGCCGATGTTGGCCAGGCGATCGCCGCGGTAAAGGCGGCGCATCCGAGGCGCTTCCGCATCAGGTGGTCGTCTGACGTGCCGTGCACCGACGACGGCGCGCTGGTGATCGACTATGTGCCCAAGACGCCCCGCGTCAAAGGCGGGGTGGTGTGCCCGGCGCAGACCGACGCGACCGCCTGCTGCGCAACGTGCGGTTATTGTTGGGAAAACAGCGCCGACGGCGTGGTGTTCATCAAGCACGGCAGGTCATCCACCCGTCTTGCCGCCGAAAAGGTCATGCTTGCCAGTGCCAAGGGCGGGGGTGAAGCGCCGGCGACCCGCACCATCATGGCGCTGCCATCATGGATCGGCGCCAAGTTCCCCGCGGTAGGAGCCCCGCCGAAAACACGCACGGTGCCGCTGACCGAGCTCATCATCGAAACCGCCTATCAGCGCGACCTCACGCCCAGGTCGATCGGGCTCATCAAGAAGATCGCGACCGAGTGGGACTGGACGAAATTCAAACTGCCGGTCGTAGCTGAAACGCCGGATGGCTTGTTCGTGATCGACGGGCAGCACACCGCCATCGCCGCCATGACGCATCCCGGCATCAAGGATCTGCCGGTGCAGATCGTCAATCTCGACGAGATCGAGAGGCGGGCGGCATCATTCGTGGCCCACAACCGAGATCGCTTGGCGATGTCGCATTTGCAAATCTTCCATGCCGAAGCAGCCGCCGGCGACCGCGAGGCGCGCGAGATCATCGCCATTGCCGAAAGCGTCGGTGCAAATATCCCGCGCAGCCAACCGAGCGCCAAGGACTATAAGCCTGGGCAGACCGTATCGGTTTCAGAGATCAGACTTGCCTATCGCGTGAACGGCGCCAAGACATTGCGCCGTATCTTCACCATCGGCGTGCTCGCCGAGCTCGCCCCTATCGGTCGGCTTGTCACCCGCGCGCTGCGCGTTCTGCTCTCCGATCCTACTTTCAGGATGCTGTCGGCGCGCTCGGATGCAGAGATCGCGGCCGCTATCAAGTCCTACCCCAACCTCGACGACAAGGCGCGGCAATACGCAAAAAAGACGGAGCTCGCCACCAATGAGGCGTGCCTAGCCCTGATCGCCAAGGCGCTGCGCGAAAAGGTGCCTTCGCTGGATAAGCCGACGCAAAACGTGGCCGAGGAAGCGACCGAGCGGCTGCGGCAGATCGAGGAGGCGCTGAAAGACGATAGCCGGACGCCTCAAGTATGGGGCTTAACGCCGACCGAAGCGCAAATCCTCAACATTCTTGCGCGACGGCAGATCGTTACGAAGGCGGCGATCCACGCTGTCTTGTATGGCGACCGCGCCGACATTGGCCCGGTAGAAAAGATCATCGACGTCCTAGTGTGTAAAATCCGGCCGAAGGTCGAACCGCACGGCATCATCATCGAAACCGTATGGGGGCATGGCTACAAACTCACGCCGGAGTCGCGGAAGAAAATCACGGACTTGCAGCGAGCGGGAGCGGCCGCATGAGCCGCATCCAAATCCGCAAGAAGGGAAAATCCCATGACTACCGCCAGCTATGGCGCGTGATCGACGGGGCGCTGGCCTGCGCCCTGAAACACCACCCCGATTACATTAGGGTCGGCGAGCGAAAAGCGCGCGATGCGCTGGTCAAGCGCATCACCGGCGCTGTCAACGGTTACTTGGCTGAAAAGACCCGTTCCGGGGCGAGTTGCCCGGCGGGTGATAAGGAGACCGCCCGTAACGCTGCGGCTCCAAAGCGTGAGGCAGGCTGGGCCTCGCGCCAGGCTGGCCGGGCGACACATACCCGGCCAGCCCTTCCTTCCTTAGCGTCAAACGCAAACCCGAACAAGGAGACCAATCATCATGGCTGAACGAGCCAATCCTAAACCGCTGCGACCGGCGAAGAACTCCGCCACCACCTACGTCGAGCGGATCGAGAACCTGAACGTCGGCATGGACAAACTCAAGTCGGAGCACACGCTGAAATGCAAGGACGTGCGCGCCGACATCAAGCAAGTCCTCAAGGAAGCCGAAGGCGACGGCTTCTCCAAGGCCGCGATTAAGGCCGTGGTCAAGGCGCGCGCGCTCGAGGCCAAGGCGGAAGCCGAACGCGCCGATCTCGATGGGGTCGGCCAGACTGTTTTCGATGAGATCAGGCACGCCCTTGGCGACTACGCCGATACCGAACTCGGCCAGGCAGCCGTTGCGGCGGCAACCAACGGTGCCGCGGAAGCGCAAGCGACCGCGTGATCATCATGGCGCGAGACAATAGGTTTCGGGATTTAACCGGATTACATGAGCGAACGTGAAACAAGTTTTGGACGCGCTATTAGCTCCGCACGCAAGAAGAAAGAATGGGGCCTGAAAGACCTTGCATCGCGCATCCTGCGCGAAAATGGAGAATCAATATCGGTGCAGTACCTGAACGACATTGAGCACGACCGGCGAAGCCCGTCATCGGACCGCATGGTGAAGCAATTCGCCGATGCGCTCGGGGTCGATGTGAACTGGCTATACTATTTGGCCGGAAGGTTCCCTGAGGAATTGCTACGGATGAAGCTGTCAGAGCAGGAAGTCGGTCGCATGATGACGGCTTTTCGTAGGAAAGTGTCGGCAGGTGGAGGCCGTCGCAGGCAGGGGAGCGCGCACCCCCTATATAATACTTGGGCCCAGATGCTTACCCGGTGCCGCGCGCCGAAGGCGAGATTCTACCATCGTTACGGTGGCCGAGGCATCACAGTTTGCGACCGCTGGG
>Ga0194132_10007496_pt1 | contig 16228 bp, 17 predicted proteins | sample TA2KigOf80mmetaG_FD_148612 | JGI IMG/M metagenome (GOLD analysis project Ga0194132, IMG submission 148612) | Freshwater microbial communities from Lake Tanganyika, Tanzania - TA2015054 Kigoma Offshore 80m | ecosystem: Environmental > Aquatic > Freshwater > Lake | place: Tanzania: Lake...
AGAACGCCAATCGCGCCTTTGCGATGCTGGCGATGGTGAACATTTACAAATGGGATAGGCCGCTCACGGGATAAGTGCGTGCAGCGGAAGCCTAAAACGGCGAAAAACACCGAATTAAACATCGAAAGCGCCTTCGGCCTGATGAAATCAGCATTCATTTCGCATAATCGGCATCATCGCTTTCCTCGGGCGCACCTTTTACCTACTTGATCAGCGTATCCTTAATTTGAATCTGCTGCAGTTTTCAGTGATTGCCAAGTTAGCAACTCTCAAGCATATAGACATCATTGCTCATTTCAGCTTGATGGATTTGCGGCGCAACTTGATCACGCAGTACCGGGAAGGCGGTGGTACGTTCGACTTGGTTGCCCCGGATTGGCGAAAACACGTACCTGCCGAGCGGTTGAACAAGCGCGAAGCGCCGCAGTTGTTCGAGAAATACTGGATCAGTCTCGTCGAGCGGACAGGCATGCGGGCGGCTGTAAATCGGCCCGTATTCAAGAATGCACGCCGGGCCGAGCTCTATCGGCTCATCCTGTTCTCACGCCATGATCTAGCGCATAAAATATGGAACAGCGCTGCGGTAGACCGTGCGCAACCCGATCTATTTTCTGAATGAGGGATAGGATGGCGGGCCGATCCAGTATTGAATGGACCGAGATGACGTGGAACCCTGTGACAGGTTGCGTCAAGATTTCTCAAGGGTGCAAGCATTGCTACGCCGAGCGCATGGCCAAACGCTTGCAGGCAATGGGCAGTTCACGTTACCCGGATGGTTTCAGGCCCACCTTACACGAAGATCTCGTGGAGCGGCCATTGCAATGGCGGCAGCCACGCACAGTATTCGTAAATTCTATGAGCGATCTGTTTCAGGACGCGGTGCCAGTCGAATTCATTCAACGCGTGTTCAAGACCATGGCAGCGTCACCGCAGCACACGTATCAAGTGCTTACGAAACGCGCAGGCAGACTTGCAAAACTAACACCGCGGCTACCGTGGCCAGCAAACGTATGGATGGGTGTCAGCGTGGAAGATGCCCGCGTACTGCACAGAGTTGATAATTTGCGCCACGTACCTGCGGCGGTGCGTTTTTTGTCATGCGAGCCATTGATTGGGCCACTTGGCGACCTTGATTTGAACGGTATTCACTGGGTCATTGTGGGAGGCGAGTCCGGGCCAAAGGCACGGCCAATGCGCGAGGAATGGGCGCAGGAGATTCGCGAGAACTGTGAAAGCTGCGGCGTTGCGTTCTTTTTCAAGCAATGGGGAGGCGTGCGCAAGGACAAGTCCGGGCGAAAACTGAATGGTCGCACGTATGACGCAATGCCAAAGCAGCGGACTACTGAGATCGCTTCCGTAGCGCCAGCTTGATGCTGCCAAGACCGACGCACTTCACCGCCGAATACGAGGAGCCCGCGATGACGATCGAGATCAAACCCACAGGCTCAACCCTCGGCGCCGAAATCACCGGCGCCGATCTAACCCAACCGCTAACCGACGCAGCCTTCGCGCAAATCCGTGCCGCGTTTTATCAACACGAGGTGATTTTCTTTCGCGGCCAGGCGCTGTCCGACGAGGATCAAATCCGCTTCACGGCGCGCTTTGGCGAGCTGCGCAAATTAAAACTGGCGAGCCAGGCGCATGTGCAACATCCGGAGATTTTCGTCGTCTCCAACATCGTCAAGGAGGGCAAGCCCATCGGCAGCTACGACGCGGGTAAGCTGTGGCACACCGATGGCGCGTATCTGGCGAAGCCGCACGCGATCTCCGCGCTGCGCGCGCTGGAGGTGCCGGCGCACAACGGCCGCACGCTGGGCGATACGCACTTTGCCAGCACCTCGGCCGCGTATGCAGCGCTGCCGCAGTCGATGAAAAAACGTCTTGAGGGCTTGATGGCGGCGCAAAGCTTCGAACAGCATCTGGTGAAAACCGGCGGCACCGGCATCAAAAAAGAAATCTACGCCACTGCCAATGCCGATCGCGAAGCGATACACCCGCTGGTGCGAGTGCATCCGGTGAACGGCCGCAAGTGTCTCTACGTTACCGAGGGTTACACCTCGCGCATCGTGGGGCTACCCGAGGATGAAAGCCGCGAATTGATTGCGGAATTGGCCGCGCAATGCATCAAGCCCGAGTTCACTTACGTGCACAACTGGCGCCAGCACGACCTGGTGATGTGGGACGATTGCTCGACGCAGCACCGGGCGACGTTTGATTATCCGGCTTCGGCGCCGCGGTTAATGCATCGGACGACGGTGGTGGGTGGGGCTACGGTGCAGTGACGGCGATTGGCTGTAGGCGCAGGTAACAACACCAGAAAAAGTGGGCTCGTGCTTCGACAAGCTCAGCACGAACGGTTTACCAAATAGTCGGTTACGCTGAGCCCTAAACGCCCCGCTTCCGGTTCGCCCACGCCGCCGCCTTATCTGCCTTGCGCCGCGCGTCAAGCTCGGCTTTCGCTTGCCGCAAACCCCACACGTAGACGGCGGCGAGCAGCGCAAGGCACACTAGGCCGAGCGTCACGTGGCGGCTGACGAGTGTGTCGAAACTCCAGCGGTAAACGTCAACCAGCGTCATGGAATCGGTGGCCATACCGCCCGTGGTGCCGTAGGGAATGGCGGATTGATCCGTGCGCGCTTTCCACCACGTCGCGTACATATCGACAAACGCCGCCGCGCCGATCACCAGGAACCCCCAGCGCAGCGAGCCTTTGTAAAGCTGCGTGTTTTTGCCGAAGTAAAAACTCGCCATCAACAGCGTGGCGAGTATCATGCCCACGGCGTCGCCGCCGAAGGTGATCAGCATGCGCGCGGTGTCGGGCTTGAGGAAAAACGTGCCGATCGCTTGCAAGAGCAACAGCACGCCACCGGCGTATAACAACGGCTTGTGGTTGGTCTCGCGCGCGCGCCACATCAGGTAGGCCAATGCGCCCGCCAGCGCGAGCGGCGCGATGAACCCGCGCGTTTCCGGTACCAGCGTTTTCCACAGCGTCGGGATCGCGGTGTAGCCGCAAAACCACGCCGTCACCGCGTGGCCGAATTCGTGCACCGGCATGGTGAGAAATATGCGCTGTAGCGACGCGCCCAGCCCGGATGCGTTAAACAGCAGCGCGCACAACAACGCGGCCGGAATCGCAGCAACGCAAAACTTCCATTCCAACTCGGGATCGCTGACGGTGTGTGGTTCGTCTGCGTGATCCGCATAGATCAAGGTATTGGAGTCAACACTCGCCGCCTGGGCTTGCGGTTCGATGGCAGCCGGAGCAGCACGACCATGCGCTTTAATCGCCTCGGCCTTGGCATAGTCGGCGCCGCAGCGTGGGCATGTGGGGCCGGTATCACGCGGGGCCGAACACCAAGGACAAGTCGTGGTCACGTGGAGAGTAAATCATGGACAAGGGTTAAATATCGCGGCGGATTGTAGGCGCGTGGCGCTAAGCGAGTAGAACAGGGCTCGCGTATACCCTTTTCTAAAAAAGCAAATAAAATCAATTACTTAAAAATACCACCCTTGCCCAAATGCTTGCCTGACAAGTGGGTAAGGCAAGAGTGGATCTTAACCCGTCAGAATGCCTACAAAACAGCAACGAACATCGTTGGTGATAGGATAGTACACCGTTGAACGAGAAGACTATGAACGCGCCGATTACGCCCGAGGCTCTACTTGCCAAACTGAAAGCGCTTCCCCCCGAACGCTTGGGGCAAGTAGCAGATTTTGTCGAATTCCTCTCGACCCAAGAACAACGCCGCCAAGCGGGCGAAGAATTACGTGCGATGTGGTCACGCATGTCGCAGGAAGCGTTTACCGACGAGATTGAGCAAGACGTCGTAGCCGAGGTGCGTGCGTACCGCGCTGAACGACGCAAGCGCGGCGCCACTTGATGCGGCTGGTGCTCGATACCAATACCGTTATTTCGGGGCTGCTTTGGAATGGTCCGCCGCGCAAGCTGTTGGATGCAGCGATCAGCGGCAACGTTGAGCTCCATACCAGCGCGGTACTTGTTACCGAGTTGCGCGACGTTCTTGCTTATCCAAGGTTCGCGCAACGCCTTACCGTCTCCAATGAATCGGTAGACCGCTGCGTCGAACGCTATCTGTCTATCGCAGCGCTGACCGCGAGCGCAACGATCGACGGCGCCGTTATTGCCGACCCTGATGATGATCACGTGATCGCGTGCGCCCTTGCGGCGCAAGCGGATCTGATTGTCTCGGGAGATAGCCACTTGCTCAACCTTAAGCATTACCAGAATATCCGGATCGTTAAGCCTGCTCAGGCGCTCTTAATAGTTGGCGACGGCTAATGCAAGAAAAATGGCTGATAGGATTTGAACAACCATGCGCGACCACTACAACGTAATCGTAATCGGCTCCGGCCCCGGCGGCGAAGGTGCGACGATGACCGCGATCAAGGCGGGAAAACGCGTGGCGGTGATCGATCAGGATACCCAAGTCGGCGGCTCGTGCACGCATCGCGGCACGATACCGAGCAAGGCACTCAGGCATGCGATACAGCAGCTGGCCGAGGACGAGGATGGCGTCGAGCCCAATTACGAGGGCTTGATGCGCCGCGCCGAGCGCGTGGTGCAAGCGCAGGTGCAATTGCGCAGCGGCTTTTACGAGCGCAATCGCGTGGATGTGGTGAGCGCTCGTGCGACACTCGCCGATGCTCATCACGTCGAGGCGGCGCAATCCAGCGGCATCCGCGCGCGTTGCCGCGCCGATAAAATCATCCTTGCCACCGGCTCGCGGCCGTATCGCCCGCCGGATGTGGATTTTGCGCACCCGCGCATCGTCGATAGCGACACCGTACTGCAACTTAAGGCGACCCCGCGCAGCATCACCATCTACGGCGCGGGCGTCGTCGGCTGCGAATATGCGTCGATCTTTCGCGGGCTTGGCATTAAGGTGAACTTGATCAATACGCGCGACAAATTGCTGGCGTTTCTCGACGACGAAATCGTCGACGCGCTCGCCTATCATTTGCGCGAGCAAGGCGTGCTGATTCGCCACAGCGAGGAGTACGAACGCGTCGAGGCCGATGACCAGGGCGTGCGCGTGCATCTTAAGTCCAACAAGGTGATCCAAAGCGACGTGCTGTTGTGGGCGCAGGGGCGCACCGGCAACTCCGACAACATGGGGCTCGAAGCGCTGGGTATCGAGCGCGATACGCGCGGCTCGGTGAAGGTGAACGAATTTTATCAAACGGCACAGCCGCATATTTACGCGGTAGGCGATGTGGTGGGCAATCCCAGTCTTGCCAGCGCGGCCTACGATCAAGGCCGCTTTGCCGCGATCCACGCGTTAACCGGGGTGTGCGAACAGCAACTGGTGGAAGACATCCCCACCGGCATCTACACCGTGCCGGAAATCAGCTCGCTGGGGGCCACCGAGCGCGAATTGACCACGCGTAAAGTGCCGTACGAAGTGGGGCACGCGTTTTTTCACCATCTCGCGCGCGCAGATCACCGGGCGCACCACGGGGATGCTCAAAATCCTGTTTCACCGAGAAACCTTGCGCGTGCTGGGCATACACTGCTTTGGCAGCGGCGCCTCCGAGATTATCCACATCGGCCAAGCGGTGATGTCGCAGCCGGGCGAGGCCAATACGTTGATGTATTTCATCAACACCACCTTCAACTACCCGACGATGGCGGAGGCTTACCGGGTGGCGGCGCTAAACGGGTTGAACCGCGTGCGAGGCTGATCGAGCGCCCCCAAAAGCAAGTCGCGGCCGCGCGATTTCAGCTACAATTCCCGATGAAGCATACCGCAAGTCCGTGATGCGCCGCCGCCAAACGGCGTGCATCGCGGGCATCTCTGAACGTCACTCTAACCTCGATAGAAAGGAGCCACCATGGCATACAAGCCACACAAAGGCATGACCACGGATACCATTATGATCGCCGGCCACAATGGCGAGCAGATTTCGGCCTACGTTGCGCGCCCCGCGGGCAACGGGCCGTTCCCCGGCGTGGTGCTGCTGCATCACATTCCCGGTTGGGACGAATTTTATTTCGAAACCACGCGCCGCTTCGCGCATCACGGCTATGCCGCGATCTGCCCGAATCTGTTTCATCGCGCAGGCGAAGGCATGTCGGATGACATCGCGGCCAAAGTGCGCGCCGAAGGCGGCATCGCCGATGCGCAAGCCATGGGGGACGCGGCCGGCGCGGTAAAGTGGATCCGCGCGCAATCGCATGTCAACGGCAAAGTCGCCATGTTCGGCTCGTGCTCGGCCGGCCGCCAAACCTTCATGTACGCCTGCCAACACAAAGACATCGACTGCGCCGTCGAACTGTGGGGCGGCCGCGTGGTGATGGCCAAGGAAGAAATCAACCCCAAGATGCCCGTTGCGCCAATCGACATGACCGCGGGGCTGTCGTGCCCGCTGCTGGGTCTGTTCGGTAACGACGACAAGGCGCCCACGCCCGAGCAAGTGAATCAACATGAAGCGGAACTCAAAAAACACGGCAAGAATTACGAGTTCCACCGCTACGACGGCGCGGGCCACGGCTTTTTCTACTATGACCGGCCGATGTATCGCACCGAACAGGCGATTGACGGCTGGAAAAAGGTGTGGGCGTTCCTCGAAAAACACATCGGTTGATCGGGGACGTTAAGCCATGTGTACCTCCATCCTTGAGATCGTCCAAACCGATGGCATGGGCAAAGGCGGCGAAGGATGGATAGACCTCACGCATGCCGTGGTGTCGTACGACCATCCGCACCACGCGCTGTTTGACGACGCGATTACCATCGACTTCGTGAACCGGGCGCTCGCGCCTGGTTCACGCATCGCGTTGGAGATTTCGCTGGAGGCGGCGAAAGCACTCGCCGGCGCGCTGCAGCGCGCGATTGCGCAAGCGGATCACGCCGGGCGCGGCGGGTATGCGGCCACGGCCACCGCGACGATGGTCCGCTAGAAAACATTCAGGACGACACGAACAAATTGCGAAACGCCTTGCGTTTGGCCGTGCGATAAGCGGCGCCGAACACAAAATGCATTGCGCAAGACGCTCTCGACCATAGGTCGCGACCATGCGCCATCGTGCATGCGGCGATAAATCTTAAGTATTTGATTTTATAGACTATTTTTTGGCGGCGATGACCGGCCAGCACCTTCAATCGGGCAGCCGAAACACCCACCAGGCCAACGGCGCTTGAATCAGCTCCGTCACCAGGTAAAAAAACAGCAGCGGCGATGGTTGGCCATCCGCAAACCAGCTCACGATGCGCCCGATCACCAAGCCCGCGGGAAACAACATCACCGTCAGCAACGCCGGGTTGCGATACTCAGGCCTAAACGCCGCGTAGAGCCAAAACAAACCAAAGCCGAAATACATGAACATCATCGCGCGCAGGATGTGCACGAGGTTGGGATGCGCGGCGGCAATACCCAGATGCTTCTCGGCGAAGCCATACGGCGCGATGCCGTAGAGTGAAGCGACGCCGAAAATCGTCAACGCAGACGCAATCAAAAACCATTTTTTGATGTGTACCGGCGCGATCATGGCGCTTCGCCTTCGCCTGACCTAACGCGAATGGATGCTAATGCACCGCACTGCCCTCCTCGAGCGCGCGCGAGAGAAACCCCGGCTCGAACATCTGGGGTGTCGACATCACCTGGCAACGCAGCATCAGGCGGTGCTCATCCGGGCCATAATCGGGCAGCGCGTTATGCAGCGTGCCGATGTGTTCCCAAATCAGCAAATCGTTCACTTGCCATGAGTGGCGATACAAATATTTGTCTTGTAACTGGTGCGTGAACAACATGTCGAGCACCTTATCGCTTTCGGCCTCGCTCATTTCGTTGATGCGGGTCGCGTAGCCGGGGTTGCAATACAGCACGGTGCGGCCGGTGATCGGGTGCGTCATGAAGATCGGATGCACCACCGGCGGGCGTTTGGCGCGTTGTTCCGGGGAAAGCGGCGGGCGCGTACTGGCGTGGTTTTGCCGCATGTTTTCCCAGAACTTGTTGAAGTCGTGCGTCGCCGTCATGCCGGCCAGCCGCGATTTCCATTCGGACGCGAGCCCCTCGTACGCCGCGTGCATGTTGGCGAACAGGGTGTCGCCCAGCACCAGCCCGTTGCGCACCGGCACCTTCACTGCGTAGAGCACGTTCACAAAGCCGATGGTGTCGCGGTAGGACATATCGGTGTGCCAATCTTGCCCCGCGTCGGCGACGCCGATCGGCTTGCCGTTCTCGACGACGTTGGAGAGGATGCCCACTTCGCGCGCCTGCGGATGGCGAAAGCCCTCGCTCACGCCGACCTGGATCGGCCCAAAGCGCAACGAAAAATCGCGGATTTGCGCGGCGGTCAGCCGCTGGCCCGAGAAGCGCAGCACGCCGTGCTGGCCGAGCGCTTTGATCGTTTGCGCGAAATCCGCCGTTGAAAGCGGTGTGGACAAGTCGATGCCGGTGACGTTGGCGCCCAGCGTTTTACCGGTGGGTGTGATGGTAAGCATGTACGTTTCCCTGCGTGCCTGAAAATGCCTGTGGCGCAGCGGCGCGGCTTGTGTGCCGCGAGCCGCGAACCCTGCTCGCCGGCCTAAATCCGCGGATCGTCGGCCAGCACGCCGAGCTTGTATTTGCCGACCAGTTCGATGTTGAGCAGCCGTCCCTGCACGTGCTGCGTGATCACGTGGATATCCTGAAAGCAGCGTTGGATCAAGCCGCCCTCGAAAATCGAATCGCCGCCGCACAGCGGGTACAAGCGTTCGATGACCTGCGTCGCGCTACGAATGCCGTGAATGCTGGCAAGCCGCGCGTGGGCGCGCTTTTCCATCGAGGCGGCGCCGGTTTTTACCGTGTCTTCCCACAGATCCTGCACCGCTTCGAGGGTGAACGCGCGCGCCGAACGCAGGATGCCCTCGGCCTCGCCCATGGCGAATTGCGCAATCGCCTGATCGCGCAACAAGCCCTGCATGTGGCGCGGCGCCTTGGCGCCGGCAAGATCGCAAAAGGCGCTGATGCAGCGGCGCGCGAGCCCGATCGCCGCCATGGTGTCGCCCATGGCGAAGTTCAGCGTCAACGGGATTTTGTAACGCACACCGCCGCAAATTTGCGGCGCCGTGGGCAGATTGGCCGCGCTGAACACGGTGCGCTCTTCCGGTACGAAGACGTCTTTAACCTCAATGGTTTGCGTGCCGGTGCCGCGCATGCCGCGCGTTTTCCAGGTGTCGTGCAGCGTCATTTGCGCGCGCGGCGTCAGGCAATAACGCGTTTCAGGGATGCCGTTACGCATGCGCACTTCGCCGTTTTCGTAAACAGTGGCGTGCGCGGCTATCCACGGCGCGTAGGTGCTGCCGGTGCTGAAACCTTGTTTGGCGGTGACGCGGTAGCCGCCTGGCACCACGATCGCCTTGCCGGTGGGGATCGGCGAGTTGGCGACGACGGTGCGCGGCGTATCGGTCCATACCGCGCGCGAGCCGGCGGGGTCCATGCGCGAGGCGTACCAGCCGTAGGTGGCGCCCTGGTTCACCGCCCACGCGGTGCTGACGTCGGCTTCGGCGAGAATTTCGATGATCCGCACATGGGTGGGCAGATCGACCTCATGGCCGCCGACATTACGCGGCGCGCTCATCAACAATATGCCGGCGTCGGCAATGGCCTCATAAACCGCGCGAGGCATCTCGCGATTTTTCTCGGCCCCATCGGCATGCTCACGCACCAGCGGCGCGAGCTTGTGCGCGGCCTCGATCAGCGATGCGGGTGTAACGGCGGCAGTGGATTGCAAAATGGCGGACATAGGAAAGATCGTGGAAGGTTTACGCGAGTGTCCCGAAACAGCCTGGCGCCGTCAATCAACGGGTTTCAATCGGTGAACTCGAGTCTGCGGATCGGCGATCGCTGCGGCGAGCAACGCCGCGGCCGCACAATTTCATTAAAAAAACATAATTAAATCAAATAGTTACGTTAATAACACTGAGGAAGGCCATGGACTTACCCCCAAGGCGTTTCCCAACATGCGGTCCTAAACGAGGCTAATCTTTAATCCCCAACAACTTTGCCGCCGTGCCGCCGAGCATCGCGACGCGTTCATCGTCGCTAAAGCCTGGCGTATTCATGATGTGGGTCACCGGATCTTCGTGCCACGGAATCGGATGATCGGTACCAATCACCAGCTGGCTCGTGCCCACCATCGTCGCCAAGTGGCGCAGCATTTCCGGCGTGAACACCAGCGTGTCGTAGTACATGGTCTTGATGTACTCGGTCGGCTTTTTCTTGAGCTTTACGTTGGGATTGCAATGCCACGGCGCGACCCGGCACGGATGATCCGAACGCGGCGCGTACGAGGGCAGATAACCGCCGCCGTGCGCCGAGCAAATTTTAAGATTGGGAAATACATCGAGCGTGCCCTCGAAAATCAGCTTCGACAGACAAATCGTGGTGTCGAGCGGATTGCCGATGGTATTGGCGAGCCAACCGTTGCCCTTGAAGCGATGATTCAATTCCGGCGTGCTCTGCGGGTGAATAAAGATCAGCACGCCCAGCGCTTCGGCCTTGGCCCAAAACGGGTGAAACTTGGTCTCGCAAAACTCCTCGCCCGCGCAGCTCGCGCCCACCGCCGCGCCGCGCAAGCCGAGCTTTTTAACCGCGTGCTCGAGCTGCTCCGCCGCGAGCTTGGGGTCTTGCAACGTCACCGAGGCGAACGCCACGAAGCGGTCGGGATAGGTCGCGCACATCTCGGCCAACTTTTCGTTTTGCACGCGGCAAATCTCCGCGGCCAGATCGCGATTCAAGCGATACCAGGTGGGGTTGATCGACAGCGCTTCGATGTCGACACCTTGTTTATCCATCGCCGCGATGCGCAAGGGGCCGACTTCATCCATGTTGGGAAACTGCTGTTGAGCGACGGTTTGGCCTTCCAGCGCCAGCGCCTCCGGCACCACGCAATGCGCGTGCACGTCGATGGTTTTCACGCGCTTGCCGTTGATCACCGTTTGCCGCCGCTGCCCGCCGGGGGCCGCCTGCATGCCGTTGGTCATTTCGCAGCCGGTGAATACCACCGGGGATTTTCTGCCTGAGTCACGGTGGGTCATAGCAAAAGCTCCTGAATTGAGGTTATTTGAAGTACGCGGATGTCTTTTTTGTGGGCGGGCCGCAGCGTAACCGCTTGGCGCGGCTTGTGCGAAGAATAATCACACCTGCGGGAATTGCAAGCCCCGATACCATACTGTGTGCACCGCGATGGACACAAGCGAGGCGTTCCCACAGAATGTGCTACCGCCTGATGAAACGAAGCGCCTCATGGATAACGCCCCGAGCAAAATCACCCCCGCCCCAACACTGAAGGCCATAGATGATGTCGACGCCGGCTTAACCGCCGCAGGGTACATCCCCAATCGGCAAATCGCCACTGCGGTGTACCTCGCGCATCATTTGCAAAAACCGATTTTGGTCGAAGGCCCCGCCGGCGTGGGGAAAACCGAGCTCGCCAAATCGGTGGCGGCGTGGATGAATCTGCCGTTAATCCGCATGCAATGCTACGAGGGGCTGGACGAATCCAAATCGCTCTACGAGTGGAAGTACGGCAAGCAACTGCTCTACACGCAAATTCTCAAGGACAAGATCGGTTCGGTGATCAGCGAATCGGACAACCTCGCGCGCGCGCTGGATAAGCTGCACGCCTTTGGCGACATTTTTTTCTCGCGCAATTTTCTGGAGCCGCGGCCCTTGTTGCGCGCACTGGAACAACCCTCGGGCGCGGTGCTGCTGATCGACGAAATCGACAAATCCGACCAGGAGTTCGAGGCGTTTTTGCTGGAAATCCTGTCTGACTATCAAGTCTCCGTGCCGGAGATCGGCAGCATTCAAGCAGCGGTTGCGCCGGTGGTGCTGCTCACCTCGAACTCCACGCGCGATTTGGGCGATGCGCTCAAACGGCGGTGTTTGCATTTGCACATCGGCTTTCCGGATGAAAAACTCGAGGCGCGGATTATCTCGTCGCGCGTACCGGGCATCGACGAACGCTTGTTGCGGCAACTGGTCACCTTTGTGCAGCAACTGCGCACGCTTGACCTTAAAAAGTTGCCGTCGGTGAGCGAAACCATCGATTGGGCCAAGGTGATGGTACTGCTGCATACGTCCGTGCTCGACGTCACGGTGGTGCGCGATACGCTTAACGTGCTGCTCAAGTTCGAAGCCGATATCGAGGCCGCCGGCAAGCAGTTGGCGGCGATGACGCACAAGGCGCAGCAGGCGGCTGGCATCGCGTGAGTTTTCCGTTTTTCAAAAATCTTTTCCCGTTCGGGCTGAGTCCTTCGACAGGCTCAGGACAGGCTCTGTCGAAGCCCGCTCAGTCAAATCGCCCCCTTCGACGAAGACAGGCTTCGACAAGCTCAGGGCGAACGGCTTCTCCAGTTGAGTCGCGTTGAAATTCACTACGTCCGACAACACGATACCCGCAACCGCCAGCGAACCCCTGCGCCGCTTCCTGCAAGTGGCACGCGGTGCAGGCTTGCGTGTCTCAGCCGCCGAAGGCATCGACGCCGCGCGCGCGGTGGATGTGGTCGGTTACACCGAGCGCGCGGTGTTAAAGCAGGCGCTCGGGCTGGTGCTCGCCAAAACCCCCGACGAAAAAGCGCTCTACGACGAAACCTTCGATTTGTTTTTTAAGCACGAGGCGCTTGCCGGCGACGGCCCCTTTGGCGAGGCCGCGCCCGGCGCGGATGAAGACGGCGCCCAGCCCCAAGGCGGGGAAAGCGCGCTCGCGCTGCTGCTGTTATCGGATAACCGCGGCGAACTCGCCACCGCGGTGGAAAGCGCCGGGCGCGAATCCGGCGTGCAGAACATCCGCTTTTTCACCCAAAAAAATCTCTACACGCGGCGCATACTCACGCGCATGGGCTTGCGCGAGCTCGAAGACGAAATGGAGAAGCTGCGCGAATCGGGCACGCCCGAGGGCATGGACAACGCGGCGCTGCTGCAAGACCGGCTCGACACGCTCAGGGCATCCGTGCGCGACCTGGTCGAGCGCAATCTGCTGCTCTACGCGCGCGGCGACACCGAGGCGTTTCGCGAACAGCTTTTGAAAAACGCGCGGCTCACCAACATCGACCGCCGCGACCTGGAGCGCATGCGAGTGCTGGTGCGCGAGATGACGAAAAAACTCGCCACGCGCTACGCCAAAACGCGCCGCCGCCGGCTGCGCGGCCAGCTCGATGTGCGCCGCACGCTGCGCAAAAACATGGGCTGGGGCGGTGTGCCGTTCATCACCGTATGGAAGCAAAAGCGCATTGAAAAACCGCGCGTGATGGTGTTGTGCGACGTCTCCGGCTCGGTCGCCGCGATGGCGCAGTTTTTATTGATGTTTTTGTACGCGTTAAACGAGGTGATGGCGGATTTGCGCGCCTTCGCCTACTCCGGCTCGCTGATCGAAGTCAGCGAAATTCTCGAAAAAGAGCCGGTCGAACAAGCTATCGTCAGCATCATGCAGCGCATCGGCTACGGTTCGTCGAACTACGGCAATTCGCTGGTCGATTTCGAAGAGGGCTGGATGCCGTTTGTCACCAACAAAACCACGGTGATCATTTTGGGCGATGCGCGCGGCAACAACAACGATCCGCGCACCGACATCCTCGCACGCATTTCGCAACGCGCCAAGCGCCTGATTTGGCTAAACCCCGAGTATCCCGCGCTCTGGGGTACGGGCGACTCCGACATGCCGCGCTACGCCCCCTATTGCAACCTGGTCACCGAGTGCAGTACGTTAAGGCACCTTGACCGCGTGATCAGCGACATTCTCGAATCAACCCGGTGAGCATGCCCGCCACACACGCGGCAAACGTAAGCGGCGTTGAATCGCCGTACGCGTGGACGCGCCTGGCGGTGTCGCTGGTATTGATGACCATCGGCGGCTCGGGCGTATACACCGTGAGCGTGGTGCTGCCGTTGATCCAGGCGGATTTCGGCATTGCGCGCGGCGATGCGTCGCTGCCCTACTCCGCGGCGATGGTCGGCTTTGGGCTGGGCGGCGTGTTGATGGGGCGGCTTGCCGACCGCTTTGGCGTGATCGTGCCGCTAATCATCGGCGCCATCGGCCTGGGCGGCGGCTTTATCGCGGCGAGCGCCGCGCAAAACTTGTGGCAGTTCAGTCTTGCGCAAGGTTTGTTGATGGGTTTTCTCGGCAGCGCGGCGACGTTTGCGCCGCTCGCCGCCGACACCTCCAAGTGGTTTAACCGCCATCGCGGCATCGCGGTGGCGATTTGCATGAGCGGCAACTACCTCGCCGGCGCGGTGTGGTCGCAAGTACTGCGCTACTATTTCGATATCGCGGGCTGGCGTGACACTTATTTTTACGTCGGCTTGTTTTGTCTGGCGGCGATGCTGCCGCTGGCGCTGGTGTTGCGGCGCGCCTCGCCCACGCAAACCGAAATGACACCGGTGACGCCGCGGCCTTCGGTGCACGATGCGCGCGTTGATTACTCGCGCCCGCTGGGCATGTCGCCCAATATGCTGCTGGCGCTGTTGTGCATCGCCGGCGTGGCTTGTTGTCTGGCGATGTCGATGCCGCAAGTGCACATCGTCGCTTATTGCAGCGATCTGGGTTTTGGCGTGGCGCGCGGCGCGGAAATGCTCTCACTGATGCTGGCCATGGGCATCGTCAGCCGCCTGGTGTCGGGCTGGGTTTCGGACCACATCGGCGGTTTAAAAACGCTGCTGCTGGGCTCGCTGCTGCAGGGCGTGGCGTTGTTGATGTTTTTGTTTGCCGACGGGCTCGCCTCGCTTTACATCGTCGCCGCCATGTTCGGCCTGTTTCAAGGCGGCATCGTACCGAGTTACGCGCTGATCGTACGCCAGTATTTTTCGCCCAATGTGGTGGGTGTGCGCGTGGGCACGGTGTTGATGTGCACGCTGCTCGGCATGGCGCTGGGCGGTTGGATGTGCGGCGCGATTTTCGATCTAACCGGCTCATACCGCATGGCGTTTTTGAACGGTATCGGCTGGAATTTGTTGAACGTCGGCATTGCGCTGTTTTTGTTGTGGCGGGCGCGGGGTGGGGGGTTGCCGTTGATTCACCCGAGGCCCGCTTAACAGCACAAGTGCGTTTGCCCTTCGACAAGCTCAGGACGAACGGTGAACAAATTCTACTGTGCCCTAGTCCACCTTCGCCTTCAACGTCTTCGCAATCCGCTCGTATTTGTCCACCTCGCGCCTGATCAGCGCGGCGAATTCCTCGACCGTGCCGCCGACGGTTTCCACGCCGTTTATCGCGAATTTTTCTTTTAAGCTCGGCGCGGCCATCGCCTTGTTGACCGCATCGTTCAACTTGGCGATCACCGCCTTGGGCACGCCCAACGGCGTAATCACGCCGGCCCACACCGTCATGTCGTAGCCGGGCACGCCGGCTTCGGCGATGGTCGGTAGCTCGTTAAAACCCGCCACGCGTTTTAATCCCGTCACCGCGATGCCACGCAAGCGCCCGGCGCGGTGATGCTGCGAAATCGAGCTCATGCTTTCGAAAATGAGCTGCACCTGGCCCGCCATCATGTCGGTCATCGCTTGCGCGCCGCCTTTGTACGGCACATGCGCAATGTTCACACCGGCCATTTGTTTAAACAGCTCGCCGGCGAAATGCCCCGGCGTGCCGTTGCCGGACGAGCCGTTCAACAGTTTGCCGGGATTGGCCTTGGCGTGATCGATCAATTCGCGCACCGATTTCACCGGCAGCGAATTCCACACCGCCAGCATTTGGCTGCCGCTGTTGGTTTGCGCAATCGGCTGCACGTCATTCAGCACGTCGTACGGCACCTTGGGCAGCACCACGCGGTTAATCGCCAACCCGCCGATGTTGCCGTAACCGATGGTGTAACCATCGGGCGGCGCGCGCACCACCATGTCGATGCCGATGGTGAGTCCGCCGCCGGGGCGGTTATCCACCACCACTTGCTGGCCGAGGATGCGCGTGAGTTCATGGCCGATGATGCGTGCCGAGGTGTCGGATGCGCTGCCCGGAGCCTGCGGCACGATATAGCGCAACGGGCGGTCCGGGTATTGTGCCGACGCACTCACCGCCACCAAACAGCTTGCAGCGCCGGCCAGCGCCATAGTCACGCCCGCACATCTATTGCCAGCTGACGACATGGTTAACCCCTAAAAAATATTCATTAAAATCCAGTAGTGTCCGGACGTTAATCGAATAAATTCAATTGGTTAGCGGACATGTCCGGAATTTCGTCGGCGACGATTTTGTTAAGTAGTTGATCCAATGGCATTTTCTCGAACA
>Ga0194132_10007497_pt1 | contig 16226 bp, 15 predicted proteins | sample TA2KigOf80mmetaG_FD_148612 | JGI IMG/M metagenome (GOLD analysis project Ga0194132, IMG submission 148612) | Freshwater microbial communities from Lake Tanganyika, Tanzania - TA2015054 Kigoma Offshore 80m | ecosystem: Environmental > Aquatic > Freshwater > Lake | place: Tanzania: Lake...
CTAACTACCTCGCCGATGACTTCCAGGACGAGATCGAATTCCTCGGGATCGAAAGTTCGCCCGCCTTCGTGCGCCAGCCAGAGGGCAACGGCGTGGCGGAGAGGATCATCAAGACGCTGAAGGAGCAACTGCTATGGGTCCGGTACTTCCCGACCGTTGAGGCACTTCGCAAGGGGCTCGCCGAGTTCGCCGATCTCTATAACGCCTCGTGGCTGCGGGAGCGCCATGGGCACAAGACGCCCAATCAGATCAGGGCCGAACATAAGGCTCTTGCATCCGAAGCCGCCACGGAGTTCAAATTGGCAGCGTAACCGGCGCAGCGAACTGTCTCATAACCGTGCCCCGGTACAGAACAGCCAGCCTCTGAGCCCCTGGCCCCCGGGTCGGGGTTGCCACAGATGTCCTCGTCCGAGCGCGCGCTCGAGGCAGTCCTGCACCAGATCGTCGGCGCGATCCGCATCGCGGAGCAGCGCTCGGGCGTATCGGCGGAGCCCTGGAATGTGGGACAGGAGATCGGCGCGGCTGATCATGCTGCCGCAATCCGCCCGTCCGCGGTTCCCCACTCGACCGACATCCGGCGCCCCCGCCTCGGTACACGCGACGAGCCGGCACGCCGTCCCGTCACCCTCGTCAACGCATGGGCGGCGGCTCTATTCCGCGCCGGAAGGCTTTTTTCGCGGCCCAATCCTCGCCCGCCTGTGTATGCTGGCCGATATTTCCAACGAGAAACCTGAGTTAAGGGGAGTCCGACGCGATGAATCTCAAGGACATCAAGGGCTGGACGCTCGACCACCAGATGAAGGGGGTGCCGGGCAATCTGAGGCCGATGGCCCTCGGGCGCACCGGCGGCCAGCGCTGGAACATCCTCAAGGAGGACCTGCCGCTCCCCGCTGCCGTGCTCCTGGACTCGGCCCTGACCCAGAACAGCGCCTGGATGCGCCGCTTCATCGAGGCGACAGGCGCCTATCTCGCCCCTCACGGCAAGACCACGATGAGCCCTCAGCTCTTCAAGCGCCAGCTCGACGACGGCGCCTGGGGCATCACGGTTGCCAACACCCACCAGCTTCAGGTCGCCCGCGACCATGGCGTCAAGCGCGTGGTCATGGCGAACCAGCTCGTCGGCAAGCAGGCCATCCGCTACGTCATGAACGAGATTCGCAGGGACAAGAGCTTCGACTTCTACTGTCTGGTCGACTCGGTCGAGGGCGTGAAGATGTTGGCCGCGGCGGCGAAGAAGGAGAAGCCGGGTCGGCCGCTGCAGGTTCTGCTCGAGGGCGGCATACCGGGCGGGCGCACGGGCGTGCGCGATTTCAAGAGCGCGATGAAGGTGGCCCGTGCGATCGCTGCCGCTGCGCCGCACCTCTCGCTCCGCGGCATCGAGGGCTTCGAAGGCCTCATCCGCGGCAAGACGCCGAAAGAAGCGCAGCGCAAGGTCGATGCCTTTCTCGACTTCCTCGCCGACATCGCGGTCGCGGTCGGCAAGGCCGGACTCTTCGCCAAGGGCGAGGTGCTGCTCTCGGCGGGCGGCTCCGCCTTCTACGACCGCGTGGTCGCGCGTTTCCGCAGGGCCAAGCTCGACCGCAAGGTCCGAATCGTCATCCGCTCCGGCTGCTACCTCACGCATGACGAGGCCTCCTACGCCAAGATGTTCAAGGACGTTCTGGCGCGGTCGAAGGTCGCGCGCAGCCTGGGCGACGGGCTGCAGCCGGCGCTCGAGGTCTGGGCCTATGTGCAGTCGCGGCCCGAGCCGACACGCGCTCTGGTCACGATGGGCCGCCGCGATGCCGGGGCCGATTCCGGCTGGCCGACGCCGATCAAATGGTTCCGCCCCGGCAAGCACAAGAAGCCGATGACGATTCCGGCGGGACATGCTTGCGTCAACATGAACGACCAGCACGGCTATCTCGACGTCCCGGCGAACTCGCCGCTCAGGGTCGGCGATCTCGTCGGCTTCGGCATCAACCATCCGTGCACGACCTTCGACAAGTGGCAGGTGATCCACGTCGTCGACGACAAGTACAAGGTGGTCGAGAGCCTGAGGACGTTCTTCTAGGACGAAGATGAGGCGGGCCGTCAGGCGAGCCCCTGGCGGCCCATCTCGAGAAATTTCTCGTGCCGCTTGGCGCGGAGGCTGCCGCCTTCGAGCGGCGCCAGCTTTCGCAACGCCGCCTCGATACGATTGCCGAGCGCGTCCAGCGCCTCGTTGGGCTGGCGGTGCGCCCCGCCGAGCGGCTCCGGTACGATCTCGTCGATGACGCCAAGCTTCTGCAGGTCCTGCGCCGTCAACTTCATCGCCTCGGCGGCGTCCTGCGCTTGCTCGGCCGAGCGCCAGAGGATCGAGGCGCAGCCCTCCGGCGAGATCACCGAATAGACCGCGTGCTCGAACATGATGACATGGTTGCCGGCGGCGATCGCGATGGCGCCGCCGGAGCCGCCCTCGCCGATCACGCAGGCGATCATCGGCACGCGCAGACGCAGGCAGGCCTCGATCGAGCGCGCGATCGCCTCGGCCTGACCGCGCGCCTCGGCATCGACGCCGGGATAGGCGCCGGCGGTATCGACAAAGGTGAGGACCGGCAAGCCGAACCGATCGGCAAGCTCCATCAGGCGCCGCGCCTTGCGATAGCCTTCCGGCTTGGCCATGCCGAAATTATGCCGGACGCGCGCCTCGGTGGTGGCGCCCTTCTCGGTGCCTATCACCACGGCCGAGAAGCCGCGGAAGCGGCCGATGCCGCCGAGCACGGAACGATCCTCGGCGAAAACACGGTCGCCGGCGAGCGGCGTGAAATCTTCGACCAGACGCTGGATCGCGTCCGAGGCATGCGGACGGTCGGGATGACGGGCGACCTGCACCTTCTGCCAGGGAGTCAGCTTCTGGTAGGTGGTCTTGAGCTGGCGTTCGACTTTGACCTGGAGCTTGGCGACCTCCTCGGCGATGTTGACGCCGCCGCCGTCGCTCAGGTGGCGAAGCTCCTCGATCTTGCCCTCAAGCTCGGCGATCGGCTTCTCGAAGTCGAGGAACTGCTTCATCCGTGGGTCCTTGGGGAACGGCCCGGATACGGGCAAAGGCCGGCAAAGTCAATTAACGCCGACGCCGGGAGAGCGGATGCCGCTCGGAAACCAGCCGACCCAGGCGATCCTGGGCGACATGGGTATAGATCTGGGTGGTGGCGATGTCGGCGTGCCCAAGCATCTGCTGCACGCTGCGCAGGTCGGCGCCGCGGTCGATCAGGTGCGTGGCGAAGGCGTGCCGGAGGACATGGGGCGAGAGCCGCCGCGGATCGATGCCGGCCGCCACGGCGATCTCCTTCAGCGACTGGGCAAAGCGCTGGCGCGTGAGGTGGCCTGAGCTGCCCCGCGACGGGAACAGCCAGGGCGAACCCTTCGCCGTCGGAAGCCGGTCACGCTCGGCGCGGTAGGCGGCGACCGCCTCGATGGCGGCCTTGGTCAGCGGCACCAGACGCTCCTTGTCGCCCTTGCCCCTGACCAGGAGCACAGGCGCGTCGCGCCGAAGCGCCGAGACCGGCAGTCCCACAAGCTCGGAGACGCGCAGGCCGGTTCCGTAAATCAGCTCGAGCAGCGCGATCAGGCGCGTCCCGTCGAGGCCGCCGCGTTCGCGCGCTGCGTCGATCAAGCCGCCAACCTCCTTTTCGCTCAAGACCTTCGGCAGCGGCCGTCCGAGCTTCGGAGAGTCGAGGATCGCGGTCGGATCGTCGCGGCGAACCCCCTCATCGAGAAGGAAGCGATGGAACTGGCGGAGCGCCGAGAGCCGCCGCGCCTGGGTGCGCGCCGACATGCCCGAAACGTCGAGCGCGGCAAGATAGGCGCGAAGATCGCCGCTCGACGCGGCGGTAACGCCGCGACCGCGCGCGCCGGCATGAGCAGCGAAATCCTCAAGATCTCGGCGATAGGCCGAAAGCGTGTTTGCCGCGGCGCCGCGTTCGGCCGCCATCATCTCGAGGAACGATTCGATGTGACGGTCGCGGCTCACAAGCCGGCAGCGACAGCGGCTTCAACGGCAAGCGCGCGCGCCTCGGCCGTCAACCCGAGCCGCACGAGACCGCCGACGACTGGGCCAAGCACCGGCGGCGGCAGGTCGGCAAGACGCGTTTCGCCGAGCGCAAGGGCGGCAAGCGCAACGCCTTCGCCTAGCCGCTCGTTAGCGGCCGCGTCGGCAAGCGAGGGCAGCAGAGCCGCCGACGGCATCGCCACCGGCCGACGATCGCCGTCGGCGACGAGCTCGCGCCAGAGCCGCCCATCGACCGGCTCGCCGAGCGCTTCCATCAGCGCGAGCAGACGAGCAAGCCGCTGGGCTTCATCCGGTTGGGTCCTGGCGCGGCCCACCCAGGCGTCGAGCCGATCGGCCCGCCAAGGCTCGAGCGCTTCGCCACCGGCAAGGCGGGCGAGCGCCCAAAGCCGGTCGGCCGCGGCACGGCCCGCATCGTCGCGCGGCGCCTCGATCACCTGCATCCAGCCGCGCGCGGCGTCGAACCGTCCGACGACCACAAGCGCGCGCGCGGCCGCCGGCGCGAACCAGCTGAGGTCGACACTCGGCTCGATCGCCTGGATCGCCTGAGCGTAGAGCCGCGCCTCTCCGGCAAAGACGTTGTTCTTGGTCCCGAGCGCCAACGCCTTGTCGATCACCTGAGCGCGCGCGAGCGCTGTCTGCTGGCGATCGAGCGCGCGCCTCAAGATGGCGCGGCCGCGTGCGCTCGAATCCGCCTCGGCGCGGCTCAGCGGATTGTCGAGCAGCTCCGCCGGCAGATCCGCCTCGAGGATGACCTTGGTCCGCTGCGCGACGCTCCAAAGGCCCGCCGCCTCCAGCCGCTCGGCAAGCGCCAGGCGCATGCCGGATTCCGTCGAGGGAGATTCCGCAAGCGGCCACCAAACCGCCGGCAGGCGCGTCGTCGCTACATCCGGCGGCGGCGCCTGCTTCGCCGCGCGCAGCAGCGCGAGGTCGATCGGCCTCAAATCCTTGGCGCCGGCGAGACGCGGCCGCGTGCCGTGGATCAGTGCGTCCATCAGCGTGTCGTAGATCGGATCGGCCTTGAAGCCCTGCTCGGTCAGCAGCCGCAAGGACAGCTCCGCCTGGCCGCTGTTGCCGGCGAGAGCCTGGCAGAAAGCCTGGCCGCGCTGCGCCGTCTCGGTGCGGCTGACGCCCAGCGCACGGCGGATCTCGGCACAGGCTCCATTGGAATCGAACAAGAGGTAGGAGGCGTCGAGCTTGAGGCGCGTCAGGCGCTCGTCGTCGATCCGCGCCGGGACCGCCTTGAGAAGCCGGTCGACGGAAGCGACCTCGCCCATTGCCGCCAGCCTCTCCGCGCGCAGCACGAGCAGCTTCGGCTCGGCCGGCGGGCCATCCGGCGGCAGTGCCGGCGACAGCAGCAGCCGTCGTGCGAGATCTCGGCCGGTGCGCGATTCGGGAAATCCCGGCAAGAGAGCGATCAGGCGCTCGGCGAGCGCGCGCGGCGTGCCTCGCCAGAGCGTTGTCGGCAGCGCGCCATCGGCAGCGGCCAGGACGCCGACTGAGTCTGCGTCGACGGTTTGGAGCGTATCGACCTGTATGCCCGGCTGAGCAGGACTCGGCGAACTCGTCGCGGCGCCAGGCGCCGCCGGTGCCGTCTCAGCCTCGGCCGGCTTCGCCTCCTTGGGCTCCTCAGCCGGTTTGACCTCGGTTGCAGGCGGCGCCGGACGCACGGGGACCAGACGGATCGGACCGGAGGGCTGGGCGAACACCGCACCAGACCACAGCAAGCCGATCGCCAGCGCGAGCCTAGCGGCTGAACTTGTCATTCGGGATGACCCGCTCGACCGTCGTCGACGGCGCCGGGATCGTCCAGTTTGCGAGGAGTGCGAACAACCCGGCAGCGATGGCGACGCCACCGATGCCGAGCACGAGAGCGAGACGCGACTTTACCGCCTTGCCTTCCGCCATTCGTTCGATCCGATCCCCCCGTTCTCCCAAAGCCTCCCGCGGGGCGCGGCTGGCTTCCACTCCCTTGATAGCCTATACCTCGGCCCGGCGACAGGCCGAGCGAGACATGCTAAACTTCAATCGTGGCGACTCTGCGGCAGCGACGGTGGCGCGCGATCCACTGACTCCCGCGGGCGCCGGCTTCCGGCCGTCCCGCTCGGTGGTTCTGGTCGGCCTGATGGGGGCCGGCAAGACCTCGATCGGCCGTCGCCTGGCGCAGCGACTTGGATTGCCGTTCGTCGATTCAGATCACGAGATAGAGACCGCGGCCGGCTGCACGATTGAGACGATCTTCGAGATGTATGGGGAGCGAGCCTTCCGGGACTGCGAGCGCCGCGTGATCGGCCGGCTGCTCGAAGAGCCGGTCCAGGTCATCGCCACCGGCGGCGGCGCCTTTATGGATACCGAAACACGCGATGCGGTGAAGGCGCGCGGCGTCTCGGTATGGCTACGCGCCGATCTCGAGCTGCTGCTGCAACGGGTTTCGCGACGCGCCAACCGTCCGCTGCTCAAGCGCGGGGACCCGAAGGAAGTCCTCGCCGGCTTGATGGCCCAGCGCTACCCTGTCTATGCTGAGGCCGACGTCACCGTCGACACGCGGGACGCCCCGCCGGACGTCACCGTCGATACGGTCATCGAGGCGCTCCAAGGGCTGCCGCCGCCGGCCCTGACGGCGGGGCCTGCGCCATGAACGGAGACGGACACAGTAGCTGCGAGCGCGTCGCCGTCGCGCTCGGTGCGCGCAGCTATGAAATCCTGGTCGGCCCAGGCCTTCTCGACGATGCAGGAACGCGGATGCTGCCCGTGCTGGCGCAGCGTCGCGTCGTCATCGTCAGCGATACGACCGTTGCCGGCCTGCATCTCGACCGGCTGGCAACCTCGCTCGACCGCGCGGGTATCTCGCATGATCGAATCGTGCTTCCGCCGGGCGAAGGCAGCAAAGACTTCGCTCATCTGCAACGGCTAGCGGATGCATTGCTAGACCGACGGGTCGAACGCCGCACCACGCTGGTCGCGCTCGGCGGCGGCGTCATCGGCGACCTGACCGGTGTCGCCGCCGCGCTCGTGCTGCGCGGCATCGATTTCGTGCAGATCCCCACCACGCTGCTTGCCCAGGTCGACAGCTCGGTCGGAGGCAAAACCGGCATCAATACGCGCCATGGCAAGAACCTGATCGGCGCCTTCCATCAGCCGCGGCTGGTCCTTGCCGACACCTCAGTGCTCGATACGCTGTCGCGCCGCGAGCTCCTCGCCGGATATGCCGAGGTGGCGAAATACGGGCTTCTCGGCGATGCCGCTTTCTTCGACTGGCTCGATGCGAATGCCGGGCCGGTTCTCGACCGCGACGGCGCCGAGCGCCGGCACGCCGTCGCGCATTCCTGCCGGATGAAGGCACGTATCGTCGCGTCCGACGAACGCGAAACCGGCGAGCGGGCGCTGCTCAACCTCGGACACACCTTCGGGCATGCCTTCGAATCCGAGCTCGGCTACGGACCCGAGTTGCTGCACGGCGAGGCGGTCGCGATCGGCATGACGATGGCGTTCGACCTGTCTGTGCGGCTCGGCCTCTGCCCGCTCGAAGACGCGGTACGGGCACGCCGCCACCTCGCGAAGGTCGGGCTGCCGACGGGGTTGGCAGGCCGCAACTGGCCGCCCGAGCGGCTGATCGACCACATGGGCCGCGACAAGAAGGTCGTCGACGGCCGCCTCACCTTCATTCTCGCCCGCGGCATCGGCAAGGCCTTCATCAGCCGCGACGTGACGCCCGACGACGTCAAGGCGGTGCTCGCCGCCGCGCTCGCCGCCTGAGGTCCTTCCATGCCTTTCTTTTCAGGAGAATCGGAGCTGCTCGCGATCGTCATCACGATCGTTGTGCTTCTAATCATCTCCGCATTCTTCTCGATGTCCGAAACCGCGATGACGGCGGCGTCGCGACCGCGGCTGCATGCGCTCGCGCGCCAGGGCTCACGGCGCGCGAAGATCGTCAACGAGATCCGGGCGCGTTCGGTGGACCTGATCGGCACGATCCTGGTCAGCAACAACCTGGTCAACATCCTGGCATCGGCACTGGCGACCAGCGCGCTGATCGCTCTGTTCGGCGAGGTCGGCGTCGCCTATGCGACGGCGGGGATGACGGTGCTCGTTCTGGTGTTTGGCGAAATCATGCCGAAGACCTATGCGCTCAACAATCCGGACCGGGTCGCGATCGTGCTGGCGCCGGCACTCAGGCCGGTGATCTGGCTTCTGAAGCCTATCACGCGCACCTTCACCGTGGTCGTGCGTGGCACGCTCAGACTCGTCGGCGTCCGCGTGAAGGCGGAACTCGGTTCGGCCGAAAGCGAGCAGGAGCTGCGCGGCGCGATCGAGCTGCACAAGGGGCCGGAGCCGGAGATACGCGAGGAGCGCGAGATGTTGCGCTCGATCCTCGACCTCGACGACGTCGAGGTCGGGCAGATTATGATCCACCGAAAGAACGTGGTGATGCTCGACATCGACCAGCCCGCGAGCGAGCTTGAGGCGCAGGTGCTGGCGAGTCCCTACACACGCCTTCCGCTCTACCGCGATGAGCCGGATAATGTCGTCGGCGTCCTCCACGCCAAGGCATTGCTCCGCGCTCTTCAGTCCATCGGCGGCGACGTCTCGAAAGTCGACATCGCCGCGATCGCCGCCAAGCCCTGGTTTATCCCGGATACCAGCTCGCTCCTGGGGCAGCTCCGCGCCTTCCGCGAGCGTCGCGAGCACTTCGCCCTCGTCGTCGACGAGTACGGCACGCTGATGGGAATTGTCACGCTCGAGGACATCCTCGAAGAGATCGTCGGCGATATTTTCGACGAGCATCAGGCGGCGGTGGTCGGCGTCCGCGCCCAGCCGGACGGCTCCTACTTGATCGACGGCTCCGTGCCGATCCGGGACCTCAACCGCGAGTTCGAGTGGGGGCTGCCGGATGCAGAAGCGGCGACCATCGCCGGACTGGTTCTCAACGAAGCCCGGCGGATTCCCGATGTGGGCCAGGAATTCACCTTCCACGGCTTCCGCTTTTCCGTGCTGCGCCGCCAGCGCCAGCAGATCACGCTCCTGCGCGTGACGCCGCCCAAGCGCGCCGCCGCCGAGCAGGCCGCTTAGCTCGGCTCAATCACACATGGGCGCCGGGGACCAAGCAACCCCCACGAATTCGAAGTGTTATAGGGAAATCACCATCATAAAGGCCCCTTGCCAGCCTGATTCGAGACTGGTCACAATAGCCCAACGACCGAGCGGTAACCGGTCGAGTTCAAAGGTCGAGGGAGGCGAAGATGGCGAGCACCCAAAGTCCGAGATGCGCTGTGCTGGTCGGCCCCTATCTCGCGGGCAAGACCACCCTTCTCGAGGCGCTGCTGCACGCCTCCGGCACCACGCAGAAAAAAGGATCGGTCAAGGACGGCACCAGCGTCGGCGACGCCTCCGCCGATGCCCGATCCCGTCATATGAGCATCGAGATGGCGGCCGCCTCCGCCGCCTATCTCGACGATCCCTGGGTCTTCATCGACACGCCCGGCTCGATCGAGCTCTCCCAGGAAGCCCGAAACGCACTGATGGCGGCCGACGTCGCGATCGTCGTTATCGAGCCCTTGGCCGAACGCGTGCAGACGGCGGCGCCGATCTTCCGCTTCATCGACGAGCACGCGATCCCGCACATGGTCTTCGTCAACAAGATGGACGGAACCGCGCAGGCGCCGAAGGACATCCTGGCGGCGCTCCAGGAGATCTCCGAGCGGCCGCTGATCCTGCGCCAGGTGCCGATCCGCGAAGGCGAAGCCGTCACCGGCTATGTCGACCTGGTGAGCGAGCGCGCCTATCGCTACAAGCCCGGGCACGCCTCGGATCTGGTCAAGATTCCCGACGACATGACGACTGATGAGCAGGTTGCGCGCACCGAGCTGCTGGAGGCCTTGGCCGATTTCGACGACAAGCTGCTCGAGAAGCTGCTCGAGGACGTGATCCCTTCGCCCAAGGAAATCTATCAGGAGCTGGCAAAGGACCTGCGCGACGATCGCGTCGTTCCGGTCTTCCTCGGCGCGGCCGAGAAGGATCACGGCGTTCGCCGGCTGCTGAAGGCGCTTCGCCACGAGACGCCGACGCATCAGGTCGCAGCCGCGCGGCGCGGGCTGCCCACGGATGGCGAGACCGTCGCCGAAGTGTTCAAGACCGTGCATGTCGCCGGCACCGGCAAGCTCAGCTATGTCCGGCTCTGGCGCGGCGGCATCAAGGACGGTCAGTCGCTCGGCGGCCATCGCGTCTCGGGCATCCTGAGGCCCTTCGGCGCGCAGCTTTCCAAGGTTCCCGAGGCCAAGGCCGGCGACGTCGTCGCCTTCGGCCGCATGGACGAGGCCAAGACCGGCGATGTGCTGACGACATCCGGCCAGCGCCCGGCGAGCTTCCGCGCCTTCCCGCCACCGCTCACGCCGGTCTTCTCGCTGGCGATCCATGCCGACAACCGCAATGACGAGGTCAAGCTTTCCGGCGCGATCCAGCGCATGCTCGATGAAGATCCCTCGCTCGCGCTCGATCATGACGGCGACCTCGGCCAGCTGGTGCTGGCCGGTCAGGGCGACATTCATCTGCAGATCGCGCTGGATCGGCTCCGCCAGCGTAACAATCTGAAGATCAGCACGACGCGCCCGCGCGTGCCCTATCGCGAGACCATCCGCCGCTCGGCCAAGCAGCATGGCCGCCACAAGCGCCAGACCGGCGGCCATGGCCAGTTCGGCGACGTCCATATCGAGATCAATCCGCTGCCCCGGGGACAAGGCTTCGCCTTCGTCGACAAGATCGTCGGCGGTGCCATCCCGCGGCAGTGGATTCCCTCGGTCGAGGAGGGCGTGCGCGAGTTCCTCAACAAGGGCGTGCTCGGATTCCGCGTCGTCGACGTGTCGGTGACGCTGACCGACGGGCAGTACCACGCGGTCGACTCCTCCGACATGGCGTTCAAGACCGCCGGCCGCATCGCGATGAGCGAAGGCATGCAGAAATGCGATCCGGTGCTGCTAGAGCCGATCGGGCTCGTCACTATCTCGGTGCCGAACGAGCACACAGCGAAGGTCCAGCGCGTGATCACCGGCCGTCGCGGCCAGATCCTGGGATACGACGCCAAGCCCGGCTGGAAAGGCTGGGACGAGGTGACCGCCCACATGCCGCAGTCGGAGATCCATGACCTGATCATCGAGCTCCGCTCGCTGACACTTGGCGTCGCCACCTATGCGTGGAAGTTCGACCACCTGTCGGAGCTGACCGGCCGCCTCGCCGACAAGGTGATCGAGGATCAGGGCAGCCGCGCGACGACCGCCGCGGCGAGCTAAGGTTGCCCCTTGAGGTGGCGGGCGAAGAAGCTCGCCACCTGAACCTTCGCGTCCGCCCATGCCTCGGTCTGGCCGCCCGTGGTCGCGCCCTTGCCGGTCGGCGAGTTCGCGTTGTTGCGTTGAGGCAGGTGGACGACGCGCGACGCGCTGTCGAAGGAGTGATGCGCTCCCGGATAGACCTTGACGTCAACTGGATGTCCCGCCGCCTTCGATGCCTGCGCCAGACGAATACAATGTTCTGCCGGCGTCCAATCGTCGGCCTCGCCGATCAGGATGAACAACGGCGCGATCGGTTGATAGACACCGGCGTAGCCGGTGATCGGGCCGCGATTGCCGTCGCTGCGATGAACGATCCAGGTGCCGAAGCGGACGCCGCAGGCGGGATAGAGGGCGATTGCAGCAGCGAAGCCGTTCCGCTTGGCGGTGCCCAGCGGATTGTTCTGATCGACCTGTACATACATGCTCGCGAGCGTCGAGAAGCCGCCATGCGACCCGCCCATGACGCCGACGCGCCTGCCGTCAACCTCGGCCAAGGTGCGGAGATAGGCGAGCGCGCCGTAGGCGTCGGCGGCACGGACGAGCGCATTGGCGACGCGCGTGCGCTCGGGGTCCTCGGTGCAGATGCCGTTCGGCAATCCCCGCGGCCCGAAGCTGTCCGGGATGATGACGACGAAGCCTTGAGGGAGCAGCTCGTCGGCCCAGCGCCGCGGCGCTCCGCTCGAGCGCGGGCCGAGGCCGGAGCAGTCATGCATCATGACGATGGCCGGAAACGGGCCTGGACCATCCGGCAAGAGCAGCGTCGCCGGCAGCGACTCGGAACCGCCAACCGGCGCGATGCTCACCATCCGCTCGGCCGCGACGGCAGACTCCGCGAGCAAGAGCGCCGTCACTATCATTGCCAGGAAAGACCTTCGAGCCATGCTCCGAAACCCCTGCAGCAAGCCAGAGGCAGCGACTGAAGACCCTGGGGATCAGGTCAGAATGTTGAGATAGCTGCCGCGCGGCGCCGCCAGATTGATCAGCCCCTGGGCGATCATCTTGAACATGCGCATGATCTGCCAGTCGATCTCGTCGTCGGTGATCGCGGTCTTGAGGCGGCGGACGAGGCTCGGACGCTGCTGGCCAGCTTCCTCGGGTCGGGCAGCCCGGCCGGGCTCCGGCCGGTCGACCGGCGGAGCCAGCAGCCGCCGCTGCGGCTGGGAGCCGATGCGCGGATCGCGGGGCGGGGTCGGGTTGACGGCCATGACGCCTGTTTAGGCGACGGGCCTTCCCGCCGCAACAGCGGCATCGTCACCCCGCCAACGCAAATGCGAGTGATTTGCAATATCGCAGATGGGAAGGACTGACCTGGCTCCCCCATCTCGCCCTTGCCACGCGCTCTCGGTTGCCCCTAGGAGACGGCATGGACGCCGTCACCCTCGCGCTCTGGGCTGCCAGCCTGTCCCGCCCCTTGGGCTCGCTCAGCGAGTGGCTCGGGGTGGCGGAGGCGAAGCTCGACGAGGCCGAAGCGGCGGGTGCCGACCTCCTGATGCTGCCGGAGTGGATGGCGTCCCACTGGCTTTCCTTCATGCCCGCCGGCTTGCCGCGGACTCGCGAAGTCGCCTGGATGGCCGAGCAGACCGAGCAGGCCCTTCCCGCTCTCGCTCGCGCCGTTGCCAAGCGCCGCCTCAGCCTGTTGGCCGGCAGCATGCCGGCACCGGTCCCCGGCGGCTGGGTCAACCGCGCGCATCTCCTGCTGCCTGACGGCGCCCGCGCGCATCAGGACAAGCTCTGCCTGACGCCTTTCGAGAAGAACCCCGCCGCATGGCTCATGCAACCCGGCCGCAGCTTCACGACCTTCGATTGGCGCGGCCTCCGGATCGCCATCGCCATCTGCCTCGACATCGAGCAGCCGGCGCTCGCCGCTCGCCTGCAGGGGCTCGATCTCGACCTAGTCCTGGTGCCGTCGATGACCGAGCTGGAATCCGGCTACCGCCGCGTCTTCGATTGCGCCAAGGCGCGCGCGGTCGAGCTTCTGTGCCCGGTCGCGGTCGTCGGCGTCGTCGGCAGCCAGGTGTTGCGCGGCGTCGCGGAGCCGGCAACGTCCGGGGCTGCGGTCTACCTTCCCTGCGAACCGAGCTTGGGGCACACCGGCATTCACGCCGAGATCCCGATGATGGCGGAGACGGTGGGCGACGGCCCCCTTCTGATCGCGAGGAATGTCCCGGTCGGAGCCTGCCGCAAGCTCCGGCGCACCGGTGCCGAGGCCTGGCCCGGCCCTTGGAGCGCCGACCATGTAGAGATCGAGCATGCGCGGCTGGACGCCGCCCGGCTTGCCGTCTAGGGTCCGCCCCATGCGAATCCTGGTGGTTCAGCACGACAAAGAAGACCCGGCCGGCGTTGTCGGTGAGCGGATCGCTGCGCGCGGCGCGACGCTCGTGCCGGTGCTGCCGCCGGCGGGAGAGAGCTTGCCCGACGGGCCGGAGGGCTTCGACGGGCTGATCCTGATGGGCGGCCCGCAATGCGCCGCCGACGATGCCGGTCACCCCTATTTCGGCCGGCTCCACAAGATGGTCCGGCGGTTCCATGACGCCGGGCGCCCGATCCTCGGCATCTGCCTCGGCTCGCAGATCATCGCGCGCAGCTTCGGCAAGCCGGTCTACCGCAACAAGGTCACCGAGATCGGCTTCTGCCCGGTCGAACTCACCGAGGCGGGGCAGGCCGACCCGATCTTCTCCGGGTTCGGCCGCGCGCTTCGCCCGATGCAGTGGCACGAGGACACCTTCGACCTACCGGACGAGGCGACGCGTCTTGCCACCAACGAGGCGGCGCTGAACCAAGCCTATCGCATCGGCCGCTCGACCTATGCCGTGCAGTTCCACCCCGAGGTCGACCGCGAGATGGTCCGCGCCTGGGCGAAGAGCGCCAAGGCGGATGATGCTCTGGCCGGCCGCCTGGAATCCGAGATGAAGGATCACCTCGCGGCCGCCGAGCATCTCGGCCGCACCATCGGCGAGCGCTGGGCCGACCTGATCGAGCGACACGGACAGCGGTCGGCCGCCTGATCCGAGGCCGCCGGTCGCTGAAGCCGTTCGCCTGTCCCCATCCCTTTCGTCGAGAGACTAACCCGTGTCCAAGCCACAGCCTGCCCGCGGCATGCGGGACATTCTGCCCAACGAGGCGGCGATCCGCGACTGGATGCAGTCGAAGATCCTCGCCACATACCGCCGCTTCGGCTACACGCGCATCGAGACGCCGGCGCTCGAGAACATCCAGCTCCTCACCGGCGACGACGGCGGCGAGAACGCCAAGCTCGTCTTCAAGGTGATGAAGCGGGGCGAAAAGCTCGACCTCGCCAAGCCCGGATTGGTCGAGGACGATCTTGTCGACCTCGGCCTCCGCTTCGACCTGACGGTGCCGCTGGTGCGCTTCTTCACCTCGAACCGCGCCCAGCTTCCGCGCGTGTTCAAGGCGATCCAGATCGGCTCGGTCTGGCGTGCCGAGCGGCCGCAGAAGGGCCGATTCCGCCAGTTCACGCAATGCGACATCGACATCATCGGCCTCGAAGAGGGCCTGGCCGAAGCCGAGCTCCTGGTCGGATCGGCCGAGGCGCTGATCGCCGTCGGCTTCGAGGGCTTCACCATCCGGCTCAACGACCGGCGCATCCTGACCGCGATCGCAGCGGCCGCCAGCGTCGATGAGTCGCGCCACGGCTCGGTCTTCATCACTCTCGACAAGCTCGACAAGATCGGGATCGACGGCGTGAAGAAAGAGCTGGGTCAGCAGGGCTTTTCAGAGGCGCAGATCGAGAAGCTCGCTTCCATGCTTGGCGGCGTCGACGGCATCTCGGTCGAGGATTTCGCCAAGCGGCTCGGCTCCAGCCTCGATGCCAAGGTGACCTCGCTCATGCGCGAGGTCATCGACGCGGTCGGCGCCGATGCCGGCAATCGCTACAAGATCGCCTTCGACCCGACTCTGGTCCGCGGCATGGGCTACTACACCGGCCCGGTCTTCGAGATCGCGCAGCCGGGTTACGATTTCTCGATCGCCGGCGGCGGCCGCTACGACAGGATGGTCGGCAAGCTTTCGGGCGAGGACGCACCGGCCTGCGGCTTCTCGATCGGCTTCGAGCGCGTGGTCACGATCCTGATGGACAAGCGGTTCGTGCCGCCGACCGAGGCCAGGCTGACGGCGCTGCTGGTGCCGGACGGAACCAGCCTCGGCCGCGCGCTTGGCATGGCGAAGACCCTGCGCGCCGAGGGGCTGGCGCCCTCGCTCTTCCCGCTTGAGAAGAAGCTCGGCCGCCAGCTCGAGGGCCTTCAGGCCTCCGGTTTCACCCACTACGCCGTGCTCGACGGCGAGGGGAAGCCCGCCGTCAAAGAGATGAAGGCGCCGGCCGCCCGCTAGAAAGCGGCCGCCGTCCCCGGCCCGGCGCAACCAGACGCCGGGCGAGCCCGGCCAGGTCCAGGAAGGCCCGGCCGAGGAGCCGTCGTGCCTCGGCGCTCCGGAGCCGGTGCGCCTCGGCGACATAGCCGGGCATCCGATCCCAATCGACGACTCGCGTAGCGGTCTTGGCGCTCATGGAGGGGCCTCCAGAGGGATGTGAAGACCTTTAGATAAGCTATTCCTAAAAAACATTGGGGCTGTCCCAGATAACTCGGTTATGGAGTTATCATGGGACGGATACGACGGAGCCGATTGGGGGTCTCGAAGCAGGATCGCCTGATCGAACATTTCGTAGCAGGAACGACGGCGCGTACCGCATCGAGTCTCTGCGGAGTGAACCGCAAGACAGGGGCGTTTTTCTTTCATCGCCTTCGTGAACTGATCGCCCGCGAGCTGGAAGCCGAGAGCGAGGCGATGTTCGGCGGCGAGATCGAAGTGGATGAGAGCTACTTCGGCGGCCGGCGCAAGGGAAAGCGTGGAAGGGGCGCGGG
>Ga0194132_10007498_pt1 | contig 16224 bp, 15 predicted proteins | sample TA2KigOf80mmetaG_FD_148612 | JGI IMG/M metagenome (GOLD analysis project Ga0194132, IMG submission 148612) | Freshwater microbial communities from Lake Tanganyika, Tanzania - TA2015054 Kigoma Offshore 80m | ecosystem: Environmental > Aquatic > Freshwater > Lake | place: Tanzania: Lake...
TGACCTACTTCGCCTTCCCAGACATCCACTGGCAGAAGATCCGCACCAACAACCCACTCGAGCGGATCATGAAAGAGATCCGCCGACGAACCCGTGTCGTCGGTGCCTTCCCTGATGGTCAGTCCTGTCTCAACTTGGCGGCTGCGCGGCTGCGCTATATCGCAGGATCGGCGTGGTCAGCCAGGTGCTACATGAACATGCGGCCACTCTATCAGCCGCAGGTCCCACAATCCGGAGCCGCCGCCTGATCAAATGTGCGAAAGATTCTGGACAGGACCGTCCACGCGGCTGATGCCGAGATCGTTCAGCATATGGTTGGACATTTCCGCCAGGGCCTTGCGCTCGCGGGCGCGGCGCTCCCATACGGCGAGGAGGTTGGCGAGGCGCGCGAGCACCTGGACCGGGCTCGGAAAGGAGGGAAGGGCCTGAGCGACGCTCTTGAGGCCATCGTGCTTTGTATTTGTCAGCATACAATTCTCCATTCGCCTGCGGTATTTTCCGTCTTCACGAGGATTGAGATATAACAATCTCTGCTGCATTGCAAGGTGACAAGGGCCATAAATGCACCCATCTCGACAAAGATGGAGCGGTGTTGTAAGCGTGTACTATGACAAATTGGACACCTGACCTGGATGTCCGTCCCGGGCCGCGGTATTTGGCTATCGCCATGGCTTTAGGTGAGTCCATCGCCCGCGGCGAGCTTCGCCCTGGCGACCGGCTCCCGACCCATCGCGATCTCGCCCAACGTCTCGGCGTCACCGTGCCCACCGTCAGCCGCGCCTATCGCGAGGCGAGCCGCCGGGGCTATCTCTCCGGCGAGGTCGGTCGGGGCACCTTCGTCCGCGGTGCCGTGCAGCCCAGGCCAGCGCCGGCGCCCGAGCGCGAGGAGCAGGGGATCATCGACTTCGACATGAACCGGCCGACGGTGGATGCGCCGCACGAGGGATATCTCGCCGAAAGCCTGGCGCGGCTCGCACGCTCGCCCGAGCTCGCCGACATGCTGCGCTATCAGCCGAATGCCGGCCTGCCGGCGCATCGCGCGGCCGGGGCCGAGTGGATCACGCAGAGCGGCCTCGAGGCCCAGGCCGAGCGCACCGTCGTCACCTCCGGCGGCAAGCACTCGCTGTTCGTGGTGCTGCATGCGATCGCCAAGCCCGGCGACACGATCCTCGCCGAGGAGCTGTCCTGGCCCGGCATCCGCAGCGTCGCGCGCTACCTCGACCTCAAGCTCCAGCCGGTCAAGCTCGACGATGACGGCATCGTTCCCGAGGATCTCGACCGCGCCTGCCGCGAGCATCGGCCGAAGGCGCTGCTCTGCACGCCGACCGCGCAGAACCCGACCGTCTCGATCCTGCCGGTGGCGCGGCGCCGGCGCATCGCCGAGATCTGCCGCGAGCACGACATCGCCATCGTCGAGGACGAGGTCTACGGGCCTCTGATTGACGAACCGCCGCCGCCGGTGACCACCTTCGCGCCCGAGCGCAGCTTCTACCTGACCAGCCTGTCCAAGGTCTCGGCGCCCGGTCTTCGAGTCGGCTATGTGCTGGCGCCGCAGGGGCAGGTGGGGCGCGTCGCCCAGGGCGTCGGCGCGACGACAATCTTCACCCCGCCGCTGATGGCCGAGATCGGCGCGCAGTGGATCGCGTCGGGCACGATCCGGGCGCTGGTCGACTGGCAGCGCCGCGAGGTCTCCGAGCGCACGCAGATCCTCAGGAGCGTGCTGGGCGGACTCAAGTTCCGCACCGAGCCGCATGCGATGCATACCTGGATCCAGCTGCCGAAGCCCTGGCACCCGGGCGAGCTGATCGAGGCCGGCCGGCGCCGCGGCCTTTCCTTGAGCCAGACCGACGCCTTCTGCGTCGGCATCAATGAGCCGGACGCGATCCGCCTCGCCCTTTGCGGCCCGACCAGCCGCGCGCGCTATGAGGAGGGCCTCAAGCGCCTCGCCGACGCGCTCGCCGCGGGGCCAGAGTTCACCGCGACGATGGTGTGAGCGTCAGATCAGGTCGCGCTTGATCTTGTCGTCCCAGGTCTTCGAGAAGACCCGAACTCCGCTCTCATAGGCCTCGAGCTTGGCCGTGACGAGGAAGGCGTCCTTCGTGGCCGTGACCGTCGTCTCGGTCTCGATCGCGACCTGCCAGTCGCCCCGCCCATGGGTGATCGAATACAGCGACACCGCCTTGGCCGAGGTTGGATCGCCGAGCGTGATCGCGTAGCGCTCGCGGCCGGCGCCGGAAAACTCGAGGTCGATCTTGCTGATCAAGGTGCGGCCGCGATCCTTGACCGCGTCAATCACATGCTCGCCGGTGATCATGTCGCGCGAATGCCGGCGGCTGCGGGCGTAGGGGCGCCTCTCGACCTTGGCCTCGGTCGCGGCCGCTTCCGGCGGATCGAAGGGGCGAAGACTTTGGTCCTCCTCGCGCGGCGCGCGCACGGGAAGATCCAGCGTGCTGGCGCCGGTGAAGACCGTCAGCATCACCGGTTCCGGCGCCGGCCACATCAGCGGCCAATAGCCGGTCGAGATCGCGACGCGAAGGCGATGCCCGGCCGGCACCGCCTGCGCGATGTCGTTGAGCTTCACCGTCACGCGCGTGCGCTTGCCGGGCACCATCGCCTGCGGATGCTCGTGACTGTCGCGATGCGTCAGGTTGAGAACGCCGTAGGTCAGCCGCGTCGAAGCGCCGTCGGGTGCGACGCCGTTCAGGCGCAAGCAGATCTGCGCCACCGGCTTGTCGACCGCGAGGTCGAGCGTGACCACAGGGGCGCCGAGGAACTCGAAGCCTTCCGCCAGCGGCTCGGAGTCGAAGCAGAGCGAGTTGCCGTCATCCTCGCGTTGATCCGACGGCATCTCGGCCTGGTAGCCATAGGGGCACCATTCGCCGGAGCCTTCGCCGATGGTTGTGGGCGAGGAGTACGTGAGCGCGCACTCCGCCGCCGGCTTGGCGTCGAGCGTGCCGGCATTCAGGTGCCAGCGTCGCGATCCGATCTTCTCGCTCGGCCATGAATCCTCGGCGACCCAGCGGCCGGGCCGCTCGGCATAGAAGCTCTTCGGCGGCACATGCTCCTGCATCCAGACGCGGAGCATCGGCTCGTCCATGAGCCCCGTATCCTTGTCCTTGAGCCAGTGATCCCACCAGCGCACGGACTCCTGGAGCATGCCCATGGCGGGGCCGGGAACGGCGCGGAAGCCCCAGGCATGCGCCCATTGGCCGATCAGCCCTTTGCGCGGGACCTTGAGGCCTGCGAGCAGGCGCGGGATCGCATTCGAATAGCCGTCGGCCCAGCCGCCGACCGCATAGACCGGACATTGGATCGCGCTGAAATCCTCGCAGACCGAGCCGTGCTTCCAATAGGCGTCGCGGTGGTGATGCTTAATCCAGGTCGCGACCAGAGATTCCGTATTCTCGAGACGCTGCATCCACATCTCGCGCCAGCGCTCGCCGACCAGCGCCGGATCGGGCGGCCGCGCCATGAAGGAGAAGGCGGTCGAGCCCCACATCAGATTGTCGTTGAGCAGGCAGCCGCCCATGTAGTGCATGTCGTCGGCGAAGCGGTCGTCGGTCGAGCAGCTCGTGATGATCGCCTTGAGCGCCGGTGGACGAAGCGCCGCGACCTGGAGCGCGTTGAAGCCACCCCAGGAATTGCCGAACATGCCGACCTTGCCGGTGCACCAGGGCTGCTTGGCGAGCCAGGCGATGACCTCGGCGCCGTCGGTCAGCTCCTGCATCAGGTATTCGTCGAACATGAGGCCGTCTGAGTCGCCGGAGCCGCGACGGTCGACGCGCACCGCGGCATAGCCGTGGCCGGCGAAATAGCCATGCATCTGGCTGTTGGCGACCGAGGTGAAGTCGCGCTTGCGGTAGGGGAGGTATTCGAGGAGAGCAGGGACGGGGTTCTTCTCGGCGTCCTCCGGAAGCCAGATGCGCGCCGCGAGCCGGCAGCCGTCGCTGAGCGTGATCCAGGTATTCTCGATCTCGCGCGCCTTGCGCGGAAACTCGCTGACGATCTTCATGGCGAACCTCCCCCGACCGGCTTAAGAGGGTGGCGGTGGCGAGGAAGCCTGCCTAGCGAAACCCGACGGAGCCCGGAACCGATGAGCGACGAGAACGCGATCCGCCAGCAGCGACGGCGCACCAACAAGCTGATCGCCGACCACGAGGCCGAGCGGCTGAGGCCCTTCTTCGATCCGAAGGTCACGGTGATCGCCGGCGACGGCTCGGTGATCCTGGGCATGGACGAGCTGATCGGCCGCTTCGAGAGCTTCTTCAAGGACCCGACCTTCATCACCTTCGACCGCCAGACCGAGACCGTGATCCTCGACAAGAAGGGCACGCGCGCTTCCGAGCGCGGCGACTGGGTCGCGTCATGGCACGGGCCGTCGGGCACGATGACCAGCGGCGGGCAGTACCAGGCGGTGTGGAAGAAGGCGCAGAACCAGTGGGTGCTCGAATCCGAGCACTTCATCGCGCTGCATTGAGGGAGGCGGCGATGAACGAAGGCACGGACTCTGGCCGACAAGCTCATCCGCAACTTCGATACGGTGAAGACCGAGCACGATTTGCGCGAGCCGCTCTACGAAAGTCACGCGGCGCGACTGGGAACCGGCACGGCGGCGCAGAAGCTTGGCGCCTCGGTCGATACCGTGGCGCCCGGCAAGCGCTCCTGCCCTTATCATTTCCACTACGCGCAGGAGGAGATGTTCGTCGTCATAGACGGCACGGGCACGCTGCGCGTTGCCGGCGAGATGCTCCCGATCAAGGCCGGCGACGTGATCTTCATTCCGCCGGGACCGGAATACCCGCACCAGATCATCAACACCTCCGACCGCCCGCTGAAATACCTCTCGATCAGCACGCGCGAGACGCCGGAGATCTGCGAGTACCCGGACTCGGGCAAGTACGGCGCCTATGCGCAGGATTTCCGGACGCTTCAATACGCGAAGAACGGCGTCGACTACTGGGACAAGGAGCCGTAGTCCCGTCGACGTGCTAGAAACCCTGCACTCCCAATCCGGCACTCCCTCCCCATGCATCCCTTCCAAACGCCCGCCACGCTCACTTGGCGCGGCGTGCTCGACGGCCTGAAGATCTCGCCGACGCTGGCGCTGAACTCTGGCATCTACGGCCTCATCTTCGGCGTCATCGCGGCGCAGGCGGGCTTGAGCGCGATCGAGTCCGGCATTATGAGCGCGACGGTCTTCGCCGGCGCGGCGCAGCTCCTGATCGTCGAGACCTGGACGCGACCGATCCCGGCGGCGTCGCTGATCGTCGGCCTCATGCTGGTCAATTCGCGCCACGTGCTGATGGCGCTGGCGATGCGCCCGCATCTCGAGGGCCTGCCGCGCTGGAAGCAGTTCCTCGCCGCCAGCGTCATCGTCGACGACAACTGGGCGATGATGATGACCAAGTTCGAGCAGGGCTATCGCGATGTCGGCTACATCCTCGGCCTCGCTTTCCTGGCGGTACCGGCCTGGACCGTGATGACGGTCGTCGGAAACATGGTTGGTGGCGGCATCGAGGATCCGCGGCGCTGGGGCTTCGACTTCATCATCGTGGCACTCGCCGTCGTCATCATCGCTGGGCGCTGGCGCGGCGCCTCGACGCTGCTGCCTTGGGGCGCTGCCTTCGGCGTCTCCGTCCTCGCTTCGCAATGGCTGCCGGGCAAGGGCTACATCGTCGCCGGTGCGATCGCCGGCGCACTTGCCGGGCTTCTGCGCCCCGATCCTGGCGGGCCACTCAAATCGGCGCTGGAAAAGCCGCGATGACGTTCGAATCCGCGCTTGTCCTTCTCGCGCTTGCCCTCGTCGCCTTCGCGCTCCGCGCCGGCGGCACGGTGCTGGGCGGGCTGATGCCGACGACCGGCAAAGGCGGACAGTTCCTGCGCGAGCTCCCCGGCACGATCATGGTCTCCATGATCGCGCCGATCATCGCCTTCGGCGGGCCGGCGGAGTGGCTGGCGACGGCGATCTCCGGCCTCGTCGCTTGGTTCACGCGCAACCTGCTCGCGACCATGGCCGCCGGACTGGTCTCGATCTGGTTCCTGCGCCAGACGCTGGGTTCGTGACGCCCACCGCTGCGCGTGTCACATCTTGGGCAGCGCGGCGATGACGCCGTTGGCCAGTCGCAGCCGTCGCGCGACGATGCGCGCCAGGTTCAGATTGATCTGCGCTGCGATGCGGATGTCGGAAGCCGCGTCCTGAAGGGCACGCCGAGGAATGCGGATCGCGTCGATCTCGGTCACGGCGGAAGGGATGCTCGGCTGGTCGCTTTCGAGTAGCGTAGCGTCGTCGCCGACGGCATCGCCCGGCCCGTAGGTCGCGACCGTGATCTTGCGGCCGCCGATGTCGCGCGACACATCGGCATAGCCGCGCAGGAGCAGCAATACGTCGTCCGAAGGACCGCCGGCGCCGAGTTGCTCCTGTGCCTTGTAGTGTACGACCTCTCGGCCGGCGAGCAGCTGTCTGAGCTGCGGCGGCGCGATCTTGTCGAAGAGCAGTACGGGCGCGGCTCTCGCCGCCCGGGACAACCCGGCATCGGCGTCAGACGAGCCGTCGGCCAGGGTCTCGGCAAGGAGAGCCCGGTCGAGGCCGTGCCATCGCTCCTCGAAATATCGTCTGGTCTCGGGCCGATCCACGCGCCCAGCTGAATGCGCGATCTCGAGGATGGGCGAGCGATTGCGCGCGAGATACTCCTGATCGTCGACGACGAAGCAGAGCGGCACCGAGATGCCGCAGCGCGTCGGAGAGTCGAAGTGCGGCGCGAAGCGGCGGAAGCCCAACCGCTCATAGAGCGGGACCAGGTGCGGCGCGGCGTGCACGAAGGCGAAGCGGGCCTTGTCGTGCTGGTAGATGTGCTCGGCGACCCGCTTAGTCAGCATGATGAACAGGGGCGAACGGCGGTACCGGTGCGCGACGGCAGCCTTGCGGATGTAGAACAGCGACTCGCGGCCGAAGGCCTCGGCGAATTCGTCGATGTGGAACCGCTCGATCAGCTTCTGCGCCATTTCGCTTTCGGAGCAATGATCGACGGTGATCGTGCCGGCCGGCGCCGTCCCGTCATAGGCGGTCAGGATGAAGGCACGGTCGTCGCCTCTCTCGCCGAGACCCCTGTCCGGGTCGACACCATCGGGCGAGAAGCCGAGTTCGTCTATGAATACCCGGTAGCGGAGGGCCAGCGCTGCGGCCAAGTCCTTTTCGTCGAGGGCCTGGACAATGTTGAACTTAGCTGGGCGTCTCGGCTCGCCGGCCCGCGCCGCGTCGTGCGACCGCGCACTCTCCAGAAGGATCTGGAGCTGGGCTTCGAACTGCTTGCGCTCCACCGGCTTGACGAAATAGGTGCTCACACCGAGTTCGGCCGCCCGGCGCACGTAGCGGGCCTCCGTATGCGCGGTCAGGAACGCGACCGGGACCCGCTTCGCGCCGGCCCAGGGATGCCTTCGGAGCTTCTCGACGAATTCGAGGCCGTCCATAGGGGCCATCGAGATGTCGCTGATGATCACGCCCGGGCTGGCCTGCTCCAGCTTGGAGAGGGCTTCTTCGCCGTCCCGAGCCTCGGCGATCTCGCGAAATCCGATCCGGCGCAGGATCAGCGCCACGCTTCCGCGCACGAAATCGTTGTCTTCGACGAGCAGAACGCGCACGGCTCCCAGGTCACCGATGGGGCCTGCGATGTTCGGGCTCGTCTCGATCGCGCCTGGTCCTGCCTCAGGGTTGGCCGGCGCCGGCTTGGCCGAGGTATCGATGATCGCTGCTTCGCCGGCCGTCTTCTCGCTCATCGCCGCACCCCCTGTCCCCTGGCGTTGATCGCTTGCCCAGAGAGCTTCGTGGAACGGATGCCAAGCTTCGGCTGCTCCTGGATTTCCAGGAATTCAGCCTCCTACCAAGCAAGGGTCCCGTGTAGCGAGTGAGCAGTTCACCGCAATTTAGGAAGAATTCGCCGCTCCTTCCACCAAATCTTCGGTAGCGCAATACCGCGCCTCGTCTGTCAGCCCGGCGAGCGGTAGAATGCAAGGTGGAGGGAAAGGACGAATATGACGACGACGGGCTTTGCCCTGTTCGATACCGAGATCGGAGCCTGCGCCATCATTTGGGCCGACGGCGGAATCATTGGCATGCAGCTCCCGGAAAGGCGGGACGAACAGGCCCGCGCGCGCTTGGCGAAGCGCTATCCGGGCGCCAGCGAGGCCGGGCCGCCGCCCGAGATCGAGAGCGTCATCGCCGAGGTCCAGGCGCTGCTGCGCGGCGAGGCGAGAGACCTTGCCGGTGTGTCTCTCGACATGGACGCCGTTCCGGAATTCGAGCGCAAGGTCTATGAGATCGCGCGCGCCATCCCGCCCGGCCGCACCATGACCTATGGAGAGATCGCGACGAGGCTCGGCGACAAGGCGCTGTCGCGCGATGTCGGTGCCGCGCTCGGACGCAACCCGTTCCCGATCGTCGTTCCTTGTCATCGCGTGCTCGGCAGCAGCGGAAAAGCCGGCGGCTTCTCCGCGCGCGGCGGCGTCGACACCAAGATGAGGATGCTGCAGATCGAGGGCGCGAAGACCAGCGATGAGCCGTCGCTGTTCGACAGCCTGCCGGTGAGCGCGAAGAAGAGGAACTGACGCCTCGTGCTCCCTCTCCCGCGCAGGACGCGGGAGAGGGGATGCGAGGTGAGTTACGACTTCTTCTCGATGTTCCAGAACGGCAGCTTGCCACCGCCGAGGATGCCCGAGACGTTCTTGCGATAGGCGATCTTCTGCTGGAAGCGGCCCATCGGCACGAAGGGCACCACCTCGTAGAAGCGTGTGTGGAAACGCCCGGCGATGTCCTGGCGCTGCGCATCGGTGGTCGCGGTGACGAACTCGGCACGGATCTTCTCGAGCTGCTCGTCGCAGGGCCAGCCGAACCAGTTCTTGCCGTCGCAGGGCGTGGCGGCGGTGTTGTTGGTCAGCGGATTGGCAGCGAGGGCCACGTTGCCCCAGGTGTAGAAGACGTGCCAGCCCTTGCCGGGCGCAGCCGCCGGATCGTCCTTGAGCGCGCGGCGCTGCACCAGCGTCGCCCAATCCATGTTCTGCAGGTCGACGTTGAAGCCGGCGGCCTTGAGCTGGCTTGCCGACATCACCGCCATCGCCGAGATCTGCGGATCCGTCGTCGGGTTCATCACGACGATCGGCTCGTTCTTATATCCGGCTTCGGCCAGGAGGGCCTTGGCCTTGGCGATGTTGGAAGGGCCTGGCTGCGTCCAGGAGCCGATGCCGACCTTGGTGTCGAGCGGCGTGCCGCAGCCGAAGACGGCCCAGCAGACCGACTGCAAATCCTTGTTGCCGACCATGGCGTCGAGCACCTGGCCCTGGTCGGTGGCGTAGAGCATCGCCTGGCGGATCTTCGGATTGTTGGTCGGATGCACGAGGTGGTTCGGCCGCATCACATTGCCGAAGCCGAACCTGTTGGCGATCTCGACGACGACGTCCGGACTCTTCTGCAGGATCGGCAGCATGTCGACGGGCGGATATTCGTAGAGATCGAACTCACCGGCGACCAGCGCCTGGGTCGATGTTGCCGTGTCGGGGTTGTAGCTGAACTCGAGCCGGTCGAGCTTGACCACCTTGCCACCGGCATAGCCGTCCGGCTTCTGCGTCCGAGGCACGTAGTCCTTGTTCTTCGTGTAGGTAAACTTGCTGCCCGGAACCCATTCGGCCTTGTTGAAGATGAAGGGGCCGGATCCGATGGTCTCGGCGACCGCGGTGAAGGGATCGGACGTCGCCTCCTTCTCGCGCATGATGTAGAGCGGCTGAGCCGAGGCACCGAGCAGCTCGATCACCGGGCCGAACTTCTCCTTGAGCTTGATCTCGACGGTCCTGTCATCGACGACGTTCACCTCGGCGACCCGCGACATCAGGCTCTGGCCGGCGGCGATCCGCGCACCCCAGCGCTTGATCGACGGCGCCACATCCTTCGCGGTCACGGGCGTTCCGTCATGCCATTTGAGGCCGGGACGGATCATGATGCGCCAGGTCATGCCGTCGGCGCTGGCGTTCCAGCTTTCCGCCATCTGCGGGTGCGGGCGCAGGTTGCTGTCTTCGGCGAACAGCTGGTCGTAGATCATGAAGGCGTGGCTGCCGGTGATCTGGTCGGTCGTCCAGATCGGGTCGAGCGACTTCAGGTCGCCGTTTACGACGGCCCTGAGCGTCTGCGCCGAGGCGCTTCCGGCGGCGAGGCCAAGCGCGGCGGCGAGCGCGATGGCGATGTGTGGTCGTTGCACGGTCATGGTTCGCGGTCTCCCTGGTTGGACATTGAGAACCGTTCGACCGTCGTGCATTCGAAGCCGTTCTCGACGCGGCCGCGGCGGGCGAACTGGCGAAGCAGCTAGGCGAACGCTAGGATGCGCCCCGCGGTGGGTCAAACGACGCGCCGGCCCCACGAAACGGAGCTTTCCATGTTCGACGTGGTGATCGCCGGCGGGACGATCGTCGACGGAACCGGGCGTGCCGGCTATCGCGGCGATGTCGGCATCAAGGGCGAGATCATCGAGGCGATCGGCGATCTCTCCAAGGCAGAGGCCAAGCGCCGGATCGATGCGACCGGTCTTACCGTCTCGCCGGGCTTCATCGACACCCACACGCATTCGGAAGGCGCGTTGCTCGTCGATCCCCAGCACGCCAATGGCATCCGCCAGGGCATCACCACCGAGTTCCTCGGCATCGACGGCATGTCCTACGCGCCGCTCTCCGCCTACAACTTCAAGGCCTATCGCCACTGGCTCGGCGGGCTGCTCGGCGATCCGCCGGAAGACCTCGACATGAGCAGCGTCTCCGCGTTCCGCGGCCACTATCACAAGAAGGTCTCGGTCAACACGGCCTACTTTGTGCCGCACGCGACCGTGCGTCTGCAGGCGCTGGGCTTTCACGACAAGCCGTTGCGCGGCGATCCGCTCGTCGCGGCGAAGCGCATGGTGCGCGAGGGGCTGGAGCAGGGCGCCGTCGGCTTCACCACCGGTGGGCGCTACTACCCCGGCCCCTGGGGCGACACCGACGAGATCGCCGAGCTCTGCACTGCGGTGCGTGAAGCCGGCAAGGTCTATATGTGCGAGCCGCGTGCGTTGACGATCGCGAGCCGTGCCTTCGGCAAGCACGGCGTGACCGAAGGTATGGAGGCGGCGCGCCGCTCGGGCGCCAAGCTGCACTTCGCGCATCGACAAGCTCATGGCCCCGGTCGAAGCCGCACGCACGGCCGACCACGACATCACCTTCGATATTTATCCCTATCCGACCGGCAGCTCGATCGCGATCTCCTATCTTCCGGATGAAGCGCAGGAGGGGGGCCCAAAGGAGATCCTGGTTCGGCTCCGGGATCCCGCGCAGCGGAAGGCAATCGCGGCCGAGATCGACGCCCGCGAGGAGTCGCGGCTCCTGTCCATGGTCTTCTCCTACATGCCAAACGCGCCGGAGCTCGAAGGCACGACCCTGCGCGATCTCGCCGCCAAGCGCGGCCGCAGCAAGGGCGAGGTTCTCATGGAGATCCTGCTCGAGCAGAACCTCAAGGTCGGGTATCTCGCCGAACCGCCGTCGAGCGATGCCGTATGGACTCAGCTCGGCCGCGACTTCATGGAGCTGCTGGCGCGCGATGACTACATGGTCTGCAGCGACATCACGCCGGCCGGCAACATGCCGCATCCACGCTGCTTCGGCGCTTTCCCGCGCTTCCTCGGCCGGCTGCGCCGCGAGGTCGGCAACCTCTCGCTGGAGGCGATGATCCATCGCATGACCGATCGTCCGGCGCGACGCTTCGGCCTCACGCGTCGCGGCCGCGTCGAAAAAGGCTGGTTCGCCGACCTCGTCGTTTTCGACGAGGCGCGCGTGAACGACACCGCGACATATCGCGAGCCTAAGCAGTTCCCGACGGGCATTCCCCATGTGCTCGTCAACGGCGCCATCGCCGTCGACAACGAGCGCTGCACCGGCGTCTATGCGGGACAGGCGGTGCCTTAGCCGCGAGGTGCCCTGCCAGTCGCTGAGCAGGGTGTTAAAGGAACCCGTCGCCCATCTCGGCCTTGGGCCGTTCCGTCAGGTCGACCGGGGATCACCCTGGTCTGGCCGGCCTGCGCCTCACGGGGGCACCGAGCGGCCGGCGGTCAACTCGCTACACCGGGTTACCATCCGTCATCGTGAAGCCACGATCCGGTCGCGAATTTGCTGGGATTAATTGACATTTTACTGATCGTGGGTACAACCAAAGGCCTAGAGAATTCAGGGTCTTTCACAGCGGCGGGACCGGGGTGATCGAGAAGATACGTCTGGTGGAGCGGGGCGGAGAGTTCATGCGCTCTCTGCGTGCGCTGGACCCCGACCGTTGGTCGACGCTGCTGTTCGCCGTGGTGGCTCTGCTGTGGGTCGCTACCGTCACCGACTACGGCGTCACCTGGGACGAGGACGTGCATGCCTATTATGGCCAGCTCGTCGTCGACTACTACGCCTCCGGCTTCACCGATCTCCGCGCGCTGAGCTGGTGGAATCTCTACCTCTACGGCGCCGCCTTCGATGCCTTTGCCGCCGCGCTGGCGCAGATCTCGCCGCTCGGTCTCTACGAGACGCGGCACGCCCTCAACATCCTCGTCGGTCTCCTCGGGCTGGCCGGCACCTGGAAGCTCGCGCGTACGATAGGCGGGCCGAAGGTTGCTTTCTGGGCGCTGTTCTTCCTCGCCTTTGCGCCGACCTACTACGGCCATTCCTTCAACAATCCGAAAGATGTTCCTTTTGCGGCCGGCATGATCTGGGCGACCTACTATACCGTGCGCGTCGTCCAAGGCATGCCGCGGCCGCCGATCCGCGACGTGTTGCTGTTCGGCGTCGCCGCGGGGCTCGCTTCGGGCGTCCGCGTCGGCGGCTTCATCGTCTTCGGATATCTCGCGCTCGGCGTCGGCCTCGCGGTGCTTCTGCGCGCGATTGCCGAACGTTCGGTCCGGACCTTCCTCGTCGACACCGGGGCCAGCCTGGGACGCATCGCGCTGCCGGCGCTGCTGGTGCTCTACCCGGTCATGCTGCTCGGTTGGCCCTGGGCGCAGCAGAATCCTCTGCTGAACCCCTATCTCGCGCTGACCGAGTTCTCGCACCACACCTATCCGTGGAAGACGCTGTTCGCCGGCGGCTACTACGACGCCGATCAGCTTCCTTGGATCTACCTGCCGACGTATCTTCTCCTGAAGATCCCGGAGCTGGTCGTGGCGCTCTTCGCCGGCGCGCTGGCGCTCGCCCTGTATATTTTCGGGCGCGGCCTCGTGGACGGCCCTGGCGAGCGGATCCAGCGGATGATGCGGGCGCTCCCCGCCCTTCTGCTCGGCTTTGCCGCGATCTTCCCCGTCGTCTATGCGATCGGTGTCCGCGTCACGCTGTTCGACGGCATGCGGCACTTCCTGTTCGTCGTGCCGCCGCTCTGTATCGTCGCCGCCTGGGGCTTCCAGCGCCTGCTCGACTGGTTGGAGCCGAAGGCGTGGCGGAACGCCGCCTATGCCGTGTTCGGCATGTTCGCCGTCTACCATGCGACGGTGATGGTCCGGCTGCACCCGAACGAATATGTCTACTACAACGCCCTGATCGGAGGCACCGAAGGCGCCGAAGGCCTCTTCAAGCTCGACTACTGGGGCAATTCCTACGCCGAGGCGGTCCGCGGCCTTGCCGACAAGCTGCGCGAGGATTACGGCGACGAGTTCGAGGCACGCACCTTCAAGGTCCGCATCTGCGGGCCGAAGGCGCCGGCAAGCTACTATTTCCCGCCGAACTTCGAGGTCACCTCGGAGAACGAGGAAGCCGATTTCGTCATCTCGATGAGCGCCTATGCGCCGGCTGGCATCAAGACGCCGGAAGCCGAGTGCGGCACCGCGCTGGCGGGCCGCGAGATTTACCGCGTCGAGCGCCTCGATGCTCTGATGTCGCTGGTCATCGACCGCCGCGACATCAAGCTGGCGAGCGAGCGCGCCCAGGTGCAAGCTAATGCGCGGCGCCGTTTTCGCGCCTTAGTTCTCCCGTAAGCTTCGTCGCATGGTTGCTGCGTCCTCGCCCTGGTTTCAGGGGAAGTCCGTCCTAGTGACCGGTGGTCTCGGCTTCATCGGCTCGACGCTCGCGCATCGGCTGGTGGAGCAGGGGGCCAGGGTCACGCTTGTCGACAGCCTGATCCCCGAATACGGCGGCAACCCCTTCAACGTCGACGACATCAAGGACAGGCTTACGGTCAACGTCGCCGATATCCGCGACGTGCACGCGCTCTCCTATCTCGTCGCCGGCCAGGACGTGATCTTCAACCTCGCCGGCCAGACCAGCCACCTCGACTCTATGCACGAGCCGCTGGCCGATCTCGAGATCAACTGCCGCGCCCAGCTCACGCTGCTCGAGACCTGCCGCAAGCGGAACCCGGGCGTGAAGCTGGTCTTCGCTTCGACCCGCCAGCTCTACGGCAAGCCCGACTACCTGCCGGTCGACGAGCGTCATCTGCTGCGCCCCGCCGACGTCAACGGCATCAACAAGATGGCGGGCGAGTGGTACCACATCCTCTACAACAACGTTTACGGCCTGAAGGCGACGGCGATCCGGCTCACCAACACCTATGGGCCACGCATGCGCGTCAAGGATGCGCGCCAGACCTTTCTCGGCGTCTGGCTCCGCCTGATCCTCGAAGGCAAGCCCTTCGAGGTCTGGGGCGGCGAGCAGCTCCGCGACTTCACCTATGTCGATGACGCCGTGGACGCGCTGCTGCGCGCCGCGTGGACGCCCGAGGTCGACGGCCTCGCGCTCAACATCGGCGGTTTCCCGCCGGTGTCGCTGAAGACGCTGGCCGATGCGCTGATCTCAGCGAATGGCGACGGCGAGATGGTGATCAAGACCTTCCCGGCCGAGCGAAAGCGCATCGACATCGGCGACTACTATGCCGATGACAGCCGCTTCCGGAGCCTGACCGGCTGGTCGGCCAAGGTCGATCTCGACGAGGGGCTCAGGAACTGCCTCGCCTACTACCGGGCCAATCTGGACAAGTATCTCTGATGATCCTGCAAGCCGACCCCAAGGCCGGGTATCTCGCGCACAAGGCCGAGATCGATGCCGCCGTCGCCAAGGTGCTCGCCAGCGGCTGGTACATCCTGGGCGAGGAAGTGAAGGGCTTCGAGGCCGAGTTCGCGAAGTTCGTCGGCGTCGGCCATGGCATCGGCGTCGCCAACGGCACCGACGCGCTCGAGATCGCGCTCCGCGCGCTCGGCGTCGGCCCAGGCGACAAGGTCGCCACCGTTTCGCACACGGCGGTCGCGACCGTTGCGGCGATCGAGCTGGTCGGCGCCGAGCCGGTGCTGCTCGATGTCGATCCCGATCGCTACACCATGGACGCCGACGAGCTCGCGGAAGTCTTGAAGCGCGAGCCGATCAAGGCGGTGATCCCGGTCCATCTCTACGGCCAGCCGGCGGCGCTCGACCGCATCATGCAGCTCTGCGACGCCGCCAGGGTGCCGGTGATCGAGGATTGCAGCCAGGCGCATGGCGCCATGCTCGGCAACCGCCAAGTCGGCGCCTTCGGCCGCGTCGCCTGCTACTCGCTATACCCGACCAAGAACCTCGGCGCCTTCGGCGATGGCGGCATCGTCGTGACCGACGATGCGGATCTCGCCAAGCGGATTCGCGAGCTTCGCGAATATGGCTGGCGCGAGCGCTACATCAGCGCGACCACCGGCATGAATACGCGGCTCGACGAGCTGCACGCGGCGATGCTGCGCGTGCGCCTCCGGCACCTTCCCGCCGACAACGAGCGTCGGCGCGCGATCGCCGCGATCTACGACAAGGAGCTGCGCCATATCGGCAAGCCGCTGGTCTGGCCGGGCGTCACCCATGTCTATCACCAGTACGTCGTCCGCCATGTGCACCGCGACAAGCTGCGGGCGCGGCTGAAGGCGATGGGGGTGGGGACCAACATTCACTACCCGATGCCGGTGCATGTGCAGCCGGCCTATGCCGGCCGCGTCGCGCTCGGCCCGAAGGCGTGCAAGGCGACCGAGACCCTGGCCGCGGAAGTCCTGAGCCTGCCGATGTATCCCGAGCTACCGGACGAGCAGGCACGCAAGGTCGTGCAAGCCATCCACTCCTGCATCCAGCTTCTGCACTAGCAGGCTGTTGAAGAATCTCGCCGAAGCGTGATGAGAGTGGTCTGTCGCGGCGGGCGGGATCTGGGCAGGCTCTGGTTTCGTCCGATCTCACTGACGTCCAGGCGACCGG